>Ga0315320_10000213_pt1 | contig 46338 bp, 47 predicted proteins | sample M140m21515metaG_FD_203458 | JGI IMG/M metagenome (GOLD analysis project Ga0315320, IMG submission 203458) | Ammonia-oxidizing marine archaeal communities from Monterey Bay, California, United States - M1 40m 21515 | ecosystem: Environmental > Aquatic > Marine > Coastal | place: USA: California... | reverse complement strand
CGTCTCTCGCGTGCCCTCCGATGGAGCGGCGGGCGGAAACTATCTGAAATCTACTTCAGGTCAATACCTTTCCTCATCTTTTTCCAAAGTTTTTTCTCACCTCTTCACAACACACTCAATATCAAGGGTCAGTCCGATTTTAAGATTATTGGGCTCTACGAAATTTACCATTTCTGGGTCGAGGAATTCTTTACATGAGTGCAATAATTTACGGGTTCACCACTTCCACACCATGAATGTGAAAAGGTGTAAATAGTCACACGTTTTTTCTAGACAGTTACCCTCTGATCGTGCGCTTTATGGGGCGGTTAGTTTAACCACATAAAAAATGAAACGATTACGTATTCTAAGAGGTGTCGGTCTGGCATCCATCATTGTTGGTGCAATTGCCCTGTGCAGTTGCGGGAAGAAGGAGTATTCAGAACAAGTGAAAGGCAACGACAAAGTCCTGCGCATCACCGCGATTCCTGACAAAAAGGTATCTGATCAGAGCATTAAATATAAGGCGCTTAGTGACTACCTCGCCAAAGAGCTTGGCGTGAAAGTGCAATATGTTAATTCTCAAGACTACAGTGCTTCAGTCAATCGTTTCGCTAATAATGAAGTCCAACTGGTATGGTTTGGCGGGCTAACAGGTGTGCAAGCCCGTGCTCGGGTCGAGGGGTCTCGTGCAATTGCACAAGGAGTTGTTGACCCTGAATATAAATCTTACTTCATTGCACATGAATCTACTGGGCTGGAAAAATCTGAGGAATTCCCTGTGGGTATTGCCGATCTAACATTCACTTTCGGTTCAAAAAAGTCTACTTCTGGTCGCTTGATGCCAACTTGGTTCATTCAAAAGGAAACAGGCAAGACTCCGGAAGAATTTTTCTCCAAACCTGTCCAATTTAGCGGCAAAGCCAGTCATGCTGGCACTGCCAGTAGCGTAAACGAAGGTTCTGTACAAGTCGGTGTATTGAGCTATAAAACCTACGACAGCATGGTCAAATCGAAAGAAATTGACCCCAATAAAGCCAAAATCATCTGGGTCACTCCAGGGTATGCCGATTACAACTTCACTGCACACCCATCACTTAATGAAACTTTTGGCCCTGGTTTCATCGACAAACTTCAAAAAGCCTTGATCAAGTGCAATGACGAAGAGGTCCTCACAGTCCTCAAGCGTGAAGAAGGCCTGATCGAAGCAAAGAACGAAGATTTCGCAAACATCGTTACTATTGCTAAGGAGCTGGGCTTCTTCAAAGAATAGTCTCACTGCCCCTTCTGCTAGAGAACAGAAGGGGCAATTTTAATACTGTGTTTCAACTCACAGACATCAGCAAGAGTTTTGGAGCGACCGTTGCTCTGAGTAATATATCCTTAGATATAAAGCAGGGCGAGCACGTTGCTATCATAGGTCCATCAGGTAGCGGCAAAACCACTCTTCTAAAGCTGCTCAACGGACAAGTATTACAAGATTCTGGCAGCTACAGTATTGCAGAATCGCATCTGAATTGCCTTAGCAACAAAAACTTACGCAAGCTGCGTAGTGAAATAGCCTACATCCCGCAGGATTTGGGACTCATCCCACAGCTCAAGGTTTTTCAAAACATCCTACTCGGCAGAGTGGGCAAGCACTCTGCGCTGGGAATGCTCTCCAAATTCCTGATCCCACCAAATAAAAATCTACTGCACATCTTCTCACTGTTGCAAAGGGTTGGCATCCCTGAAAAGATGTATCACCACACGGCTACCCTGTCCGGCGGACAACAGCAACGCGTAGCCGTTGCCCGCGCACTTTTTCAGCAGGCACACAGCCTATTAGCGGATGAACCGATTTCTGCTGTGGATCCAGCACGAGCTCGCAGCCTTATTACTTTACTTACAGAAATTGCCACAGAGAATCAACTCACACTGGTAATGTCTATTCACAATGTGGAGCTTGCGCGTGAGTTTTTCCCACGCATTATTGGCTTAAAAAACGGACATATCTTATTTGATTCTCCTGAGGCCTCAACAGAGCAACTTGAAGAGCTATACCACCTTTCTGAATCTGAATTGGTAGAGCCATGATTTTGATAAAGCCATACAAGGGCACACGCAGAAGCTTTCTGCTACTGCTGATCCCTGTCCTCGTATTCTGCATCTACGCTGCGCAGCTAAAATGGACAGACTTCTTCCCTCAAGAGTATGGAATGGGGGTGATAAAAAAATTCTTCACTGCGGCACTCGAACCCGCACTGGATTACCAAGATCCAGATATGCCGGAGTCGGCTCCTCCATTCTCGCATAAAATTGGCGAGGCATTATGGCAAACCCTCCAATATGCCGTATGCGCCATTAGTTTATCACTGCCGATCGGACTCATTCTTGGATTCCTGTCGTCCAAATCTTGGTGGTCACTTAACACGACATCAGCCGCTTCACGCCTCGGCCTCGCGATAATCCACCGCATATCACGGACAGTTACAACAGTGGGCAGATCCATTCATGAAATACTGTGGGCACTCATCTTTATAACGGCACTCGGAACCTCGCCCATGGCTGTTATCGTGGCTCTATCCATTCCATACAGCTGCAGCTTGGCTAAGGTGTTTTCTGAACTGCTTGATGAGCAGCCAAGCTACGCTAAAGCCTACCTCCAGTCCTTGGGTGGGGGCTGCTTTGCATCTTGGCTATACGGCATATTCCCTATCGCCCTAACAGACATCGTCAGCTATACCCTCTACCGCTTTGAATGCGCTATTCGCTCAGCCGCTATTTTAGGTTTCGTCGGCATAACCACCATCGGACTTCACATTGAAACAGCCTTTGAAGACAACCATTACAATGAGCTTTGGACGCTGCTATACTCCTTGCTTGCGTTAATCCTAATTGTAGAGCGCTCTAGCCATTATATCCGCAAAGGCATGACGCATTACACGTCTACAAAACAGCTCCCTGACGACCTTTCACCGAGATCACTACACCGAGTCCAACCGAAGCGATGGCTCCCAAAAATAACCGCTATTGTTGTTATCATACTCACTACTATTTCCTGGAGCACAGGTGAACCTCTATTCTCAGAACTTAGCTGGGAACAGCGCTTGTCTAATCTAGATCGTTTTCTCACCAAGGAAATCACACCCTATCCAGTGCAACAATCCGGTAACTGGAGCGATGCCATACCGTGGGCAAAGCAGCTTTTCCTGGAGCAAGGCGTGGAGGCCTCGCTACAGACGCTCTACATCGGCACTGCCGCCATGATACTCGCCTTTCTAATAGGATTGATAACTTTGCCGTGGAGTTCTAAATCTCTCAATGAGGAAAAACCTTACGGTATTCACGCTGGCAATAATCGTGGATTGAATTTGCTCCATATGCTTATCTCTATGTTTTTACGGGCTCTCTTTATTCTCTGCCGCAGCATGCCTGAATTCCTTCTAGCCTTCCTGCTACTCCAAATGCTTGGCCCTACTGCTTGGCCCCTGATCTTAGGGCTCGCTATCCACAATTATGGTATTGTCGGTCGACTCGGGGGAGAACTTGCCGATCATTCGGATTTAAATCACTCCAAAGTCCAGCTTGCCCAGGGTGGAAACCGCCTGCAGGGATACTTGTTCTCAATTCTTCCCGCTTACTTTAACCGTATGGTATTATATTTTTTCTATCGCTGGGAAACGTGTATCCGTGATGCCACGGTTCTGGGTCTTCTGGGCATCAGCTCCCTGGGTTTTCTCATTGATGACGCGAGAGCCAGAGACAACTATGATGAATGGCTATTTTTCATTCTTCTGAGTGCCTGCATTGTTATCATTGGAGATTTTGTATCTGAAATCGTTAGAAGCAAACTACGGAATAGCAGTATCCAAAGTTAAACTTTGAAATTGGCTTCATGTTCAAGGCTAAGCACACACACATTGTGTCGTGATTAGATCTAACTTAATCCATCAAAAAAATGCATTCTAGAGGCTACGCTCCCCCCTGCCACTCACCATATGCGCGGAACTTATGATAACGCTGATCTAACAAATCACTCATGCTAAGTTCTTGGAGAGCATCGATCTGGGCACTCACCGCGTGACGCAAGTTTTTAGCGGCTTGAACGTGATCGGTGTGGGCTCCACCTTTAGGTTCGGGGATTACCTCATCGATGAGGTTAAGTTTACCTAGATCAGGAGCTGCAATTTTCATCGCCTCGGCGGCCTCGGGTGCGTGTTTGCGGTGTTTCCAGAGAATGGCAGCACAGCCTTCGGGGCTAATCACCGAGTAATATGCATTTTCCATCATCAAAACACGGTCGGTGACACCAATTCCTAATGCACCACCAGAGCCACCCTCACCCAATACGACAGCGACTGTAGGCGTCTTCAGTCTCATCATCTCGCGCAGGTTGAATCCTATCGCCTCAGCAATATTTCTTTCTTCCGCACCAATACCCGGAAACGCACCGGGTGTGTCAATGAGAGCCACCACGGGAAGGCCGAACTTCTCGGCCAGCTTCATCAGGCGCAATGACTTGCGGTATCCTTCAGGATGGGCGCTGCCGAAGTTGCGCATGAGATTTTCTTTGGTGTCCCTGCCTTTTTGATGACCAATGACGACGACACGCTGCCCGCCGAGTGTAGCGAATCCGCCCGGCATAGCGTGATCATCACCTATGTGGCGATCACCATGAAGTTCACAAAAATCATCAAAAACGTGTGAAATGTAGTCGAGCATGAATGGGCGATTGGTATGACGTGCGATTTGCACACGCTGCCATGGTGACAAGTTATCATAGATACTATTCCGAGTATCAGTGAGTTTTTGTTCCATGGCCTCAATCTCATCAGACATATCAATTTTTTGAGATTCAGCTTTATGCTTTAGCTTTTCGATCTGGTTTTCAAGTTCAACGATGGGCTTTTCAAAATCGAGTGGTTTCATAGCAAAGTTTTACAGTTTGAAGTTTTGGGTATTTAGCTTCTGATTTCAACGACGTTACCTGAACGAAGCAGCAAAGGAAGCTCCTCGACATCTATTGGATCCAGGTAGAACCCGTAACCTAAGTCGTCTCTATTATTCTCTGGCATGGCCCGAATGGAAAGCGATTTATCACTCAGCATGATGACCTTGCTGGCAGCACGATAGTGGGGAGAATGGATGGGGTAGAGAGCATTACGATACCAGCCACGAATAGAGCCGATTTTGAGTTGGCTAACGCCGCCTTTTGCTTTGTAAGAAATTCTGCGTATTTGATATTCTTTTACAAAATCGCCGCCACGCCAGAGTGTAAGTGTTTTACGACGAATATTGATAACCATGCGTAAATCAAGCGGCATCACTATAAGTTTTTGACCAATACGTAACCGGTTGTGTTCGGTCTTCGTTAATCCGCTGAGATGAATAAGGCTATCAAAAGTGGTCTCATGTTTTCTAATGATTCCAGTATAGTTATCACCGCTTTTCACCATGATGACTTTCTTTCCTTCCGGCCACTCGGGATCAAGTAACCGATCAACGTTGATCTCACCGAGTATTCGGCGCGCCTCGGCTGCAGACTTGGCAGATGGATAGAAGCTCACGATATATTTCAACTTCTCTTCAGCTTCCACCATCGACTCCATGGCGAGTAGCTCCTTCGCCCGCTGGTATGCTTTTTCACCTGGTTCATTATCTGCAAGAACTCCTTGATCTGCTTTTTTTTTCAGCGTGATTTCAATTTCCTCCTGTCGTTCCATCATCGCTGCCGGCATGTCCTTGATAGTGCCTGTGTATTCCTGCATCAAGTAGGCGGTACCTCCCATGGCACCCAATACAAGAAGTGCCGCAACCGCCTTAACGAGGAGTAGAATGCGCATACGTTGAATCATAAAGAAAAAGGCAGCTTTATCCACTCAAATATCAGCTTACAGTAAACCCCTGCGTTTAAAATCAAAAGTGTTGATGTCCGATGATTTGCCTATCATCTCTATAGCAAACTTCAGCAAACAGACTTCCCACGCGTCATCTACGCCTTCCATAACTGCAAGCATGGGATCTCCAGTTGATCGTACGTCATCTAATACACGCCCACGAACTGCACTCAAAGAATCATGCAGTAGCTCTTCGGTTACGTTGCCGCGCTTGAACATGAACCCATACTGAAAAAAGACTGGCTCAAGATTTTTTGCTTTAAGCCAGTCCATGTATTCACTGGCTTTTTCATGAAATCCATCTAGTTCAACACCTTCCATACCCTCAGGACGAATGATTTGAGGTTTTTGAGCTTCCATCTCACCGTGTCGGAGGCGGACCTGATCTACGGAATCCATGGGCTCACTTAGCATAGTGAATTTGAAACGTGTCGCACCGAAGGTGTCAATCCTGCGATCTGGCTCGTGAATCAGCCGCGCTGTTTCCATGGCATATTGAATACTATCTGGTGAGTGTTCCACGTTAAGAATGTTTGTAGTTATGAAATAAGGATCTTGCTGGGTCTATGTTCGACCCGATTACTCATCAATGCAACAAAAAGGGCAGGCCCTCGAAGAGCCTGCCCATTAAAAATTACATCTATGAGAACTAGGAGGCACTGTTGACGTAAGTGATCACATCACCAACGCTTTGAAGCTTCTCAGCATCTTCATCTGGAACCTCAATTCCGAACTCTTCCTCAAAGGCCATTACAAGCTCGACGGTGTCGAGGGAATCAGCACCAAGGTCATCGATGAACTTAGCATCTGGCTTAACTTGTTCGGCGTTCACGCCGAGTTGCTCGACGATAATATCTTTTACTTTTGCTTCGGTATTTTCAGACATAAATTCTCTTTAGTTGATAGAGATGATTTAACGTTGAGAATGAGATTTGGCAATCATATAAAATCATTAATCGCTATCTTTATTGTCATCGCTAATACCCGATACAAAATCATCTGATGTCTGCTCATCACCGTCACTTGTATATTCGATGACCTCACCTTTGAATCGATTCATAACATGGGCAAATAATTTTTCTGCAGGGGCTCCGTCCTCCTCCTTAAATTGCCCGTAAACCATGCCATCGATCTTGGCTTTCTTTTCCTCATCACCCTGCTTGTAATAAATCAAAGCAATACCCTTGCTGTCCCACTTGCGTATATCAAACCTCACCATATCGGTGTAGGCAATCTTGACGCCATCCTGGGAATATAGCGCCTCTTCATCAGCCTTAATGCTGCGATTCATTGTACGAATCAAGAAAAACAACGTAACTGCAAAGAGTAGCCCAGTCACACCAAAGGCAACAAACTGCTCCTTGATTTTGCCTTTCTTAAATGGCTTGTCCTCAGTCTCCGAGCTCCACTTGCGAGCCCCGCTATAATCTTCCCATAGCTTGGCAGCACCAGTCTGACCACCTATATCCGACAACACACCGTATCCCTCGGCTATCTCCTCTGGCCATGGCATATCAAATTGGGTAGCGAGAGGTAGAATAGCGGCAGCATCATTGGGGAACTTAACTTTCTTTGCCGATGCATAATTCTTCCAATCCAATTCGTTGGGCTTGTTCATTTTCTGGAAATCTTTTCCAGCTTGAACAAATGCATCATGAACATAATAGTGTAGATTTTTTTCCCGATATCCCCACATGCCATCCTTGAAGAATAAAATACTAAACACACTAAACATGGTAAGCATAGCAAGGGCACGCCACAGAAACCAACTGGTGGGCTTGCAAACCAGCATATTTAGACTAGTAATTTTTTCGCTCATAAAAAAGGGGGGGTGCATACTGTGCAGAATTTCAATTATTCTAGAAGCAAAAAAATGAAATCTTACACAGCCAGCAACTCTATGACTTGCGATCAGAAACTTGCATGCTAAAAGGTTACATTGTAAAGAGCAGCAGTCACAGCCAAATTCATAATGACCAAAAAAGAAAACTTACGCCTCACTTCTCTTGCATCTTGCGCAGGATGAGCGTCCAAACTCGACCCTAAGTCACTCGCGCAGGTTCTGCATGGGTTGCCACAATACGAGAACGATCGATTGCTTGTAGGCTCGGCTACTGCCGACGATGCTGGCGTTTTTAAAATCAACGACGAGCTCGCACTTGTACAAACGACAGATTTTTTCACCCCTATAGTGGATGATCCGAAACTCTATGGCCGAATAGCCGCCGCAAACTCACTCTCTGACGTTTATGCCATGGGTGGCAGGCCACTAACTGCTCTCGCCATTGCTGGTATGCCATCGGACATCATTGACAATGATACCATAAAACAAATATTTCACGGAGGTGCAGAAATGTGTGTCGAAGCAGAGTGCAGCCTGCTTGGCGGACATACCATCAAAAACCCTGAACCGATCTATGGTTTGGCGGTAACCGGCATCGTGCATCCTAAGCGCTATCTCGCCAATACAAATGCCAAAGCGGGAGAGATTTTAATTATCACCAAACCTCTCGGCAGCGGTATTGTCTCTACTGCAATCAAACGAGGGGTTTGCTCGGATGATCTGGCCAATCATGCCAGCGAACTAATGGCGACGCTAAACAAACCGGGTACAATACTTGCCGAGCGTCGACTGATTCGCTGCTGCACTGACATTACAGGATTCGGACTAGCAGGTCACCTCCTCGAACTTTGTGACGGTAGTGGAGTCTCTGCTGAGATAGATGCATCGCTACTGCCGGTCATGTCGCCAGAGGTTATGCAGCACGTCAATGCTGACTGCGTCCCGGGAGGCAGCCACAAAAACCTTGATTATGCTATGCCCCACCTAGATATTTCAGACAATGTCAGCGACGCACTGCAACTTATTGCTGCTGATGCTCAAACCTCCGGCGGCCTGCTCCTGAGTGTTCCCTCGGATAATCTGAATGCTGTCATGGACACACTCGAGGAGTCAGGAGCTCCTTGCGCGGTGGTTATTGGCAAAACAATACCACGGCAAGACAAAGCAATCCGCCTGAGCGCATCCTAACCCCCTCAAGTTTATGGACAAAAATATCACCATTGATACCACTACCCTACCCGAAGAAGGAAAAATTTTCTCAGGTGAGTTGGACAGCGTGACCATAGATCTATCGAACAGTGACTCTAGCGCCGCCGGCCCACTAGAATATGATCTACACCTACAGAAATTTGATTCCGAACTATTGGTGCGCGGCACCCTCAGTCTCAAAATGATGTTCACGTGCGTGCGCACGCTCCAAAGATTTGAGCAGACAATTCATGTTAAATCTTTTGACTTAAGCATCGAACTAACCGGTGATCAAGTCGACCTTGCAGATCATTTGCGTGAGGAAGTAGTAGTTCGTTTCCCGGATTATCCACGTTGTGACGAGGCAGACTTGCCCATGACATGCGAAGTAGATTCTAGGTATTTAGCAGTAGACAAACCCAGTGGAGATGATGTAAAGACCCATCCCCGCGACGAAGCACCCACTCCTTGGGATGCTTTGGACGGAATTCAAAACGGCCCATCTAAGTCGTAATCATGGAGAGGCAAGACACTCATCACTAAAAAAATCAATCATTTAACCAACCACCATCATGGCAGTACCTAAACGCAGAACATCAAAAATGAAACAAAAGATGCGCCGCGGAGCAAACCGCTGGCGCGCACCCAAGCTGAAGACATGCCCTGAGTGCGAGAGCCGCGTTCCCTCACACATCGCATGCCCACACTGCGGCACCTATCGCGAGCGGCAGGTGATCGAAGTAGATGCCCTCTAACGAGGAATTCGTCTCTAGCTTTATCATTTATCGCAGCGGAATGCCTCAGCATTTCGCTCGTTTTGTATCTACCCATTCGCCTCCATAGCCATCAAGATTTTCCAGATTTACCTGGCTACTTGTAACCTATAATTTTTTTATGAATATCGCACTTGATGCCATGGGAGGAGATCTCGCACCTGAGGTAAACATTGTGGGCGCACGCGATGCGCTAAAAATTAATAAGAATATCGATCAACTCTATCTGGTTGGCGACTCTGAAGTGATTGGTCAACTGGTCAAGAAACACGGCATTACCGATACCCGCATCAAGATTGTTCATGCACCTGAGGTGGTTGCCATGGACGAGTCCGGAGCAAAGGCACTACGCCGGAAAAAAAAGTCATCCATCTCGGTAGCTACCGATTTGGTCAAGTCGGGTGATGCGGACGCAGTAGTCAGCGCCGGAAACACTGGAGCCGCCGTAGCCGCTGCTACTGTCAAATTGCGGACACTCAAGGGCGTAGAACGAGCAGGCATAGCCACTGCAATCCCAAACGAACATGGAATTTGCCAACTTCTGGATGCAGGGGCTAACCCCGAAGCCAAACCTCAGCATCTTGTAACTTACGCTCTCATGGGCGCCGTCTATGCCAATAAAGTTCTCGAAGTTGAGCGCCCACGTGTTGGACTCATGTCTAATGGCGAAGAAGATGAAAAAGGCACAACCTTCACCAAGGAAACATTCGCCCTACTTAAACATCTTGAGTCAACCAATCGAGCCCCATTTGATTTCATCGGCAATGTTGAAGGGCACGATTTATTCGACAGCAAACTAGATGTCGTGTTATGCGATGGTTTCACTGGAAATATCATTCTCAAAACATGTGAGGCAACCGCCAAAGCAATGTCTAAATGGCTTAAACTGGAATTTAAACGTAGCCCTTTCCGCATCATGGGAGCAGCTATTGCAAGTGGCGCATTCAAGGCGGTGAAAAAAAAGAGTAGTTACGAATACGTCGGTGGATCGCCGCTGCTCGGTGTCAACGGTGTATGCATTATCGGACACGGTGGGTCATCAGCACTAGCCATTGAAAACGCTATCCGAGTAGCATGTGAAACCGTGAGCCTAGAAGTAAACCCTCACATTGAAACGGCACTGGCGGAAATCAACCGCCCCTAGACTGACATAAAGCTGTTCATCCGCTGAATAATGGCTACATTTCGCAGTAGCGAATACTGTCTGATTTCCTATGAGTGAAGCTACCGACCACCCAGTCACAATTGCCGGAACCGGCAGTTATCTACCCAAACGTATCCTTACTAATAACGACCTAGCAAAAATGGTCGACACCAGCGATGAGTGGATCACAAGCCGCACCGGCATTAAGGAGCGGCGCATCGCAGCGGACGATGAGTTTACCTCTGACATGGCAACTAAAGCTGGTCAGAAAGCCCTCGATCAAGCCGGTATCGCCTATGAAGATGTGCAATTAATTATCGTCGCTACGATTACACCAGACACACCCACACCCGCAACAGCATGTTACGTGCAGAGGGATCTAGGTGCACACACAGCCGTTGCCTTTGATATTTCCGCTGCATGCTCTGGCTTTCTCTATGCAATGAAAATCGCTCGCCGACTAATATCCGATGGTGCATATGAAAATGCTCTAATAGTGGGTGCAGAAAAACTGTCATCGGTTACCAACTGGGAGGATCGTAACACCTGTGTACTCTTTGGTGATGGAGCAGGGGCTGCCGTTCTACGTAAATCTAAATGCGACGAAGGCCGAATCATTGCCACTGAGACCGGAAGTGACGGCCGGCATACAAATCTGCTGAAAATTAGTGGAGGAGGTTCGGCCTGCCCAATCAACAAATCAAATGCAGACCAGCATCTTAACACGCTTTCGATGCAGGGTCGTGAGGTCTTTAAGCTTGCAGTCAATGCCATGCGAAATGCTGCTGAAAAAGTCATTGAACGCGCTGGGCTCACCCCTGACGATATCAAGCTGATTGTTCCACACCAAGCTAATCTCCGTATTATCGACGCCATAGCCGACCGGTTGACCATACCTAATGAAAAGGTTTATGTTAACTTACACAAGTATGGTAATACCTCCGCCGCAGCTGTTGCTATCGCGCTAGACGAAGCTCACCGTGAAGGTAAATTTGAGCGGGGCGATAACATCATCCTAGTTGTCTTTGGTGCCGGACTTACTTGGGCAGCTACAGCGATTGAGTGGTAATTTTTAATGAGTAATTGATATGCGCCAGTTCATCCTGACTCTGGGAACTTTGGCCGCTATTTTGGCATCCTGCTGGGAAATCTATATCGGCATTGCTGCCATACTGACGAATCAACTTGAGGAATCACTTTATCATTTACTGATAATGTTGCCTCTGATGCTGTCGCTAGCAATTACATTTGACTACGTAAACAGCCTGATGCACGAGGAATATCGTAGGTTTCGGCGCTCAATCGCCAGAAAAAAAGGAGTTCAGAAAGACATCATGCATCCTGACTCAAAAGAGGTGCGCAATACCCCGTGGGAGGATGACTCCTCGCATACACATTAGGATATGTAAGATTATATGAAACTTCTGCGTTCTGGCTCCTCCACAGGCTCAGCAAGCTCAACATTACGGTGCACCCATATGCTTTGCACCAAACCTAACAAAAACATACACATCACCACAAATGTTCCGGAATAGCTTACCAGTGGTAGTGGGATACCAGTAATCGGGGTAAGAAGCACGCACATGCCAATATTTTCAAATATGTGAGCAAAGAGCAGCGCCACAACCGCAGCAGCAATGATTCTACCAGAACTATCCCTGCTATAAAAGGCGATGAATAGACACTGGATTAATAATAGTGAGTATCCGGTAATCAATAACATACTTCCACGAAACCCTTGCTCTTCGCCAATGACTGCAAAAATAAAGTCGTTATGAGCTGTTTTCCATGGGATGTACTTCTTGTCGTGTAATGACCCACGTTGGCTGTTAGCATTCCATCCAATACCCTTATAACCGGCTTTGCCGATGGATGTGGATACCCAATAAGGAGCATAAGCATCACCATTAATATCGACTTCACGCTCGTTGAGCATGTCGAGATAGAGCTCAATTCGACCAGCCCCCCGCTCAGACTCCTTTGGTAAAATCACAAAATAGACGATGGCCATTGATCCAAAACCTACAATTCCCATGAATAATAAATAACGATATGGAATGCCACCTGCAAACATGATCACCGCCGTGACAGGTAGCCATACCATCGCCGATCCCATATCTCCCATTTGCACCACTACCAGAAAGGGTATTCCGGCCAGCAAGCCGATAATTATAACTTTGAGTAGTGGAAGCTTGAACAGCGGATGCAGACGCGGCAAATCCTGCAACAGAGAACCAATCAAAACAATCCCCCCCGCTATTCCCAGCTGGGTAGGTTGAAATGAAAGCCCACCGAATTGAAGCTGATGGACTTCATTACCAGATTTCATCGCCACAATCATCAGAGTAAGTCCAGCAAGATACATCGGAATACCAAGCCAACGAATCCAACGGTAATCGATGAGTGACGTTACCATAAAAATAACAAACCCTAAAATAATCCACCTCTTGTGCATGTTGGCATAGTGCTCACCACCTTGGGGTAAATGCCTGGCCGCACTCTCAATGGCATAAACTCCAAAAATAGCCAGAGCCAGCATGGTAAGCACCAGCAGCCAGTTCATTCCAAATATTTTTCGCATTAACGGCGTCATGATGATGGCAATAATTATCTGTTAATGATTGCTCCCTGCCGGAGCCAACTTTCAAAGTTTTTCAGCATCATAGTCACTAATGCTAACCTTTTGTTTTCAGCTTTGAAACCAATTCTAGCGGCAGTGTCAGTTTGTTGGTCGTTGAACAATGCCTGCATCTCTGATGCTGTAACCATGGGCTGTGCTGCATAAACAATATTACCAACAAATAGCTCTATAATTATCACAAGCCATATAATCATCCCCAATAGCTTTTTAGTTTTTATCATCCGTCGGTTGTCGTGCAAGTTTGATAAATCTTAGCATGTAAGCAAAATTGCACAGAATCAATACAAGCGTCAATATCATCCCCAAATCATCCGAATAAAAAAACACCCTACTCCCACATCATGGGGAGAAGGGTGTAGTGAGATATAATGAAACTCAGCCAACTATGGCTTGGCTGGGGCGTCCTTGGCTAGCTCCTCAAGTAGAGTAGCGGTTATGTTTGTAGCATCTTTAGTGTAGAGGAGAAATGGCACTTGGTTCGCACTCATACCAGACTTATCGAGCACGAAGTCAAAGTCTTCTTTCTTCGAGTGATCTACAATACGCTTACGGATTTCCTCTAGAATACCTTGCATACTTGCCTGCTTCTTGAGTTCTAGGGCGCGCGTACGGCGACCCAAAAATTCGCGACGTTCACGGTCCATCGCCTTTGCCTCATCGAGCTTTAATTGAAACTCTTTTGACTTCTCGCGCTTCACGCTGTCACTGAGTGTAGGATCCTCAATTTTTTTCTTAAGCACTTGAAGGTCCTCCTCCAGCTTACGAATACCTGCAAGACGCTCGTTATTTTCTTTTTGAATACGAGCAAACTCCTCACTAAACTTCTGCTGCTCTTCTGTAGTGCGGTGATATTCTTTGAAAAGCTTTTGTATGTCCACTGTCGCGATCTTAAGTCGCTGTGCATTAGATGTTCCCATTGAAATCGTAGCAAAAATGCACAAAATCAGGGAGAGTTGAATATATTTTTTCATAGTAGATTACTGGATAATTGTGGTGGTATTTGGTGGGCACAGCAATATCGTGCACATACATAAAGCTGAACAATTTCATCCTTCACGTCAATACCTATCCCCCACCAATCTCGTGAAAATCATCAAAACAAAAAATGATCTCATCGCTGAGACTCTCAAAACAGCGGATAAAGGGCTATCTACCCTTGTTCCCACTATGGGCGCATTACATGATGGGCATTTGGAACTTATTCGCCACGCACGCAAATTGTCAGGCACAAATGGCTGCGTAATTGTTAGCTTATTTGTAAATCCTTCTCAGTTCGATCGAATAGAGGATCTTGATAACTACCCTCGAACTATTGATCAGGATCTAAAAAAATGCCAAGCAGAGGGTGTTGATATCGTTTTTGCACCAGATCCTGCCTCAATGTATCAACCGAACCACTCAGTGACAGTGATTGAGAATTCATTAGCGACAAGACTCTGCGGAGCTGCGCGCCCAGGTCACTTCAACGGAGTATGCACCATCGTATTGAAACTTTTCAACCTCTGCAGAGCAGACATTGCTGTATTCGGAAAAAAAGACTACCAGCAACTCGCCATCATTCGGCGTATGATTAGAGATTTGAACTTACAGATCCGTATCGAAGCTATCGATACCGTGCGAGATACCAACGGTGTTGCACTCTCATCACGTAATGCACTTCTCACCCCAGAGCAATACAATGATGCTTCGCGAATTCGCAGAGCCATGCTAGCCGCAAAAAAATGTCATATAGCGGGTGAAACGTCTGTTGCTCAGCTTGTCGAAATTGCAAGCAATTCAATCCAAATATCTGAACAAGGTGCACAGATCGATTATTTGGAAATACTTGATGCCGACTCACTAGAACCCATCAAAAGCGTCAACCGACCTGCAATAATGGCCACAGCTGTATTCTATGGTAAGGTGCGTCTGATTGACAATATTGAGCTTGGCTAGATTGATTTCCAAGCCTGCCAGAACGCCTTGGTCTGTTCAGCATCTGGGATAATTTCCACAACAGTTGTCATGCCAGCGGGTTCAAAATCAAATTCCTCCATACCACGCACGCATACATAGTTCATCCCCCACATTGAAGCCCAATCACGAAAACCATTCGCGTGCGTGTTCACAACTAACTCACTGGCACGACAATCTAAATTTTGTACTGCAGGTAGGCGTTCAAAAATTTTTCCTCCCCCATTGTTAATTACAACGAGCATTCTACCCCGACACTCAACCTGGCCCAATAGTGATGGGGCGGACATATCATACATCGCTGTTAAATCGCCAAACACTCCCCAGGCATCCTCAGCGTTTGCGGTCGAACCAAGCCAACTGGCAATTTGACCATCGATTCCGTTGGCACCACGGTTGGCACGCACGAGTTCATAAGGCACATTGCGCTGAGCAAAATCATTCCATTCGCGTATCGGCAAACTATTTCCCAGATAAAGGCTCGTTCCCATAGTCGCCATCACCGAGAGGGTGCGCACCATGCCAGGTTCGCTCTCTGGAAACGACTCTAACAGCTCAGTAATTTTCCCGCCAGGACGTTTGGCTATTTTAAGATAATCTTGGCTGTCACCCGCATGACTCACACTACCCAACGCCCGAACTAAGCGAGAGATATCACCGGTAATGACTTTGCTCGAGCGTGCCATGCCTGCAAAACCCGTACGACTCAACGACACGACATTGATATCCGGCAGTTCCTCTAGGTCACGCCAGAAACGCCCAACCGGCACTTCACCGATACGTAGCACATTCGCAGGCGGTTGTTTTTTTAGAATCCGGTCGCCATCATGCATCACCAGTTTACCGAGCACCTCGCGCAAGCCACTGGTACTATCCGCCAGCACCGGCACACCAAGATCACGCAGGAAGTGCCATACCTCCTCACGATCTTCAGGCTCAAGACCACCGAGCATGACTACCAATCCACGCCAAGCACCCGCAATTATTTCCAATACTGGGCGCACGTCGATGTTTTCTCGTGCTGGCTCAGCGGCTGCAATGCGCACATTGGAAAGCCGTGGGTTATCATAGGAAGAAACTAGATCCGTTTCCAGAACGCAAACATTTAGATGCCATGGATACACAGCATCCCAACCGACTAGCAAATCAATCACATCATCCCAGCTGACGTCCTCACACCCTGATACGTAATCCCCAAAAATACCCACCTGCTCGATAGCTTGCGGGGCCCCACTACCACGGAAGCTTGCAGGCCGATCTGCTGATATCACTATCAATGGCCGCTTCTGGTAATGCGCCTCAATCACTGCAGGCAGAAGCTCTGCGACTGCTGTGCCTGAGGTAGTCACAACCGCGCATGGCTCACCAGAAGCTACGGTTCTGCCGAGCGCAAAAAACCCCGCAGCACGCTCCTCAAAATGATTCCATACTTTGAGCTCTTCCGTGTCGCCAGACTGTTCTAACTCACAGAGCGCTGCCACCAGCGGCATGTTCCGCGCACCAGCGCAGACCACATACTCACGGATACCAGCCGCTGCACATGCGCTGGCAATATCATAAATCCATCCTCTGCTTGACACGCTCCAGAGACTGGAGAAACACCGGATAAGAAGCAAGATCAATGACTGAGTTGTAGCTCAAAACAAACAGACTCATCTTGGTCATAAACTCATAAAACAATCTACTCCGTCGCAGTAGTTTTGACCACCACGCCCGCAGCTGGCTCATCCAATCAGGTGAAAGTTTTGCTAGGAAATACCATTCTATGACTCGTTTTTGGGTAAACATTGTGTAAACCCAATTTTGGTATTTGAAACTTGGTCTTTTAAGTTTAAACAAACCTATGGCTTCCATTTCCCAACTTCTCAGCGACAACATCCGTGACGTTCCTGATTTCCCAAAACCTGGAATTCTATTTAAGGACATCTCCCACGTGCTGTCCGATCCTGCTCTATTGCGGCATTCAATCAATGAACTGACCGCCACATCCGGAGGAACCAAGATCGACAAAGTAGTCGGTATCGACGCCCGAGGATTTATTTTTGCAGCACCCGTCGCTTTAAACCTTGATGCGGGCTTTGTGCCTGTGCGTAAAAAGGGAAAGCTCCCGTGGGAAACTCACGAAATGGCATACTCCCTGGAATATGGTGAGAATGTTGTAGAGATCCACAAAGATGCCATCCTACCGGGCGAGAGTGTCTTGCTCATCGATGACTTGTTAGCCACAGGGGGAACCGCAGCAGCAGCAATCAAACTAATCGAACAACTCGAAGCCAACCTCGTCGCGGCTTCATTCCTGATCGAGCTCTCCGACCTAAATGGCCGGGACCTGTTGGGCGACGTCCCGATAAACGTGGTGATTTCCTATTAGCCCAGGCAGCACAAACCCGAAAATCAGTCACCTAAGAGGTCGCCCAAACCGCCAATGACAGATCCTTCGCCCTTGCCCGAGGAATACATCCCAGTGATACGGTTGGCAAGGCGTGAAAATGGCATGCTCTGCAGCCAGACCGTTCCCGTGCCTTCCAAGGTGGCAAGGAAAAGCCCTTCGCCACCAAATAACATCGACTTTAAATTTCCAGCGCGCTCGATGTTGTAATTGATACCATTGGTGAATGCCACCAGACAACCTGTGTCAACCAGCAGTTTCTCGCCCTTTAATTCTTTTTTAATGATCGTACCTCCAGCATGGATGAATGCCATACCGTCTCCCATGAGTTTCTGAAGAATGAACCCTTCACCACCAAACAAACCAGCTCCTATGTTTTTATTAAAGGCTATGCCAATTTTCGTGCCCATGGCAGCACAGAGAAAAGCATCTTTCTGACAGAGCAGCTGTCCGTCAAAGTCTGAGAGATCAAAAGGAATAATGGAGCCAGGATAAGGTGCTGCAAAAGCTATATGTTTTTTACCCGAACCATTATTAGTGAAATGAGTCATAAAGAGTGATTCACCCGTAATCTTCCGCTTACTCATGGAAACGAGCTTACCCATGAATCCCGAATCTGGCTCAGAGCCATCACCTAATTTGGCTTCAAAAGAGATTCCATCCTCCATGTAGTTCATAGAGCCGGCCTCCGCGATCACCGTTTCCCGCGGATCCAATTCCACCTCAACCATTTGAATCGAATCGCCAATAATTTGGTAATCAATCTCATGCGATCTCCCATGAACAACAGATGTATTGATTGGAGGCGGTGTGCTACCAGAGGAAAACAGAGTAGCCAAAACAGATGAGGCCTCAGCCCATGTCTCCATTCCAGACTTCCAAACCATAGTAGACGGCAAAATCGTTCCAGATGCTACGAGATCCATCAACTGCCCCTCACCAGCCTGTGCCTGACTGCCATCAACTGTTACATAATGCCAAATAATCATATAAAACAAATGTGTCTATATCAATCCAGAGTCAATAAAATGTCAGCAACTGACATAATTAGTTAGAGCAAAACCTGGCTCTAGTCCTCTTCCCGCCGAGCGATCCCGCGTAGCAGGCGACCAAAAATGTCAGCACCAGTGACAATGCGTTTTTCGCCATCCGTCCAGAACAGAACAACATCGCGATCGACGACGTGGTCGTCCTTATCGGATGCTTCAACGACAAATTCGCCTAGCACATCGTCCAGGGTAGTACCCTTATCTTCAACGACGATTGGGCGGTGACAGTAGGCGTAGATATCGACCTCGCTTTCCGCCGTGTAGAGCGCGCTCATGTACTGATTAGTATCGAGCACCAACTGAGGCACACCGCGATCACCGGTGATAACCGCCCATAACGAGGGGTGTTTTTTCAGTGACTCGACAAACTGCTTGCCATCATCAGTGTCAGGGCCTGGGATGACCGGAAGATCCAGGTTTACCGCAAACTGATAGATCGTTGCACCGTCAACAACACTTCCCTCGGTAGAAATAGTGCGGTCATCAAGATCCAGAAAATTTAGCGCCCCCCTGCCCTCGTTAGCACTGATCTCGGAGCTAGTTTCGTTGATATGTTTTTCAAGGATGATTTCGATGTCGCGCTCGCGGTAAAACGTAGGTCCTTCCGGACCGATCCATCCATCGAGGATGACGGCGCAGGGTTTTGCAAACGGAAATAGCAAAATCTGATAGATACGCATTATAGGTGTCAGCATGGCACCTACACGAAGCGCATGTCTGGAAAAGTATGCCTGCGGCATGATCTCACCAAAGAAGGTAATTCCCACCGTCGAGAAGACAAACCCCCATACACCGGCCAGCACCGAGTCACTGAGCAAGGCGAGTAACACATTGACACTAACATTACCCCAGAGGATCGTGCACAGCAGGAGGTTCGAGTCTTTCCTCAGCCTCAGCACACGCACAGCAGATTTGTTGCCTTTTTCCACTTCCGCCTCCAGCCTCATTCGACCAAGTGAAAAGAACGCGAGGTTCGAGCCTGAGAACATTGCCGACTGCGAGAGACATAAGACGATGCCTATCCATGTCAGCACTTCAGTGCCTACTTCAAGAAATGCAGTAATCATTTCTGGGTTTGGCCTTCCGCCATTAGCATGCCCTCCCGCGTAGAAAGCACACCATCATTAAGTTGATATGTAGGGTTGCGAGTGCGCAAATCACGTTTTCTGAGTTCAGCATCTTGCATAAAGACATCATGGCTCATTTAATGAGTATGATCAACGATATTTAACCCATAAAGTTTTCCGAAGTCTGCCTCCACACTTAGACTTTCGAACCTAGACTTTGCCGCAAAATCAGTAAAACAAATATTTTTCATATGAAACACGTTATTTTAAATCCAGAAACACCGGCAAGTGATCGACTTTTTCACGATTACCCTCGCGTTTCAGCAGAATAGCATCCCGCTCGATACCATACTCGATCAGCGTTTTCTCTGGTAGGATGAGACTATTAAAAAGAAAGGCCTGATGGATTTTCATAAAACCCTTCGCGGGCAAGATGTAGTCGATGGTTCTGCTCGGTGGTTGAGCGTCTGATTTACCGATGGCACCTGACCATGCGACTTCGCCGAACGTGCCTCTTGCCTCCGACATCAGTTGCATTGGTTTAGGATCATTACAATGAATGACCTTGCCGTCATCCAGCTTCGCCACACGGTCTAATTTGGTGAGAATATTGTAGGGCCTCTCACTCGGCTGGCTGTTGAAATCACCACAGATCATAATCGGTGTATTCTCAGGGATTTCAGTAAATTCACCACGACCAACAGATTCAATAAAATCCAGCGCCCGCGTCGCTTGGCTGACCTGAACTTCAGGTGGCTTCGTTAGGAAATGAAGATTGATCAACAGTAAGTCGTCACCCAAGCTTTCGGGGAGATCAATCAGCGCGGCCATCCCTCTCGCGTTCTTGACCGCACCCGACCAGAGGATCGGGTATTTGCTCAACACCAGCCGTCCCCGATTATCGGCAGCGGCATGCCAAGCATCCCCCGTGATTTTTTCGAAATACTTGCCGATGCCTTCAGCCGAGGTGTCCGCCTGATCTTCCTTCAAGTAGATGATTTCCTGCATCGCCCAGATGTCGGCTTGCGCTTTCGATGCCCATTTAGCAAACTGACGCAAGCGCGCCTCACCATCGATCCCTTTTGCGCCGATGAACTTGTTACTTCTGACCTCGCCATTGTCCCTAGGGAAAATCGAGGTGAAATAGCCGTTGTATGAAACAACTCTAAGTCGGGTTTCGGGGGACCGCTTTATTCCGTGCGACTCACTTTTTGAACTAGTCTCACTACCCTTCATCTCAATGCTTTTACATGAGCACACGCCAAACACAAAGAGACTGAACAAAAATGTTAACCCCAATTGCCCTTGCGATAACACAGATTGATTGCACACGGCTCTCTTCATTTTCATGATTCGTATATAAGTGGCAGTTCCTACTACTAATACTCAGAATCAAGGCTAACATACGCAGAGCAAGCATAACGATATCAAATCATGCATTTTTTGTTCGTAAAATTGTGCCGAATAATAAATACCACTTCCCCATGACAAATAAGTCACTTTTCAAGTTTCACCCTGCTATTCTCATTTCACTGCTTGCCACCGCGCTGGCAGCATTCGCCGTCACCGATGAAAAACCGGCAAAAATCGAGGGTACCGCCAATCCAAAGGAGTCACCTACAGCAGATCCTGAAAAGGCACTACTCTCCACCATCAAATATCCTGAAGGCGTGACCGCCACGCTTTTCGCGCGCGAGCCAAACGTGCAGGACCCGACGGCAATTTCTATCGACGAGCAGGGCCGGGTATACATCGCGGAAACCCACCGCTTTGCACGTGGAGTGGAGGACAACCGCCGGAATGGCCACTGGACCGGGGATGATTATGCTCTGACGTCCACCGCGGAGCGACTGGCGATGTATAAGAAACATGCCGATAAAAAACCTCTCTCGTATTACACCAAGTATTCCGAAAAGATCCGCGTGATCGAAGACCGCGATGGTGATGGCAAAGCGGACTTCGGCCAAATCTATGCCGACGGCTTCAACCACCCACTCGACGGTACCGCTGCCGGAGTGATGGCACTGGATGGAAAAATCTACTTCGCCTGTATCCCGCACGTCTGGATGCTGGAGGACACCAATGGCGACCTCAAAGCCGATAAACGTAAATCACTGCAGGAGGGATACGGCATTTCGGTTAGCCTGAGCGGCCACGACCTGAACGGCTTCGCCCTGGGACCTGACAACCGCATCTACTTCACCATCGGTGACCGTGGCTACAATTTAAAAACCAAGGACGGCCGTCATTTATATGCGCAATACGAGGGAGCCGTCTTCCGTATGGAGCGCGACGGCAGTGGGCTTGAGGTAGTACACACAGGTTTGAGAAACCCAAAGGAGATCGCCTTCGATCGCTACGGCAATGCATTCTCCGTGGATAACAATGCGGACATGGGCGATGAGGCACGTGTCGTTGACATCATCGAGGGTGCCTACTCCGGCTGGCATCGCGGTCATCAGGCATTCCCCTACTTCACCAACCTCATCTACGGCACCCGCCGCCACTACACCAACTGGATGCTGGAACGCCAGTGGGATATGGACAGCAAGCAACGCCCACAAGCCATTCTGCGGCCCTCAGGCTGGTTGAGCAAAGGCCCATCGGGTCTTGCCTATAACCCAGGCACAGGCATGTCTGCAAAATGGGACAACCACTTCTTTGTCTGCGATTACAGAGGTGCTAAGAGTTCGGTGATCGGGTTCCGCATGGAACCGGATGGCGCGGGCTTCAAGATCGAGCGCAGTGAGGATTTTGTCACCGGCTTACTCAACACCGACATCGAATTCGGTTACGACGGAAAGGCATATGTCTCCGACTATGTCGGCAGCTGGCCGACTCACGGATTTGGAAATATCTTTACCTTCCATGACCCCAAAGAACTAGCCAAGCCAGAGACCCAACAGGTCAGTAAGCTATTCGCCAAGGGATTTGGGGAAATGGCACCTGCCGAGCTCGCACCGCTACTCCGTCACCCCGACATGCGCGTGCGACTCCGTGCGCAGATCACACTGGCTAGCGACGCAGCCAACCGAGAGATCCTCATCGCTGCCACCGCCGCATCCGAACCCATCACCACTCGCCTGCATGGCGTCTGGGGACTTGGAAACCTCGCCCGTTTAAATAAGGATGCCAACTCAGCAAAACAGCTTGTCGAACTCTGCAAAGACTCCAATGCCAGGGTGCGCGGGCAAGCCGTGCAAATCCTTGGTGATTGCCGCTACAAAGAAGCACTCCCCACCGTCCTCGCATTACTCGATGATGCCGATATGAGAACACGCATGCTAGCCGCCATTGCCACAGGTAAACTCGGCACCAAGACAAACGTGCCCGCGCTGATGGCCGTCGCAGAAAAAAGTAACGACCGGGATGAATACCTCCGTCACGGAGCCGTCGAGGCCATGGTCCAGATCGGCGATGCCACCGCCGTGTTCGCATTCGCTACGGACAAATCCCCCGCCGTACGCCGCGCCGTTGTGCTCGCGCTGCGCCGATTGAAAGACGGCCGCATTGGCAAAATGCTCAACGATAACGACCTATCGATCGCCATCGAGGCCGTCAAAGCGATCAACGACAACTACATCGAAGACGCTCGCAAGGACCTCTCCGCCGCTTACCACCTGCTCGGCAAATCCACCTGGCCCGTTGATCTCCGTATCCTCAACGCAATGATCCGTGTAGGTGGCGATGAGAATGTTAGACGACTCATCAAGGTCGCCAAGGACACCTCTCTGAGCGAAGACGCACGCACCGAAGCGCTGTGGCTGATTGCCCGATTTGAAAAATCACCGCCGACGGATCCGACCACCGGTATGTATCGTCCAATCAAGGAAGAACGCCAAATCAGCGAAACATTACGTGCGGAAATCAAAGCCACCCTGCTTCCGCTTCTCTCCAGCACCTCCGGTAACCTGCTCGCTGAAGTTCTCAAGTTGTCCGGAAAATACGAGGTCAAGATTTCGACCGAAGTATTAATCGGCCAGCTCATGAACCCGCAGAACCTGCTGTCGATCAGGCTGGCTGCGATGAAAAAAGTTGAGTCTAACAAGCCTGGCAACTACACCGATCTTCTGGTTAAACTAACTGCTGACAAAGACGCCAAAATGCACGACCCCGCTCTGCAGGCACTTGCCCGACACGATACCAACAAAGCATTTACTGTGGCACAAGAAATCCTCAGTTCCGGCAAAAACTTCGACAAGCAACTCGTCATCCGACTGCTCAGCACGCTGAAGCATCCTCAGTCATCATCCGTTCTCCTGAAACTGCTCAACGGCATCAAACAACAGCCGACCGCCATCCAGCTCGACATCCTCGAGGCCGCGAAAAAGCGATCCGACCCCGCGCTCGACAAAGCACTTGCCGCCTACGAGGCCGGCATCGATCAAACTGACCCACTCGCCGCATTTCAGGTCACCCTCGCCGGTGGTAACGCCGGCAGCGGAAAGAGCATCTTCTTCCGCAATGGCGCCGCGCAATGCCGCCAGTGCCATAAAGTAGGAAACCGAGGCGGTGACGCCGGCCCGAATCTTCAGGGGCTGGGTGGCAAACGTGACGCCAAATACATCCTCGAATCCATCATCGCTCCAAGTGCCAAACTCTCGCCGGGCTACTCACCCGTCGCCGTGACTATGAAAGACGGCAAGATTGTTTCCGGTATGCTGATGAAACAAACCGACACCGAAGTCGTGGTCAGAAACCCTGAGACAAAAGAAGACACCGTGTGCAAAAAGTCCGATATCGCCAACATGCCCGCCCCGATGTCGACCATGCCGCCCATGGGCGCCATTCTCAGCAAATCCCAGATCCGCGACCTCGTTGCCTACCTGTCGTCGCTGAAGAAATAACCCCCGTAGCGGAATGGCTATTCATTCCGCAGTCTATAGCCACATCCTGCCCATAAGTTAATTTCCCTGAAGATTTTGTGACGTTTAGGCCATTTGTCTGGTACGCTCATTACAGAGAATGAGTGCTGAGAACGAATCGCCCGATAATCTTAAGGATTATGTAGCACTGATAGCCGATCATCAGGGCAACCTTCGTGCCTTCATTGTGTCGCTCATGCCAGGCAGCCCGGATGTCGCTGATGTCCTCCAGGAAACCAATGCGGCTCTCTGGATTAAACGCAAAAAATTTGAACCCGACACAAACTTCATCGCCTGGGCATTTAAAATTGCGCGCTACGAAGTGATGCGCCAACGTGACCGCACCAAGCGGCTCAACCGTTTGGTTTTTTCAGATGAACTGCTCGAAACCCTGGCAGAAGCCGATGCGCCGGCAATACCAAGTGCCCGACTGGCAGCGCTCGATAGCTGCGTGGGAAAACTCAGTGAAAACCAACGAAAACTCATCCAGGCACGCTACACACCAGGACGCTCTGTCGAGCAATTCGCCGTGGATACTGGCAAGGGCGCAAGTGGCTTAAGAATGGCATTACTGCGCATCCGTGAGATTTTGAAAGACTGCATCGAAAAAACCTTAACCTCAGAAGAACGATGATCCCACCTGAACTACCATCTCAAATCCAACGCATGCTCGACGGCGAATTATCCGCCGGAGAACTCACGGCACTGGAGAGCGAATTACTCGAAAACGAGGAGTCGCGTGAGCTGTATCGAAAACTGGCGACTCTACATTCCGACCTCGAAGTCATGCATTCAGGGCAATCTACCCTGATAAAAACGAATATTATCCCCTTCGATATCGTTGAGGCCAAACAGCGTAAAAAAATCTTCAAAGGAGCTATGATTGCCGCCGCCGCAGTCTTGATCATCTCGGTGCTCATTATGCACTTCACACAGATCCCGGAACAACCGATCGCTAGTTTCCGCACCACGCCTTCTTCCGATTTTTCTCTGACCCATGACCTAGCGGATGATGATGCTCCGGTGGGGCAAGTGCTGGCCGTAGGCTCAAAGCTGCACCTCCGGAATGGGACACTGGAAAGTAAGTTTGAATCGGGTGTCCGAGCCGTCATCGAGGCCCCCTGCATACTCCGTGTCTTGGCTGACGACCGGGTCGCCGTCGATCAAGGCGTCGCGTGGTTCGAGGTGCCAGAGGAGGCGATTGGCTTCACCGTCGAAACCCCTGAACTGATCGTCGTCGATCTCGGCACAGCCTTTGGTGTGGATAGCTCGCCAGAAGCTGGCAACGACGAAGTGCATGTAACGCGTGGTGCAGTCGAGGTGACCGCACGCATGGATGGTGGTCAATCAGAGACATTAAGGGAAGGAGAAGCGCGCCGGGTAACTAAGATCGGAGAACTCAAGGCGATCAATATTAACCCAGACCATTTCACCACCAGCCTACCCCTGAATGAGGGCATTAGCCAAGGGCTTGTTGGTCATTGGGATTTCGAAGATACAGCATACTACTCTCGCACGGAGGATACTTCAGGCAACGGCCACACAGGTATTTTACAGGGTGATGCTGATATCGTCACAGACCCCGAGAGAGGAAAAGTGCTTTCCTTGTCAGGTAATGCCTCACGCAAGGGCATGGTTGATATCGATTCGGTCAAAAACATTCCCAATCTCCACGCTCATCGAGGCCTGACCCTCGCCGCTTGGATCAAGCGGAATACGGACGCCTCCGCCGGAGGTAAATATGCCTATGTCATCGGTCTCGGGCAGGAAGGAAACCACCCGATTGCTACGCTAGGTGCCTACAACGGAGTCGTAGACGGATTCATCGAAGGTGAAGAGGGCTCGAATCAAGCTCAAGTAACTGGAGACATCTCAGTCAAAGACGGAGTATGGACACACATCGCAATCACGATTGACCGCATGGAAAACCGGGCGGTTTCCTACGTCAACGGAGTGGCGCAGGCATACCCCATCAATATTTCGGCGATTGACGACGGTGAACTGAACTGGGAATTTGCTAAAATCGGCAGGACTCTCGGGTCGAGCCATCGCCAATATTTCGGAGGTCTCGTCGATGACGTCCGCATCTATGACCGCCCTCTGACACCCGATGAGGTAGCCAAGTTGGCGAAGTAATCGTCCGGCTCTGAGCTAAATAAAGCCGCTTTTAAGCGAAAATCAGCTGGGAAGCCTCAGACTCCTTTGAGGTTTACCTAAAAAAATGATTCATTTTGCAGAAAATCCGTGACGTTCCGGATAGCTGTTTGGTTGCCCAGTAATCTTTACTCTAAAATACGGAGTTCAGAGAATAACCCCCATACAATTAATGAAACCACCAACATCACACCGCAAGCTATTCGCGCTTGCTCTTACAGGCCTTGCTATCGCCGGTGCATCATCTGCGTCTGCCGCAACCACAGCCTACCGCAACCTCATTTTAGGAGACAGCCCGATCGCTTATTACGAATTGGATGAGACCACCGGAACTAACGCAGCCAACTCCGCCACCACCGGCGCGGCTCAGGACGCAGCCCACACCGGAGCGCTTAACCTCGGCCAAGCAAGTGCGGCGACCTTCCTCGGCACCTCTTACGATTTTGTCGGCGGTTACGCCGTCGCGGCAGCGATACCGAATTCTCTGACTGAATGGACCCTGGAAGCATGGGTCAATTATAGTTCAGACAAAACTTCCGATTCCCACATCGTCGCGAACGACCAGGGAGGCTGGAACGATGACTTGTTTTTTGGCATCAATCCAGAGGGTGGCCTGCTCGGCGCCGGTGCCGGCGCGATTGGGGCTGGTCATCAGGACAATGCTTCATCGACTCGTGACAAGGTAGGCTTCGCCATGACCGCCGATACTTGGCACCACGTGGCCGTCACCGCGAGTAACACCACTGGCTTACTCAAGGTCTACATTGATGGCACAGAAGTAGCCTCAGGCAGCAACGCCAACAACACATGGACATTTAACGGTGCCGATGGATTCGGCGCTGCTCCCCACTTCACGCTCGGTGCGAAGCGCTCCTCAGGAGGCAATGTCTACGACGGGCTACTTGACGAATTGGCCATCTACGGCTCGGTATTATCGCAATCAGACATCGCAGCTCGCGCTAACTTCAATCCTATCCCAGAACCAAGCAGCACTACTCTGCTCGGCCTTGGTGGCCTTGCGTTGATTCTGCGCCGTCGTCGTTAAATCACGCTCAATCTTAAAACGCGGGTTAACTCTCTGAGTTGCCCGCGTTTTTGTATGCATATCGAGCTCGCTTTCTCTTTGACAAAACCCCGCCCAGACACGACCACTACCGCAGTGAGTTTTGCCGATCAATTTCCTGCCCTGATAAAAAACCCGACGCCGTTGATGCGTCGGTTCGAGGCAATGCTGCGTCCAGCTTCCGCAGAGACACTGGAAAGCATGGCGGGCAAAAGCCGGGCGATTACCCGTCGTCACTACGGTAAGACGATGCGGCTGTTCGCGCCTCTGTATGTTTCAAACGAGTGCATCAACAACTGCAGCTACTGCGGATTCTCACGCGACAATGCGATTCTGCGAACCACACTGACCGTCGAGCAAGTGGTCACCGAAGCACGCCGACTCCACGAGATGGGCTTCCGGAACATTCTGCTCGTTGCGGGCGAACACCCGAAGTTCGTTTCCGACGGCTACCTCCAGGAATGCATCGATGCGATCAAGGGGTTCATCCCAACCATCGGCATCGAGGTGGGACCGATGGAAGATGACCAATACGGCGAACTGGTCGAGCACGGTGCCGAGGGACTGGTCGTCTATCAGGAAACCTATCACCGCGAGACTTACGAACAGCTACACACCGCAGGACCAAAAAAGAACTTCGACTGGCGGCTCGAATGCCCCGAGCGCGCCTATGCCGGCGGCTTTAGACGGATCGGTATCGGCGCCCTGTTTGGCCTCGCTGATTGGAAAACAGAAGCCATGGCACTCGCAGCGCACCTAGAGTATCTTTACAAACACTGTTGGAAAGCATCGTTCACGATTTCCTTCCCCCGCATGCGTCCCTACGCCGGAAACTACGAGTATTCCCCGGACCCGGATCTTTTTCTCAATGACCGCCAATTCGTGCAGCTCGTCTGTGCATTCCGTATTTGTTTCCCGCAGGTCGGCATCGTCGTTAGCACGCGCGAACCTGCTACCCTCAGAGATGCCTTAGTGCCCCTGGGAACCACCCACATGTCGGCTGGATCACAGACCGATCCTGGCGGATATACGGGCGCGGGAACCGATGACTTACACCTTACCACCAAAGGCAGACGTGTGGAGCTGGAAGAAGAACCCTCGTGTCGCCGAGCTACAGAACAATTCACCATCGATGATAAACGCAGCGCAACTGAAATCGAAACGATGTTAGCGTCCAATGGATACGAATCCGTTTGGAAGGACTGGGATCTCGCGATTCTGGATCGCTGAAGTTTTTAAACTCTAAACACCATGCACATCATGACGATTAGGCTTAATGGCAAAGACCACCCGTTAGACACCTCATTGAGCGTTCAAGAGCTATTGGTATCCATTGGACTAGGAAAAAAGCCTTTAGTGGTAGAATTAAACAAAAAAGCTCTGTTCCCACGCGAGTATGAGCAGAGTGTATTAGCAGATGGCGACCAAGTGGAGGTCATCACCATCGCGGCGGGTGGTTAGCTCACCTATTCTTTATCCCTTTTGCCGGCACTGTTTCCTTATCTCCAAGGTGCTTAGGTTGCTCGTTGGTGATATTGACATCAAGCCACATCTTCACACGCGCAAGCACTTCACGGTCTTCGGTTTTCCGGGCGGCGTAGCCTTCCACATCACGCGCGTTGTAGCCCACAACATCCATGCCATTCGCCTTGGCAATGTAGGCAGCGCGCTCGTTCTGGAATTTTTGGCTCACCAGGGTGATTTTAGTCAACCCAAAGATCTTTTTTGCCCTCACCACAGAGTCGAGTGTGCGCAAGCCTGCAAAATCATAGACGATCTTATCTTTGGGCACGCCTTGCTCGATTAGAGCATTCCGCATATCGACCGGTTCGTTGTAGTATCTCTCTCGGTTATCGCCCGAGACGATGAGAAATTCGACTTTGCCTGCGTGCCAGAGTTCGGCAGCAGCCTGAATACGATATTTAAAATACAGGTTGTCGCGGTTACCTAGTTTTTTAGAGCACCCAAAAACAAGTCCAGCGCGCCGATGGGGCACATTATTAACATCATCAAAAAGAATGTTTTTGCCTGCACGCGTGGCCGCATAGTTAGCATAGCCAATAAATGCAAAAACACCCAAGATGATGAGTATCGCGCACCACATGAATCGCTGCACCCATCTCACTATAGAAAATGTTCGCCGCTCAGCCTCAGGTCGCCCCTGCTTGTCATCCGTATGAGATTCTAACACATTTCTACCCATCTATTTTTTACGTGGGAGATTAACAATTGTTTTTACCACCGATACAAAAAAATTATCCTTCGAGTTTTCCGGAGCAACCACCCTGAGCTTGCGCCGAGCAGGCAATAAATCAACCTCATTGATACGACCGATTAGTTCGCCATCAACCTCCACAGGCACCTCGCAATCACTGATCACACGAAAACTTTTTCCTTGAAGGTATTTAACCGATGAATTCCCCGCATCAATAGCACCCGTAGCGATCCCTTTAACAGAATCCAACAAAAGCTTATAACCAGCAGCAGTGAATACTAATGCATCAAGCATGTCGTCATTATTATCAGCCTTACGGAACAGCTTTATCTGCCCCCCGTAGAGAGAGCCGTTTCCTGCCAGCATACAGACGCCCTCCTCCTCCGTGCCGTCCTCACAAATGATGCGCATCTTTGGAGGCTTATCACCAAGCACCTTAACCGCCGCCAGAAGGTAGGCCATCGGACCAAAAATCTTTTTTGTCTCCCAACTGGTTTCTTCGATAACCTGAGCATCAAAGCCAACACCTGCCATCTGAACAAAGGCATGCCCATTAGCTTCAAAAAGATCAACCTCGCGGATATGCCCCTCCTCAAGAACGTTGAGAGCTTTTTTCAAACTATTCAACGGCAAACCCAACTCTCGAGCAAAAACATTCATCGTTCCGGCCGGCAAAACCGCGAGCGCAGTAGATGATCCAGCCAACCCTTGAATCACCGCATTGATCGTACCATCACCACCGGCTGTAACAACGATTGGCTCACCAGCCTCGGCAAATCCAGCAGCTAGTTCCATGGCATCCTCCGCACTGCGACTCGCATAGAGCGCAAACCACTGCGCGTGCGCCATCAGAAACCGCAGAGTCCTGCGTGCCTTCTGGCTGCGCGCGCTGGGATTAAAGATCAGAGGATATCTTGCTGCCATCAACGTCATACTGAACCGATTAACAGATTATTACAAACTGCGAATCAAGGATTATTGAGACTTGCGAACTAGGCATCAGCCGCCAAATTAAGCACATGACCAAGCAGCTCGATGACCTTTTTACTTTTCTCCGGTTTCCAAGTATTTCCACCGATTCCAATCATGCTGGCGACGTGCGTGCCTGCGCCGACTGGATTGTCCAGAAACTCAACGGTATGGGACTAAATACCGAACTTCACGAAACTCCTAAACATCCAATCGTAGTGGCCCGAAACGAGCATGTGGAAGGTAAAAAAACACTCCTGATCTATGGCCACTATGACGTGCAGCCCGTTGATCCATTAGAACTCTGGGACACACCGCCGTTTGAGCCAGAAATCCGTGATGGTCGCATCTGGGGACGTGGCTCAACCGATAATAAAGGCCAGATGCTTGCTCACATCCTTGGTATCGAAGAGGCACTGGAAAAAAACGGAAAACTCCCTGTCAACCTCATCCTCCTTTTTGAAGGCGAAGAGGAAGTTGGCAGCCCAAATTTAGTTCCATTTCTGGAAAAACATAAAGACAATCTGAAATGCGACGTTATCGCCGTGTCAGACACCGGCATGGTCGCCAAGGGCGTGCCAACCATGGGTTACGGTCTACGCGGCATCGCCTGCTGTGAAGTAACAGTCCGAGGCCCCAAAGGTGACCTGCACTCTGGAGTTTACGGAGGTGCGGTAGCGAACCCGGGATCGGCTGTGGCAAAGCTTGTGGCATCGCTACACGATGACGACGGCAAGATTGCCATCGAAGGATTTTACGATGATGTGCGCCCTCTCGAAGACTGGGAACGGAAAATGTGGGCCAGGGTCCCCGGCGTCAGCGATAACGATATCCTTGAGGTCACCGGCTCTCCCGCTCCGTTCGGTGAGCCCGGCTACAGCTCGGCAGAACGCCTCTGGGCACGCCCGACCGCCGAGGTCAATGGCATCGGCAGCGGCTACCAGGGAGAAGGTTCCAAAACTGTGCTTCCCGCCGAAGCGATGGCGAAGTTCTCGTTTCGTCTCGTCCCCGACCAAGACCCTGCCGACATCATGAAAAAAGTGCAGGCACATCTGGAAAAACACACCCCGGCGGGCGTCACCGTGGAGGTGGAAGTGGGACACGACGGCAAACCATTCTTCGCCGACCCACAATCCGAAAACGGTAAAGCTGGACAAGCCGCCCTCAAGTCCGCCTTCGGCAAAGACCCCGTGCTCATCCGCGAAGGTGGCTCCATCCCCATCATTCAGGACATGAAGGAAATCCTCGGTGTCGAGGCACTTATGTTAGGCCTTGCACTACCAGACTGCCAGATCCACGCACCAAACGAAAACTTCTGGGTAGAGAACTTTGAAGCGGGTATCAGACTGAACCAAGCGTTGTTGAAAGAGCTTGCAAAATAGCTCAAACAAAAAAATCTGGGTCGTTCGACCTGAACCGCATAACAAAATAACTTAGCACGTCTATGACTCGGCACGCGTGAACACCCAATTGGTTTCGTCACTGAGTAACTTATCAAACTTATACCCCCCACCGTTAAAACGCTTAAGATCGGATGGTCGTGTAATTTTCTTTTGCACTGCCCAGCCCGCCATCATACCGCGAGCTTTTTTGGCATAGAAAGAAATAATTTTTAATTTACCGTTTTTCCAGTCCTTGAAGACGGGGGTAATGACAGGTGCTTTTAGATCCTTCGGTTGAACTGCAGAGAAATATTCGTTCGATGCAAGGTTGATGACAGCGTCACCCTTAGCATTCAGATCTTTATTCAGGTTTTTAGTGAGGGTGTCCGACCAGAAATCATACAGGTTCTTTCCGCGTGGAGTGCTGAGTTTGGTACCCATTTCCAATCGATAGGGCAGCATCAAATCGAGTGGACGCAAAATGCCATAGAGACCCGACAAAATACGGATAGATTTCTGTGCTTCGGAAAAGTCTTCCGTCTGCCAATCCTCGACGGCAAGCCCCTGATAAACGTCACCTTTAAATGCAAGGATCGATTGCCTTGCCTCAGGTCTACTGTAATCAGAACGCCAGTCGTCAAACCGCTCCGCATTCAATGCCGCCAGCTTGCTAGAAATACTCATGAGCTTTTCCAACTGCACTGGCTTCATTTTTTTCATCACCTCGGCAAGCTCTTCCGATTGATCAAGAAAACGAGGCATCGTGGCACGTAGCGACGGTGCTTCCGAATCGTAATCGAGTGTCTTTGCCGGTGACAGCAGGTAGAGCATAGATGAGGTGATAGGTGTGCTGTGATCAGTGATTATGCATTCCAGTCCTTGATGCGGTCCGACTGGGCTGCAAACAGGGCATCAGTAGAGTCGTGGATTTCAACAGAATCGATGATGTCGCCTCCTGCAATAGAATCAACCACATCCTGTCCCTCAGTGACTTCGCCAAACACGGTGTGCATTCCATCGAGGTGCGGTGTGGGGCCGTGAGTGACAAAAAACTGCGAGCCGTTGGTGTTCGGCCCGGCGTTTGCCATGGAGAGAATGCCGGCCTTGTCGTGCTTCAGGTGTGGCTTGCACTCACACTCAAACTTGTAGCCTGGGCCTCCTGATCCTGTGCCGGTGGGGTCACCGCCCTGGATCATAAAGTTAGGAATCACGCGGTGAAATGTAAGGCCATCGTAGAACCCCTTACTCGCGAGGTTCAGGAAACTAGCACAGGTCACTTGGGTGTCACCGGCAAACATACGGATCTTGATGTCCCCCTTGCCGGTCTTCATGGTAATGTTGATGTCTTGGATATCGCTCATGTCGCGGATAGAAAACCACGGATTACACAGATTGCACGGATTTTTTTGCTGAAAACACCGAGAGTCTTACGGTTTTATGGTAATGGTAGCTTTCTTGGCATTCCGTGCTAATATTTCTCCAAGATTTAACGTATTAACCAACATGCAAGGCAAGGACTACGATATCCGGATTACCAGCAAACACCGAGTGAGATTCACAAGGAATGCATTCAACTTAGATAATCGGTTGCTTATTGATCTCTTGGAGACCAATGGTCAGGCGAAGGTGCTAACCTTTATCGATCAAGGAGTGGCAGACGCATTCCCAGAACTTCAGACACAGGTAGAGAACTACATGGAGCGCATGCCTGGTTATGTCTCACGTGGCACCATCGCCTACCAAGGTGGAGAGGACTGCAAAAGAGACGCCAACACGCTGCAAACAGCATGGGATGCGATCGAAAAAGCAGGTATCGACAGGCATTCCTATATCATCTGTATTGGCGGCGGAGCATTTCTCGATGTGATTGGCCTCGCTGCTGCCACTGCCCACCGTGGCATTAGGCTGGTTCGTTTTCCCACCACAGCACTCTCCCAAGACGATAGTGGCGTGGGTGTCAAAAACGGCATCAATGCTTACGGGAAGAAAAATTTTCTCGGCACCTTCGCAGTTCCTTATGCGGTTGTGAACGACTTTACCTTTCTACACGGCCAGCCCGAAACCGAGCGGCGTGCCGGCCTCGTGGAGGCGGTCAAAGTGGCCCTAGTTAAGGATGCTGGATTTTTCCACTGGATCGAGGACAACATCGAGCAGCTCAGCGTGTTGCACCCACACACACTGGAGGAAACAGTAGAACGCTCAGCACTTCTACACGCATCACATATTGCATACGGAGGCGATCCCTTCGAGACAGGAAGTAGTCGACCTCTCGACTTCGGCCACTGGGCGGCACACAAGATGGAACAGCTTACGGATTTCGAACTCACTCATGCCGATGCTGTAGGTGTAGGGGTCGCACTAGATAGCCTATACTCGTGGAAGACAGGGCGACTCGACGAAGACTCTGCAATGCGTATTCTCAGAGTGCTGAAGCAACTCAAGTTACCTACCTGGCACGTATCACTGGAGATGAAAGCCGATGATGGCACGCGAGCTGTGTTTAAAGGACTTGATGAATTTCGCGAGCATCTCGGAGGACAACTCACTGTCCTGCTGCTCAAAGATCTTGGAAAAGGCGAAGATGTTCACGCGATGGATCGTGATTTGTTAGAGGAGTGCATCGATTGGTTAGAAATCAACGCAGACGTCAGCCTGACAAGCTAGACTTCTTTCGCCGTCTTGAAATGCATTTTCGCGACTTTCGCCAGAATACTCTCACCATGCTCAGCGACGAGTTCACGCGCTGCATCAAGTACATGCGGGCCCGCACCTAGCCTGATTTCAACACCCGACTTCTCACTCGATTGCTCAATCCAATTAACAAATCGCTCACGGGCAAGGATCGAGGCAGCAGCAACTGCCACATCACTCTCGCCCTTGGTGCGCTGCTGGAGTTTTACTTTTACACCATGTCGCAACAACTCTCGCTCTAACACCTCCTTACGAGCAAACTGATCACTAAGCGCACGCGGGCAACTAGGAACTTGCTTGGCAAGATTATTGATCACCTTAGCATGCCCCCAAGCGAGTAATCGATTCAGGTTTTTGAACTTGCTATACATCTCGTTGTATTTCTCCGGCCCAATACTCACTACATCATGCATGACGCCCGGTGTATCTCGTATGATTTTTGCCAGCTTGGCAATTTTAGCACTACTTGTAATGCGTTTACTATCCATCACACCGGCATCGAGCAGGGCACGGGTTGATTTGGCATCGGTATAAGCGCCAGCGATGACTAACGGACCAAAGAAGTCACCTTTACCACTCTCATCAACACCAAAATGAGGCTCGAACATTTCTGGCTCATTAACTTCTTCATATCCAAGCTTTGCCTCACCAAGAATCATCGGTTCCAGAGTAAAACGCACAAAGTCCTCTGTCTCCTTGCCCTGTATAAGAACTTTGGGACCTTTCTCATAGACTGTAACATTGAGCTTTCCCTTCTTGGCTGAGAAATACGCATAAGGTTTAGATTTAAATTCAAAACCACCCTCCTCAAGAATTACTCGTATTTTCTTAACATCCGCCGATTGGATAGGCGTGGTATAGCTGGAGAGACTCATAACCCTAGCTCCTCTCTGACCCTCTTATGATACAGCTCAGATAAACGGTTAGTCACCGCTCCCACAACTTCAGACCCACTTCTCATCATGACTGCCGACTGAACCCCTCGCATAGAACTTGTTAGAAAAATCTCATCTGCATTACTGACGTCAATCATCCCAAGCTCACCTTCCTCAACTGTAAGACCATCCTCACGAGCTAACTCAATAATTATTGATCGGGTTACACCAGCCAAGCAGCCAGTATCGAGCGATGGCGTCATCAGCTTTCCATTACTAACTAAAAAAATATTAGCTGTGGCACACTCACATAACTGCCCAACCGTGTTGAGCATGATGGCCTCATCCGCCCCCGCCTTATGGGCCTGACGCAAAGCCACCAAGTTGTCTCCATAGGAGGATGTCTTGCAGCCCGATAGACCTGATCGCTCATTATGAGAAAATGGCGACGCCTGCAGAACTACTTGGTTTTTTTGCTCTACCACATTCACGGCAGTAACCATGACACTTCCTTCTACCTCTTTTGTTTCGTCACTGCCGATTAATGAATGATCACCACTGCTCAGTGATAGCCTAATTCTCGATCGACCACTACCAAGCCCATTCACATCCAATACTTGACTCACTGCAGTCTCGATGATCTCAGGTGCTGGCACATAAATACCCATAACCCCTGCAGAATGTTTTAATCTCTCAAAGTGTCTCAAAAAACCAAAGATCCTACCCTCATAACCAGGCATGGTCTCAAAAGCGGCCCAACCTACAGACCATCCCAAATCGAATGGAGACACACGCACCTCATCGGCTGGCATCAGCGCACCATTCATCCATACTATGGGAGACTTACTCACGGCGGTTACTATCGCTACTGACAACTAACGGTCAAGGGCACACTGGAGTGCATCCACGGCAAATTGTATCTCAGCATCTGAGATGATGAATGGCGGCGTAAATGCTAATACATTCCCACTCGGCCCATCTGCCAGCATCATCACACCCGATCTTAGCATTTCCGTTAAAATAATTCCCGCCTTGTCTCCAGCAGGCTTTCCATCCGCGTGCCTCAATTCCACGCCGAGCATCAGCCCACGGCCCCTCACTTCATGAATCAACGGGCTACTCAGATTTTTTAGTAAATCAATGAGCCTAGCACCACGCTCAGTAACTTTTGCCGCCGTCTGAGGGCGAACATGCTCTCGAATGGATGCCAGCGCCATAGCACACCCAACCGGATTACCAAGAAATGTACTGGTATGCAGCGCTTCACCATCAGATTCAGGCCACGCATCCATTACTGAGGGTTTCCCTACACATGCAGAAATTGGGTATCCCCCACTCATTGACTTACCTAAACAAATCAGATCAGGCACAATACCCTCATGCTCACACGCGAACAGCTTTCCAGTCCGATTAAACCCGGTGTAGATCTCGTCAAAGATCAACACAACACCGTGCTGGTCAGACCAATCACGAAGAAGGGACAAAAAATCACTCGGAGGCACAATCTTACCGCCTCTACCTTGAATAGGTTCCACCAATACAGCACCAATCGCGTCTCCATCCAGATCCATAAGTTGTTCTTCTAATCGAACCATCTCTGTCTTGTTGGTAGGATAATTGAGAACACATCGGTGATCAGCAAGCTGACTCGCGAAAGGGTCACGAAATTTGTCAAAGCCACTACCAAGCAATGCCCCATAACCAAGGCCATGATAGCCGTTGGAAAAAGTCACGATACCATCACGCCCAGTGGCAAGCCGTGCTGTTTTCAGTGCCGTCTCTACCGCCTCAGAGCCTGAGTTGCTGAGAGTCGTTTTGCCCAGACCCTCACCCCACCGCTCATACGTGCAATGCGACAACTCACGACACAGTTCCGCCTTCAACCTGGTGGGGTGAACATCTCCCATCGCGTGAATCATATGTTCCGATTGATCACGCATCACACTAGATGACCATCCATGACCAAGACCAGCGACAGCAAAAGCAGAGGTTAGATCAAGAAATTGGTTACCATCCTCATCCCACACATTGACACCATTGGCTCGCTGCCAAAACACCGGCCAATCCGTACCCGTATATGTAACATTTCGGCACTCGTAATTCTTTAGCTCATCTGCAAGATGCAGTGATTGCGGACCAGGGATCTGGGTAACAAGTTTGGGAAGCATACGCAGCATGATAAATACAGCCAGCGCGCTGTCGAGCCACAGCTGCCACGGTTTTCGATTGCTAAGATCTTACACAGTAGCTAAAAAAACCACGATTATGGATATTGACTTACAACAAATCACCCAAGATATCTCCGAAACTGGAACCACTTATGGACTGAAACTACTTACAGCCCTCATCGCTCTGTGGCTCGGATGGAAAGTGGTCAATTTCCTCAGCCGCTCCCTACGCCGCTGGTTCGATAAAACTGATTTTGACGAGGCGCTGGAAACTTTCATCCACAGCCTTGTTTCCATGGCACTCAAGGTGATCTTAGTAATTACCTGCGCTGGCATTGCTGGATTCCCCACCACCTCATTTGTAGCCATATTAGGTGCCGCTGGCCTCGCAATAGGTATGGCACTATCTGGCACACTACAAAATTTCGCGGGAGGTGTGCTCATCCTCATCCTGAAACCTTTTAAAGTGGGCGATTTTATAGAAACCCAAGGACATAGTGGTAAAGTTCGTAGCATTCAAATCTGTAACACCGTAATCAACACGGGCGACAACAAGCGTATCATCCTACCCAATGGCCCAGTTGCCACCGGCTCTCTGATCAATTACTCTGCCGAGGACAAGCGCCGCGTCGATATGCTTTTCAGTATCGGTTACAATGACGATATCGACCAAGCGAAGGGTATCATACTAAAGCTGATTGAAGCAGATTCACGCGTAGACAATGACCCCGAACCATTTATCGCAGTAAAAGAACTCGCAGACAGCTCTGTTAACATTGTAGTCCGTGTCTGGAGCGACGCCGGCGACTACTGGGGCATATTCTATGATATGCAGGAAAATGTTAAAAAAGCATTCGATGCCGATGGCATCTCAATCCCATACCCGCAAAGCGATGTGCATATGCATGAGGCTAAACCTGCCTCATAAAGTCAGAAGTCATTACCCTCAATTTTATATCTCATCGAGCCAGCATAATCTCAACAAGGTTCCATCACCAGCGCTGCACTTAAGCTACCTGCTTGATACTTTTTAGCCCAGGTATGGTTCCACATCATTACCTACCTAGGCGATAGGGAAAAAACTACAACTAGCTGTTTGCGCACCGTCTTATAGAAATACGGCCGATTTTTTTATTCGAGAACTTCTTGAATCTAGAGTAACTAATCACGATGCTCAATGACGTGATTCGCTGCATTATCTTTGATTTGGATGGTACACTCGTACACTCGCTGCCGGGAATTGCGGCATCGCTTAACCGGACTCTTGATGCAGCAGGGCTTTACACCCACCCCGAGTCCGATGTGCGCGGCTTTATTGGCAACGGGATTGGAAAACTAGTCGAGCGCGCAGCACCAACCGTTTCAGGTGATGAACTCGATACTCTGGTGGATGGCATGCGAGACAATTACGCACGAACCTGGAAAGACGGCACGCATCCTTACGCGGGAGTGACAGAGACCTTAGCTAATCTCTCAGATCGAAACATCTCCATCGCTGTTTTCTCTAACAAACCAGATGAGTATTGCCGCAAGATTACCGATTACCTGTTTCCGGATATTCATTTCCCCATCGTTAGAGGACAGCTGCGCAATGTTCCATCAAAACCAGACCCGTCAGGAGCACTCTCGATATGCAGTAAACTCAACATCGACCCAGAGAACACCGCACTCGTCGGCGACTCAACAATTGACCTCAAAACCGCCAAAAACGCAGGCATGATCGCGGTCGCCGCCACCTGGGGATACCATGACCCGCCCGCACTCGCCGCACTCAATCCTGACCACACCATTGATAAGATGAATGATCTCATCTCAGCCTTAAAAATCTAACACTCTCTGATATGTCATATCGTAATCAGCCATCCGATACAGAAAAGATGCCCAGCGGCATCCCTTACATTATTTCCAATGAAGCCGCTGAACGGTTTTCCTTCTATGGGATGAAAGCAGCACTCGCCATCTTTCTCGCAAACTACCTTGGTGTACTAGGCGGAGAATCAATGAGTGAAGCTAAAGCAACCGCCTACGTATCTTTTTTCAACTCGGCAGTCTATCTAACACCTCTATTTGGCGCTCTCATTGCCGATATATTCTTTGGGAAATACCGCACCATCGTCACACTTTCAATTGTCTATTGTCTGGGCCACTTGGCTCTGGCGTTCATGGGCATGGGGGGGATGGTTCAGTTCTGGTTGTTGGCGGGCCTTGGCCTGATCTCGATTGGTGCCGGTGGCATCAAGCCATGCGTCTCAGCTCATGTGGGAGATCAATTTGGAAAAAATAACCAGCATCTCATCACCAAAACCTTTAACCTTTTTTATCTCTCAATCAATTTTGGGGCGGTTATTTCTAACCTAGCTATCCCCCTCATCCTAAAATGGGCTGGACCTCATTGGGCATTCGGGATCCCCGGCGTTTTGATGGCACTAGCGACCATATTTTTCTGGATGGGCAGAAATAAATTTGTCCATATTCCTGCCCATAAAAAAGGATTCGGTAGCGAACTGTTCAGCACTGAAGGCCTCGCTGCCGTCGGCAAATTAATACCACTGTTTCTGTTTGTCGCCGTGTTCTGGTGCTTGTTTGATCAGACAGCGAACACTCTCGTTTTTCAGGCAGAAAAAATGGATCGCCAAATTTTAAACTTTCCGTTCATGCCCGAATCATTGCGCCAACTAGAGATTCTCCCCTCACAAATCCAAGCGGCAAACCCTTTCTTAATTCTCGTGCTTATCCCCTTATTCACTTGGTTTATCTACCCAGCTGCATCAAAAGCAATCAAACTAACCCCACTACGAAAAATCGGTGCGGGTCTCTTTCTTATGGTACTCTCATTCGCCGTGATTTCATGGGCTCAGGAAGAAATCGACCGAGGCCAAACACCATCGGTCTGGTGGCAGTTACTTGCTTACCTCATATTTACCACCGCTGAAATTCTCATTTCGATCGTTTGCCTAGAGTTTTCCTACACCCAGTCGCCCCGCAAAATGAAGTCTTTCATTATGGGAATTTACCTACTGTCCGTTTTCGCAGGCAATGCCCTAACAGGAATAATCAACGTTTACATACAGATCCCAGAGATAACACTAAGTAAAGATGTGATACACATGGGGTATGACGGCAAAAAAGGCACAGATGATGATCTGCTTGTTAATTCAAAAAGTGAAATCAAATCAGCCGTTCATGATCTATTGAAAAATAGCTCAAACGCTATCCAAAACATCTACCTGACAAAGCAGTCTTTGCCAACCACTCGCAAAGGCACATCCGCGCTATCAAGTATTAATGACCCGTGGGGCAATCCTCTACGCTACACTCTATTGAGCTCAAGCTCTGCTCGTATATCATCTGACGGCCCTGACAAAACAGCCAAAACCAGATGGGATCTTGGTGTCATCGTCTCTATTAGAGAGGCCGATGCAGACGAAAAAGATACATGGCTCTACCGCGAGAAAAAACGTAAGGGCATGCTCGACAGCCCTCTCTCTCAAAATGATAAATCACCACTCAAAACAACGTATTACGCAGGTGGACAGACCAAGCTGGAAGGAGCCGCCTACTTCTGGTTCTTTACCAAACTCATGCTCATCACCGCCATCATCTTCATACCTTTCTCATTGCTCTACAAACCCAAAACCTACCTCCAAGAGTAACCATCATGAAAACAATCTACCTACTACTATCGATTCTTTGCTGTTCATCCGCCATCGCGCGCGACCCTAACTTTATCATCATCTTTACCGATGACCAAGGCTATGGCGATCTTGGCTGCTTTGGATCAAAAACCATCAAGACCCCACACCTCGATCAACTCGCTGCCGAAGGCCTGAAACTAACCGATTTCCACGTCCCCTCGCCTGTTTGCTCACCATCACGCGCCGGACTCCTGACAGGCTGCTACCCGAAGCGTGTAGGCATGCACCGACACGTTGTGTTTCCCAAAAACACATACGGACTCCACCCGGATGAACTCACCATTGCAGATCATCTCAAGGCGAACGGTTATGCAACTGCCTGCGTCGGCAAATGGCACTTGGGTCACGTGCCTCAAACGCTACCCACAGCAAACGGTTTTGACAGCTACTTCGGAATCCCGTATTCGAACGACATGAGCCACCCCGATAACAAGGGCAAGCCACGCATGAGTCAGGACGAAAGCTGGAAAAATCAAGACAAGTTCTCTCCGCTCTGGAAGACACCGCTGATGCGCGGCAAGAAAATCATCGAGGTTCCAGTCAATCAGCGCACCATAACACGGCGCTACACCGATGAGGCGATCAACTTTGTCACCAAGAACAAAGACAAACCCTTCTTCCTCTATCTACCGCACAGCATGCCGCACATTCCTCTCTACGTTCCCGATGATGTGTTAGATCCAGATCCAGCCAATGCCTACAAATGCATCATCGAGCACATCGACGCCGAGTGCGGCAGGATTTTTAAAACCATTAAAGATCTGAAGCTGGAAAAAGATACATATATCATTTTTACCACCGATAACGGCCCGTGGCTACAGTTCAAGAATCACGGCGGTAGCGCTGGTCCGCTCAGGGCAGGAAAAGGAACCACCTTCGAGGGCGGGCAACGCGTGCCATTTATTATTTCGCGTCCCGGCACTATCCCAGCCGGAAAAAGCTCGGCCGAACTCGTCAGCAGTATCGATCTACTCCCCACCATGGCAACGCTGTCAGGTCATCCGCTTGAAGCTAAAAATAAAATCGATGGTCTCGACGCCACCGAGGTATTCACAAAAACAAAACCAAGCCCGCGGAATGAATTCCTCCACTACACATCTAACGGAAAACTGGAGGGCATCCGTCAGGACAACTGGAAACTACTCCAGAAACTACCGCATCGTAAATCTAAAAACAAAAAGACCACAACCATGCTTTTCAATCTTAAAACTGATCTAGGCGAACAGAATAATATCGCTGAAAAACATCCTGAAATCGTCGCAAAACTCTCCAACCGCATGCAGGAACTCGATACCGAGATCACCAAAAACGCACGCCCTGTCTTTGGCAAAAGGTAAATCATGCTAACCGATTCACACTGCCATCTGGCATCACACAAGTTTTCCAAAAACGAACTGGAGGAAATCATCACCCGTGCACGCGAGCACGGCGTCAACCGTATGGTAACCCTCGCTACCAATCTAGATGACTGCCAAGACAACCTCAGCATCGCAGAAACTTATCCGGCAGTTTTTGCCTGCATCGGCATCCATCCCTGTGATGTGCATGAGACTCCCGACGACTATCTAATCGCTCTCGAATCACACGCACGCCACCCTCAATGCGTCGCCATCGGCGAGACAGGACTCGATTATTTTCATCCCGCACCCGATAGCTGGTCAGATGAAAATTACCGCGAACGACAACGCAAGTTTCTCCATCAGCACTTCGAGCTTGCAGCAAAACTTGAAAAAAACATCGTCATCCACACACGTGACCGATCCGGAGACGCCTCACTTCAGGATGCCATAGCCATTTACAGCGAGTATGCTGATCATGTCCGCGCGGTTTTCCACTGCTTCCCCTTCAGCATAGATACTGCACAACCTATTCTCGATCTGGGTGGCCTAATCTCATTTACTGGCATCGCTACATTCAAAAATGCCGACACCGTGCTAGATACCGCCAAACGCTGCCCCGCAGGATCTTTTATGCTGGAAACAGATGCCCCATATCTCGCACCAGTACCGCATCGCGGCAGACGCAATGAACCCGCTTTCACACGACATACCGCCGAACACATCGCCTCCAAGCGCAACGAACCACTCGACGCACTTGCTACCTACACAGAAACAACCGTAGAGGCGTTCTACAAGTTTCATCAAAAAACCTGAAAGCTCCACTTCATTTCTACGTTTACATACCGAAATCAACCGCTAATTTTCTAGCAATTAAGTCACCCCTAATCATTAAACAAAATACGATTCTATGAAAAACATCACACTAATCACTCTAGCGGTAACTGCACTGGCCGCCATCAGTCTCAATTCTTGCGGTATATACGACCCCGAATATCAAGCGTGGAAAAAACAAAAAGCAGGGGCAGCCCCCACTGCAAACAACCCCTATGGAGCCCCCGAAGCAGGCTCAAACCCCTACGGAACTCCTCATGCAGGTGGAGAGCCCAGCACTACACGCGCGGCAACCGCCGATGGCAATGCACCCTACCAACCATTACCTGGTATAGCTCAACCAGACTCATACCCAGAGTCACCTGCAGCAGGAACCCAAAGTAATACTGCAGCTGCCAGCATCAGTCATACCGTTGTCTCAGGTGATAGCCTATGGTCACTGTCTCGCAAACACGGCACAACAATCGAGGCAATTCAAAGCGCTAACGGTCTTTCAAACACCAACATTCGCACGGGACAAATACTAACTATTCCATCAAGATAAAGAAAAACCAATCCCTCAAATATAATCTCTAGCGGGTGAGCTTAAGCTCACCCGTTTTTTTGTTGGTATTTCAAACTCACAATTTAAAACTTTCATCATGAAACTCATTCCTATCATTCTATTCCATCTCGCCTGCTACACCGCAGCACAAGAAATAACACCCACAGACCCAAAGACAACCGCACTTGAAAAAATTTTCTCAAGCATAGGAGACAAACAATTCCCAACAGCTCTCGATGCAGCAAAAAAAATAGGCCTACACCCACAAGTTTTGTTAGAAGTTGAATTCCTTCACAACGTTGACCAGAGGAATGACAAGGCAATTGCCGCCATGGCTCCCAAATTCATTTCCATGAGCGCAAAGTTTAATGCAGACAACTCTGAGGTCTTCTCCCTGAAGGAAGACTGGGTCGCCGTGGCACACTACACTCAGGCACTCGCTGCCCTCGAGAAAAATGACAAGAATGGCTTCAAAAAACATATCACGGAAGCATTCTGGCTGAGCCCTAAACAGGCACAGGCATTTGCACCACACATCGATCAACTTCGTCTAAATGAAACCATGGCACGTGTCACGCTCGATCCTAATCGTACCCTCAAAGAGCAAGAATCACGAAAAGAGATCAAACTAGGAGAAATTCTAGCCAACAGAAAAGCTGTCGTTTTTCACTTTTGGTCACCTATGAGCCAAGAAGTTCAAATCAACATGCCCGACTTCATTCTAACCAGCCAAGCATGTGACGACCAAAACATAGGCGTCGCGTCAATACTCGTCGGGAAATACCCCGGTATCATCCAAGATGCCGAAACCCTCCGTAAAGAAGATGCGGCAAAAGCCACCTGTGATTGGCTGACCGACTCAGAAAAAGACAGCCTGTCTAACACACTGAGAATATCAGAGATCCCAACGATGGTCATCATATCACCAAATGGAAAAATTCTTTTCAACGGAAACCCTTCTAACAATTATTTTTGGGACACGCTCAAGAAAGTTGCTCCTGCCTTCAAGAGGCCTAACAGCTCAGAACACACAGATACAGGTAAACCTCAGTTAAATGATAGAAAAAAAACAGGCCCTTAATTAGTTTTGAAAAGTTTAATTCCTTACTTGACCGATCAGAGCCATCCAGTCAGAGTGACTCGCAATTAGATTTGTTGTTATAGTTTAATAAAAAAATATTCTAACTATTCGCTCAATCTAACAAAATAACTCGTAGCGGATAACAACGCTACGCACAAGGTATCGTAAAAATACCACCCAAAAAAACAAACAAAACCTAACATACACTACATTATGGCAGCCAAAAAAAAGACCAATAAAAAGAAAGTAGCCAAGAAAACAATCAAACGCAAACCAGCAGCTAAAAAGGCAGCTAAACGCAAACCAGTAGCAAAAGCCAAAAAGGCTCCCAAGAAAGCTAAGAAGGTTGCCAAAAAAGCCAAAAAGGTAGCCAAGAAAAAGGCTCCCAAGAAAGCTAAGAAGGTAGCCAAGAAAGCTAAGAAGGTTGCTAAGAAAGCCAAAAAGGTAGCCAAGAAAAAGGCTCCTAAGAAAGCTAAGAAGGTTGCCAAAAAAGCTAAGAAGGTTGCTAAGAAAGCCAAAAAGGTAGCCAAGAAAAAGGCTCCTAAGAAAGCTAAGAAGGT
>Ga0315320_10000212_pt1 | contig 46364 bp, 52 predicted proteins | sample M140m21515metaG_FD_203458 | JGI IMG/M metagenome (GOLD analysis project Ga0315320, IMG submission 203458) | Ammonia-oxidizing marine archaeal communities from Monterey Bay, California, United States - M1 40m 21515 | ecosystem: Environmental > Aquatic > Marine > Coastal | place: USA: California... | reverse complement strand
CCGAAGAGGAACCCGCTGCCGAGGAGGAACCCGCTGCCGAAGAGGAACCCGCTGCCGAGGAGGAACCCGCTGCCGAATAAGGATAGTAGTTTAATTAAACGCAATACTCGAATAATTAAAATCACCTAAAAAATATTCAATCATTAATGATTTAGACTTTTTTTGTATAATGTTTAAATCTCCTTTCCAAAATGGAGAATAAATTGTATTTTCGATTTGTATATGTTTGTTATTTAATTTATATGAAATTAAACACATTGACTGTCTAAAACATGGATAAAATAATGCATTTTTTACTCCATCATTCATAAATTGTGGTTGAATTCTAGGTTTCCAAACTAAATATTTAGATTCGGCATTGTTCTCAAAATCATAATTAAATGTCATCATATTGCTCATTTCAAAATAATCATTATTAGAATTTGAATATAAAAATTCGATGTTTTGTCTTTCATCATATTGAGAATTTTGTAAAAGTTTTAATTCTCCATACCAGAACGAAGAGAGTTTAAACGCTTCTTCTTCGTCAATATTTTTTATATCATTTGTTAATTTATCTTGGAATTTAATCATATGTGGTTGTCGAATTGAAATATGATTATGATAAATATAACTATTTACACTAGAAGTTAATATACATATCAATAATAGTATTTTCATTATTATTGATAATAAAATTGTTTTTAAGTTTATTTTATTCCGCATTTGGATTTTCTTTACATAACTTTTTTGCGTCATCTTTATTGTATTTTTCACCCGAAGGTCTTGTTTTCTCTTTTTGTTTTTTCATACATAAATTATATTCTTTACTACCAAACATCGAATTTTTTACACGTGTTACCAGTCCCTTCTTTTTGGGATCTTCTCTAAACTCGCCATTTCCGGTTTTATATGTTTTAAGAGAAGGTCCTTCCAATTTTAAAATATGAAAAATAACAGAATCTCCGTTTTCTTCATCGCATCTTAACGAGTGTTCCCATTTTTTTAAATTTTTATCTGTAAGATTTGAATAAGAAGTCATACCTGGTTTAATTATTTTTCCCTTTACTGCAATTTTTATAGGACCGCCACCACCTTCGTCTTTGTTTTCACTTACGCCTTCGCCTTCGCTTCCATTTGAACCTCTGTTTTGTGATTCAACTTCACCATCTCCACCATCTCCACCACCATCACCATCTCCATCTCCATCGCCATTACTTCCTTGTTCATTCAACATTTTTTTTATACATTCGTGTGTGATATACATTGCTCCATTATAATATTTTAAGTTTGGATTAAAATGATCCAATAAAAAGTCACCTAATGATATATTTTTTACTTTTGTTGGACCTGTTTCTAAATCGAGTTCAGTGGAACAAAACCAAAGAACTAAACCACCTTTTATGGGTTTTCCTCTTTTAGGTAAAACTAAAAAAAAATTTTGATATTTTTCTGGTTTTTTTGTTTTTTTTGCAGTTTTTGAAGAAACCTCACTTGTTTTTTGTCCATAACCTAAATAAAAAACTTTTCCAAATTCTTTCTTTAATTTTATTAATTGTTCGTATACCTTTTTTGCATTTCCTGAACTCCTGTTTCCTGTTCCGCATTTTTTTTTTATAGTTTTTTTTTTACCTTCTGTGCTTGTATTAGCATTCTTTTTTTTACCAAACCCAAATAAACCACCTTTTAATGATTTTCTTCTTTTTTTATATTTTATGGTTTTCACCATTCTTCTATATATAATGCAATATTATAATTCTTTAAGTAGGCAATATAATTTTTACTCAAAAATAGTTTAAAGACATAACGTTAAGATGATGTATAAAGAGTCACATGAAGTTGTATCAAGTTAAATGGTTTAGTAAAAAGAAGGGCTATGGTTTTGTCGAAGATAGCGAAAGAAAGCAATTTTTCGTTCATCACAGTGATATTCAGGTTGACGATGGATTTCGTTACTTGAAGCAAGGCGAATATGTTACTGGTGAGACGGAATCCATGGAAGGAGAGAAGGTAAAGCTTGCGAAAATTAATGCTCCCATGGAGAATGGACTCTTGGCGTGCCAAGTAGATAAGGTGAATCGAGAGAACCGTCGTCCGGCACCAGATGGTGACGACGAATCGTAAATGATCCGCCTTATATTTTATAAAACATAAATAAAAAATCATAAATTAATAAATATTTTATTTTATGATTTTATTTCAAAAACTTATGAGATAATATCGTATCTACCAATATATCTAAAGATTTTTCAGAGTCAAATTTATAGTTGTATATTTTTTCATAATATGGGATTCTTTCATTATATAACGATTCATATGGATTGTTTAAAGATAAATCCATAATTACTCCTCTGTTTTCAAAATAATTTGTTCGTTTTAAAATACTATCAAGCGAACATTCCAAATAAATGATAATATAATTATTGTTATTTGTAAGATACTCCATTACTCTAGAATAATAAATAATACTTCCTGGTGGGGAAATTATATTATTTTTTGCACTTTTTAAAATAGATAAAATAATTTTTTCTTCTTTTTCTTTAAATAACTCGTTTCCATAAAGATCGATATATTTTTGTAATGACATATTTAATTCTTTTTCAATATATTCGTCTATTTCAATACATGATTTATTCATTTTTTTTGATAACAATGAAGATATTGTGCTTTTTCCAGCGCCAGGCATACCCACGAACAATATATTCATTATAATTATATAGTAGACATAGTAATATTATTTATATATTATTATATAAATAATATAAAGGTCTTACCGAGACTTGAACTCGGATTGTTAGACATTTATTAAAAATTATGATATTCATTCATAAAATTAATATATATCTTCAATTTATATATGTTACATTTTGTTTCCATTGCAACGATCCTAAAAAAAATAAATTACTCAAAAATAATATTAATCTTGTTGTCGATACTCTTATTTACAACGGTATTATGTTTCTGCGACGACGAGGAATTTGGAGGACTGACTCAGATTGATAAAAAAATAGAGGATATTCATTCTAGAATAAAAGGGGAACAAATAATACCTTATAAAAATGAAAGTATATTAGAAGTATTTTTCAATCGTTTCTATTTTGTAACTGTTTCCACGTCTATGCTTGGATACGGCGACATATATCCAAATAGTTATAAAACAAGAATATTAACAATTATGTATGTGTTATTTATATTTTTTATTGCATTTATATAATACAATGAATAAAAGTAAATTGGCAACATGTTTAAAATGTCCAGCTCGATGGAAATGGGGAGGAACTTTTTTTATAATTGTATATACTATCGTCGGTATTTGTTTTGGGACGAGTATAGTTATGGATTTTCGTCATTCTTTAAAAAAAATAAAAAACATTTCAAAAAACAACAATGGCGAAACAAAACTTTCATTATTTCACACCAACGAAGAAATATTATCCTCCTTATTAATTTTTATTGGTTTTATTTTCCTTTTAGTATATCAGTTTTTAAATAAATCTAAATCCGGATTAGTCATAGTATTTCCGTTAATTATTCTATCCGGATATGTGTTATTCTTTCGAATAAACAATCCATAATAAAAAGACAAAAATCATATATTTTGTAACTGTTTCCACGTCTATGCTTGGATACGGTGATATATATCCAAATAGTTATAAAACAAGAATATTAACAATTATGTATGTTTTATTTATATTTTTATTGCATTTATATATTATTATATAAATAATATAAAGGTCTTACCGAGACTTGAACTCGGATTGTTGGATTCAAAGTCCAAAGTGATAACCAATTACACCATAAGACCATTAACTTGGTTTGTTAAAATAATGCAAAGGATATACGGAATTTTTAATTAATTTTTTACCAAATGGGCATTCATAAAGAAAAGAATATGAATAATAATAAAGAAATAAATAAAGAATTGGTTGAGATTTTGTGATATTTTTTATTCATCATTTTCTAAACAAAAATCACAATCATCATTAATTTTACTAGATATATTTAAACTATTTGTTTTATTACCATAATCTGGTGGTGTTTCTATTATATTTCCTTGTTTTGAAAATACGATACCTTTTTTTTTTAATAAATATCGGTGATAGGAATCATGTTTTTTTCCTTCATTTGTATTATTGGTATTGTTATTTATTGAAGTTATGTTATATATGTATAATGATTGGGAAACGCCTGTTTGTTTTTGAATTTGTTTTTGATGATAATCCATTGTATATAAAAGATAAAATAATTTAGAATATTTATTAATATTATATTAAATGAAAAAAATACATATTTTTTTTATAGGTTCTATAATATTATTTAAAATCAGACAATCGAAAAGAAGAAAATCTAATAAAAAAATAGACGGTATTATATTTGGAGAAACAGGTGTAAATTTTACATATCAATTGGGAATTTTAAAATATATGCAGCAACAATTTAAAATGAATGATTACAAATTTTGCGGCATATCGGGCGGTTGTCATTGTGCATTCATCTTATCTAATGAAATTGATGTTAATGATTTCTATAATCAATTTGTAATAGAAATATTCAATTATAAAAATAAAGATAGTTATGCAAGTATATTTGATATTTCAAAAATTGTATTGTTTAAATTATATAAAAGTATATATGATTTGCAAAATATGAATAAAAAACTTTATATTAGTATGACAAAAGTATTTCCTTATTTACATAATCATACGGTTTGTGAATATAAAAATTATGATGACTTGTATGACAGTATAAAATCATCACAATATATACCTTTTTTATTTGGTTATCCTTATACAACATACAAGAATTCAATATATATTGATGGTTATGTCACATCATTTAATTATAGACCAACGAATGAAAATTGGATTACTATAAAAATATGGAATTTCAATTTATATTATTATTTAACATCTATTATTAATTTTGGGTATTTATTTAATGAAAACTACCACGAAATGTGCTTTAAAGATGGATATGAAAATGCAAAACAGAAGCATTCGTATTTTCTAGATTTAGGGTTAATTGAAAAATAAAAATTGATTTATATTTTATTAGATATTTGTTATAAAATATAAATGAATTTTACTCCTGCACAACAAGCAGCGTTTGATTCTTATTTAAATGGTGAAAATATATTTATCACTGGCCCAGGTGGTTGTGGAAAATCATATTTTATTCAAAACCTTTATTCTCATGCAAAAGAAAATGGAAAAAAAATTCAAGTAACCTCAATGACCGGGTGTAGTGCAATTTTACTGAATTGTAATGCAATTACTATTCATAAATGGGGTTGTTTAGGACTAGGAAAAGGAGAAGAATTTGAAATGTATAAAAAAATATTAAAAATGAAAAAACAAAATAATTATACAGATATTGATATTTTAGTTCTAGATGAAGTATCCATGCTAAATGAAAAGTTGTTTGAAATTTTAAATTATCTTTGTCAAACAATCAGAAAGACAAACGACAAACCTTTTGGAGGAATTCAATTGGTTTTTAGTGGAGATTTTTATCAATTACCACCAGTATGCACCGACCGCACAAATGTCGCGGAATCAAACTTTTGTTTTCAATCTTCTTTATGGGAAAATACATTTCATAATTCGTATTTATTCGATATTAATTTTCGTCAACATGAAGATCCGAAGTATTTTAATATGCTTCAAGAAATTCGCGAAGGACAAATTAGTTTTGATACAATTGGGGAATTGATTCAATGCAGTAAAAAAAAGATCGACCCAAATGATCCGATTCAACCAACCAAGATTTTTCCAATTAAAAAAACAGTTGAAACTATTAATAAAGAGGAGTTGGGATTACTTAGTGAACGAAAATATACATTTAAACCAAAAATGTATTACAATACAAGCGAAGAACTAAAAAGTATAAAAGACATTTCGGGAAAAGGCGCTCAAAATGAAATGGAAACCATGATTAAAAATAGCATGTTTGATGATAATTTATCATTGTGTGTAGGATGTCAAGTGATGTGTATTTGTAATTTAGATCAAGAAAATAATTTAGTAAATGGTTCGCAAGGAGTTGTGATTGATTTTCAATATAATCCTGAAAAAAATGAAAGTTATCCTCTTGTAAAATTCGATACGATTGTAAAACCAGTTTTGATTCAACCTCATCCTTGGTATTTAGAAAGTGATAAAAAATATAGTATTATGCAACTTCCTGTTATTTTAAGTTGGGCAATTACAACTCATAAATCACAGGGTCTTTCGATCGAAAAGGCAGTTATTGATATTGGTAATAATATATTTGAATTTGGTCAAACATATGTTGCATTGAGTCGAGTAAAGTCATTGGAAGGACTTTACTTGACCAAAGTAAACGCCCAAAAAATTAAAGCGCATCCAAAAGTGATTGAATTTTACAAAAAATTAAAAAAAGAGTTAAATTATTAGTTATAATATATAAATTCAATTATTATACCTTTTGTTTATATACATTTAAATTACCATTTTCATCCATACTCTTCCAGTGAAATAACCCCCAAGAATAATCCCAATTTTTATTATCTATTCCAACATTTATTAAGTATGCCAATCCAGCGATCAAATCTTGATTATTGTCTTTTTCAGAATCAATTAGATTGTGCAATTGTGTTTGATTATAAAATGTTAATTTAATAAGTGGAATTTCACTAAGTTGAAATGATTTATGTTTATAATTCATTGTTCCGCATATCGCTTCTTCTGATTTAAAATTATATGCAAATACAAATGTGTACTGATTTGTTTTATTAATTTTAGCAAGTCGAATTTCATTTATCTGTAGTTTCCTATTCATTTTTTTATTTGTTATACAAATAAATATTAATTTCAATTTTATTTGTCAAAATGAGTTAATAAAATTGATATAATTTAATAAAATTTAATATATTTTTAATAATGTTAATAAATCTACCAATAGATACAATAAACATAATCATTACATTTATAGAATTAAAAGAAATATATCATGTTATGATATCAAACAAAAGTGATTTAAATAAAATGATATATCCTATATTCGAAAAAAAAATCAAAATGAAAAGAGAGTTTGTTCATGATAATTTTCCAAATATTATCATAGATACAATGGGAGGTATGAAAAATATGATATTATTGCCTATTTTAAAATATAAACCAAAATTTATGGGTTCTACTCATTATATAGATAAAATTTTACCAAGTGATGTAAATGAACCAATTATGATTGGTGTCGACGTTTATAAACGCGGATTTATTACATTTCGTTTAAAAAAAAATAAAAATATATGGGTAGAAACCTTTTTTCAAAGATATTCAGATATAACCATTTCTTCTTCTTCGTGGACATGGGGCGGAAAAGAAAATAACCAAATTACAAATTATAATGGCAGTTATTGGACTAATTATATAAATGGCACTTATTCTTCTATTAAAATAAATGATTGTTTTTTAAAAGAAAATATAGTCCTTTTATTGAAAAATGAAGGATATATAAAAAAAAGAAGTTCCTATATGGATCATTATGGTCCTTTTTCAAATTACGTAATATATAATGTAGAATGTATTTAAACCCACCAAATTTTACTCATTCGGTGTAAAACAATATCAATAAAATCTGGATCACACATGTTATTACTTCGTAATCGATTACATTTTTTACATATTAAACATACATTATGTAGTGCAGTAGTTCCGCCAAAACTTTTAGGTATGATATGTTCATATGTCATATGTTCTATATTTATTTTTTTATCACAATATTCACATTTTTTATTTTGTATGTAATATAAAAAATTTTTCTTGTTTCCTTTTTGTTTCATGACATAATAGGGAGATTCTAAACATTGTAATTTTTCGCGTAGTTTATTATTTTCTTTTGTTTTGTCTTCAACTATACATTGAAGATTTATGATTTCTTGACTTAATTTATTAATAATTTTATAATATTCATCCATATTTATAAAATTTAAAAATTTTTAAATAAAAATTAAAAACAATAATTATATCTATATAATGTGTTGTTTTTTTGTAGATTTATGTTTTTATTGTGATGAACCGGTTACTCGTAAAGATAATGAAATTATAAAATGTAAAAATTGTAACATAGAAATAAATGACGACTGTTATGAAAAAAATAAAGAAATAATAGAAATTACAAATGAAGAAAAAGAAATAACCGAATTAATTTCATTTGCAAAATGTCCAAAATGTATGCAAATCGGAACTCTTGTTGTAAAAATAAAATTATAATTAGTGTCCATCATCATTGGTTTCGCCATAATGTTCTACCGCGTATACGATATAACATTTTATATTTATTACAAGAATTTATATTTTAATATATATTTAATATATCTATCTCGAAATACAAAAATATTATTATTTTATATATGGAACAATTAAATAACCAAGGTTATGTTGTAATTCAAAATGATAATTACGACAAAGAAATTTTTGAAAAAAAAATGAATAACTTTTATAAAGATAATAATAACGTAGATTACAAAGATTTGCGTAATTTTATTGATAGAACTTATTTTCCTGTTTTAATGAACAAAATAAATATCAATGAAGACATATTTTATGGTAAATTTCGATTTAGTAACAATAATAATTCCAACGATGCATCAACTTTTCATGGGGATTGTTATAACCATACAAATGATGAAATCATACGACAATATACTTGTTTATATTATTTTGATGACGCAGAATTTGAACTGATACCAGAAACACACAAAAAAAGTAAATATAAAACAAAAACTTTTGATGAAGTTTATCATCATAAAAAACGAGTTAATATTCAAGCAGGAACATTTATTATTATCCATGCAAATTTACATCATAGAGGAGTGAATTTTACAAAACCAACAAATCGTCGTTTATTACAAGTATTTGATGTTCATTTTAATAAAAAAGATTACGACTTGTATACACCCAAGTTTGTCATTATAAAAACAGAAGAGTCAATTATATTTAAAATGATTTCAAATTGTTTATATAATTTATACAAATACAATAATAACAGTTCTAGTGAAACTTTAAATTATTTACATTATTTCCTTGTTTTCAATAACATACAATATAAACTATTTATAAATTCTCCATCTAAAAAGGATATTGGGAAAATAATTTCTTACGAACCAGGAAAACAATGTTTATTCGAAGATTCTGAAAAAATAAAGGAAACAAATATAAATATAAGTTGTGATAAAAATATCAAATATGAATCGCCTAATTTATTCTTTTTTAACTGTTATTTAATATATTGGATTGTTTCTTTAATTTTAATCTATTTGGGTGCAAAGCACAAAGACAAAATTAAAAGAATTATTTTAATGTTTTTGAAAAAAAATAATTTCATAAAGAAAAATTTAAAAAATTCAAGGAAAATAAAGAAATAGTATGACTAGCAATTCGAACCATCTTCAAAACACGGATAATTCTCATGTGTCCACACTTCCGGGATTGCCCATGCACAGGACTTTTCGGTTCCTAACTGATTTTCACCCGCAACCAACCGCATAAAACCTCTTTCTCCCCAATATTCACCCCATGAATTTCGTATAATCCAATATTGTTTATCTAAATCTTTATCATACCCCCAACCAACAATACTTATAATATGATCTATAATTTTAAGATCGCGAGGAACATCCATTATACCTCCACTATATTCCAGAATTTTATTAGCATTTATACCACAAGCAACTGGACCATTTTTATATATTTCACGCATGATATCATCTACTCCGGAGACCATTCCAAATGATTGAATCGATGCATTTGGATATTTGGTAATGGCTCTGCATTTCCCACCATTCGATGTAAATGTATTACAAGTTCTACAAATATTTTCGTTAGAACATTCGAAATTTCTATTTTTGCAAGATTGTTCATCCGAATCTGAACTACACGCTTCATACGTGAGACAGGTGTCAAATGGAATTCCTGTTTCATGTATGTATTTATAAGCAGCTAAATGATCACCTCCATTGCATGTTCCGGCATTTCCACAATTTAATAAATATTGCACTGCTAAATTAATATCTGGTCCATTTGATTTTCTAGCGATTTTAATTCTATCTCCTAATGCACTAACTGCACCGTGAGCCCAACATGAACCACAATATTGAGGAATATGTTGATTTAAATTTTTAGTTAGATAATTAACATTACTTATATTGCCCCAATTCCATGATTTAGGAAGATCAATGTCAGTTGAATGAGTAATTTTATAATCATTGTGGTTTAATAGAGGTTTGAATTCATTCATACGCGCATACGATGTCGACAAAAATAAAAGGGATAATATTGATATTATTTTCATTATACATATATATGTGTTAATTTTTTAAGTAAATAATATGATTTAATAAAAATTGATTTATTATTAAATCATAAACATTTGTTAAAAGATGTTATCAAAGGAAGAAGAAAAGAAAGAAGCAACCGATATATGGAATTGTTCTAAAAAAGGCGTTTTAATATACATATTATTGCATGCATTTGTAAATAATTGGTATATTGAACCAGATAATATAGGAGATACTCCTTTATCGTGGAGCACGATATTAACATTTCTTGGATTAAAAGAAGAAGGAAAAGGTCCGAATATTTGGCGCATGTCAACTCAAAAAAAAATAGGACCAATTTGTAAGATTAAAAACGATGGAAGTGTAAAAATAAGAAAACCATGGAGAAAAATTGTAAAACAATTAGTAAAAATTAATATAACGAATCAAATGCTTTCTATTTAATGTCTAGAGCATTAATCAGTTTAACACATCAAAATATATCTTTATAACAATATAAAAATATTTTATTTTTAATATATAAAATGGATGATGTTCATTATATTCCTATAACAAAATCTGAACCGGTCGAAACTATTGTTTTGGTTGAATCAAAAAATAAAAAAAGAATTTGTAGATGTTTGTCTTTCTTAACGATTATATTAGGAATAACGTCATTATTATTGTTTATTCCAAAAAAACCCAAGGTATTGTTAGATTATATATCATTTGACAATAATAATGTTTTAGGTCAATTTTCCTTTAAAAATACGAATTATTATAAAGTGGAGTGGAATAATCCAAATATAAATTTATACTGGTTACCTTATACTGGGCAAACAGTGGGGGAGGTTTGTTATGGCAATGATGATAGTCCATGCGAGAGTAATCAATATTATAGAAATATATGCGCTATAAAATTAGGCGAGTTTAATTCAGATATTAAATTTAAAACGAAAGCCAGAACAACAAATCAAAAAAATATTGAAATGTTATCGAGTTCTCAACAAGAAATTGCTTGTGCAAGTTGGATGATACTTAATCCATATAATAATAAACCACAGAAACTTGTAACTTCAGGACATGTTAATGCTAAAGCAGCGAATACCAATTTTGGAAAAATCGACATAGAAAAACAATATTATTATCTATAGGTGTGATGAATTAATATTTAATATTATAACAATATCAAAATTGTCTTTTGTCTTTCTTATAAAAAGACAAAAGACTAAAGATCGTCCATAGAAAATAATTCATTGTCGCGATTATTATTATAAGTTTGTTGAGTATTCCTCGCGTAATTTTGTAACATTTGTCTTTCGTTGCGATAGGAGTTACGACGATCTCGTCGTGGAATCAAATACTGGCGTCCATATAGTTGACTTCTTCGTTGTTGATATTCGTGTCTTAATCTTCGAATTCGACGCCGAAGGCGTCGGGAGTCATCGTATAAATACGGATTAATAATATTTTCTTCTTCTAAAAAATGTTCCCATGTGAATGTTGGAGTTGGTTCAGATCTCGAAATATTACTAGTCTCGTTAATATAAGGTATACAATCTTCAGGTAATTTTTTACGACAATAAGGACAAATAGGCGTAGTTAGACAATTAATGCATGAAATACAAATTTTTTTTGAACCATTGCAACAAACTAATTGAATCGAATCACTAACATCATAGGGTGTTTCGTAACAAATATTACATTCATACGAATATTCAATAGTATCTTCTACAGTATCCATAGTTACATAAATAAATGATTCTTTTTTTTGAAAAAAAAATAATTTCAAAAAAAACAATTTTAAAAATTAAGAAATTCGTTTTGTGGGAATATCAGTAGATACAATGTAAATAGAGTTTTCCGTAATTACAATATATTCTTCACAAACTTTAAAAATTTTACTAATTGGACTCGTATATTCTTCCCCCGAACGAACCAAAAGTTTTTCATCTGTTGATTTTACACCAATTAAAACTGATGCACTATCTCCGTAAGAATCCGACCAGTAATCTAATAAAATCGGTTTGTCGTCGGTAATTGCTAATTTTGACGCATGTTTTAAAACGGTATCGCTCGGTAATTTCATTTCTAGTGCAGCCATTTACAAAGTTGAATTAAAATTCCTTTAAATACTTTTGTTTATAAACTAGTTATTTTTGTAATAATTGATATTTTTTTAACGGGTTTTTTTTTCTTATTTATCTTTTTTTGTTTTTCTTTTTTTTCAAGTTCGCTTTCTTCTTCGCATATATTTTGATATTCGTTTTTAAATATATCTTTAAGGAAATTATAAATTTCGTCCAGTTCTTCGTCATTGCATTTTCCAACAATTAAAATACTACCAGTCCGAAAAATCATATAGGAAACTTCTGAATTGTTTTTTAATGGATATTTACACTGAATTCCTGGATAACTACATGAATCCATACCACATTTAATTTTGTATTTTGTTTTGAGAATTTCTACAAGATCGTTTCGATTTAAATAATAATTACAGTTAAAATTCGAATTTACTAAAACGAGTTCTCTATTTGTTTTATCTATTTCGTGAATTGGTGTTATAAAATGGGGTTGAAGTGTTTTTATTAAAATATCGATAACCTCGTCTAACATATATTCAGATTGAATTCCCGGAACTTCTACTTTTCCACTGTTAAATAATTTTACATGAAATTCTCTAAATTTACCTTCATATATTTTTCTAAAAATAATAACAAAACAATTATAAAATGCACTTTTTGATTGTTTATTTGGTTTTAGAATATCATTTTTACAAAATCCAATATCTACTTTACGAACATCTTTAAATATAACTCTTCCAGATGGATTATTGATTTGATTTAATATTTTAATCCTTACATTTTTTTCTCGAACAATCATTTTTTCAAAATATGCCACTTCCAATGGGTTTAGAAAATTAAATTTCATTTGTTTTTTTACAATTCCCTCCTTTTCTTCATCATATGAAATTGTTTGTAATTTCCAAAATAATTCATTTAGATTAAATGTTGAATTTAAATAAATAATTTTTGATTTAGTTGAAATTTTCAAAGGAGAACATTCTGGGACAGGCGTTTGGCATTTTTCTTTAGGACTGGGTGTAAATACATCATCGTTATTTCCCATCATAAATTGTGCCCATTGTTCTTCCAAGTTCATTAAATATGTAATTGTCATTTCTTTAAATTCAAAATAAAATCAATTTTATTTGTATTTAATGCGAAATTCTGGTAAAAAAGTATGAATAAAAAACATTTGTTTATCATGACTTAACAATAATTGTTTCATTGTATAAATCGTATTTTCATCTAAATCATATTTTTTATAAATATACGCACAAAATCTAGATAATATTGTATGACAATCATAATTATATAATAAATTATTATATAACTTTTTATAGTTTGGTTTTTCTATAAGTTGAATAAATGTATTATCGCCTAAATATAATTCGGATGGTTGATAATTTTGTAAACAATTTAAAATACTGCGTAAATCATGTGTATATTGTTCCTTTAAATTATCAATTTGTTTTTGATTAATTTCTTTATTTTCTTGTTTTAAACAAGATTTAATATATCCATCGCACCATACAGAGGTTTGATTAAAATATAACGTAAATAAACTATATTTAATTTGAGGAATTACTTTATTTAAATAATTACAAATTAAAATAAAGGTAATATTCTTTTGCAATGATTTTTGTATAGTATAATATAGATGTATTTGTGCTTGCTTTGTTAATGAATCCATTTCATCTAATAGAATAAACTTACGATGGTTCTTAAAAAAGGTGACATTGTTTGTAAATTGCGCAATATGACTACGAATCACTTCGACACCTCTTTCATGCGAGGCGTTTAAATGAATATAATTATTTTTACAATTATGTTTATTTTGATATGCAGAAATTAAACACATAATTGTAGTTGTTTTTCCAGTTCCAGGTGGTCCATAAAATAACATATTTGGGTAATTGTCATGTTTAATCATATTATTTATAATTTTTCGATTTGTATCATTTAAAATAATATCTTCGATTTTCGTTGGTCTATATTTTTCGATCCAAGGTTGATTCATGATAAATTAATATTTAAAAAGTATTTAAATCTATTTTTAAAAAACATTCAATGAATGCAACATCGTCAAATCCAATTAAAAAACCCCGAAAACCTAGAACAAAAAAAGCAGATATGATAAAAAAAAAAGCAGAATTGGAAAAAATTAAAGAATCACAACCACCAAAAAAACGCGGTCGTAAACCCAAAGGGGGTAAAATAATAAAAACAGAACTGAATATTCACCAAGAATCTATAGAAACAAAAATGATTATTTTACATTTAAAATGTAAAAGCGAGGATATAGATAAAAATATATTAAAAGACGTTACTACATATGATCCAACTATTGTTGATACGATAACTCCATATGAAGACGAATCTCAAATGTTTTATACAATCGAACCACAAAACAATATTGCTCCAAATCAAGAAATAGAAACACATGATAAAGAATTATTTACAAATGAATTAAAGCAAAACAGAAATATGAAAAAGTTAATTCAAGAAAAATTAAAAGAATTGGAAAAACAATTTAATATGAATGAGACTTCAAAACAATCCGCGTGTTTTTGGTGTACATGTGACTTTAATAGTCCTTCAATACATATACCTAGTTTATATTTTAAAGAAAAATATAATGCATATGGTTGTTTTTGTAGTCCAGAATGTGCTTGTTCTTATTTATTTAATCAGAATATCGATAATAATGCAAAATATGAAAGATATCAATTATTAAATTATATATATGGAAAAATATATAATTATAAAAAGGAAATAAAACCGGCGCCAAACCCACATTACACATTAGATAAATTTTATGGAAATTTATCAATACAGGAATATAGACAATTGCTTTCTTATGATAGATTGATATTAATTATTGACAAACCACTTACTAAAATATATCCAGAAATTCACGAAGATAATAATGAGTTTGAGACTATTTACGATAATAAAATTTTATTAAAAAAAAATGAAAAGGTAAATAAAAAAAATGTGTTGAATAAAGTATTTAATGCATGATTTTATAATTAAAACTTTTATTTATAAAATCATTCATATTATTTTACTTATACCGGTCCCTGTTGATTTAACGGACAACCACCACCGCGTTGTCTTTTTTTTCCTTTTTTACTCGTTCTTCGTTTGTTTGTTCTTCGTTTTTTTGTGTTTCTTTTTTGATTCTTCTTTAATTTACGGTTTGTCTTTCTTTTGCGCTTTTTTTTTCCACCACATTGATAGGTGCCTTTACTAAATGGTGCATAAGAACCACTAAATAACGAATCTCCGCTTGTCATCGAAAGATAAGATGAACCGGTCTCACCTCCACTTTGAACACTAGTGCTATCTCCATTTCCTTCATACGCCGAACCAGATAATGACATTATAATATAACATCATATTTTTTATTTTCTATAAATTTTATTTTAGATAAAGGCGATGCACGATTTCTTGATTTATTATATGGTTTCCATTTATTCAATTTTGGAATATATATACATTGAAGTATTGTATTATTTAAAATTTTGGGTTCTTCTTCTTCTTCGTCGTCGCTATATTCGATATTCAAATGTGAAACTGGATTACGTATAAATAATTCTTTTAACCACTCTGATGTTTTATAATCATTTACAAATGCGCTTTTATAATGAATAAAATCTTCATTTTTGTAACACCATAATTCATAAATATTTTTTTTTATATCTACGGGAATTATCTTAAAATCCGCGCAAAATTCTCGTAAAAAAATTTGATAATGATTTAGTTTCATAATACTATACACGGAATAAGGAGCATTTGACGCATCCAAAATTAAATTATTACAAGATGTCATAATAGGTAATTTCAAAGATATAAAATGAGGTTGGGTAATTTGATGAATATAATTCTCTAATATATATTTCAATTGATACATATGATCGGTTATATTTTGTCTTTCGTATCTTTTACCCATTAAATATACGATTCTTTGTAAACAAACTTCGTTTTTAACCTTTGTGCAATATAGAATCGTCCCACAACCATTTGTTAATTCTGGTTTAAAAGACAAATATTGAAAATAACATTTTTGAAATTTTTTGTTACGTTGGTCATATTCTAATAAAATGCTATATTTATTTTCGTTAAATTTCGAAAACCATAATAACATTTTTTTCCCCTGGGGACAAAATATATGAAATTTTTTGTTATCATTATTTTTTTTTTGATAATGATAACACATATCGGTCTCTTTAATAACCGGTAATTTTTTTAACATTTGTGGAAAAAGCGTATCGTAATTCATAATATATTATGTATTGTTTATTTCTTTAAGTTGTTCTAAACCTTGTGTTAACTCTTTTGTAATTTTGTCTATATTTTCATCCGATTTACATACCTGTATTTTATTTGTCTTTTTTTCAAAACATTCAAATATATCTATATTAAAGAAATATAATATAAAATGAGTCACAATCAGTAATATTATTCCTATAAAAATATATTTTATATTCATATTAAATTAAATAAATAGTTTATTGTTATAAAATAAACTTATTTGATTAAATGCATCAAATATCGGCAATTCTGTTATAAAATATTCTCGTGAATAATAGTCATTGTCTATTTCTTTTACAAGTATAAGATTATCAGTTAGTTGCGCTTTTATTTTTTTTTGATTTACAAAATAATGTTTATATGGTATAGTTGTTATGATTTTACTTTTATCTATTTTATATTCATTTTCTTGAACAAAATAATCTACATTATCAAACATATAATTAGTTAAATTTTCATTTGTTGTTATTTCGTAAAAATGATATTTATATTTTTTATAAATTCCATCAGGCGTGTAAATATACGAATCATAATAAATATCATTTGCTAAATCTTCTATTTCAATTGGACACGACTGGTTAGAATAAATAATCATGATAATATAATTATATAAATCTATTTAAATAAAAATAAACAAATAAATTTATTTATGCATACGATATTACTCGTCAAGTCAAACGCTGATATTATTGAAAAAAAAATAAAACAATTTGATATAGAATCAATATATAAATATTGTAATTATAGAAATAATACTGATTTTAAAAATTTACACAATTATACAATGAATAACTCTGATGAACTATATTGTATATATGGTAAAAATACAGGAAGAGCAAATAATGAAAATAAATATGATTTGCCACCACCAATCGATTCTGAACTTTATTTCGGAACTTTATGCATTATAAAAAAAGAAAAAGATAATATAGTTTCAATCACAAAAGAAGAATGGGAAAAAATATACGAAAAAATGTTTGGCGGGTTTGAAGATTTAAAAGATGATGAATCTCGTTCAGAAGATAGTGAAATATATAGCGACGATGATTATACAAAAGAAGGTTACTTGAAAGATAATTTTGTTGTGGATGATAATGAAGAATTAGAAGAAGAAGAATATGTAGATGAATAAAATTGAATTTAAAATTATTCCATAATATATTTTATATCATGGAAATTAAACCTATAAAGGATTCTAAATTATTTCGTTCATGTGTAAAAAAACATATTATTCAAATTGTAAAACAACAAAATACTTGTTTAAATATAGAAAAAAGTATTTATAATTTTACAATACAACGAGCAGACCAAACCCAAATTTCAAAAAAATGGGACAATTCTTATTTTGTTTTGATTTATGTAAATAAATTAAAAAGTGTATTATTTAATTTAAAAAATTCAACCATTCTTGAAAAGATTAATTCAAAACAAATTACTAGCAAAAATATTGCTTTCTTAACCCATATGGAATTATTGCCAGAAAAATGGAACGAAAAATTAAAGGAAAAGGAACTTAGAATTGAAAACGAATTCTTTCCTAAAATAGAAGCAAATACTGATAATTTTACTTGTGGAAAATGTAAATCGACTGCGTGCACATATTATCAATTACAAACAAGATCTGCGGATGAACCAATGACTACGTTTGTAACTTGCACAAATTGTGGAAAAAGATGGAAATGTTAATTATAAATAAAATAAAGAAATATATATAGTATAATAAAATGACTCAAAACGATGGATTTCAACACCAAGATTGGAATGAGGTTGTATTGAGAAAACCAGTAGAAATAGAAAAAGGAAACACCAATCTAAATCACAAATCAAATGCACAAAAAATGTTAGAAGGTGATGACATTGTTGCTCCACCAAAAACAAATAAAGAACTTAAATTGGCGATTCAGCAAGCAAGAATTGCAAAAAAATGGTCCCAAAAGGAATTAGCAACAAATATGAATACTACTGCTCAAATAATCAGTCAATATGAAAATGGTAAAGCGGTTCCGAATAATGCATTTCTTTCTAAATTGGAAAAAAAACTTGGTGTAAAATTACCTAGAATAAAAAAATAGACGAATCAATTATATTTATGAAACAATGATAAATATAATTATATTGACGATAATCGAACCTGTTTAAATAAAACACTTTTATTTTGCAATATTTCTTCTGTTTTAGAGTCAGTTAAAGTAATATAATAACGCGTATATTTAATTTTATTTGTTAAACGATCATAAAATTTTTCATATTGAAACGTTTTTATATTCATATTTCCAATAGTAAACAATAACACAATTTTTAAAACCGGTTTTGCAATACTCGGTGTCATAGATATTCTACTTTGGAAATATAGCACCATTTGGTGCTATAATAATATATATAATAAGATAAGATTAATTCGTTTCAATTTTTTATCTTTCTATAATTGCTAAATCCTGAAGTCTCCAATATTCTTTTTTACCATTAGGCAATGGTCGCATTACAATAAATGGTAATTTTTTTTCTAATAATTCCTTCTTTGCAATGATATGATTATCTATGATTTTATGTTTTAATTCAACAAGCGGTCGCGCTCCATTATTTAATTGAGATATTCTTAATCCAAGTATGCGCGATTTTTCATATTTTGTAAGAAACGGATATGTTGTATGATTTTTATCACGAATCATATTTGGTAATTTACTTGATTGTAATGTTTCTTTATTAATTTGAGTCAACGCATTTATTTCGGCGAACGAATCAGTTACTTCTTCTGGATGAGATTTTTGAATAAATTTTAATTTAAATTCGGAATCTATTTTATTTTCTATAAAATCATAATTTTTGTCATCGTCATCGTCGTCTTCTTCGTCGTCATCGTCATCTTCTTCATCCTCATCGTCGTCGTCGTCTTCATCATCATCGTCATTATCAAATGAATGAATAAATGATTCTGATTGGTCAATTGCTTCTGCATTTCCTGGATAATTCGCCCAAATATCATCATCATTTTCTATATTTATTTTTGGTGCGTCTACATCTACGTCTGCATCTACATCTACATCTACATCTACGTCTACGTCTACGTCTGCATCTACGTCTGCATCTACATGTGCTTCGATATTTTCATCTTCACTTGTTACAGATTTATTGTCATCGCTTTCATATGGTTCTTCATTATCAGACATAATTGTATTATAATAAAAATAGATTATTATATTTTTAATTCAATTTTTTATATTTGTATAATTACGACGTCCAATTATAATCACAATGACAACATATGTATATATATTTCATATTTTCATCATCATATCGTAAATATACCACATCTTGTGATATTTCTAATGATTTGTTACATTTGCATTCTGGATTTGGACATTTTATATTTGACATATGTGGAAGAGTTGGGTCGTATTTTGTATATTCATTGATTTGTATATTTTTTTGTTTTGTTTCCTTTGAAAACTTATATACTTTCATATTTTCTGTTTTAATTTTTTCTTCATTTTCATTGCCACAATTTTTACATATATAAATTAATTTATTTTCTCCATTTACCTTCATGTAATACATATTATCACAATTCTCGCAAAATTTCATATTCTTTGTTCTATTATAAATATAATAATATTTAAATTCAATTTTAATTATTCTATTTGATCTAATAATTTTTTATAATTTATCATTACATTTAATGTAAAAATATCTAGTTTTATTTTTGAATTATCGTATTCTTGTTGTAAATGAAATCGAATGCTTTTTATAATTTCTTCTCTATTTTTTGAAAAATATAAATTAATGTCATTTATTAATTCGGTATTTTGTATTGGAACTTTTGTAGGTTCATATATATATCGAAGTATATTCATTTCTATATTTTTGTATTCAATTATTTTATTATATTTAACTACACAATTTTGATGATTTGTTAAATTTACACCCGGTTCATTTAATAGCGGCATATCATTCATTGTCATTTGTAATATAATTAAGATTGAACGAATACTTTGACATGCGCTCCATTCTTCGCCTTTCCATGTATTTAGGATTGATAAACAAACTTTTCCGTTTCTATAAAAATTTGGATTAAATCTTGTTGTTCCGTCATTTGAAAGAAAAGTTACGATCGGTGGTTTGTATGGAAATTCTATTGGAAATTCAAACGAAAACATATAATTACCATATTGATATGGGGTATTTGTTGGTCCGATAATAAGAGCACAACCGTTCATAATATTTTCTTCATTTGGGTAATATTTAATATCATTAATTGGGTCTTTTTGTAAATCGGCAATATCTAAAATAATACGTTTAATACACGGGTTCATATATTACATGTTGAAGTTATCTTTTTAAATAACTCTAATAAAATTGATTTTCGGATCTATCTAAAAAGATGGGTATAATATATATAATGAATTTAGATCAAGCTTTAAAACAGTTTGTGACAAATGATAGAAATGTAGTAACTCACACCAAAATAGGTAACCCAGAGTTAAACATTTATGGAAACAAATATTTCATAAATTCAGAAAATGAAAAAAAATTTTATGATACGTATAAAAGGGTTGTTTTGAAAGAAAAACAAGAAGCATATATTACGGAAAAACAATTAGAAATTGGGAAAATTGCAATTGATTTAGATTTTCGATATTTACAAACAGTACAAACAAAACAACATGGCGATGAACACATTGATGATTTTGTCGAAATGTTAATAAATATTTTAAATAATGTTTTTAATAATACAGAAAATCAACCATTACATATATATATTCTTGAAAAACCTACTGTAAACCAATGTGAGGATAAAACAAAAGACGGAATTCATATTATTTTAAATATTATTTGCGATTTCCCAACAAAAATGATTATCCGGGATCAAATTATTAAAGAATTACCTGATATTTGGGGAGATTTACCTATTACCAATAGTTGGGGAGATGTCGTAGATGAGGGAGTTATGCGAGGAAGTGTAAATTGGCAATTGTATGGTTCTAAGAAACCAGGTTGCGAACCATATCAATTAAAAACAATTTATCATGTTAAAATTTTAGAAAATGGTGAACTCGACATGAATAAATATGATCCTTCAAAAAAACCATTTCATTTACCATCATTGTGTATCCGAAGCATTAGTAATTGTCACAACTTATTGTTAAATGACAATTATAAAGACGACCATTCGAAAAAAAAAGCAGAATTTTCTCATAAAAAATCCGGAAAAAGTTTAAAAAGAAAAAAAACAAGTTCTTGTTCTTCTTTACATGATGCTAAATCATTTGACGAACTCAAAGCAACTGTGGATGAAATAATGGAAGATGAAAATATTGATTATAATACAAAGGAACTTTATCAATATACAATGATTTTACCACAAGAATTTTGGGGACAAGGTTCGTATAATAAATGGATACGTGTTGGTTGGGCGTTGAAAAATAGTGGAGAACACATGATTCCGGTGTGGTATTTGTTTTGTTCCCAATCCCCGGAGTTTGATTTTGTGCATAATGATGCACTTGAACATTGGACTGATTTTGATGTATTTAATAAAGAAGGATTAACACATCGTTCTATTCTTTATTGGGCGAAAATCCATAATTTTGAGGAGTATCAAAAAATATATAAAACAACAATTGATCATTATATATATTATTCATTTCGAAACAATACGGAATGTGACTTAGCAACTACTTTATTTCATATGTATAAATCTCAATATGTTTGTAGTTCAATTACAGACAATGTTTGGTATGAATTTTTGAATAATAAATGGTATTTGATTGATAGTGGAAGTACGTTGCGGTTAAGAATTTCAACAGAAATGTATAAACAATATTCTGCAAAATTGCTCCATTATCAAACCACAAACCAAGCATCACAAAATAATATTGCATTATCACAAACCGCAACAGAACAACAGACAAATACAATAATTGCGGAATTTAAAAATAACGATGATGATTTTGGAGATTATAAAAAAAAAGTAAACCAGATGTTGGAAACTTGTAGATTGTTAAAAAAAACAGCGATTAAAAATAATATTATGCGAGAAGCAAAAGAATTATATTATGATAAAGAATTTCTGAATAAATTAGATAAAGACCCTTATTTACTTGGGTGTAATAATTGTATTGTTGATTTTAGAGAAAAGACACATCGTAAAGGAAAACACGATGATTACATTTCAAAATCAACTGGGTTAAACTATTATCCTTTGAAACATTATCAGGAAAAACATCCTGAATTGATTGAAGAAATATATGACTTTATGAAACAACTATTTCCAGATACGATTATTAATGACAATAGTTCTAGACGTAAAGAAGTAAAAAGAGAATCATTGTTACGTGACTATATGTGGGAACATTTGGCATCTACCTTATTAGGAACAATTGAAAACCAAACATTTAATATATATACAGGTTCTGGTGCAAACGGTAAATCAAAACTGGTTGAATTGATGAGTCTTGTTTTGGGAGAATACAAAAGTACAGTGCCTATATCATTAATTACACAAAAAAGAAATAATATTGGAGGAACTTCTTCGGAAGTATATAATTTAATGGGAACACGATACGCGGTAATGCAAGAACCATCAAAAGGAGACAAAATCAATGAAGGAATTATGAAAGAACTTACGGGCGGCGATCCGATTCAATGTCGCGCCCTATTTAAAAATAGTGTAACCTTCATACCTCAATTTAAATTGGCAGTATGTACAAATGCATTGTTCGATGTAGTTAGTAATGATGATGGCACATGGCGTCGTCTACGAAAAGTTGACTTTAAATCAAAATTCACAGAAAATCCATACAATGATCCAAAATTTCCAGAAAAAGAGTATCCTCATCAATTTAAGGTTGATACAAAAATTGATGAAAAATTTAAGAACTGGGCGCCTGTTCTTTTATCCATGTTGGTTGACATTGCTTATAAAACACAGGGTAAAGTAAAAGACGTAAAACCAGTTATTTCAGCAACAGAAGAATATAGACAAGAACAAGATGTAATGCTTGAATTTCATAATGAATATTACGTTTCTACATCTAATTCTTCTGGATATGCTGTAAAAGATAGAGAGATGTTTACAAGATTTACAAAATGGTGGGATAGTATTTACAATAATAGTAACCGAAAAAAACCGTCGCAAAAAGAAGTTCGCTCTTATTTCGAGAAGAAATATGGAAAAATACCAAAAGGAGGTTGGACAAACTTTTCATATAAAGACGACTTTTCAAATCAAACAGAAGAAGAAGCAATGAGTTAATTGTCTAAAAAATTTAAATTATCATTATCATTTAAAAATGCGTTTTTAGGACCACTTGATATTATATTATTTTTAACGGTGTTATACAAATAAACTAATAATGCAAAACAATACTTATACAATAATGGGAATAAAACGACAATAATATACAAAATCTTATTTTTATTAAAATTTAATGAATCTTTTACATAAAGAAATATAAAAATACAAATTAAAATAAAATAATAAATTACAGTAACATAATTACTATATCGCATTGTTTTATTCGTGACTACATTACGATATTCTAATTTTCGTTTATTTATTTCACTTTGATTATTCATTTGATTCATATCTGATTCGATTTCATTTATATTTTTATTTATTACTGTTACCGTTTTATCTATTTTTTTTTTATTAAAATTAGAATAGATCTCATATTCAGACATTAAATCTTTGTATAACTCCGACACATTTAAGGTCGTATCACTACTACATACAGGAGTTGTAGAACGTTTTATATATAATTCCCTTTGAGTTTTTATGTACTCCCAAATTTGATTTCCATATTTCGTGGTAAAATATTTTTCTTCGATTGTATTTAATTCGCTAATATATCGATTACCCTCTTCAACTTTATCAAAGTATTTTTTTTGATATTGTAATACCAAATCTTCTTGATAATTCAAAGATATGTCATATTTTTGGAATTCGTCATCCCTTGTTGTTGCAATTAACGCCGGACAAACTTCTTTCAATTGTTGCACTTTAAAATTTATTTTGTCTAATAAAGCACTATCCATACTTATAATAGTGATTTATTAAATTTACGAAGAACTCGTATTATTTAATGAACTATCTAAACATTGAGAAGAAACTAAATCTTTTTGTAAATAAGATGGTATATCATCATAAGCACCGTCGCTGTTTTTATTTAAATAATAATTGGAATTAATAAACTTATACTCGTCGTAATTTTCATTGTCTCTAAATAACATGTCAATTGAAACATATCCAAAATAAATTACTAAAATTGCAAAACCCAAACCCATGAATCCTGCAAATAAATTGTCGGGTATAATACCCATTTTAAATAAAATTCCAATTACGAACATTATGAATAATATAATACAAGCAGTTTTAAAGACTTTTATTTGATGTTGTCTTTTTTTATTGTAATATTCTGCGATTTTTACTTGTTTTTTTTTTATGATGTTTTTATTTGTTAATACATTAATTTGATCATTTACAATTTCTAATTCTCCTTGATTATTTATATTTATTGTGCTTGCAGTATCGGTTCTTCCATTAAATATATCATTAATTAATTGATTATTATATTTATTATTCTCTAAATTTTTCAATCGATTTGAAATACTTTTTAAATATTGTGATTCATTATTACTTTGTTGAACAATCATATTATTATTGTCTTTCATAGAATCAACAATTGCTTTATTTAAATTAACGAACTGTATATCATTCGAAGATGACTCACTATATAGAGCAGCAGGGGTTTGTTGCATTAAATATTCTACATTCGTAATATTTGCGTTGTTTAAACTATCATATAAGTATTGATTACTTAAATCGTAACTTAGACTTAGATCGGAATAATAATCATTTACATTATTTAAATATGATATATCACTAAAATAATTATATTGATTGCTCGTTAACACCATTATATATATTTAATATTATTTATTTACCTTATTCCATTGTGATTCACAATTCTCATTATTACTTGATTTATCATTATCACCTGATTTATCATTATCCCCTGATTTATCAATACTAATACTTGGTTTTTCTCTTGTATCGTATTCATCAAAGACAAATTCACTTCTTAAGTAAATATCATATATTTGATTACATGTATAAATAACATAAATTGCAAGACATATTCCAATAGAAAAAGAATACAAACTATCATTCATTGCAAAGTTAAATTTTTTATTTAAAAATGTTAATAAAATTAATATAATAACAAGTAATATAAACATTTTTATTATTTTCAATTGCGCTCTATGTTTGTAATATTGATATTGGTAAATTTCATGTTGTCGTTGATTATTGACAATTTCGTCCGTCATAGAATCATATCTTTGTTGCACAACATCCTTTTCTTTTTTTATTAATCTATTTGTATTTGATTGATTTCGATACATATCCGCATTATAATTATAGGTTCGTTTGATTCGCTTTGCGTTATTATATAACGTATCTAACATAGAATCTTGTAATTCAAGATTGTTATATAAATTTGTAGACAAATCTTCACTTGTTGGATTATCTAAAGGATCATTATAAGTATTATCTTTATATCTACCATATAAATCGTAATTATACATTTGATCTATAATTTTATCCATAACTTCGTTTTGCGCATAAAATGAAACTCTCATATTTTCTGAACTGTTTATTTTATTATTCGGAATGTTCTTTTCCATACTTATATATTAATTGGATTATTTATTTTTCATATAATGTAAACAACCAATTCCACCAATTAATGCCATAATTCCATAAAAGGCACTTTTATACTCCGAATGTGTATATAATTTTGAACTATCTTTTTTTTGTATTTTAGAAGTATTTAATATATCTACACGAGACGTTGATTTTTGAATCAAATCTTGATATTCTTCTAGCATATCTGTTAATTCATTTACTTTAATGTCAGTTTCTGTTAATATTCTTAACTCATTTTCACTTAATGCATTGTAGGTAGTCAATAAATTTTCAAATTTACTTGTAAAATTACTTCTTGTGGTTTCAAATGAAGTTCGATTTGGGTTTAATAATTTATTTAATCCACAATCTTCTGGTTTAAATTCATCTCCTTTGGTCATTATATCATATGTATCATAATCAATTATTTGTGTATTTTGTGAGTTTCGTATACATGCAAGATTATTCGTATTTAAATGTAATTTTTTATGTTTATATGGAACGGCATTCGTTGAACCACATTCATATAAATATTTTTTATTCTCTTCTGTTATTTTTGTATAATTTGCCGGTGCTTGTTCTAATAATCCAATACATTGTTTATCATCATTGCATTCTGTTAAACTTATAGGTTTTGACTCTACATCCGCATTAATACAAAAATTTTTATATTCTTTATAATCATCCCCAACTAAATCATCTGCTTGATGATATAGACCATCATATCCAATATAACCATGTATATTTTTCAAATTGTCACCGAGTTTATTTTTATCTGAATTTGATAAATCATATAATGTTACATAAGAATAACCACCTGTGGGTTGTTTAATTGCGTAAATAGGAATATTTGTAATACTACTTGGAGGGTCATCAATTGGTTTCTTTATTTTTTTTTTATATTGAAATGATAATATTCCGTTGATATCAATGAACAATCGTATAAATTTACCATCATCCGTCAAACATTTAACTCCTCCTAAATCAGAAATATTATCCGTTATATCCATAATTGTAAGTAGTTCGATTGTGTTAGTTTGAGTCTTCGTTATCAATTTAGTGTTTGCAGTTGTATATTCAAATGGTTCCAATAATTCACGTGAAGGTAACTGATTAGATAATATAATTTCTGAAGAAGATCCAGAAGAAATGTCTGTCAATATTAATTTTAATATGCTATCTGGTGTATTTTCTTCAAGGTTCAAAGTAAGTTCTGTATCAATTGCGCAAGAGTCTGCTCCACATGTTTGATTAAAAATATTTTTATTATACGTTCCACTGTAAAGTGGTTGTTGAGCGGAACCACAATAAAATTCCATACTAATTGTTGGTAAATAAACACCTCCTCCAGCAGTTGGGCATGTAAATACCGGTTCCCCATCAACCCGATCAAAGTCAATCTCTCCTCCACTAATCGTAGCACCTATATAGTTCGTGAATGTATCATATGTTTTACTGTCTGTTTCTTTATATTTATAACCATCCTGTATAATTTTTAAAGAATCCGTTTCATATGTTTCATTTGTATTTATATAGGTTGGGTTCAAAGGAAATAAATTTTGAGCGTTTACGTTAATCTCACTTGAAAATCCTTCTATTGACGAAGCGCTGTTTTCTGAATTTTGAGAAATTTCCATTAGTTTCGTATATAATTCCGGATCATTTAAATCTAATATATTTTTATAAATATCTAATAAATTTGATTTTCCTAATGCGTTTACAGATACCAACCTAAATTTTAAAGTAAAAGATTCAATAAAAATTTCATTGTATTTTTTTATAAAATAAGAGGATGATTCATAATATTTAGATAACATATCTAAATCTGTATATAAATTATCAATGACACTTGTTGTAGCTGCAAATTTTATATTTGTATAACAAAATACAAAATAACGCGCTTTTAAAACTTCGTCTGTCGTCGTTTTCATTTTATCTACATATAATGAAAGAATCTTAAAAAACATCATTGAAGATGTTGGTGGATTATCTGAAAAAGAACTTGTAAATTGTGACAAAAATGGTTGACATACTGTATCATAATAATCGATTAAAATTGCTTTAAAATCATTTATATTATTTGTATTATAATTAATTATGTTATTTGATAATCGTATTAAATGTGTAAATTTATTGTATTGGTTTATATACATTTCTTGACTTTGTAACCATTTATAATAGTCATTTATAAGCGAATTACTAGTAATCGACGGAAGGTTAGATATATTCGTTGCAAAAATCTTATTTGTATAATCTATATTTATAGGTGTATTCTGTATTGGACCGTGTATAAAATTATATATAATACCAAAATCAATATCTATAAATGTTTTTACAGTGTCTTCTCCGTTGTATTGAATTCCATCGTTAAATAACGCTCTATCTATGAGCGTAGTAACTCCATTATGAATATTTCCTTCATAATTATTAATTATTGGTCTAAATGTAAAATTATCATATATGTTAAAAGCAGAATTATTAGATACTCCTAAATAATCATAAAAATTATTAACATACTTCTTTATATTATCATAATTAACTGTAAAATAATTAAGTATTTTTGCCATATAACGTAAAAATGAAATATTAACAGATATTTTTTCAAATGTAAAATCAGGAGTACCTTCTTCGCTTGTAATATTTATACTATTGACAAACTTATTCAATAATGATATTAAATATTCTATATTATTAATATTCTCTGTAAATTTTGTAAAATCAAATTCTATTTTATTAGACTGACATGATGAACCATTATATAAATTACACAACGGAAGATATTTTATGCTATTTTCCATCGTATTAAACATATCTTTCATTGGACCATAATAGAGTTTTAATTTTTGAATTAATCCTTTCAAACGTTTTAGATTTTTAACCGTCTGCCAAGAATGATATTTTTCATTTCCTAGTTGGGAATGAGATATATTTACAATAGAACTTGATAAAACTCCAATCATTTGGTCAAATTTATCATTCATCGTAGATCCGGGTTGCGGTTCTTCCCCGATTAAATTAAAAATATATTCAATATATTGCGGAGCAGTCATTGATTGAGAACCATTGCCAAAAATATGATAACCATTACTACCTTCACTTGCAAATCCTTCGACTGGATTAATCGAAAAATTAAATTTCCACCTTCTAGTATTATCGCGCGAATTGAATGATTTTATATTAGTATTATTAATATATGTCATCTTTTTTCGTGGATTAATGTAACTAGATATTCCAGTTTTATGACTTTCCTGATTTGTTAGTCTATTATATTGATATAAAAATTTATATTGGTCGATTGTTCTCTTTAAAACTAATTTAAAATCACTTGTCCCAGATGTTAATGAAAATCCACTTGGATATGTCGCCGTATTAACACTCGCTGGATAAAAAGTCCCATTGTATAATAGTCCAAATTGTATTATATTATTATTTATTTTTTGAATACCTTGTCTTCCTATCCCGTTATTTCTATAAGTGCTATCTACAGTTGTGTTAATTTGTATCCAATCCTTTCCACTTTTTGGACTATCGTTAAAAATCAATCCGCCGATTGTTTGATCTGTAGAATCTTTATTCCTAATAAAATTACTATCCGGAACAATATAATAGATTGTTTGATTTACAGTTCCGTCTATTTTCTGTTCTTCTACAATATATTTAAGTCTGCATTTTATTGTTGTAGATGTATATAATAATTTATTATTTGTTATATCTCCTTCAATATCATACATTTTGTAATATACTGTTACGAAACTAGTATCGTTGGCGAATTCATTGCCCGATGCGGTTACAAGCATATCTTTAATATTAATTTCTCCATCCAAAAATGCCATATTATTTGCATATAATAAGTATATATCTATTTCATCTTTTACAACATCCATATCACTTGCGTCGTCTTCGTATATTTTGAAATAACTGTTTGAATCATTGCATCCCGCTGTATCAAATGCAACCTTTGTTTTTCCATTGGATGTTTGTTCTAAACTTGGTATTAAACATTTATTATTGTGTTTAATTTGATAATTACCACTGCTTGGTTTATCTAAATACGTTTGTTCAATCATCGGATAAGAACAATCGTCTAATATAATATCAGAACCGTTTACAGATGATCCAAAATTTCCCATTGATAAACATTTATTTGTATCCACATTTTTGAATATTGACATATATTATATATAATTAAATAATATTATTTATTCTCACAACGTAACATTTCTAAATGCGTTATTGTCAATCGATTTACTTCGGAATACATCGTAACATTCCTAAATCAGTTATTGACAATCTATTTACTCCAGAACCGACAAACGGATTACAATTACTATACGGAGGATCTAACATACTAGAAATTCTTCCATCTGTCTTCGCTGTTGTAACATCATATAAATTATTAAAATTTTCACTATAAACTTTATTTTTTAATGTATATAATCCACCGTCAAATAAAACACCCAAATAAGAAATCTTTTCTGGTATATTTTCACCAATTATTAACGGACTTATATCGATTTGTTGTGTAATTAAATCATTCGTGTATTCTGCGCCTGGCGACGAATCAAAAACGTGACAATAACAATCAACGCCATTATAATCAGTTGACGAAAGTCCATAATATTGTTTATTTGACATTTTTGCATAACTATCGCATTCTCTTACACTATCCATTTTACATCCTTGTGATAATTTATGTTTTTCTCCAACTGAACTATTAAATTGATGCACTACTCCTTTACTTGTGATATTCTCGTATGATATATCAGATAATCCCATTTGAACAAATGCATTACTTTGTTTTTTACTCAAATTAGTTGTTGAATTTATGTTTATATCAGTAATATAATAATTATTTGATATTTCATTCGAACCAATTTGACTCGCATAATTATCATACATTTTTACATTTTCATTTGTTGTTACTGTTGTGCCAGACAACAATAAATCTGGATTACTTCCAGAATATACACTAGCATTACTGTGGTCTACAATTACCTCATCTGTTGTTGTTTTAAATTTTTTAAGTGTATTTATATAAGCGTCCTTTGAACTTTTATATTCGCTAAAAGCAGTTAAAAATGCGTTTACTTTATCCGAGGAATAAGTAGGAGTTGACATATATATATATTTCTATTATTAATTATTAAATATTTAATGTAATAATTAATAATGTACAGCGTCTATTCATTTTGGTCATTTATTTACATATATATATTATTGGTTCAATTTAAAATTTAAGAAATATAGAATATATAAATATGAATAAACGTGTAGATCCAAATGATATCGATTTACCAAAGGAAATGATAATGATTATTAAAGATTTTTTATGGGGCAACATAAAAACACAAAAAAAAAAATTTGATATAATATTAAAAGAAAACAATTTTTTTAATGATGTTACAACATTTGGATTAATTAACTTAGATGCAACACCATACTGTAATTTCTCTGGACAAACACTAGAAATAGAAGATGAGTCTTATTGTAAAAAATGTGGTGAGAAAACAATGTTTCCATTTACTCGTTTACAATGTGAAACGTGTGAATATTATGAAATCAATCCTACATTTTTTCATCCATCTTATTATCCGATGCATACATATTTTTAAAATATAATTAATCATCGTCGTCGACTTCTTCTCCTCCTTCAACAATAACATTTGAACATGATAATCCGTCTTCTTGTGAAAATTCAAATTCATCACATGTTAAATTACCTAATTTAATTGCCTTGCCTTTTCTAAGATACTCGTCATCGTGATTGTGTGCCCCACTGTTTGAACCTCCGTCGTCTCCGCCACCACCGCCACCACCGCCACCACCTTTACCTTTTTTATTATTACCACCTCCGAAAAATTTCTTCTTCTTCTTATTTGCCCCCCTTAATATTTTTTTCCCCTTTCCTGCTATATTACCCTCTATAAATGTTTCATGGGTTTGTAAAAAAATAGTAATAAATAAAAATAGTAATAAACATAATATTATTTTTAAAATAGTTATATTCATATATACATTAAAATGATATTAATTATTAAAATAATTCGCTATATTTTTGTAACTTTTAATAATAATAAATAGAAATACAATAAATAATATAAATTTTGTTATTAAATTGATATGCATTTGATCTTCAACTAAATTCAATAATAATGTAAATATAAGTATAATAAATAAAAAACACCACGATATAAAAAATATATAAGATGGTTGAAGAATTGATTCTTCGTATTTCATATTCAATGTATTGTTTGTTATTTTTAATTTATTAAGTATATTTTGTTTATCAATATATGTTGACATTGTAGAAAGGTTTTTAGAGTGACTAATATCTAAATCATTTACAAAATTACTATTTAATTTGGATAGCGAATCTGAATAATTTATTCTATTTTCCAATATTTCATCATATATCTGAGTTGATGGATAGGTTTGTATATTTGTCTGTATGGTATCTGAATTAATTTCAACACCATCATAATATGAAATATCGGTATTTGTCATATATTGATTAATACTAATATCTAAGTCAACTAATTCTTCATCGTTTTGATAAATATTGCTCATATCATAATCATCAAATAATGGCATATATATAATTATATACTATTTTTATTTGGCAATTGACTAGATTGAAGCGTATTTCTAATTTCACCAAATGAAATATAATTTCTAATTCTTGTAAATAGTAATACAAGTAAAACAATAAAAAAGATTATTTTTATAATTAAAAATAAATACTTATCTAAAAAATTAGTTTGTGTACTTTCATTTTGTTCTTTTCTAAAATCATAATTATCCTTCACTTTCTTAATATTAAATGAATCATCGCTGGGCGTATTATAAAATAATTGCATTGCATTATTTATCATTGTTGTATTTTCAGATTTAATTTTTTTTAATAGGTTTGATGCATCTGCTTTTTGGTTAAGATCCCAAGTGCCAGAAGGAATTTCCATTAATTTGTCATAACTAATATCAATTGCGTTCGACATATTATTCTAAATTAATATATTACAATATTTAAATTACACAAATACGATAATAATCATTTTCAAATGAAATAATATCGTATCTTTTAATTTTACAAACTTCATCTGGTTTTAACATTAACGCCTTTGCAACAGGGTCAAATGCGCTAATTTCTGGAAGTTGAGAATCGTCATTTATATTCATATCTTCATATAATTTTTTCTTTTCATCTTCTGTTAATTTTACATGCTCGGGAACATAAGAATGTTCAAAAATATTAAATAGTAACGTTTTCATTTCGTAAATAATAACATATTCTTTATATTTTTTCCACAAATTTTGAACAGTTTTTCGTACTGTATCATTTATATTTCCATTCATGATTAAAATCAATACTTGATTTTTTTTATCTTCTAATTCTTCAAAATGTTCCATAACAATATTTTCTAATGTATTTTGTTTAATAGTCGATGGTTTTAAATAAAACATAACTTTACACGTCTCTTCGTCTTGATTTTTAGTAACTTCAAAATCAAATGCCGTAAATATATCAACTTGTTTTATAGAATTTTTCATCGCGGTTAATTCAGATAATGTAAAGGTTTCGTGTGCAGAAGTATCATATCCTGCTTTTTTTAAATAACTTAAAATATTTTTACGACTTGTATACAATTCTTGAATGGAATTCGTTTTTCGTGGTTGAAAAGTCATTATTTATATTACTAATACGTATTATATTTTATATCAATTTTATTAACTAATCTTTTTTACTTTTATTTCTCCCTTTTCGAAATCTTCCTTTACTGGTTCTTCTTCATTCTTTTTTTTATTTAATTCATCTTGATAAATTTCAAAATCTTTTAATGCTTCCATATTTTCTTCATCTAAAGAAACATTCTCATTCTCATTTCCATTACCATTGCCATTTCCAAATGTTACTACAGGACTATAAGTTCCATCTTCTGATGGTTGAGGAGGATTATTTGGATTATACTTCTTTATATTTTTATCTATATTTTCTAAATTAACATTTTTATTTGATTCTACATCTGACATAAACTTAATCTCTGAATCATCTAAACCAATTAATATGTCCCATTTATTTAATGGAAATGCTTTTTCGTTCATTTGAAATCGTTCGTGTAATAAAGGATATGGTAACGTAATTGGTTTTGTATAAGGAACTTCTATATCTTGTATCGATTTCTCTTTTTCATCGTGATTATAAAATAAAAATTTCATATTATCCAATGAGATAAATGATGCGGTTAAATTATGACTTGGAATTAACTTAGTTCCAGGAGGAGGGGTTTTTAATGTTTCTTCTGTTTTTACGTTATAAAACATTACATTATATGTATCAATACCTGCCGCATATCTAGGAGATCCATTTTCAGTTAACTTATAATGGTTATGAATTGATTCTTTATTTCTTAATGGAATCCAATTTAACGGTAATAAGAATGAATTTGGTGGTAAATGATCAAGAGTTGCTAAACCACTCGCAAAAAATGGTTTTTCTTTTGAATAATCCCAAAATGTAGTCCATCTTGCTTGAACAAATATATAATGATATTGGTCTGGTGTTATATTTTTTGTTACGTTTACTACTACATTTAAAGGTAAGTGTGCACTTTTTCTTTTTAAAAACGCTTCAATGACTTTTGACCAATTGTTACGAACTTGATTTTTAATCAATGATTTCATTACCATTTTTTCATGAAGATCATTTTTACGTATTATTTCAAAGTCCCAACCAAGAGGATAGAAATCCGGTTCATTTAATCCGACGTCTAATAATTCCTGCAATGTATATGATTCTGAAGGATTTTCGAAATTATCGATAATAATAGATGTAAATAATGTATCTTCTGGTTGAATAAATTTATTCCATAACCCGTTTGAAACCAATTCATTTGAAGCTTTGCGCTTTGGTCCCGTTTTTTTAATTTCATATACAGGTTCTTGTTTTTTTTCTAACTTAGATTTTTTTGATGGAATAATTTCAACTTCCTCTATATTATTTTGAATGTCACTAAATTTAACAGAACTTATTTTTTCTTTCATATCAATTGTATCGCTTGTAATTAATCTCATTTGAACATTTAATGCAGACAATTCCTGCATTAATAATTTAAAACAATACGGAACTTCAACAATGCTAAAGTCTTTGCCATATTTTGTTACAATTTTAGATTCCACAACTTCTTTACCATCCATATCATATTCAATGGGTCCATCCACAATTGGACTATAAAAATTATTTTTATTTTCATCATAAATTGCAATTGTTCCACTATGATTACAAATTGCTAATTTATATTTATCTCCTCGAGTCATCATAGAATCTTTTAAAAAGAACGAACAACCATGACCAATAATTCCATCCCGTTCCATCTCTCCAATACGAAGTCCGCCATCATTTGCGCGCCCATGATTTGTTTGTCTTGTTAATAATGTTCTTTTTCCACCCGCCCTATAATTTATTTTATCTTTTACCATATGTTTTAATCGCAAATAGTAGGTAGGTCCTATAAAAATAGAGTGTTCTATCATTTCTCCTGTTTTTCCATTATATAAATATTCATTTCCAGAAGAATGTATATCATGATTTGTTAACAATTCTCCAATTATATCTATTTTTGATTTTTCAGTAGTAAATGGAGTCGAATCCATTGTATGTCCTAATTCTAACCCTAATTTTGACATAATCGTTTCCACAAATTGTCCAATTGTCATTCTAGATGGGATTGCATGAGGATTTATAATCATATCAGGTTTAATACCATCCTTTGTAAAAGGCATATCTTCTTCTGGGATAATATTACCAATTGTCCCTTTTTGACCACATCTAGAACAAAATTTATCTCCATGCGCTGGAATACGTTGATCTCTAATTCTTATTTTCGCAATGCGTTTACCTTCGTCTTCTTCTGTGATATATACTTTATCTACATAACCTAATTGACCTTTTTTTGGCATAACCGATGAATCTGTTCTTTGTTCAATATGTTCTTCGTCAAATGATACTCGTCCGATTAATACTTTTTTATCGTCCATTTCTGTATTTTCTCTAATTAATCCATAATCATCTAAATGATTATAATCATAACCAGGTTTTAAGTCTATGTTTTTTTCATCCTTTAAATGTTTAATAATTGTGTTTTTTTTACTTTCACCGATTTCACTGGATTCTTCGTATGCTTCATACATATTGTAATACGTTGTATGGAATAATCCACGTTGCAACGAACCTTCGTTTATTAAAATAGCATCTTCTACGTTATATGCATCATAACACATAATAGCAATAATGGTATTAAATCCATATGGATGTTTATTTTCATGAATATGGTGTAATATTCTAGATTTAACAAGTGGTGTTTCGCCATAATTTAATACTACACCAACTGTATCAATTCTAGACTGAAAATTACTATGATATAATGATGCAGCTTGTTTCGATTGTCCGCAACTAAATAAATTACGAGGCAATTGATTATGTTCTGGAAAAATAACCTGACTTCCCATTATTCCAAATATCATACTTGGATGTATTTCACAATGTGTATATGAGTATTTTCTGGATTCATTTAACTCATTTGGATATTTACAAATGTAAGTGCTTTCTTCTTCGTTTTTATCTACATATTCAATTAATGATTTGTTAATTCGACTTATTTTATTATAAAACTCATCACCAATATCAGTATATTTTGTTTCTCTTGGTATAAATCCATGTGTATATTCTTTCCATGATATTTGTTTTTTTTCTATTTTTTGTAATAAAGTTGAATCATTAATATAATCAATCGTTCCACTGTCTTCAAAATAAAAAATAGGTCGCATTGGACGACCCTCGTCACTAAAAATAAAAATATAATTATCATTTATCTCAAATAAAAAACTAATATAAATTGGAATATAATTCAACCGCCGAGCGCTTAAAAATCTTTTTTTAAATATCAATGGTTGGTCTGTAACGCCGATAATTCTATTATTTACAAAAATTTTTGTAAATGTTTCAAGCATTTGATTTGTTGTTTCGTGTAATGGTATACAATTTAAAACTAACTTTGCACCATTGAATGAAAAAGAATCATTCATATTTCGAAACAACCATTTTACTAAATCATTATCAGATATATTTTTTGATATTTCGCACATTAGTGCCATATGTTTATGCAATCCAACATTTCCTCCGTCCGGTGTATCAACCGGATCAATGATTCCCCACTGGGAACCATGTAATTTATGTGGAGCAGTTATTTTAGAACTGGCTGACATTTCTAAATTAATTTTTCTTAGATGAGACAATGCGGAATTAAAAGACAATCTATTTAATGGTTGTATTACTCCTATTCGTTTTGTATGTGCAAATGCACCCCAATTTCCTTTAAATGCTTTCTTAAACCCATTATGAATAACTTTTTCTTGAAAAAATCCAATATAATTGTCCATAATAAGTTTAATAAAGTTTGTAATATTTGAATTATATGAAACAATTTCTTCCTTCGATTCTGCTTCGTCGTCGCTATCTCGAGAATTTTGTTTATATTTATTTTTATTATAATTATATTCCATTTCAATGTTTCTACGAAATTGTTTATACATTTCATTTGCATATTCACTAAACAATTGTTTCATTAGCGAACCACTTGTTTCAACACGTTTATATTTGAAATGATCTCGGTCTGTGGGTGGTTTTACTTTATTAATTACTTTTAACAATTCAAATACCATATATCCAAGAAAATGACATTTTTCTTGGTATTTCATTTCGCCAATATGTGGTAATAAATAATCACACAATATAAAATGAGTATTATCATCACTTTGTTCTTTTGTTAATTCTGTAATATACTGTATTGCTTGTTTTTGAGTATATATTCCACCGCTACTTAAAACACTTGGATGTAATAAATCTAAATAATGTTCATTTTTTTCTAAATCTCCCAAAATATATTTTATAATATCTTTATCACTACATACACCTAATGCTCTAAATAAAATAAACAATGGCACTTCTTTGCGAACATTTGGAATAAACGCTGTTAAATCTTCATTATGAGACAATTTTTTTTTCATTACTCGTCGAATTGCAAATGTGCGTTTTGGTTTTGTTTCATCCGTTGATATTGATTTTATTTCTACACTATAATCGTGAACATCGTCGTTTACTTCGCGAATATATATCATATTTTTTGCAAAAACTTCTTGTGGTATAAGTGCTTTTTCCTTGCCATCTATAATAAAATAACCACCATTATCGTGTTTACATTCTCCAAAATTATATCTAATTTCCTTACTAAACGAATGTAACGTACATGCATTAGACATTACCATAATTGGAAACATACCAAGATAATAATTTTGTATCGTTTTTTGTTGAATTGGTTTTTTAGATGTTTTTAATTTATAAAAATCGATTTCAATATTACAATGAATGCTCATTGCATATGTTATATTTCTTAATCGAGCTTCATTTGGATAAAGTAATTTCATTTTTCCATTTTCAACTATCGTTGGTTTTCCAAAAAAAAGTTTATCCATTTTTTTTCCGCCAAAGTAAAGTTTCATTTGAAATGTATCCTCAATCTCAAATTCTAACGGATTTAAATCATTTAAAGTATCTTTTATTTCATAATCATAAAAATAATTTACGGACTCTAAATGATGTTTTACAAATGAATTTGATTCTAAATATGTATCAATTATATTAAAATTTAATTCTTCTAAAGATGGTTTTGTAAGAGACATAAATTTATTAATATATATAAGTATTAATAAATTTATATTATTTTATAAATAACTATTAATAACTACTTTTGTACATAATAATACTAAAAAATAAAAAGAACAGTATAATTGGTATTAATACAACAAACCATGATATTTCACTATATCCTGCTTTACACATTAAATTTAAAATAAATGTCCAAAAGACAATATAAATAAAATTCAAAAGTAAAATAATTATTTTATTTCCTATATTACATTTATAACTTCCTATACAAAATGTATCACTTTTTCCTAAAAAATTTTGTATTGAAACCACTACTAATGCAATAAATGAAATAATAAAATATAAAAACGATGGAGTGCAAACTTTAGATAAACTGGACATATTTAAATTATATTTGCTTTTACGCGCCATATATAATTACAATATAGAAAAAAATTATTTATTTATTGATAAATTTGGACCCGCTATCATATATTGTTCCATTTTTGCGTTTTGAAATTGAACCGCTGGATTTGGGTTTATTATTTTATCATCTATTGTATTGTCTAATAGTGGACTTATTGCAGTCTGCGCAGCATATGCGCATTCGGCAAAAAGATTTTGTAATCCCGAAAAGGGAGTAGTTCCCCCTTTCATTGATTTTTTGGTTCGTCTTTTTATTCGTCGACGAACTCGTGTTCTTCTTTTATTTTTAATTTTTTTATTTGTTTTTTTTAATTTTCGTTTCATGCTTATATATTATATACAGATAATCTTTTTAAAAAATATCAACATGTCCTAACATATGACGACGACAACATTGTTTTGTCAATAACAATTCATCTAATACTTCTCCTTCGATTGATTTATCTTTAAATGAATCACTAAAGTATTGAATTCCTACATTCTCTTTTTTTTGTTCTTGTTTTTTGATTCCAACTTGATTTACATAATACATATACTTGTTCGCCAACAGATTACCACATGTAAAACATTTTACTGGAATAATCATCTTTTCTTGATATATGAAGGGATTATTTTAAATTCAATTTTTCTTTAATATTAATTCATAACTTCCATCCATTGTTTTTCGCTTTTCAAATTTTAAATGTAAAGCGTGAATATGAACATGACATTTATCGCAAACGCACGCTAAATTTGCACTGTGGTTTTTGTGAAAACTGTTATCAATATAATCATTATCGTTTGCATCTTTTTGATATTGTAAATGATGTGTTTCAGTTGCAATTTCTTCATTACAAAATTCGCACATATGTTTTAATTTTTCTTTGTTATATTTACTTGTTTTCATTAACAAAACGTTATTCTTATTTTTAATATAATTGTTTCTAATTTCATAACACCTTTCTATAAATTCATTTGGCATTTTTAATGATTTACATACTTCTAAACCATAAATACTCTCGCCTTGACCGTCATGTAATCTACGATCATAATATAATTGACCTGTTTCATGATTAAATTGAACTTTTAAATGTTTACATTGAATGCTTTTTAATTCTTTTATTTCATTCATTTGTTGCAATTCGTGAAAATGTGTTGCAAAAATAAAACTACTTTGTCGAGATGACATTAATTCCAAACTAGAAATAAAAATAGATAACGCACTGTCAATTTCCGTTCCACTACATAATTCGTCTCCTAATATGAGACTTTTTTTATTACAATTCTGAATAATGACACGCAATTCACTCATCTCTACACCAAATGTAGACAATCCTTTGAAAATATTATCATTTCCAATAATACGCGTAAATAAATAATGATATGGACTATACGTAAACGATTCACATGGAACATAAAATCCACATTGCGCCATGATGATATTAATTCCTAACGCCTTAATTAAACTCGTCTTACCAACCGCATTTGTCCCATATAACAATACTCCCTTTTGTTCTGTTTCTTTACCAATACAAATATCATTTGGAACATAAGTTTCTTTTGTTTCAATATTTTCTATTAACAAATGTCGCATTTTTTTAGCGTCTATAAACCCAAATTCTTCATTTTGAATTATTGGTTTGCATAAATTATATTGTTGCGCTAATTTCCTATGATTATTAAATACATCAATTTGTTGTATTGTTTCTATAAATGAAACGAAATGATTAAAATAAGAATTTATAATATCTTGCACCTTTTCTTTATACGTATTCATTAAAATTTCTTGAAATTGAATATTTTCTTGATATATGCTTGAAATATACTGATTTATTTCACTAGAACACAATACATTTGTTGTTTTATTATATTCTTTAAAATATATATTTGTTAAATTAATGTCGACAAATTCTAATTCTCCACTATAACTTGAAGTAAATGTTAATTGAATATTATCTTTTTTTTCTTGTATTTGTTTTTCAATATATGATTTTAATACTTTTGTTCTATTTTTTGTGATCAGTAAACATTGTTCACTTGCACTTGGTTGGTGATTTTTAATATAATTTGTTGGATTTTTTTCTTTTTTCTTAAAAAATCCTTCAATTGTTTTCAAGATTATATTTAATTTGTCTTTATTTTCGATTTTAGATTTGATCATTATATCTAATTTAGGATTTATCCCTCGATGAAAAAGAGTTTCGGTTATTTGTTCAAATTTCTCAAAATACAAATGATTCATTTGTTGACAAGTTGACAATTGAAATATATTAATAATATAATCTACAAATGCACTCCATTGTTCCTGTGTTTTCAAAATATGAAAAGAGTCAAATATAATTTTGTCTTTTTTTTTATTCATTTTTTTTATCATTTTTTCCATCCACGTATGAGAATCTACAATATCATAAATATCAGAAGGTGTTATTTTTTTTAGTTTTAGTTTTGTTAATATTTTTTCAAGATCTACGATTTTTGACAATTCGTCGTCAAAATCCAAATTACGATTTAATAAATGTTCAGTAAGAGAATATGAATTTTCTAATTCATTTGGATTATTAATTGGGTTTAATAATAACTCGTTTACAAATCGTTTACCCATTTTTGTTTTACATTGATTCAATAAACCAATCATACTTGTATATTTTGAATTTTTTTCATAATTGCCGGTATCATTTATCATATTTAGTTGTTGCAAGGAATGATTCGCACACAATAAAATGTTATTAATTTGTTGAATCTGTGGTTCATGTATTTTTTCAACCAAATTTACATTATGTTGGTGAATAAAATTTAATAGAAAACAATAACTTTGTAATGCAATTGGTTTATCAACTATATTGTACTTAAAAATATCAACATTTGTTTGTGGAAAAAAAGACAAAATAATCTCATCTTGGTATACCTGATTTTCACAACGTTGCGCTTGAACCGATAAAATATGTTCTTTATTATTTAAATCAATAACATGATATTTTTTACTTTTAATTTGTAGATATTGAATAATAGATTGAATAATATCTAGTTCCACATTATGAATTAAAACAAATTCAATTGGGTTATATATATTTAAAAATGTTTCAATGCTGTCATATGTTGTAGGATTGTGATAATAATTTTCCGAATATTCAAAAATGTTTGATTTACCATTCATTAAATTAATATTACTTAACCCAAAAATATATTGATTTTTATGAATTGTTTTCATTTTTTGAATCCAAATACAACTCATATGATTTGATAGAACTTGTGGTTGATCTAAAAATGTTGTTCCGGGAGAATAAATACCATATTCTGCTCTTATTTTGGAATTGTCTTCGTCCTGTGTATACACCACAATAGTATATCCTCGCGGGTGCATTTTTTCAATATATTTTTCTAATAAATAATCTCGAAATCCTGCCATAACAACACCGTTTTTTCCAACACATAAATTTTTTTTGGCAATTGCCAATCCACACATTTCAGAAAAAGTTTGAATGTTTTCGTATGATTTCTCATTTATAATACCATATACTTCAAAAAATGCACCAACTTGATATAATAAAAAGGTGCTATTTCCATATTGTTCTTTATATTGTGAATCCTTTTTAAAATATTCATCAATTAACCGCATGTTAAGTAGTATTTCGTGATTATCTCTATATATTTTTTATAATTGTAATTTATAAGGCATGGAAGATTTTGGTGATTCAACAAATCGTTTTATTATACTATTTTGTTTTATATTTTATTATCTATATTTAAGATATCGTCAAACACAATTAAAATTAACGAAAGGTTTTAATAAAATAAACTGTAATCCATTGCAAATGATGATTGGAAGTATGGTAAACGAAGAGGCTGCAAATAATTCATTTGCACAATGTATGGAATATACAACTGCGGAAAAAACAAGAAAAGCAATTGATGATGCCAAAGAAAAATACGAAACAAATGTAAATGATATTGTTAAAGATATTTCAAACAATGTTGATGATGGAAATAATGATAGTTTGGAACAACAAGAAAAATTATTTGAACTTGTAAATACAAAGACAAATGATGTAAATGATTTAGTTGTTCAACAACAAAAAATGAATAAAGTGATTGAAAATACAAGCGGGCCAATTAAAGATATGTTTACAAATATTCAAGGAGTTACAAGTCAACTACAGTCAACCATTGGAAGTTTTCTTGATAATTATCAACAATTATCTTAATAATTAATAGTATAAATAAAATGAATTATTTTTTATAAAATAAATATAAAATATAATTACATGAATGGAAATACTGACTTTGTAAGAGAAATAAATAAAATTTACGAAAAAGCAGGAAAAAATATGTTGTTTGATTTTAAAAACACTACCTCGGTATCAGAATATACGATGAATATACTTTTTATAATATTATCAGTAATGTTTTTATTTTTATTTTATTTAAAAATACATGTTAAAAAAGATTCTAAAAACTGGGGATTTAAAAAATGTAATCCGAAATATTTATTTTTTTCTGGTTATGTGTATAACGATACGCCATTTTCTGATTCTGATGCAACATTATATAATTTTGCGGAATGCACAAATAAAATGGCACAAGGAACAAATGATTATTTAGTTGGACGGGTTATTGGAAGGAGTGTAAATAAAATCAAAAATAAATTAATAACACTTGACGATAAAAATAAAGAATCGCAAAAAGTAAGAAAGAATAATCTTGACAAAATGCAGGCAGATATTAGTGGTCAATTCAACGCAATTAAAAATGATATTTCTTTTAATTTAGATTTATCTGGAGCATATGTTTATAATAGTATAAAAAATACGGGTATTTATGTAGATCAAATTAATGGTCTTATAAGTTATATTGGTTTATTTATAAAACAATATTTAACATATCGAATGATCGAATATGCAAATAATTGTATAACGTCCGGTAGTTGTGATGAAACTACAAGTAGTTATCAAAAAGCGATAGAAATCAATAATATATTAAAACGTTTTGGTGGAAATAATTTATAGTATAAATATATATGTTCAAATACTTATTTATACTATTAGTTATAGGTCTGTTTGTCTATATGTATAAGATAAAAAAAATAGAAACATTTGAAAACAATGTTTTAATTGAGAATCAGCAAATGCCAGAACAATTAGATTTATTAACGTATAGCACATTTTCTCCAAATTGCTGCCCATCTGTATATTCTAGTTCTTCCGGATGTTTATGCAATAATAACAATGAATTTAGTGCAATTTATACAAGAGGTCATAATAGAGGAACTTGTGATCGTTGTTGATTTTATAAATACATTGCCATATGTGATACATTCTTAACGTTGTTCGTTTTTAAAATTTTTTCTATAATTTCTTCATTAACTGTAAAAGGAAATTGAATATCTTCAATAATTTTATCTCCAAACAACTGAGTCCCTGGTTTCATCATCATATAAAGATTTAATTTAGAATAAATAATTTCCAAACATCGTTTTAGATTTCTTACACCCTTTTCTTCTTTTGTGTATTTTTCAACAATATGTTTAATCATGTCTTCGCTTATTACAATAGATTCTTTTTCCATTTTTAATTCACTTTCTAATTTTGGAATAAGATAATCATTGCTAATAACTACTTTTTCGGCGGCATCATATCCTTTTGTTTCAATATTATACATACGATCTTTTAGAATTGGATTAATTTTTGATTCATCATTGTAACTAAATATAAATAGACATTTGCTCAAATCAAAATCGATTTCCGAAAAATATCGATCGTGGAATTTATCATTTTGTGTTGTATCAGTTAAATGTGTCAAAATACCAATAATTTCTTCACCTTTCGGTGTGTCACTTACTTTATCTAATTCGTCGAAATATATCACCGGATTAGATGATTTACATTGAAGCAAAATATCTACAATTTTTCCATATGTGCTTCCTTCGTATGTATACGAATGTCCTTCAAGATAACTACTATCTGTCGCACCTCCAAGAGGAATAAATGCAAATTCTCTATTTAACAATTTACTAACACCATATTTAATAAGAGTTGTTTTTCCTGTGCCCATTGGTCCTTTAATTGCAATTGAATTTCCAATGGATTGTGGATTTGCAACCCACTGAGCAACCATCTGCATAAATTGCACTTTTGCATCTTTCATTCCATATACCGCGTCGTCTAGAATTTTTTGACTGTTCTCCATATATTCGTGAATTTTTTCTTTCGGGTCATCTCTTTGAACTGGTAATGTTGAAACTACATTAAATGGAATTCTCATAAAAGTATCAATCCAATTTTTAATTTTATTATATTCTCCGCCTCCATCCGCAATTAACTTCATGGCATTAATTTTTTTCAAAGCGATTGCTTTAAATATGTCGGGAATATTTTTATTTTCCAATAGTTGTATGCGATATGGTTTATCAATATGAGTTAATCCCTTTACTTTTTCTAATTCTTCAATCATCGATTCTTGTTCTTTTAAACTCAATGATTCTTTGAAAAACTTTACATCATTGATGAGATTTTTATTTGAAATTAGTTTCATATATCTCCCAACATTTTTACCTTTTTTCTTTTTATCTAACTTTTCCCTTTTTTTATTTAATTGTTTTTCAAATTGTAACAATTCGTTTTTCGCCTCTTTGTTTTGTTTTGTTTTTTTAATTTGTTTCATAAAATGCGAAAACTGTTCATAAATATCGATACTATCTTCTTCTGTTTTTTTCTTTTCATTTTTTGATTTTTTACTTTCTACGCGAGAAGACTTCCGTATATCTCTTTTTTTTTTCGAGGAAATAATTTCTTCTTCTTCCTCTTCTTCTTCTTCCTCTTCTTCTTCTTCCTCTTCTTCTTCTTCCTCTTCTTCTGATTCCTCTTCTTCTGATTCCTCTTCTTCTGATTCCTCTTCTTCTGATTCCTCTTCTTGTGATTCTTCCTCTTCCGATTCTTCCTCTTC
>Ga0315320_10000211_pt1 | contig 46489 bp, 37 predicted proteins | sample M140m21515metaG_FD_203458 | JGI IMG/M metagenome (GOLD analysis project Ga0315320, IMG submission 203458) | Ammonia-oxidizing marine archaeal communities from Monterey Bay, California, United States - M1 40m 21515 | ecosystem: Environmental > Aquatic > Marine > Coastal | place: USA: California... | reverse complement strand
GCTGTGAGCTGATTCTCTGGGAGACATCCGCGAAACACCGCCAATGGCAGGAGGTTGTGTTGGTCGATTATCTCGAGAAGATCCAGTGGACTCCTAAATTGGAATCGTTCAACGGCGTGTTCTATTGCAACGAATTGCTGGACGCCTGCCCGGTGGAGCGACTGATTTGGGAGGGTGAAGCATGGTGGCTGAGTGTGGTGGAATCGGATGGACAATCGTTTGCATGGGGGAAACGCAAGGGCCCGGATGGCGGTTTGAGTGAAGGCCAATCGCCTGAGGAAGGGACGATCTTTACGGTGGGCGATTACGGAGTGTGGCAGACGGTTTGCAAATCCTTGAAACGTGGCCGAGCGTTGGTGGTGGATTATGGGATGTCGAAACAGGGTTTTTTTGATCCGCCCAGAGAGAACGGGACATTGCGTGGGTATCACCAACATCGAATGATTGACGATGTGCTGACCAATCCTGGGGGAGTGGACATTACGGCTTCGGTGAACTTCACCAAGGTCGAACTCATAGCCGATGCGTGCGGATTGGAGACCGCACCGTTAACACGGCAATCGCAGTATTTGGTGGGGCTCTTTGAGCGAACGCTTCAGCGGTCGGAGTTATTTCCGGAATGGACACCTGAACGGACGCGGCAGTTCCAGACGCTGGTGCATCCGGAACACCTCGGGCATTCCTTCAAAGTACTGGAGTGCCGTCGACCTTAAAGGCCTTTGACTTCCCAGCCCTTGCGGTACTCGCGCTTCACAAAGGCGGTGGCAGCTTCGCTGTTGCTGAAGGCGAGCTTCTTCTCGTCCCAGTTCAACTGCTGTTTTGGGAATCGCGTGGCGATGCCGCCGAGCAGGATGGCTTCAGTCAGCGGGCCGGAGTAATCGAAGTTTGCCGAGGTCTTGCCTTCGCCGCGCGCGGCGTTGATGAAAGATTCCCAGTGGTTCACGCCGGCAATTTCAGGCCGCTTGTATTCCTTGTATTGCTCCTCGGGTAACAGGATAGCTTTGCCGACGTGAGGGATGATCATGTGGCCCTTGGTGCCAAAGAGAACGGAGCCTTGGCCGGGCAGGGCGCGGCCTATGCGTTCCTGCACAGTTGCGGGCGGCCGTTGGTCGCCGTCGTACCAAGTCACATCGACCGTTTCGCCAGCAGTGTATTTGGTGCCGGGGTAGACGTAATGGATCTTGGCGTTGACGTTCCAGCTGTGCGAGCCCTCCACCGGCGCAGGGCCTTCGCTGCGGACGCTGAGCGGAGCGGTGAGGCCAACGGCACCGTACATGGGATCATAAATATGGCAGCCCATGTCTCCAAAGGTACCGGTGCCGTAGTCGAGGCGTTTGCGCCAGTTGCCGGGATGGTAGTAGCCGGCAATGTAGTCGTTCTTGGGGGCGGCGCCGCACCAGGCATCCCAGTTTAGCCCGGCGGGCAACTTGTCCTTACGGTCGGGGCGTTGAGCTGTGTCGCCCCATTTCTTGCTGCTCCAGGTGTGCACCTCGGTGACCTTGCCGATCGCGCCCTGATGTACGAGCTCCACGGCCTCGCGGTACGCTTGGCTGGAATGTACCTGGATCCCCATTTGAGTGGTGAGTTTATTGGCGGCGGCAAACTCGCGAAGTTTCCGGCTCTCGAACACGTCGTGAGTCAGCGGTTTCTGCACGTACACGTGTTTGCCCAGTTGCATCGCGGCCATGGCAATGGGCGCGTGCATGTGATCGGGCGTGGAGACATTGGCGGTGTCAAAATTCTTGGCCTCTTTATCGAGAAGCTCGCGCCAGTCGGTGTAGCGTTTGCCCTTGGGGAATTTACGTGCGAAGCGGTCCTGGCGTGTTGGGTCGATCTCGGCGCAGGCCACCACTTCGACGTTTTTCACGCCGGAAATGGAGTTCACATCGGAAAAGGCCATGCCATTGGCGCCGAAGGTGACGTGGCGGATGGTCGAGTTCGGGGAGAGAGCCCAAGAGCGCGTGGCCACATACGGGAATGCTAGGGCGGAGGTGGCCAGGAAATTGCGGCGGGACAGCGAAGTGGATTTCATGCAGAGAGTTTGGCGGGGTGACGGGCGTTTGCAATCCCTTTCCGTTAACTCTAGACTGCCAACGCATGGCCGATCAGCCCAACATCATTTTCATCATCACCGATCAGCAACGGTACGACACCATCAACGCGTTGGGATTTCCGTTTGTGGACACGCCGCACATGGACCGGTTGGTGCGTGAAGGCGTTTCGTTTTCCAATTGCCATGTGGCGGCGCCGTCCTGCGCCAGTTCTCGGGCGAGCCTATTCACCGGTTACTTTCCGCACACAACGGGTATTCTAAAAAATGCCGATGCGTGGCGGCGGAGTTGGGTGAATCAACTGGCTGATGCCGGGTATCATTGCGTGAATGTGGGGAAAATGCACACGTGGCCATTTCAGACGCCGTGCGGGTTTCATGAGCGGTACGTCGTGGAGAACAAGGACCGTTTTCTGGAGGGGCGTTATTATTTCGATGAATGGGATAAGGCGCTGGCGGCACGCGGTTTGGTGAAGCAACAGCGAGAACTCTACCGGGAATACGAAAACTACCACGACGCGTTGGGGGCTTTCACTTGGGATCTGCCGGAAGAGACGCATTCGGATTTCTTCGTGGGCGATTTCGCGCAATGGTGGCTGCGCACAAAGCCGGTGGACAAGCCGTTATTTCTGCAGATTGGGTTTCCGGGGCCCCATCCGCCGTATGATCCCGTGCCGCGGCATTTGGAGGCGTATGCGGGTCGCGAGCTCGAGTTGCAGCCCGTCACTGACGCAGATTTGGAAAGTCAGCCACCGCCATTCAAGGCCATGCGCGAGCACAATGTGAAAGTGGATCACGATTCCGTGGTGCATTCGCTGAACCCAACCGAGGAGCAACGCCTGCGCCAGCGCCGGCATTATCTGGCGAACGTGACGATGATCGATGAAAAGCTCGGCGAGTTGATGGCCGGATTGGATGCCAAAGGGATTCTCGATAATTCGATTGTCATCTTCACCAGCGATCATGGCGATTGCTTGACGGATCACGGGCACAGCCAGAAATGGACGATGTACGATCAAATTGTTCGCGTGCCGATGCTGGTTTGGGCGCCGAACCAATTTACCGGAGGTCGGGATGTGAATGGGCTCATGCAAAGCATGGACATCGGCGCGGCAATTCTGGAAATAGCTGGGTCCGATCAACCGGAAGGCAATGAGGCGGTGAGTGTGCTGCCGGCCTTGCGCGGCGAAGAATGGGATGGGCGCGATTACGTGTACGCGGAACAGATGACGGATGGGAATTATACGGACGGGCCGTTCATGACCATGATTCGCGATCACGATTGGAAGCTCGTACATTTTTTGGATGAGCCGTACGGGCAACTATTCGATCTCCGCGTGGACCCGAAAGAGATGAATAATCTATGGGATTTGCCAGCAGGCGCTGAGGCCAAGTCGCGGATGCTGGCCGAGCTCCGCGAATGGCATATACGCAGTCAGGTGCGAACGGCTCAGTGGTCGGAGGATTGGCGTTGAGCGAGCCGGAGGTACGTCAGCCGCCGGAGAAGATCGCTGGGATACTCCGCATGCTGGGCCCGGGCCTGATCATGGCCGGCGGTATTGTGGGTTCCGGGGAGCTGATCGCGGCTACGCATACCGGGGCCAAGGCGGGATTCGTTTTTCTCGGGCTAATTATTTTCGGTTGTGTGATCAAATGCTTTACACAGGTCGAAATGGCGCGTCACGCCATAGTCAAAGGCGAAACCACGTTAGGATTGTTGAATCGTCTGCCGGGACCTCGACTGAGAGTGGGGCGGTTTAAAGGCAATTGGATCGTGCTGTTTTGGGCTTTTACCATGATCTTTGGATTTGGGCAGTTGGGTGGCATTGTGGGCGGTGTTGGGCAAGCTATGGCAATCGCCATGCCGATCACCGAAAAGGGGCAACGCTACAACGAAGCCGCTTCGGCGCGGGCGAAGCTTCAGGTAATCGATCAACAAATCGCGGTTGGGGCGAACCCGGAATCCGTCGAGAAACGCGATGTGTTGGCGGGGCGTGTTGACGGATTTGATTTCGATAGCAAACCGGTGGATGACCGGGTATGGGCGCTGATCCTTGCGCTGTTAACAGCGGTGATGCTGGTGCGAGGCGGGTTCGGGTTTATCGAAGCGTTTGCCGCGGTTTTGGTGGGTGCCTTCACGCTGGTGACGATCGTAAATTTGTTCGTGCTACAAACACAACCGGAATGGGCCGTGCGAGCGGCCGATCTGAAGGCGGGTTTGGGTTTGGGCTTTTTGTCTTCCGGTTCAGAGAAAATCGGGCTCGCTTTAGCGACTTTTGGGATTATTGGCGTGGGCGCAGCGGAGATCGTGGCTTATCCGTATTGGTGTCTGGAAAAGGGGTATGGGCGATGGACGGGGAAGCGGGAGGAGAATGAGAGCTGGTTCGCACGGGCTCAAGGATGGATACGGGTGATGCAGTGGGATGCCTGGTTGTCGATGGTGGTCTACACTTTTTGCACGGCGGTTTTTTATTTGCTTGGCGCGGCGGTGCTGGGGCGCTTGGGATTGCTGCCCGAAAAACAGGATCTCATTCGCACGCTCTCAGTCATGTACACGCCGGTGTTCGGCGGGTACGCGGTCGGTGTTTTCCTGATGGGCGCAGTGGCGGTCTTGTTTTCCACGTTCTTCATTTCCAACGCCACCAAGTGTCGCTTGTACACGGACTTCGCGGCGATCTCCGGATTGGTGAAATTGGATGATGCCCGCCGCGAGAAATGGGTTCGGGGTTTTGGGGCGGTGCTACCGTTGATCTGTGTTTTGGTGTATGTCGTCTGGCCGAATCCAGGAAAGTTGGTGGTGATTTCTGGCATGTTCCAAAGTCTATTGTTGGTACCGCTCGGGTTTGCAGTGTTGTGGTTGCGCTATAGGGAGGGGGAGGCCCGATTGCAATCGGGGCGCGCGTGGGATGTGATGTTGTGGGTTTCGTTCATCAGTTTTGTGGGTATCGGCTTGTATTTGGCTATTACCAAGCTGGGGAAAATTTTCGGTTGAGCCTCCGGCCTCTTAGCGTTGAATAGGGCCGCTATGCTGAATGAGGCAGTTGGGTTTTCCGGAGAATCAGTCGAAGCGGTGTCTTCGGCCATCAACCGCTATGGGCGTCAGGCGAATATGGAGCCAATTAGTGTTTCCATATGTCAGGAAGGGGGCGGATCCAGTTCGTTCTTCCGTGGAATCGCCGTGTTCACTCCGCAATACGAGGAGGAGGAAGGCGGTGAGGAGGCAGGTTACTAGCGGCTTGCGCTGGTCCGCCGCTTGGCGTACACCAACGCTCCGACGCGCGCGTAGCTCAATTGGATAGAGCAGTGGTTTCCGGAACCAAAGGTTGAAGGTTCAAGTCCTTCCGTGCGTACCATTTTTCATTTTTCCGTCAAAAATACTTCATTTAGACGGGTAATATTTATCTGGCAATTTTGCCTTCTCCGCCTAGAGTGCGCTCCCCGCTTTTTTTGGCTGGGACATGTTATGGGAGCAGATAATTCGCCAGTAGACGCGGTAACAGTGCCGCCTTTGAAGCCAATCGCAATTCCCGTCCGTTTGGCGGATACACCCGAGCAGGGGCCGAAATTTTCCGTCAGCGTCAACAACGCCAGCGGCGAGATCGTGACGGCGGCTGATCCGAGCGCCACGCGCGCGGCGGTGGCCCTAATGAACATCCACGCGGTAACCGGTGGGGCAGCCTGTCACTGGGGTGGGCCAGCGGCGTTTGCCGAGATTATGGCCGCCACGCACGCGATCATGTTCGCTACTGATGGTAGGCAATGGCACGAGGCGTTTAACTTCATCAATGACGCCGGACACACGGAGAACGGCTTGTATGCCTTGCGCGCCAATTATAATTTTGATGGTCAGGATTTTAGGGCGCTCCGCGGCTTTCGCGGAATCCATAGCAAACTCACCGGCCACGGTGAGAGTCATCTGAATCCCGAGGGCGTGTTGATCAGTAACGGCCCATTGGGCTCCGGTCTGCCACAGGCGCAGGGACTGGCGATTGGCGATCAATTGGCCGGCAACGATCGCGTGACGATCTGTACCATTTCCGATGGCGCGATGATGGAAGGCGAAGCGAAGGAATCGCTCGCGGCCATTCCCGGTTTGGCGGTGAAAGGGCAGGTGAATCCTTTCGTGCTGATTCTTTCTGATAATGACACCAAACTTTCCGGGCGAATTACGGATGACAGCTTCTCGATGCAGCCAAGCTTCAAGGCGATTGGCACGCTGGGTTGGAATGTGATCAAGGTCGAGGACGGCCACGATCTGCAGGCGGTTTACAACGCGGTTGAATCAGGGATTGCCGCCGCTCAAGAAGATCCCACGAAGCCCGTGTGTCTCTGGGTGAAGACCATCAAGGGTAAGGGCATTGCGGCCACGGAAGAAAATGCCTCGGGCGGACACGGTTTCCCTCTGGGCAATGCCGAGAAGATTACGGAATGGATTCAGGAAATATACGGCAACGCCGAGGCACCGGCTGAATTTCTGGATTGGGCCAATGAACTGAACGACGAATGGAAAGCCGCTGAGGAAGCCAAGGCAGCGGCGCCGGCAAGCGATGCGCCGGCGGTCAAAAAGAGTAAGGTGCAGGCCGGTTTGGCCAAGGGCGCCATTCGGGCAGCACAGGAAGGGGCGCCGGTCTTTTCTGTATCGTCTGACGTGCAGGGTTCCACGGGCATTTCAGCATTTCAGAAAGCGATAGGCGGCCGTTCCATTGAAGTGGGTATTGCCGAGGCTAACATGATCAGCACCGGCGCTGGCTTGAGTAAGGTGGGCTTTGTGCCGATCGTCGATACCTTTGGCCAATTTGGTGTCACCAAGGGCAATCTGCCGCTCACCATGGCAGCCCTGAGCCAGGGGCCCGTGATTGCGATGTTCAGCCACGTGGGTTTTCAGGATGCAGCGGATGGCGCGAGTCATCAGGCGACCACGTATCTCGCCGCGGTGGGTGCTATTCCGCATACCACAGTGATTGTGCCTTCCTGCCCGGATGAGGCGGAGGAGTTTATGTATCAGGCTATTAAACGCTTTGAGGCAGACCGGGCCGCGGGTAAGGATGGTCAGTCGTACATTTTCTTTGTTGGCCGAGAGAACTATCCGCTCAGTTGGGTGGACAATCCGGTGTACGACTGGGGCAAGGCACAGGTCTTGCGCGAAGGCAATGATGTGGTGCTCGTAGGCAGCGGCGTGCTGCTCAATCGCGTCATTGAAGCAGGTGAACAACTCGCCGCTGAAGGCGTGAATGCCACTGTGGTTAACAACCCGTTTGTGAATCAGGTGGATCTGGAAACTATCGGTGAAGCGGTGAAGGCCGCAGGCGGCCGGTTGGTGACCATTGAAGATCATCAGGTGAAAGGCGGCATGGGCGCGCAGGTGAGCCATGCGCTCTCGAATGCCGGCATCGCTCACCGGGTTAAGACACTCGGTATCGCAGGCGAATTTGGTCAATCCGCTTACAAGGCGGATGAACTCTATGACAAGTTCGGCCTGAACGTTGAAGGAGTTAAAGCGGCGGCCAAGGAATTGCTGGCGTAAGCAGGTAAACCTTTAGCGACCGAGCAGACCGGCTTTAACGGGCACCCAGCCTTTACCGGGGATAAACTCTCGGTGGCCGGTGTCCGTGCTTTGGCAGCCGCCCGCAAGTAACAACACAGCACCGGTGGCGATGAGAATCATCTTGGACATGGGTTCAGTGTAAACGGCATTGCCGCCCGCGCAAGCTTGTTGCAACATTCCGAAAATTCCATGGAAGACGCTCCATTTAAGTCTCTACAAGGTCAATTGCTGATCGATGGCAATAATTTGGCGGGCTCATTCTTCAGCCGCACGGTGGTGCTGCTGTGTCAGCATAGCAAGGAGGGCGCTTTCGGGTTGGTGCTCAATCGGCCGATGGATAAGACTGTGGGGGAAATGATTGTGGAGGATTTGCCCGAGCGCATTCAGGATCAGGATCTTTCAATCGGCGGGCCAGTCCAAGCGCAGGCGATGAGCTTTTTGCATGCGAATGATTATCTGCCGAACGCCAATATTATTCCAAATTTGAATCTTGAGCATTCCATTGATGAACTGCTGGAGATCGGGAATTCATTTTCGCCCACCTCTCAGGTACGCATCTTTGCAGGGTACTCCGGTTGGGGGGCGGGCCAGTTGGAAGATGAAATGAAACGCAACTCCTGGCTAACGCATTCGGCTAGCGTCGATCATGTGTTTGCTATTCCGCCAGAACAATTATGGCGGGCGGTGATGCTGGAAATGGGCGGGGTGAACCGATTGATGGCTGACGCGCCGGATGATCTGTCCTGGAATTAGGTTTCCAGTTCTTTCTTAAGCATCTTCACCTGATCGCGCAGGTGGGCAGCCTTTTCGAATTCCAAATTCTCGGCGGCAGTAAGCATATCCTGCTCCAGTTCCCGGATCGTGTCAGTAACGTCGTACTCGCCGCCGGCATCGCGGAGCAACATGGTGGCTTTGTCCGTGGCTTCCTGTCGATTGCCCAAACTATCCTCCACGGCGCGGGAAACACTGCGGGGCGTGATGTTGTGTTCCTTGTTGTGTTTGAGCTGCTTCTCGCGACGGTAATGCGAAGCGGCCAGAAACGCCTTGATGCTTTTGGTCATAACATCAGCATAGAGAATCACCTTTCCATTCAAATGTCGGGCGGCGCGACCGGCGGTTTGAATGAGTGAGGTGGCGCTGCGAAGATAACCTTCCTTGTCCGCATCCAAAATGGCAACAAGCGAGACCTCGGGGAGATCTAATCCTTCACGCAGAAGATTAATGCCAACCAATACATCGAATTTGCCCAACCGAAGTTCGCGCAGAATCTCCACACGCTCCAGGGCATCGATCTCACTGTGTAGGTAGCGGACGTTGATGCCGATTTCGCGCAGGTAATCGGTGAGCTCCTCGGCGGTGCGCTTGGTAAGGGTTGTCACCAGTATACGCTCTTTTTGATCCACGCGTTGCCGGCATTCCTCAATCAAGTCATCGATCTGCCCCTTGAGCGGCTTAATGGTGATGGTCGGGTCGATCAGACCGGTGGGGCGCACGATTTGTTCGGCCACATGAGGTTGAGACCAGCTCATCTCTTGTTCGGCGGGCGTGGCACTGACGTAGATCGTTTGGTTTTGATGATTCTGAAACTCCTCGAAATTCAGGGGCCGATTATCCAGTGCACTGGGCAGGCGAAAGCCGTGTTCCACCAAAACAGTCTTACGCGAGCGATCCCCGGCGTACATGCCGCGGATTTGCGGAAGCGTGGCATGGCATTCGTCGATCACGAGCAGAAAATCTTCCGGGAAGAAATCCATCAAAGTGTTGGGCTTCGAGCCTGCTGGCCGGGTGCTTAGATGGCGGCTGTAGTTTTCGATCCCGCTGCAATAGCCGAGCTCCTCCATCATCTCGAGATCGTACTCGGTGCGCATTTTTATGCGTTGCGCCTCCAGTAGTTTGCCTTCCTTTTCAAAATGCTGGATCTGTTCGCGCAGTTCGGTGCGGATGGTTTTCATGGCAGCCTTGATCTTATTCGCCTGCGTGACGAATTGTTTGCCGGGGAAAATGGTGACTGAGCCGAGCGTCTCGGTGGTGTTGCCGGTTAATGGGTCAAAACGCTGAATACGGTCGATCTCGTCTCCAAAAAATTCCACACGAATGGCATCTTCCGTTTGGGCTGGGCGAATGTCTACCGTGTCGCCGCGCACGCGGAATTGCCCCCGGTCAAAGGCGATGTCGTTGCGGGTGTATTGAATGTCCACGAGTTTGGTGAGGAGCAGTTCGCGGCCGATCTCCATGCCTTGAACGAGCGGCACCATGAGCGCCTCGTAATCCTCGCGATTCCCGATTCCGTAAATGCACGACACGCTGGCGATCACCACTACATCACGCCGGCTTAACAGCGAACTCATAGTCGCGAGGCGCATGCGCTCAATATCCTCGTTTACCGAGGAATCCTTTTCGATAAACGTATCCGTGCGCGGAATGTAGGCCTCGGGTTGGTAGTAATCGAAGTAGCTGATGAAATATTCGACCGCGTTATTTGGGAAGAAGCCCTTGAACTCCGCATACAGTTGCGCGGCGAGTGTTTTGTTATGGGAAATGATCAGGGTCGGACGGTTGGTCTGGGCGATGACGTTGGCCATCGTATAGGTTTTGCCGCTGCCCGTGACGCCCAATAGAACCTGATGCGGGAGATTCTCCTTCAGACCGGACGACAATTGTGCAATCGCTCCCGGCTGATCGCCGGCAGGGGCATAAGGCTGATGGAGCTTGAACACGCCGCAAGTTAGGGGTGAGGGTGGAGGATGTCAATTGAACCACGGAAAACGCCGCCTCCAAATCTCTGAGCTTCTGAGGTGAATTCAAATTGCCGCTCTCTCCGCATCGCAGTATCCTGCCGTGTGCCCGTTCAGTCACTCTATTGTCATGTGCCGTTCTGCGCTTCCAAGTGCAGCTACTGCGCGTTCTTCTCCCATGCCCCGGGTCGCGAGACGGTGGATCGGTTTGTGGCCGCGTTAGTGAACGAATTAACAATGGTGGCGGATGGGCTGGCTCCTCAGACCATCTTCTTTGGTGGCGGCACGCCGTCGATTTTGAACCTACGTCAGTGGGAAACAATTCTGGAAGCGATGCGGCGTTTGGGGCTGGATGGAGCCCGTGAATGGACCGTGGAGTGTAATCCCGCCACCGTGTCGGCAGACAAGGCGAAGCTGCTCCACGAAGGCGGCGTAACGCGCATTTCCATGGGAGTGCAATCATTGGACGAAGCGTTGCTCGATCGCTTGGGCCGCGTGCATTCCCGGGCGATGGTGTTTAAGTCATACGATATTCTCCGCAATGCGGGCTTTGAACGGGTGAATTTGGATCTGATGTTTGCCATCCCATCGCAAACCATGCCGGTGTGGCAGGAAACCTTGCGCGAGGCGGTCGCCATGCAGCCGGAACATCTTTCCTGCTACGAGGTGATCTATGAACAGGACACGCCGTTGTACGAGCAACTTCAGGCCGGGGAGTTTGATGTGCAGGAGGAACTGGCCTGCGATATGTTTGAGGAGTTGGTGCGGGTGGCCGGCGAACAGGGGTTTTATCAATACGAAGTGGCCAATTTTGGCCGGCATCAAGGCTCGGGCGCTTTTGACATTCCAGATGAGGCCTGTTTGCATAACGTCAATTATTGGCGTGGGGGTGATTACCACGGACTAGGACCGAGTGCCACGGGGTACGTGAGGGGCGTCCGTACGACCAATATTCACAATACCGAGGCGTATTGTGCGGCGCTGGAAAACGGCGATCGGGCGATCGACCAGATTGAGGAATTGGAGCCTCTCAAGCGGGCAGGGGAGATGGCCGCGTTTGGTCTGCGCATGAATGCGGGTTGGCCATTTGAGGCATTTGAGCAGGCAACGGGATTTGATCTGCGCGATGAATGGAGGGAAACAATGGAAACACAGGTCAACCAAGGGCACGGAGTGCTGGAGGAGGGCGGTTTTCGCCTGACGCCACAGGGGCTTCGGTTTGCCGATGCAGCCGGCGCGGAGTTTCTGCGATGAACAAAAAACAGTTGGCCAGCGTCTGTTTTTGCTGCGACAACACCGCCCCATGAATTCCGCCACCATACCCGTTGAGGTTGCAGATAAGATCAACGCGCAGATACTCGCGATCAGTGAGGATCAACTGCAGGGTTTTCAGCGTGATCCTTTTGGCGTGGTGGTCGAACGCACGGGGTTGGGTAAGAACGTAGTGCTGGAGCGGGTGCGGGCGATGTTGGAAGCGGGCGTGATTCGGCGGGTGCGCCAGACTCTGCTGGCGACCAATCTGGCCAAAGGTGCGCTGGTGGCTTGGGAGGTGGATCAGGATAAGTTGGACACGGCCTTTGATTATATGTTTCAGGAGGACCCGTTTTCCGGCCACGTGGTGACGCGTAGCACGGATGTGGCCTCGCCCGGATCGACCTACAAGCTCTGGACCACATTGAAAGTGCCACAGGGGTATTCGTTGGAGAAACATTGTGAGGTGCTCAAGGAAAAGGTTGGGGCCAAGGCGTTTCGATTGATGCCGGCCAAGAAACTTTTTGCCCTAGGAGTGGGCCATGTACGGCGCAAAGACATGGAGCCGGGCGCTCGCTCGGAAGAGTTGGGAGCCGTGACGGATGTGGCGGTGGTGGAATTAACCGACCACGAATGGCGCATCATGGAGGCGGTGAAGCGCGAGTTTGAGCCGGACGAATTGGTCGAGGACTTGTGGGCGGCACGGGCAGAAGAAGCAGGTGTGTCTCTGGATGAATTTTTTCGAGTGGCCGAGGATTTGAATGCCCGCCGTGTGGTGGGGCGTTTTTCCACATTCCTCGAACACGTGAAGCGTTTGAAGACCGGCGAGCAGGTGACGCGTTACAACGCACTGTTTCACTGGGCCGTGCCGAGCGGCCGCGAGATCGAAGCCGGCCGAGAGGTGGGGCGGCATTACATCATGACGCATGGCTACTGGCGCGAGGGCGGACCTGAATTTCGTAACGTCAATATCATGGGCGTGGCGCACGGCACGGATAAGGAGAAGGTGCTGGCGCACAAGGCCGCGATTGATGAGCACTTGGCCGAAGCGGGCATTAAGGTGGGCTACACCAATGTCTTCTGGGGCGGGCGCAGTGAGATTAAGCCTTCGGAGATTTCGCCTTTTGCTTACGAGCGGTGGTGCGGCCGTCATGGGGTTACGACGGATTCGATGAAGGCTTAAGGGCCCTTTTTCACTTGTTTTTTACGAATTGTGCGTTGACAGCGGCAAGGCTCCTGCCTATTTTCCGCGCTCCCGGTTTTCCGGCGAACTTCGAAAGAGATCTTATGGCTAAAGCAAAAAAGTACGTTTACCACTTCAGTAAATCCAAGACGGACGGCAACGGTTCCATGAAGGCGTTGTTAGGCGGCAAAGGTGCCAATCTTGCCGAAATGAGCAGCATTGGGGTTCCCGTCCCCGCTGGTTTCACCATTACGACTGAAGTTTGCACATATTATTACGATAACGATAAAAAGTATCCCAAGACTCTCGATGCCGAGATCGAGGCAAATATTACCAAGGTCGAAAAGGCCATGGGTAAAAAATTTGGTGATCTCGAGAATCCCCTTCTGCTTTCCGTTCGCTCCGGTGCACGTGAGTCGATGCCCGGCATGATGGACACCATCCTCAATCTTGGGATTAACGACGAAGTTGTTGAAGCCCTTGCCAAGAAGACCGGCAATGCAAAGTTTGCGTGGGACTCATACCGTCGTTTCCTCCAGATGTACGGAAGCGTTGTGATGGAAGTAGAAGCCGAAGCTGGCGAGCACCATGATCCTTATGAGGTGATTCTGGACAAAGCCAAGGCCAAGGCCAAGGTGGGGGACGATTCTGGCCTCAAGGAAAATGATCTCCGCGAAGTGGTCGCTGCTTTCAAGGCGCTGATTAAGAAACGCTCAGGAAAAAACTTCCCCGAAGATCCTCGCGAGCAGCTCAAGGGAGCCGTGACGGCCGTCTTCAATTCCTGGCAAAATGACCGCGCGATTGTTTATCGCCAGAAGTATGGGATTTCCGCCGCTTGGGGAACAGCCGTCAATGTTCAGGCTATGGTCTTTGGTAACACCGGAAAGAGTTCCGGGACCGGAGTTGCGTTCACACGTGACCCAGCCACTGGCGAAAATGTGTTTTACGGTGAGTATCTCATTGATGCACAGGGCGAGGACGTCGTTGCTGGGGTCCGCACACCGAAGCCCATCGCAAAGATGGCCAAAGATCTTCCTAAATCACATAAAGAGCTTCTCGTAACTCGTAAGAAACTCGAGAAGCACTTCCGTGATGTGCAGGACGTTGAGTTTACCATCGAGGCAGGAAAACTTTGGATGCTGCAGACTCGTAACGGAAAGCGCACTGGTTTTGCCGCCGTTAATATCGCTCTTGATATGGTCAAGGAACGTCTCATCAAGAAGGAAGAGGCTATCCTTCGTATTCCCGCAGATGACCTCGGGCACCTCCTTGCCCCGATCTTCGATGCCAAGGCTGAGAAGGCTGCCAAGAAAGTTGGTAATGGCCTTCCGGCGGGTCCTGGTGCGGCTTCCGGCAAAATCTATTTTTCCGCTGAAGACGCAGTGAAGGCTGCGGCGAAAGGTCAAAGCGTGATTCTGGTCCGCCAAGCCACTTCTCCGGAAGATCTTCGTGGAATGATCGCCGCCGACGGAATTCTTACCACCGAAGGGGGAGCCTCCTCACATGCTGCTCTTGTGGCCCGACAGATGGGGAAGGTCTGTGTTTGCGGAGCTCACGGCATGTCTATTGATTACTCCAAGAAAACACTTTCCGGAAACGGCGTTACTCTGAAGGAAGGCGATGAGCTTTCCTTGAACGGATTCGTTGGAAACGTTTACAAGGGCAACATCAAGTCTTCTCCTTCCCAGGTCATTCAGGGCCTCATCGAGAACAAGGCTGCTGCCAAGCGTTCTGACACTTACAAGAAGTTCATGGAGCTTATGAGCTGGACCGACAAACTGCGGACGCTTGGTGTCCGCACCAACTCGGACACTCCGGAGCAGGTGCAGCAGGCCATCAAGTTTGGCGCTGAAGGCATTGGTTTGACCCGCGCGGAGCACATGTTCTTTGAGGGTAACCGTATTGATGCGGTTCGTGAGATGATTCTCGCTGATGACGATGCCGGCCGGGCCAAGGCACTCAAGAAGATCAAGGTCTTCATGAAGAAAGACTTCATCGGCATCTTCAACGCACTCGAAGGTCGTCCGGCCACCATTCGCCTTCTGGATCCGCCTCTTCACGAATTCATCGGCACCATGGATGCCGGTCAGAAGAAGGATCTCTCCAAGAAGATCGGCATGAGCGCACCTGCGATCACCAAGCGTATACAAGCTCTTCATGAGGAGAATCCGATGCTGGGTCACCGTGGTTGCCGCCTCGGCATCAGTTACCCTGCGGTCACAGCAATGCAGGTTGAAGCTATCCTCGAGGCTGCTCATGAGGTGCAAAAGAAGGGCACCAAGGTTCTCCCTGAGATTATGGTGCCACTTGTTGCCTATGCACGTGAGCTTGAACTCCAGAAGAACGTCATCGACACCACCGCTGCTGAAGTTTGTAAAAAGCTTGGTCTTAAGAAAAATCAGCTAAAGTACACCGTTGGTACCATGATTGAGATTCCGCGTGCTGCCATCACTGCTGGCGAAGTAGCTAAGCATGCTGAGTTTTTCTCCTTCGGGACCAACGATCTCACACAGACCGGACTTGGTCTTTCCCGTGATGACTCCTCCAGTTTCTTGCCAACCTATCAGGATGAGGAGGTTCTCAACAATAACCCATTCGCAGGTCTCGACCAGGAAGGCGTGGGCAAGCTTGTTGAATTGGGTGTTAAAGGTGGTCGTAAGACTAAAAAGAAACTCAAGATCGGCATTTGCGGCGAGCACGGTGGCGATCCTGATTCCGTCAAGTTCTTCCACCGCACCGGACTCAACTACGTGTCCTGTTCACCATTCCGGATCCCCATCGCCCGGCTAGCCCTCGCGCAAGCCGCTCTCGAGGAAAAGGGAATGGCTCGGGGAGAAGTGAGCTAGACACCGGCAACACAAAAACTTCAAAGCCCCGCTCATAAAAAGAGCGGGGTTTTTTTGTTGTGCAAAACCGTAGGCAACCGAACACTTCGCAAGTGAAACCGCTTGGCCTACTCTTAGCTATGCTATGCCTGTTCTCGGGCTGCCAATTTTATCGCAACGTGGTTGTGGGTGAGAATGGTAAGGTGCTGCCTTGGCGTGAGCATCGTGATGACCCCGAAGCGCAGGCCCGCTGGAATGAACGTCATGCTCAATGGCAGATCGAGGACGCTCGCCGGCGTTATGATGCGGGCTTGATGGATCGGTATCGCTACAACCAAATACGCCAACATCAGGGGCTACAGCCCATTCGTTAATTCATGAAAAAACTCATTCTTAGCTTCTGCGCGAGCGCGATCATGGGGTCGGCCGCCGAACCAAAATTCAAAACCCAGGAAATCGATACTGAGGTCGGCGTGGGCTATGGCCTGCAAATTTCGGATATGAATGGAGATGGCCAGGCGGATATTATCTTGGCCGATAAGGACAAAATTGTTTGGTACCAAAACCCATCATGGAAGAAGCACCAGATCAGTGGAAAATTAACCCAACGCGATCACGTCTGTGTAACGGCTCGAGACATCAATGGTGACGGCAAGGCCGAGATTGCTGTGGGCGGTCAATGGAATATTGGCGAATCCAATGACGCCGCGAAATCCGGGTCAATTTTTTACCTAAATCCCACGGCCGATCGCAGCGGAAACTGGGCGCCGGTTCGTTTGGAACATGAGCCTAGCACGCATCGCATGCATTGGCTTGCCGCCGGCAAGGGAAAGTTTGATCTGGTGGTGAAGCCGCTTTACGGATCCAAAGGTGCGGATGGTAAGAAAGGAGCCACCAAGGTGTATGCTTATCACATGCCCAAAGATTCCTCACAGCCTTGGACGCGCACTTTGATTTCCCACATGGTCGAAGACAGCCATAACTTTCATCCCATTGACTGGGATCGCGACGGGCGTGAGGAATTTCTTCAGGCCAGCTTGAAGGGAGTGTATTGGTTTGGTCGGGATAAAATCGGCAAGTGGAAATACATGCAGTTTTCCCAAAACTACTGCGGTGAGGTGCGGGATGGCATCACTAAAACAGGGAAGCGTTTCTTCACTACCATTGAGCCGAAACACGGCACTACGGTGGCGGTGTATTTGCAGACGCGTTTTCAATTTTGGCAACGCCGCGTGCTGGACGAGTCACTTAAGGATGGTCACGCCTTGGCGGTTGATGACTTCTTGGGGACGGGGGCCGACCAAATTGTGGCCGGTTGGCGAGGAATGACCACGCCGGGCGTGCCGGGCGTGCGGCTGTATGTGCCGCAGGATGATCTGTACACCAAGTGGAAGACCTATCAGCTCAGCGGTAAAGAGACGGCGGTGGAAGACATTAAGGCGGCAGATCTGAATGGTGACAAGCGACCGGATATTATCGTCGCCTGTCGCCAGACGCACAACCTCCGGATTCTCTGGAACGAGACCAAGTAACGCATTAGCGTTTTTGGTAGACCCGAACCCAGTCTACTTCCATGCGGGCGGGAAAAGGGGTCTTGGCATCGGGGTTGCCTAGAAATTGGCCGCCTACGGCCAGATTAAGCAGAAGATGAAAGCGTTGGTCAAACGGGGCCGGAAAGGCACCGCCGACACTACTCCATTTTGTTTGCGTCTGCCAGATTTTGCCATCCAGAGTCCAGTGGATTTTCCCCCGCTCCCATTCCACGCCAAAGGTTCGAAAGGAATCGGTGAAGTTGCCCTGAGGGAGATCCAGCGTTTTTGTGGAGTGTTGGTTGTTGGGCCATTTGCCGCCGTGATGCAGGGTGCCATGGATGCGATTGGGTTCCTGGCCTTTGAATTCCATGATGTCAATTTCGCCGCTGGCAGCCCAAGTGCCGTATTTTTCATCGGTGGGTAACATCCAGATCGCGGGCCAAAGGCCTTGGCCGGTTGGCAGCTTGGCGCGCACCTCAATTTTGCCGTATTGCCAATCGCCTCGATGCTTAGTGCGGATACGTCCGGAGGAATAGGGGCGCTGGGTGCCGGAGATTTGGGCATTGTCTTTATGCGCCTCCAATATGAGAAGACCGTTCATGACGCGTACGTTTTTGGGGCGATCCGTATAAATTTGTAGTTCATGGTTGCCGCCGCCAAAGGCGTTTTCCTCAATACCCCACTTGGAGTAGTCGAGTTTGGTGCCGTTGAATTCATCCGACCAAACAAGTTTCCAGTCACCAGAAAGCGCTGGGGTGAGAAGCGCGAATAGGGCAAAAATAAACGTCCGCATGAGGGGGGTTTAGCGTTTAGAGGAATGATTGGCAAGGCGGGGAAAAAACTTTAATTTTTGCCAGGTTTCGGCCAGTATCCGCCTCCATTTCGCCCAAAGAGGGCGGAAAATCCATGAAAAGAACGCATCATTGCAACGAATTGCGGCTGGAACACGCGGGCCAAGAGGTCACGATTTCGGGCTGGGTTCACTCGCGCCGAGACTTGGGCGGAGTGATTTTTATCGACGTCCGCGACCGAGAGGGGCGTACGCAGCTGGTATTTGATCCGCAGGAAACCGAGGTCGCGCTGGTGGAAGCTGCCGGCAAATTGCACAGCGAAAGTGTGATTACAGTTTCCGGTAAGGTGCGTCAGCGCCCTGATGAGACTGAAAATTCCAAGATTCCCACCGGCCAGGTGGAGATCGTGGCGATGGGGATGGACGTGAATAATCACGCTGAAGTGTTACCGTTCCAGATTGACGACCCCACCACGGCGGCCAAGGTGAATGAGGAATTGCGCCTGCAATACCGCTACCTCGATCTCCGTAGGCCGGAGATCATGCGTAACATGCAATTACGGAGCCGGGTGGCGACTGCCACGCGCGTGTTCATGGAGGAGGAAGGTTTTCTGGAGGTGGAGACGCCGACGCTCTTCAAGTCTACTCCTGAAGGCGCACGGGAATTCCTCGTGCCGAGCCGGGTGTCGCCCGGTGAGTTTTACGCGCTGCCGCAATCGCCGCAGCAGTTTAAGCAAATTCTAATGTGCTCAGGCGTGGATAAATACTTCCAGCTCGCGCGTTGCTATCGCGACGAGGATTTACGTGCGGATCGACAGCCCGAATTCACGCAGGTGGATATCGAGATGTCGTTCATTGATCGGGAAGATATTTATGCGCTGATCGAAGGCTTCCTCAAGCGTGTTTGGAAAGTGGCGCTCGACTACGATGTGCCCACGCCGTTCCCTCGCATTCCTTATCAGGAAGTGATGAACCGTTGGGGCATTGATAAGCCCGACACGCGTTTTGGGATGGAGATTGTGGATCTCACTGAAGATTTCGGCAGTAGCGAATTCAAGGTGTTCAGCAGCGTCATCGGAAACGGCGGCGTTATTAAGGCGCTCAATGCCAAGGGCTACGCCTGCGTGACGCAGGGCCAGATGGAAGCCATGACTGAAACGGCCAAGAGTTTCGGTGCTAAAGGGTTGGCCTACATCAAGGTGGAGAATGGTGAATGGAAATCTCCAATCGTGAAGTTTTTCAGCGAGACGGAGAAGGCGGCGCTGCAGGAGAAATTGGAAATTGAAGAGGGCGATCTCATTCTCTTTGCGGCCGATGAATGGCTCAATGCCTGTGAAATCCTCGGCAAGATTCGCCTGTATGCTTCGGAGAAACTGGTGGCGCTCGGTAAACTCGAGATTTCGGCGGATCAATTTAACTTCCTGTGGGTGGTTGATTTTCCGCTGCTTGCGTTTGATAAGGAAATGAATCGTTGGTACTCAAGCCACCATCCGTTCACTTCGCCGGTGGCGGAGGATGTGCCGAATCTGACGGACGATCCGAAATCGGTTCGCGGACAACATTACGACATTGTGGTCAACGGCGTGGAGCTGGGCGGTGGTTCAATTCGGATTCACCAGCCGGAGTTGCAAAAGAAAGTCTTTGAAGATGTCCTGCAATTGTCGCCGGAAATTACGAAGGCGCGTTTCGGTTACATGCTCGAAGCGTTTAAATTCGGATGCCCACCACATGGCGGAATCGCGCTTGGGTTTGATCGGCTGATCGCCCTGTTGTGCGGAGCGGATAGTATTCGCGACGTGGTAGCCTTCCCGAAAACGGCGAAAGGTTCCTGCTTGATGACCGAAAGTCCGGCAGCCGTGGAGCCGCGTCAGCTGCGCGATCTGCATATTGATGTGAAAGTGGCCAAAAAAGCGGAATGAAGTTCTGGGACAAAATGACAAATAAGGAATCTAAAGAAGAGGCCGTGCCGGAGATGACCGCGCTGGAAAAGCGTCTGGCTGAAAAGGTGGCGCAGGAGCCTGAAGACGATGCCGAAGAAAATGTCGGCCCGAATACCCTGCCCGAAGCGCAGGAAAACATTGCGGAATTGAACGAACGCATCGTCCGGTTAACGGCGGACTTCGACAACTTCCGTAAACGCGCTCAGCGCGATAAAGACGAGGCCCGGCAATTTGCCAATCAGGGTCTGTTGGAAAGGCTGTTGCCGATTCTAGATAATTTCGAAATGGCCTTAACGGCCGTGAAGGATGCCGACTCTTCCGTGCGCGATGGTGTGCAGATGATTCTTGATCAGCTGCTGAGCGTGCTCAAGGAATCCGGGGTAGAACCGGTGGACGCCTTGGGGCAGCCGTTTGATCCCAACCTTCACGAGGCATTGTCGCAGGAGGAAACTACGGAGGCCGAGGAAGGCACAGTGGTCCAGCAGGTGCAGTGCGGTTATAAATTGAACGATCGTCTGGTGCGGCCGGCCCGTGTAGTAGTGGCCAAGGCGCCTGGAACAGCGGAAGAAGCCCCGACGGAAGACTGATGGCTAAACGCGATTTTTACGAGGTGCTCGGCGTTTCTAAGGGGGCGTCACAGGATGAGATCAAGAAGGCTTATCGCAAGAAGGCTGTGCAGTTTCACCCTGACAAAAATCCTGACGACAAGACCGCCGAGGATAAATTTAAGGAAGTCGGTGAAGCCTTTGAAATTCTGAGCGACGATCAGAAACGGGCGGCTTATGACCAAATGGGCCATGCCGCGTTCCAAGGTGGTGGCGGCGGTGGTCGTGGTGGTGGTTTTCACGGCGGCGCAGTGGATCCGTTTGATTTATTTAATCAGGTCTTTGGCGGCGGCGGCGGCGGCGGCGGCGGCGGCGGCGGTATTTTCGAACAATTCTTTGGTGGCGGACAAAGTCAAGATCCCAGCGGAGCACAACGGGGTTCTGATCTGCGTTATGATATGGAGATCAAATTCGAGGAGGCCGTACTGGGCTGCGAAAAGAACATCTCCATTACCAAGCTGGATGGCTGTGGAAAATGTAATGGATCCGGCGCGACTAAGGGTTCCGGGAGAAAAGTCTGCGTCACCTGTGGTGGGCATGGTCAAGTGGTGGCACAGCGCGGGTTTTTCCGAATGCAACAGACTTGTCCGGAATGCGATGGACAGGGTTCAGTTCTGGAGAAACCTTGTAGAGAGTGCCGTGGTAGTGGCCGGGTGGAAAAGAAGTCGAAAATCACACTTAAAGTACCCGAAGGTGTCGATACGGGTACGCGGTTGCGCAGCGGAGGAAAAGGGGAAGCCGGTGTTCGCGGCGGCGGCAGCGGGGATTTGTATGTTGTGCTGCACGTGCAACCGCATGAGATTTTTGACCGCGATGAAGATGATCTCTTGTGTGAAGTGCCGATTAGTTTTGTGACCGCCGCATTGGGCGGGGAACTCAGGGTCCCCACGTTATCCGGCTCGGCTAGTATCAAAATCCCAGCCGGAACGCAGTCAGGGACAACATTCCGGCTCAAAGGTCGGGGCGTCAAAAATTTACAGGGTTACGGCACTGGAGACCTGAATGTGAAAGTGAAAGTCGAGGTGCCGGCTCGGTTGGATAAGGAACAGAAAGCCAAGCTCGAGGAGTTTGCCGAGTTATGCGGAGATGATGTGAACCCGCAGAGCAAAAGTTTCCTCGAGAAAGCCAAAAACTTTTTTAACTAATGCATCGTTTTTATCTGCCTCCCGATCTGGTGTCCGAGGGTGAAATTACCCTTGATGAACGCGAAAGCCACCATGCGGCCAATGTCTTACGTGTGCACGAAGGCGAGCGGGTAGCCGTTCTGAATGGAGCCGGCACCGAATTCATGTGCGAGGTGGCTGCGGTGGACAAAAAAGCTGTGCGGCTTAAGGTGCAGCAACAGAACAATATTGCCCCGTTGCCATACCGGATCACCTTGCTACAGGCGATGACCAAGGGTAAATCGATGGATTTCATTATCCAAAAGGCGACCGAGCTGTGTGTGCATCGTATTGTGCCTTTGGCTGCTGGGCGTTCGGTGGTGCAGGTGGACGATGCGGAGTCCAAGATGGAGAAATGGAACGCTATCGCCATTGACTCCATCAAGCAATGCGGCAGTCCGTGGTTACCGGTAATTGAGAGGCCGATGACGCCCAAGGAGTTTTCGGCGCGCAACGAGTCATTCGATCTGCCCATGGCCGCATCACTCCAGAGTCATACTCAACACCCACGCGCCTACGTGGATGGCTACAGCGCTGAGCACGGGCGTTTGCCGGAAAGCATCGCTATTTGGGTGGGGCCGGAAGGTGACTTCACGCCTGCGGAAGTGAACGACATTCTATCCAGCGGCGTGCACCCCATCACCTTGGGGCAAGTCATCCTCCGCAGTGAAACGGCCGCGCTGTACACGATTTCAGCACTCAACTACGAGATGCAGTCGCCCCGCGGTTAATTTTTTCCAGCTTCTTCAAGAAACGGTTTGATTTCCGGGCGTACCCGAAGTGGGGCAAAAATCGCGTTCGTGCGTATGGCGTCGATGATGTTCACGGCCGAGGAACTCTCAGTTCCTTTCTCAAAACGAGTGAGGGCTTCCTTGAGTGCCTGAGCGGCGCGATTGGTTTGCTGCAACTGCAGGCGGGTTTGCGACAAATCAAACCATGGGGCGTAGTCGTCGGGTGTGAGGGTAGTTAATTTTTCATCGATCGCCGCTTTGTCCTCCCAACGCTGGATCAGGCCGTAGGCATTTTTAATAAGAGTGAGATTCTTGGGGTCCTCGCCCGCCAGCGGGCTGAAGGTGTTGATGGCCGTCAGAATTTCGTTTGTGCGGCCTCGCCGGCCGTGGATATATATGGCCTGCACAAAATTGGTCTGGTTAGCGGGGTTCTTGGTAAACGAATTTATAAAGTAGTTTTCGTTGTCGAGTTGCCTTTGGTAGTGGTCTCTCCGGATGAAGTGGTCATTTTTTGGGTCGATTTGATTCAATTGTTCAGTAATGGCAATTGCACCCTCAAAATTGCCGGCGGCGATGAGTTGCTGTTCGCGGGTTTGCAACACCTGCCGAACAAAGATCAGACTGCTTGGATTGGCTGGATCAAGTTTACGGTAAGTCTGAGCTAATCGGATGGCATCATCGTGTTGGTTCATCGTGGAGAGCAAATTGATGAACTTGAAAACGGTTTCAGGGTTGATCGGGCCAAAGGCAATCGCCTGGCGGTAGGCGAAATGAGCCTCCTTCTGATAGCGCTGGCGTAGGGCAGGATCCTTTGTGTTTAAGGACCGCCAAGTGTACAGGCCGGCAATTGCGGCGCGTAGTTTGGAGAAGCCTTTCTGGGCATCATTATCGCGAACAAATTCATGTGAGCCTTGGAAATCGCTCAGATCACGGCGTTCATATGTGCGCTCGATCCAGTCGCATATTTCCTCCACGGGCGTGTCTTCCCTAATCCAGTCTCCGATCAGGCGCTTGGAGTATTTCCGCCAGAACTGGCGGTCTTTGGTGAAGATCCCCTCATTAAATTCATCAATGGGTTCGCGTTCGAGCTTCATGATGATGCCGGCGGGTCGCAGGTGCGGGTACATCCAGGCGAGCGGAAAACTTTCCTCCACATAAAACTCATGATCCGGGTTCTCTTCAAAAATCGTTTTGGCCAAACGGGCGTTGATGTCCATTACGGCCGTAGTGCCTTGAACGGAGACCTGTGGCTCCGGAATGGGCATGGGCGTTTGGTCTCTTGGGCAAGGGTAGCTCCCAGTTTTTTCGAATTGCTTCAGTAATGGGGCGGTATTTCGGTCAACGACCAGTGGAAAAGTTGATAGACAATTGGGGCATTGAAAATTAAGGATCAGGCGAACATCTTCCCCTTGTTGGAGTGTGCCATTCATCAGGCGTTCGCGGGCTGAGGCGTAATAACCGGCAAAGGCGATCTGATTATCTTCCACAGACGGGGTGTGGATTTCCTTTTCGGGATAGATGCCCTTTGCACGGCGCTGGGCATCCACGTTGTCGCCCAGCCGGGTAAAGAAACTGTCGGCCGTAGTGGCGGCCTTGGCCAATGGACCGCTGAAGCCTAAGAAACAGCCCAAGAGCAAGACGCTTCCCCAAACACCAATGCCGAGCGCATGCCGACGATTGGAATGGGTTTGATATTTGGAAAAGGCATACAGCGCCATGGCCAGCCCGGCAAGTAGTCCCAGGAAAAGTAGGGCATTCAGTTGTGTGCGCTTGCTGCTGAGGTTGATTTTGGAAGCCAGTTCCTGAAAGAAATGGGGGTCGGTTTGCGTGCTCTGATTGTAGTGAGCGCGGATATATTGAAGATAAGTGCCATCAGCGAGGGCGTTTTGGGTGATGATGTACACATCGCGCCGATCAAAATCCGGGTCTCGCTTGTGTTTCGGTGCAGTGAAGCTCTCACAAAAAATGAAATAGGTGGGGCAAAACCGACCGGGGTCCGTTCCGCCAAAGAGAATGGCGTCCTGATCCATTTCAGGATAGATATCGAAGGGCGGCGTGAACATATCGTGACCGTACCAATAGCCAAAGAGGTGGTTGCGTTGTTCGTTTTCCGCCCAGTTGTTCAGGGCCGGTCGCAATGGCAGCAAGCAAAAGGTGGCAAGCGCGACCAGGATGAAGCCTTTACCGGATGAAGAGGGGCGGGCATAACGAATAATGCCGATAACCAGCAGGACACCGAGGAGTCCCCAGCCAATGTAAGCCGCTGCGTGTTTCATGGCGAACACGGTGGCATTAACAATCTGGAATGTGCTGATCCCTTCGACTAAGGCCAGTCCGCCAAGGAAGGCCGTGACTCCGATAAGCCAAGCGCGTTTGGAGGAGGCGAGCGTGGCCCCGATGAGTGCAAGTCCTAGCCCGATGGCCCCGGCAATAAATATATGAGTGGCGGCAAAGAATACTTTGTTCAGGTGTCGGTTCAGCTCATCGGCTGTGGGGTTGATGAGATAGATCAAGATCAAGGTAAAGCTGATGTAAATGCCGGTGAGCCCGAGGATCCAACGGAATTCCTTGAGGCGCATCCGGTACAAAAACGCCAACGGCACAAACGCCAACGCTACATAGGAGAGGCTGAATTCTTGGCTCGCTTCATCGAGATAAATGCCTAGTTGGCCTCCATCAAATCGTGTGCGCTGATTGGGAGGGGCGGCCTTGGTCGGCGTATGGCTGCTATCGAGAAACATGCGCGTGAAATTGGAGGGCGTAATACGATCATACTGGCCGCGGGTAATTGCATGTTTGAAGCCCTGCGTGGTGCGCGGATAAGCCCAGTTCATGGGCGGATTGGTCATTGAAGCGATGGGCATGTAAAAATACAGCAAGGCTGCAATGATCCAGGCGGCACGTGTATTGAGAAGTGGCATCCAATTGGAAAGAAGACCATCCTCACCGGAATCCTTTTCGCGATTAATCCACGAATAAGCGATCAATCCACAGAGCGTAGCCAGATTGATAAAGGTCCAAAGCTTGACCACGGTGTTGGCCTGAGTGAACTGGCTTTTATCCAGGGCGGCGCTCCATACCAGACCGAATATCAGGCCAATGGCTAGGAAAGCCGTGGCCACCAAGGCGCGCAGTAAATTGGATGGAAATCGAACAGTCAGCCCGATCAGCAACGCCATGAATCCGGCTCCCACGAGATTGAATAGGATGAAGAGGCCAGGGTTTCCGGCTGAGCCGTGTTCGGCTCCCTTGAGGCTGAGTACGAGTCCGATGAGGTACAATACGCAGTTGCCGGTAAGAAAGTCTCTGCCCAGTTTGGGGTCGGCAAGGAGAATTATTAATTCCATACCGATGGCAGCGAGGATCAATGTTTGGTGATTTACGAAGCATAAACCGAAAACGAAATAGGCAAGGTATAGGTAGAGGCGTTGTTGGGGACGGTAAAACCAGCGCATTAACAGGGTTAAGGTCAGCGCGAAAGTGAGAATGCCCAACGTGTACACCTCCACAATCACGGCTTGGCTCCAAATGAACCCGTTGAAGCCGAAGATCAATCCGGCAGAGAGCCCGGAGCATAGCGACAGGCCGCGCTCGGTTTTTCCTGGTAATGATTTGAACGTCTCGAGTCCGCTCAGAATCAATTGGGTGCCGCGAGAAACCATCAGGGCAAGTAGACCACATGAAAGTGCGGCGGCCACCGCAGAGCTAACCGCCACGCGCCAGGCAATGTTGGAGAACGGAAGAATTTTGGTAAAAACCCAGGAATAAATCGTCCACATCGGGTAACCCGGTGGATGAGGCACGCCGGCGTACATGGAGCCGACCGCCAATTCGCCAGAATCCTCCAGCGTTACATCTGGCGCCAGCGTGTAGAGATAAACGCCAAGACTGATCAGTGTGGCCACCAGGGCTGCGATCCAGTCCACACGTCGGAAAAATGCGCCTTTGGAGCTGGGGGGAGTACCAATGGGTGGGGAGGGTTCAGTGGAGTCCGCAGTGATGTCAGGTGAGGATTCGGTGGCCGAAGGCATCGGCTTTTTCTTGCCGCTTGGTTTGATCCGTTTGCCTTTGGCCATGGTTTACGCTGCCTCCAAAGTCGGAAGAATCGTAAAGGGTAAACTCTTTGTCGAATTGAATTTATTCAGAAAATGGGCGTTTTTATGCGGGATTGGCCTGTCTAAAAATAGTCATCTTGGCCAAAACGCCATAGGGTTTTTTGGGGGCATCAATCGTTATTAATTAAATTTCCCATAAAACAGGCGATTCTTTGCAAGGATGGGTTTGATGGGGCTGGTTGGCATCTGGGTTGCTTTAGGGGTTGAGTCGTTTACACGATACACTGCTTGGAATCGCCCGTGTTATAAGCAGTCTGGCCAACTGCGGGCAGGAGACCAATCAATGAAAAAAATCGAAGCGGTGATCAAACCGTTCAAATTGGAAGAAGTGAAGGATGCTCTGGCCGAAGTCGGCATTGAGGGCATGACAGTCGCGGAAGTGAAAGGGTTCGGCCGTCAAAAAGGCCATACCGAGATCTACCGCGGCAGTGAATACACGGTGGATTTTTTGCCTAAAATCAAGCTCGAGGTCGTGGCGGCCGATGATGCCGTCGAAGGCGCTGTCAAAGCCATCACCACCGCCGCCAAGACTGGCAAGATCGGTGACGGCAAGGTGTTTGTCTCGAGCATTGATGAAGCCATCCGAATCCGAACTGATGAAACGGGCAACGACGCCCTCTAACCAATCCCTGAACGATAACGATCTCATGAAAAAACTGTTCCCTATTCTAATGATCCTGCCGGCCTTGTTTGCCAGCCCCTTAATAGGCCAAGATGCCGAACAACCCACGGACGCGCCTAACACTGAAGAGAGTGTCAAGACGACCGATGAAGAAACTCCCGCCGATAGTGAATCGATGGATGCAACGGAAACTGAAGGCGAAGAAGAAGGCGAGTCTGAAGAGGCGCCCGCTGTCATTGATTCCGGCGATACTGCTTGGATGATTGTGGCCACCGCGTTGGTGTTGATGATGACCATTCCGGGTTTGTCCCTGTTTTATGGCGGTTTAGCCCGCCGGAAGAATGTGTTGTCTGTGCTTGTGCAATGCTTTGCGTGTACAGCGTTGATGACCTTGCTCTGGACCATTTATGGGTACAGCGTGGCCTCCAGTGGTGATGGCCAGTTCTTTGGTGATTTCGCTAAGGTATGCCTGAAGGGCGTGGGGGTCGATACGGTCAGGGGCACGATCCCTGAGTCCGTCTATTTCACCTTTCAGATGACCTTTGCGATCATCACGCCGGCGCTGATTGTCGGAGCCTTTGCGGAGCGTATGAAGTTCAGTGCGGTCCTGGTTTTCCTGACACTTTGGTTCACCTTCTCGTACTTGCCGGTGTGGCACATGGTGTGGGGCGGCGGATACCTTGCAGAGAAATGGGAGGCGATTGATTTCGCTGGAGGAACGGTGGTGCATATCAATGCCGGTATCGCCGGACTGGTGGCCTGCATTGTGTTGGGCAAGCGTCAAGGCTACCCCAAGTCCCCCATGCCGCCGCATAACGTGCCGTTCGTGCTGGTCGGTGCCGCATTGCTGTGGGTGGGCTGGTTTGGCTTCAACGCGGGCAGCGAATTGGCTGCTGACGGCGTGGCCGGCATGGCGCAACTGGTGACTCAGGTGGCTGCCGCGACGGCAGCCTTTGTTTGGATGATGACCGAATGGATCCTTAAGGGGAAACCAACCGCCGTGGGCATTGCCACTGGCGCGGTAGCTGGTTTGGTGGCGATTACGCCGGCTTCCGGTTCGGTCGGACCGATGGGCGCGATTGCAATTGGTGCCGCTGCGGCGTTGGTTTGCTATTGGACTGCTACCTCCCTCAAGCATGCGCTAGGTTACGATGATAGCTTTGATGTCTTCGGAGTCCATGGTGTGGGCGGTATCGTGGGCGCGTTACTCACGGGCCTATTTTTCATCAACGCCGAGACTGGTGTTGAGTTTGTTGAAAATAAACTTAAAGGGCAGATCGTCAGCGTGATCGTCACGATCGTCTGGTCCGGTGTGGTATCCTACATTGCATTGAAAATCGCAGATGTCTTTTGTGGCGGTATTCGTTCCAATGAAGACGATGAGACACAAGGGCTTGACGTGGCGGACCATGGTGAGGATGGTTACCAGCTGTAACCCGTAAGGGCTTTGACCCATCACCGGCTGCGCCGTGCTTCGGCGCAGCCGGTTGAGGGTTCAAAAAGATAATTTTAGGCGATAGCCGAAACAAACAACAGAACACAAACAAACAGCAAATGAGCAAACATAAGTTGGAATACATCTGGCTCGACGGCTACAAGCCGACCCAGAGCCTACGCAGTAAAACCATGGTCGTGAACGATTTTGGGGGCAACGTCTCGGATGCCAAGCAATGGTGCTTTGACGGATCCTCCACCGAGCAAGCCGAAGGTAACGCCTCGGATTGTCTCCTGGAACCGGTAGCAGTATACCCCGATCCGGATCGGTTCGGTGGCAATGGCTGGCTCGTGATGTGCGAAGTCCTCAATGCTGACGGCACGCCGCATGAGTCCAACGGCCGCGCCACGATTGATGATAGTGACGACGATTTCTGGTTCGGTTTGGAGCAGGAATACACTCTGATTGATACGGACACCAACCTGCCGCTAGGCTTCCCGAAGAACGGTTTCCCTGGCCCACAAGGCCCGTATTACACCTCCGTGGGCGCGCGCAATACACACGGTCGGGAGATTGTGGATGAGCACCTGCACCTGTGCCTCGAGGCCGGGCTGAACGTCGAAGGTATCAACGCCGAGGTGATGGCTGGACAGTGGGAATTTCAGATTTTCACCAAGGGCGCTGCTGAGTGCGGTGATCAAATCTGGGCTGCACGTTATATTCTGGAACGCACATGCGAAAAATACGGCGTGGCCGTGGACTGGCATCCGAAGCCGGTGAAGGGCGACTGGAATGGTTCCGGTATGCACGCGAACTTCTCCTGTGGTGCCATGCGCGATCCAGGCGGTGAAGAAGTGCACACCAAGATTTGCGAAGAGTTTGGTAAAAATATTCAGGAGCACATCGCGGTGTACGGCGCAGACAACGATCTGCGCCTAACCGGTCTGCACGAGACCCAATCGATCGATAAGTTTAGCTATGGCGTGTCTGATCGTGGGGCTTCCATCCGTATCCCGGTGACGACCATCCAAGACGGCTGGAAGGGCCGCCTCGAGGATCGTCGCCCGGCTTCCAATGGCGACCCCTACAAGATCGCGGCGGTCATTATCAAGACCACCAAGAAGGCGCTCGCCTAAGGCGACGGACTTCAACGAAAATCAACAGGCCGGCAGGAAACTGCCGGTTTTTTTTATGCCCGATTACTGGGCAGGCAGGTGTTGTTTTTTAGCCATGTTTTACAAAAGGGTTCATTCATTAATCACATCATTTGAATTAATGAGTGACCGGATAGTAAGTTTGGCAACCACCGACAAAGCGAAGGTTCTATGATCGTCAGTAATTACTACACTCTGGTTAAGGTATGAATGAAATTCATGAAAATCATGCGGAATAGGAAAGCCCGTTTGATAGGCTTTGGCATGCGGGAAGCTAGAAGCTAAGGGTATGATTGCGGGCAGTCCAGGGAGACCGAGCCCATTTTTGGAAATAGAACCTAACGTAAATACAATGAAAGCAATAACCCACAAACTAAATCAGAGCCTGTTAATCTGGCTTTTTGTGATTCTGCCACTAGCTGGATTGAGTCCGGCTTTAATGGCTGACGATGAGGCAGCCCCACCTGAGGCTGAGGCAACCGAGGAACCTGCATCTTCTGATACAGAGGAAGCAGAGTCTACTGATGAGGAAGAGAGTGAGGCGGCCGAAGCCGGTCCGGTTGATGATTATCAAGGTCTGCTTGATAATCAGGGTGATGGAGCCCCAGCCTTCGACTTCTTCGCAACCTCCATGTTATGGACAGTGATTGCTGCCGCCATGGTGTTTATCATGCACCTAGGTTTCTCAGCACTTGAGGTTGGTTTAACAAGATCGAAAAATACAGTTAACATCCTGTTTAAAAACGCCTTTATCATTGCTATTGGTTTGATCACTTATGCCATTCTTGGCTTTAACACTCATTATCCTGGGGAATTTGGTGGATGGTTAAGCATTGGTGGCCCTATAGGTGATCTTAATGCGGATGGTGGAGATACTTGGGGTTACGGCGGGCTGGGTCTAGCGATGACCGGGTACGGTGACTTCATCTTTCAAGCAATGTTTGCGGCAACTGCAGCGACGATCGTCTCCGGAGCTGTTGCAGAGCGTGTAAAACTAAGTTCGTTTCTCATTTTTGCCACTTTGCTCGTGGGTATTGCATATCCCATTGTTGGTTCCTGGCACTGGGGTGGAGGTGTCTTGGCCGCAATGGATTTCAAGGACTTTGCGGGTTCAGCGGTCGTGCATGCCTTTGGAGGGTTTGCTGCCTTAGCTTGTGTGCTGATACTTGGTCCTCGTAAAGGAAAGTATGATGAGAATGGTAATGTGAAGCCGATACCGGGGCACAATATGCCGCTAGCCGCAGTGGGTGTTTTCCTGCTCTGGTTTGGTTGGTATGGCTTTAACGGTGGTTCGGTGCTGAGCGCAGATCCCACTCCTTTGGGCTTGGTATTTACTACCACGTCTTTGGCAGCAGCTGCCGGTGTTATTTCGGCTGCGTTGGTTTCTTGGATTGTGTTTTCTAAACCCGATTTATCTATGGCTCTAAATGGGGCATTGGCAGGTTTGGTTGGTATCACAGCAAATGCTGACATTGTTTCTCCTTGGAGTTCTGTGATTATCGGCCTTGTTGCTGGTGTGATCGTTGTATTCTCAGTGATCGCTCTAGATAAAGCCGGTATAGATGATCCAGTGGGAGCTATTTCGGTGCACGGAACTTGTGGAATATGGGGTATTTTGGCCGCCTACTTCTTCCAATTACCGGAATCCGGCGTGGTGTTGGCTTCGCAAATAAAGGGAATCTTACTTGTCGCCATAGCTGCTTTTGCCTTCTCGGCTGTCGTCTTTGGAGCATTGAAAGTAATTATGGGTGTCCGGGTTAGTGACGAAGAAGAAGAGGAAGGGTTAGATAAAGCCGAGCATGGAGCAGAGGCATATCCAGACTTCAACTAAGTCACTTGAACAATCAGAAAGGAATTAATATGAAAAAAATCGAAGCGATCATTAAACCCTTCAAACTCGATGAGGTGAAGGATGCGCTCGCGGAAGTGGGCCTGGCAGGGATGACCGTCACGGAAGTCAAAGGCTTTGGCCGTCAGAAGGGGCACACCGAGGTATACCGCGGTAGTGAGTACACAGTGGACTTCCTGCCGAAGATCAAGCTGGAAATCGTCGTGGATGACGCTCAATTGGAGGAAGCTTCAAAGGCGATCATTGCCGCGGCAAAGACCGGTAAGATTGGCGACGGCAAGGTGTTTGTCCTGCCGGTAGAAGAAGCCATTCGTATTCGTACCGACGAAACTGGTGCGGAAGCCGTTTAACTACTCTACTACCCGCATCTCGATGCGCAGTAGATAGGGAACAGGGAACAGAGAACGGGGTCCCGGTGCGCTGGATCCGGCCAGACCAGCGCATCGGGCTCCAACCTTTTTTGGGAAGTCACAGACTTCCGGTCGCGCGGGCCCACGCAGTCTCCATTAATGACGCCCGCGCGTTTTCTTTTTTCTCGCCGCTAAGGCTTGCGCCCGTTATCAAGCGCCCGTGCAACAGAGTATTGTCACATTGGATCTGGAAGGGGTATTGGTTCCCGAAATCTGGATCGCGTTTGCGGAGAAAACCGGTATCGACGCCCTGCGCCGAACCACGCGGGATGAGCCGGATTATGATGTGTTGATGCAGTATCGCTTGGATATCTTGAAGGAACACCATCTCAAGCTATCGGATATCCAGGAAGTCATCGGCACGCTCACGCCGTTGGAAGGGGCGAAGGAGTTTCTGGACGCGTTACGGGCAAAAACGCAGGTGGTGATTTTATCGGATACCTTTCTTCAATTTGCCACGCCGCTTATGCGTCAGCTCGATTGGCCGGCGATTTTTTGTCATCACCTCGAAGTGGAACAGGATGTGGTGGAGAGCTATTGCCTGCGTCAGTCTGATCAGAAGCGCAAAAGCGTTGAGGCCTTTCGCTCGTTGAATTTCAAAATCATTGCCGCCGGGGATTCGTATAATGATACGACCATGCTGGGTGCGGCGGATCATGGGATACTGTTTCGTTCACCGGATAATGTGAAGGCGGAGTTCCCGCAGTTTCCGGCGGCGGAAGAGTATGCCGACCTGATGACTTTAATCGACGAGCGCCTTTAAGCTTCGGCCCGCGGATTGCGGGTGAGCAAATCGTTCACGGCTTGGTGAACGTCCTTCCCTTTATAAAGCATAGCGTGCACTTCATCGATGATCGGGGTAGGGACGTCCAGCCGCGCTGCCAAGGCCTTTGCTGACCGCGCCGTTGGATAGCCTTCAGCAGTCGCTGAGGCTAATACGGTTTCCAGCGGTTCACCGCGAGCGATGCGTTCTCCCAATGTGCGGTTGCGGCTTTGCAAGGAGAAACAGGTCACGGTCAAATCGCCCATGCCACTGAGGCCGGAGAATGTTTCGGGCCGGGCGCCGGCTGCTGTGCCGAGTCGGCGCATTTCATTGAGGCCGCGCGTGATCAGGGCTGCTTTGGCGTTGTCACCCAGTTTTAAGCCATCACACACGCCGGCGGCAATCGCTATAACGTTTTTCAAGGCTCCGCCCAGTTCGACGCCGAGTACATCGGTGCTGGTGTACATGCGAAGGGTGGGGCGATGTAACCAATCTTGGACGGTCTTGGCGGCGGCTTCGTTTTCACTGGCACACACCAACGCCGTGGGAATTCCTCGGGCCACCTCGGCGGCCAGAGAGGGGCCGGACAGCGCAACGGGTGTCGCGTTGGGGGCATCCGCCTCAATGAGGCCGCCCATGGTTCGGCCGGTTTCGTGTTCAATGCCTTTGGTGACCGATACGGCAATGCCGCCGAACTCCCCGAGTTGTCTGGTGATCTCGCTGAAGGAACGCGACGGGACCGCGAGAATAACGCCCTCGGCACAGGAAAGCGCGGTGGAGAGATTGGGCTCGAGCGTCCAATCTCTGGGCAGCGCTATGCCCGGGAGATATTGGGGGTTTTCGTTGGTCGTACCGATGGAGTTCAGCCGCTCAGGCCGTCCCCATAGTGTCACCGCGTGTCCGCCTTCGTGGGCGATCTTGGCCAGGGCAGTGCCCCAAGCGCCGGGTCCAAGCACGGTGATTTTCACGCGCGCAGCGTACGGGTTGCGGGCAGGGGATCAAGGTTAACCTTGATCCGAGCGGTCAGAATAGCGACCCTCACCTGCGTGTCGGATGTAGTGAAAGTGGCCGTTCTGGGGGTGGGAGGCTTAGGCCAACATCATGTCCGGATTTATGCTGAGATGGCTAAGGCGGGCGATGTGGAGTTCGTGGGGTTGTATGATCCCAATGTCGAACGCGCCCGGGAGATTGCCGATAAGAATGGCGTTCGAGTAATGGTATCCATGGAATCCGTGCTGGAACAGGCCGAGGGGGTGAGCATCGTGACGCCGACGGTGACGCATCACGAACTGGCTAGCCAATTTCTCAAAGCCGGTCGGCATGTGTTGGTGGAAAAGCCGATCACCGATGAGGCCGCGCAGGCGGCCGAGCTGGTGCAGTTGGCCCAGGAACACGATCGCGTGTTGCAGGTGGGTCATGTGGAACGCTTCAATCCGGTCTTCGATTACCTGCAAGCCGTGGCCAAAGAACCTCGCTTTATTGAAACCCACCGTTTGTCGCCCTTTCCAGCGCGTAGTATGGATATTGGCGTGGTGCTCGATTTGATGATTCACGATTTGGACATCGTCTTGGCTTTTGTGGATTCACCGGTGAAAGAGGTGGATGGCGTTGGCGTACAGGTATTGAGCGCAAGCGAGGATATTGCCAATGCGCGGTTAAAATTTGAAAACGGGTGCGTAGCCAATCTAACGGTCAGTCGTGTGAGTCCCGAGCGCATGCGAAAGATTCGCGTGTTCAGTGGCGGTGAGACGACCAGTTACGTGTCGCTCGATTACCAGAAACAGGAGGGTTACATTTATCGGATTGCCGCGGAAGACTCGGAGGAATCCAGTTTGTGGCAGAAGCTGCTGCACGCCAAGGATAGCGCTATCGTGAGTGAGTTCGGCGGCAAAAAGGTCGTGCGCGAGCCGGTGCCCATCGCCAAGGATGAGCCCTTGAAGCTGGAGTTGCAGCATTTCGTGAAATGCATTCGTGAACGGCAAACGCCCAAGGTTAGCGGCGAGGCTGGACGACAAGCGCTGGAGGTGGCGTTGGAAATCACTCGGCAGATTCAGGCGCTGGAAACTTCATGAGCACCGTCATGTTCATGGTTGGCGAGACCAGCGGGGACACGCTGGCGGTTGAGTTACTGGAAGCCATGCGGGAGGCCGGGCAGGAGGTGGAGCCATTTGGCGCGGGCGGTCCTAAAATGAAATCGTCTGGGGTGGAATTGGAAATCGACCTGACCGAGCACGCGGTCATTGGCATCTGGGAGGCCGTTCGTAACTACGGTAAATTCAAGGGTTTCTTTGATCAACTGCTTCAGCTCGCGCTGGATCGCAAACCAGACGCCGTAATCTGCATTGATAATCCCGGCTTCAACTTGCGTTTCGTGCGCGCGCTGCGCAAGGCGACTGCGGGCAGTGATTGGTGCCCGAAGATTATTTATTACATCAGCCCGCAACTCTGGGCTTGGCACGAGAGTCGCGTGCATCAAATCGCCGCGGACGTTGATCAGTTGCTGGCAATCTTTCCGTTTGAAAAAGCGTGGTATTCTAAGCGAGTACCGGAATTGCCGGTAGATTTTGTTGGGCATCCTCTGGTGGATCGTTATCCTGATTTAGAATTTCGGGACCCCAAATCCCAACAACGACCGCGCAAATTATTATTGCTGCCGGGAAGCCGCGCGAAGGAGATCAGCCGTCACTTGCCGGTAATGGCCCGCGCGGCTGCGGTGGTGGATGCGGAGCCCATGATGGTGTTCGCCAATGAATCACTCGCGGCACAGGCCAAGCTGCTGGTGCCGGAAGTGGCTGACTGGGATCTGCGAATCGGCGGATTGCACCAAGCGTTGGGGGAAGCCGATGTGGCCATTGCTTCCTCCGGAACCGTTACGCTCGAATGCGCCTGGTTTCGCGTTCCCACCGTAGTGCTCTACAAAACTTCTTGGATCACCTATCTCTTGGGCCGGTTCTTCGTCAAAGTGAAGCACATCGCCATGCCCAATGTGCTGGCCGGTCGTGAGGTGTTTCCGGAGTTCATCCAGCGCGAAGCTAACGCGGAAAATCTTGCCCACGAAGCCAATCGTTTTCTGGACGATGCCGGACGGCGTTTGGAGCTGCGGGAGGAATTGGATGTGATTGCTGATTCCTTGGGGGGGCGCGGGGCTGCCGGACGGGCGGCTGAATCTGTTGGTCGATTGTTGAATAACTGAATAGTATCGGGCTATGAAATGTTTCCTTATAGTTCTGTTGATCGGGATGCAGTCCGTCGTGGCGGCTCCTGTTCCGCCACTTTCGACCGCGCAGCAGGTGCGTGATCATTGGGCATTTCAGCCGGTCACTAATCCGGTTCCGCCGAAGGTCGATCCGGGTTGGGCTCAGAATGCGGTGGATCAATTCGTATTACGTCGGCTCACGTTGGCGAACATGGAACCCGCCAAACGTGCCGATCGCCGCACGCTGATCCGACGGGCTACGATGGGTTTAACCGGCTTGATGCCAACATATGCCGAGGTGCAGCAATTTGTCGCGGACGATTCCCCTGAGGCTTGGCCCAAGTTAATTGACCGATTGCTGGCTTCGCCGCATTACGGTGAGCGCTGGGCTCGGCATTGGCTGGATGTGGCACGGTACTCGGATACCCGCGGCTACCGTTTTGGTGGACGTGATCGAATCTATCCCTATGCCTACACCTACCGGGATTATGTGGTGCGCGCGTTTAATGAGGATTTGCCGTTTGACCAATTCGTGATCCAGCAACTGGCGGCGGATCATCTTGAGCTCGGCGAAGACAAACGGCCTTTGGCTGCCATGGGGTTTCTCGCGTTGGGAAGGCGTTTTTTGGATAGGCAGGATGAAATCATTGATGACCGGATTGATGTAGTCACTCGAGGGCTCATGGGTTTCACCGTTTCCTGTGCGCGTTGTCACGATCATAAATATGATCCGATTCCCACCGCGGATTACTATTCACTCCACGGCGTGTTCAATAGCAGCATGGAACCGGCCAAATTACCGTTGCTGGGCAGCCGATCTCTGCCCAAGGAGCATGGAGCGTATCAAGAGGCGCGGGCTAAGCAGGAGCAAGCCATTGAAGATTTTCGGTCCCGAACATTGGCGCAAAAGCGTCGTGAACTATGGACGCGCGCGGTGGATTACATGATCGCAGTTCGGGAGGCAGAAGAGAAAAAACTGTCGGATGGTCCATTCAAACAGCTCCTCACTGCGCGCAAGTTGAATCACATTGTGGCAAACAATTGGCGGCGAATGTTAGGCGATTGGAAAACGAAGAACCACCCATTGTTTGCGGCTTGGCACGGGTCAAACAAGAAAAGCCATGCTCTGATCGATTTGAACGCCGGTGATTTGCCCGGGCAATATCGCAAATTATTTACTGAAGCCACGAAACGCTGGGAAGCGGCCTTGAAGCAAAACCCGAAAGCAACCGGGTTGCCGGACCCCCAGTGGGAATCAGTGCGCTTGGTGTTATATGGTCCAGACAGTCCGGCCAAGGTGAATGAGCAGCTTTCGCCTTCGAATCCAAACAGCCTGTTATTCAGCGTGCGGAATCGGTTAAACCAAATGAATGGGCAATTGAGCAAGCTGGCGGCCGATCATCCCGGTGCTCCCCGGCGGGCACATGTGTTGGTGGACAAGCCGAATCCGGTGAATCCCTATATTTACATTCGGGGCACAGCGGGGAATCGCGGGCCGGCGGTGCCGCGTCAATTTTTGGAACACTTGGCGCCTGACCGCAAACCATTTGCCGTGGGAAGTGGCCGACTGGAGTTGGCAAAAGCGATTGTGCATCCGGATAATCCCCTAACCGCCCGCGTTTTGGTGAATCGCGTTTGGGCACATCATTTCGGCAAAGGTTTGGTGCTGACCCCTAGCGATTTTGGATTGCGAGCCCAATCGCCGTCGCATCCGGAACTGCTGGATTGGTTGGCGCATCGATTCATGCAGGAGGGATGGTCGATCAAGGAGCTGCATCGTTGGATCATGCTCTCTGCGACGTACCAGCAAGCGAGCGACAATCGACCGGCTTTCGTGAAGATCGATCCCGCGAGCCGGTTGTTATGGAAAATGAATCGGCAACGCATCTCGTTTGAGGCGCTGCGCGATACGGTATTGCAGGCAAGCGGAGATCTGGATTTGGAAATTGGCGGACGGCCAGAGAAAATCCATACGCAGCCGGGCTCCAAGCGCCGCACGGTGTATGGATATGTGGATCGACAAAACTTGCCCGCCTTGTTTCGGGCCTTCGATTTTGCTAACCCTGATGCGCATTGTCCAAAGCGTTACGAAAATATTGTGCCGCAACAGGCGTTGTTTCTGATGAACAGTCCGTTCATGATTGCGCAATCTGAGCAGATGTTCAAAGCCACCGCGCCGCATCCACTAGGGCAGGCGCGCGTCAAGTTGCTCTATCAAAAACTGTTCCAACGCTCGCCGGAAACGGATGAATTGGTGGACGCCTTGAAATACATCAACGGCGTGTCAGCCGAAAAACGCGAAAAATCCTTTGTGGAACTGGCGCAGGTGCTCTTTTTAAGCAACGAATTCCGATTTCAGGATTAGTTATTTCCCGATCCGATACAGATGCGTTTTGGTGCGCAGGATCAACGAATTCCCAGCCACAGCAGGACTGGCCATGAAACCGTCGGTGAGTTTGTTTTCGGCAATTTTTTGAAAGCCCTTCGGGGAAGCATTATACACCACGGCTTTGCCTTCTTCACTAAAAGCGTAAATGCGGCCATTGGCAACAATCGGGGATGCAGAATAATTGCCGCCCAACCGTTCGCTCCAAACTTCTTCTCCAGACTTCGCGTCAACGCAGGTAGCCAGACCGCCTTGGTCATCGACCATGTACAGGTGATCGCCGATCAGCAGTAGTGAGGGTTTCTCCGGGACACCACTGCGGGTAAGCCGCCATTTGATTTGTGTTTCGGCGATGTCATTTTTGCCATTAGGAACGACGGCCAGCAGTTGTCCTTTGCCGAAGCCTGTAGGAAAGTAGCAGAGGCCGTGGCCGAACACTGGTCTCGTGCTGGCGCTGTGTTGCTTGCGTTCCACCACTCGCCACAGTTCGCGGCCGGAGGCAGGGTTGTAGGCATAATGCGCCATGGCGCCGGAGCTGAGTAGGGTCGGTTTGCCGTTCAGGGTTGCGATGTGGGGTGTGCTGTAGCCTTTGCGCATGTCGCCATCGCGTTTGGGTTTACCGTTGGGGTCAAGGTCCTGGAAATCAACGGAGCGTGGAGTTTTCCAAACGGTCTTACCGGTTAGTTTATCGAGGGCGAAGACGTATTGCTGGTCGGCGCCGTCGTGATTGTTGATCAGAAGATTGTTCCACAGGATCGGAGAGGAGCCGGCTCCTCGGAAATGATCGCACTCCAGATCCCGTCGGGTCCAGAGTACTTTAAACGTTTTGGTATCAATGCAGGCGGTGCCCGGCGATCCCCAAGAGACATAAGCGCGACCGGCCTCAACTGCCGGCGTGGGCGACGCGTAGCTGTTAAACTTGTGGGCGAACTGTGGCTCGGCCACGTCGAAGAGTTTTTGCTGATGGAGGACCTTGCCGTTTACGGCGTCAAGACACAGGACTGTGAGTTGCTTGCCATCGGGCGTGGCGGTGGTAAGCCAGATTTGGTTTTCCCAGAGCACAGGCGAGGACCAGCCGCGACCCGGGATGGCGGTTTTCCAAGTGACGTTTTCGGTTTCACTCCAAGACAGGGGCAGGTTCGCCTGAACGTGGCCAGTGCCTTCCGGGCCGCGAAACTGATTCCAGTGGGCCGCTTGGGTTGCAAGGGTGGAAATGATAAGGGCGACGCAAAACCGCATTCGCGCAGTTTCAGCGGACGGCAAGGCTGCTGCAATCCTTAAATCTTGACCCATCGTCGGGGGGGGCAGAGACTTAACGTGTTCCGGTTGAGGATTACTGATGCCTGCAAAAAAAAGTGTAAAAATTGAGAAAGCCGATATTCCGCGTAAGACGGTGTATCGACTCTCAATCTATTCGCGCTGTTTGCAGCGGTTGCTGGAGAACGGGATCAAGACTGTTTCCAGCGAGGCGCTGGCTGGAGCGGCGGGCGTGAAATCGCCGCAATTGCGCAAAGATCTCACTTATTTCGGTCAATTCGGCACGCGTGGTTTGGGTTACGATGTGGAGCAGTTGATCAAAATGATCTCGGATCTTCTCGGCACGACTCATCTACAACCGGTTGTGCTCGTGGGAGTCGGTAATCTTGGCCGGGCGTTGCTGTCGTATCGCGGGTTTGCTAAAGAGGGATTTGGCATAGTCGCCGCGTTTGATGTGCGGACCGAACAGGTTCATGACAAGCGCGTCACGCAGCCGGTTTATCCCATGACGGAAATGCGGCAGTTTGTGGCGCAAAACCATGTGCGCATGGCGATTCTCTGTGTGCCACCCGAGGAGGCGCAGGAGGTGACCAATGAACTCGTTGAGGCCGGCGTGACGGGGGTTATGAATTTCGCCCCATCCGTGCTGCAGGTGCCCGATGAGGTGACGGTCAACAACGTGAATCTGGCCATCGAGTTGGAGAATCTCAGTTATTTTGTTGGCCATTGAGGGTAGACTTTGGCGTCCGGTTTCCGATACTGGGCGCGTGGCGCATCACGGGCCTTCATTGAAACATCTGGAGTACACTCGGCGCGATTTCCTCATGCGTTCGGGCATGGGGATGGGCGCCCTGGGGCTTGGGGCCTTGGCGCAGGCGGAGGGTAATCCGCTGTCGCCGCGCCCCCCGCATTTCCGCCCACGCGCCAAACGCATCATTCACCTATTCATGAATGGTGGTCCATCTCATGTGGATACCTTTGATCCTAAACCCGAGCTGGCACGGTACGCAGGCAAGATGTTGCCCGTGCGCAATCTGCCTACCGAACGCAAAACCGGTGCCGCGTTGCCCAGTCCGTTCAAGTTTGCCCAACACGGCCAAAGCGGATTGCCTGTTAGTGAAATTTTTCCCCACACAGCCAAGCATGCCGATGAGATTTGTGTGCTACGTTCGATGCGGGCCGATGTGCCGAATCACGAGCCATCGTTGATGTTGATGAACTGCGGCGAATCGCTGCAGGTGAGACCGAGTATGGGGTCGTGGCTGACCTACGGTTTGGGATCGGAAAATCAAAATCTCCCCGGCTTTATTGCCATGTGCCCCGGCTATCCGATTCAAGAATCGCAAAACTGGCAATGCGGATTTCTGCCGGGTTCTTTTCAAGGCACGTATGTGGACACGCGCAAGACCAAGGTTGAGGAGTTGATCGCGCATATTCGCAATCCACGTCTGTCGCTGGAGCAACAGCGACGCCAATTGGATTTGCTGCGCCGAATCAATGAACGCCACGCCAAGGCGCGCCAGAATGAATCGCAACTAGAGGCGCGCATCCATTCCTTCGAATTGGCCTACCGCATGCAAATGGAGGCAACCGATGCCTTCGATATTTCGCGGGAGCCGGCGCATGTGCGCGAGCGTTATGGCAAAACCACACAGGCCCGGCAGATTCTGATTGCCCGACGCTTGGTTGAACGCGGGGTGCGTTATGTGCAGGTGTGGCACGGGGATTCTCAGCCCTGGGATAACCACGACGATTTGGAGATTCGCCACCGCCAATTGGCTAAGGAATGCGATCAGGCGATAGGGGCGTTGTTGACGGACCTCAAGGAACGCGGTCTGCTTGAGGACACGATCGTGATGTGGGGCGGGGAATTCGGCCGCACCCCGGTAGTGGAGTTGCCCAAGGCCGGCTCCAATGCTGGCAAAGTGAACGGCCGTGACCATAACCATCACGGGTTCTCAATGTGGTTGGCCGGCGGCGGCGTGCGCGGAGGTATGGCGTACGGCGCGACGGATGAGTTTGGGTTTAAGGCCGAGGATCACCCGATGCATGTGCATGATTTGCACGCGACCTTGTTGCACTTGATGGGGTTTAATCATGAAAAATTAACCTTTCGCCACGCGGGCCGTGACTTTCGGCTCACCGATGTGCATGGTCACGTGGTCGACGATATTATTGCCTAATGGAAACAGTAGAACTCACTCGAGATTGTGAAGTGACCGTGATCCCTGGAGGGGATCGCATGACCTTGTCCGCCGGTACGCCGGTGGATATTACCCATAGCCTTGGCGGCACCTACACGGTGCGGGCCGGAGCTGGATTGTATCGGGTAGATCCGTCCGATGCGGATGCACTGGGGAAAACGGTGAAGGAAACGGTTACCGAATCCGGTGGCGAAGTTACGGCCGAGCGGGTGCATGCGGCACTGAAGAATGTGTACGATCCGGAAATTCCCGTGAACATCGTGGATCTGGGTTTGGTGTATGACACCTCAGTGTTGACCGATGAGGATGAGGTAAAGGTGCGCGTACAAATGACTCTCACGGCTCAAGGTTGTGGCATGGGGCCGAGCATTGCGGCGGATGCGCAAAATAAGATTCTCGCGCTGGGCGGTGTTTCACAGGCCGATGTGGAAATCGTCTGGGATCCGCCTTGGCATCAAAGCATGATCTCCGAGGATGGACGGCAAGCGCTCGGCTTGGAGTAGGCCTGCTTCACACCGTGATAGGGGGTTGACGGCGGGGGGCTTCCCCTGCATAGTCTCTCCCTGCGTGGGGTCGTAGCTCAGTTGGTAGAGCACCACAATGGCATTGTGGGGGTCATCAGTTCGATTCTGTTCGGCTCCACCATTAATTTGGCTTCAGCAGTTATGCTGGAGCCTTTTTTTATTGTTCCTGAATGAAGGAGGGCGAGAGGTTTCGATAGCAGGCGATCGCGGTGGCGATAGGATCGTAGCCTTTTTGGCCCCAAACCTGACCGCTGATTTCGGCGTTTATATCGCCGCGGTAACCGAGTTCGAAGGACGTGCTGATGAGTTTACGGTAATCGATTTGGCCGCTGGCACCGGGAATCACAAAGCGCGGTCTGCCATCCTTGATGATTGTGTCCTTCACGTGGATGAAACGCGTGTGAGGAATCATTTGTTTGAGGCTGCCTTCCAATGAAATGTCGCGATGAGCGAAATGGCTGTAGTCATAGGCCAGTTTGAGCCATGGGCTGTTGATTTGTTGGGCGAGCCAGACGGCGTCTTCGGGGCGATTGACAGCCCCGCCACGGTGGGGTTTGAGGCAGACGATGGTTTTTGACGCCTTGGCGGCTTCCGCCCAGTGGCCTAGATTATCGCGGAATTGATTCTTCACCTCTTCCCAATTTCCGGCGCCGCCTACGGTTTCTATGATGGGCGGAGTCTTGGGGGAGAGCGCATGGCCAATCTCGGCGGCTTCCTGAATCATAGCCTGATTATCTTTCTGATCGCCGTGCAGGTTGATGTTGATCATCAGGGCCGTCAGTTTGAGTTCGACTTCCTCCAGTAACGTCCGGAGCGCTTCGCGGCGTTTTTGCGTTAGATTTTTCGGGGCGGCATCCCAGCCGTCGTTAAGGCAGAGCTCCACTGAATCGTAACCGATCGAGGAGAGCCGGCGCAGAGCCTCACCGGTTTTCAGGGTTTTCATGCCATATAGACTGAAGCCCAGTGTTAGGGAGTTGGTCTTAGTGATCGGCTTGGCGCCTAGTGCGTAACCAGCGCTGCCGGTTGCCGTGGTGGCAATGAATTGGCGACGGTTCATGGTGTTGGGTTACTGGCCAACGGCGATCAAGTGGCCGTAGGTCCGGATGTACATGCGGTTGTGCGCGATGGCGGGGGTGGAGTTGCAGCGTTCATCAAGATCGTTGACGGCGAGAATTTCGAATTTCCCGTCCCCACGCATCACGATGGTTTTACCGTTGGAATCGATGCAGTAAATATTGCCGCCCGCGGCTACGGGGCTGCCAAAGAAACGGCCGCTCCTTACAGCGCGTTCGCTCCAGTGTATCTTGCCGGTAGCGGCTTCCACGCAGGACACGATGCCTTGATCGTTCCAGAGGAAAAGTTTCTCGCCGAGCAACAGGGGTGTGGGAATGTGAGGAACGCTTTTCTCAATACGCCAGACCTCCTCCATTTGATTATTTTTCGGGCGAAGGGCCACGATGTGTTTGAGCTTGGTCACGAAACCGCAGGAACCAATGACGAGGTCGCCGGCAATGATTGGGGAGCCGATGGCGCGCTCTGCTGAACTCAGGTTGAACACGACATTTTCCCATTTCACCCTTCCGGTTTTGGGGTCTACACCGGTGATGCCGTGCGTCCAGTTAGTGAAGATCAATTCCTCATCTCTCCCTGGAGCCTTGTAGGGCACCGGAGTACTGTAAGTGAGTCGCTTACTATTGCGTGGGGTTTGCCAAGCGATTTTGCCGGTGGCTTTGTGGACTGCGATGAGTGAGCTTTCGCCATCCTGGTCATTATTCAGGACGATCAGGTCGCCATAAACAATTGGGGATGCACCAAAACCATGGCCGCCTTTGACGGGGCCGAGGTCGCTTTGCCAAAGTTGTTTGCCGGTGTGAGACACGGCGGTGAGTTTGAGGCTCTTTGGGGTGCCCCAGGCGAAATACACACGCTCCGCATCGGCCGCCGGGGTGCTAGAAGCAAAGCTGTTTTCCTTGTGATGCCGATGATGTTCCGCTTCGTAATTAACCGCCCAAACTGTCTTTCCGGTATGGGCATGAATCGCGACGGCGCTGCGGGTACCATTTTTTTCGTCAGCACAGAGAAGAAACACGTGTTCGCCCCAAACGATGGGAGACCCATGACCGGTGGCTGGTAGCGGAGTTTTCCATTTAAAATGGGCATCAGCCCATTGGACGGGAAGGGTTGCCGCGCTGACACCATGGCCCTGCGGGCCGCGGAATCGGGGCCATTGCTCCTCTGCGAACAGCGGCATGACGCAGAAGGCGATGAGAGGTAGAATGACGTATCGGGTCATGTGAGAAATCTATCGCCTCAAAACGGGCCTGCCAAGTGACAATGATTCGGCTTGCGCCTTGCGTCAGGGTGCGGATGATGGCGCCATGAAATTCATGGCCGCCATGGTGGCCTGCGTGATGCTCGCTGGCATCCTGCAGGCGGATGAAAAGGATCGGGACGCGCAGTTGGAGGCGCAGTTGACCGGCACGGTGTTTGCGGGAGTGTTCACCATCGACGGTCGCCCTGGCCAACCGGCTGAGGAAGAATACACGATCTTAAAGGTCAAGAAGGCGGGCGAAGGTGATCTGTGGGTTTTTACCGCGCGAATTAAGTACGGGAACAAGGACGTGACCTTGCCGGTGCCGGTGCCGATTAAATGGGCGGGCAAGACGCCGGTGATCGAAATGGATAATCTCAAGATCCCGTTACTCGGGACATTCAGTGCTCACATCGTGATTGATGACGGCAAATATGCCGGCACCTGGAAACACGGCAAAGTGGGCGGACACATGTACGGCAAGATTTCGAAGATCAAAAAGTAGCCGGATGTCACATTATAAAAGCATGAAATCATACATCATTCTGGCAGGCCTAATGGGCCTGAGTTGGTTCAATGTTGCCTCCGCGGAGGAAGGTAAAGGCGAGGAGCAATTTTTGTCCCGCGTACGTCAGTTAACACTGGAGGGGCGCCGGAGTGGGGAAGGGTATTACTCGCCGGACGGCAAAAACATCATTTTCCAAAGCGAACGGGAGAAGGGGAATCCATTTTATCAGATTTATACCATGAGCTTGGAGTCTGGCGACGTGTCACGTGTGTCGCCCGGCAAGGGCAAGACGACGTGCGCCTTTTTCCGCCCGGGCAGTGATGAGATGTTGTTTGCGAGCACGCATATCGATCCGGAGTCGGTGAATAAGCAAAAGGCCGAATTGGATTTTCGGGCCTCCGGGAAGACGCGTCGTTACTCGTGGGATTACGATGAGCGCATGGATATTTTCAGTGCTGGTCCGGGCGGTAAAAAGCTGAAGCGCCTGACCAACGCGTTGGGGTACGATGCTGAAGGCGCGTATTCGCCTGACGGTAGTAAGATTGTGTTTTGCTCCATTCGCGATGCGTATGGCCGTGAGGATTTCACAGACAAGGAGAAGGTGAAGCTGAAGTACGACATCGCGTATTTTGGAGAGATCTACATCATGAATGCGGATGGTACGGACCAAAAGCGACTGACCTTCGTGTCGGGTTATGATGGTGGTCCATTTTTTTCGCCGGACGGCAAGCGTATCATTTGGCGGCACTTTTCCGAGAAAGGCGACACCGCTGATGTGTACACCATGAATCTGCACGGCGGCGATGTTCGACGTCTGACTGATTTTAAGGCCATGTCTTGGGCGCCCTATTATCATCCAAGCGGCGAGTATGTGGCCTTTGCCTCGAACAAGTTGGGCTTCTCAAATTTCGAAGTATACTTGGTGGATACCCAAGGCACACGAGAGCCGGTGCAGGCCACTTTTACTGATGGCTTTGATGGGTTGCCCGTGTTTTCGCCGGACGGCGAGCAGTTGTTGTGGACCTCCAATAGGACGGAAAGTGGTAAATCCCAACTCTTTATCGGTCGTTGGGATCATGAGGCCGCGTTGTCCGCGTTAGGTAAGGCGAAGGAAGTTGATGTGCCACAGCCTGATCTGCCACCTGCTCAGATGAAACTGGATCAAACTAAGTTGAGCCATGAAATCACTGAGGCCGATATCAGGGCGCAGGTGGAGTTTCTTGCTTCGGACGAATTTGAAGGGCGCCTTACAAGTTCGCCTGGCATCCGCAAGGCGGCTGATTACATTGTTGGCCAAATGAAAGCTTTGGGTCTGAAGCCCGCGGATAAAGAGGGGACATTCCTGAATCCGATGTCGTTCAAATTCGGCGTCGAAGTGGAAAAGGATAAAAACGAACTGGTGGTT
>Ga0315320_10000210_pt1 | contig 46550 bp, 58 predicted proteins | sample M140m21515metaG_FD_203458 | JGI IMG/M metagenome (GOLD analysis project Ga0315320, IMG submission 203458) | Ammonia-oxidizing marine archaeal communities from Monterey Bay, California, United States - M1 40m 21515 | ecosystem: Environmental > Aquatic > Marine > Coastal | place: USA: California... | reverse complement strand
GATAGGGCTTTAATGCCTGAGGGTATGCATCGAGAGGTATACGGTATCTAGTGTGCGCGAGTCGTCGTAGACACTGAATATACAAGCTGGCAACAATTTCAATAACTTACAACGTGATATTGCACGGTTTTACGTCGTGCACATTTTGAAAGGTGACAATTTACGATACAATGACTGACATTTTTTGTCACTGTGCATCAATTTGCTCGGTTTTATGACGCAGCTTTAACGCTCTGTGTCATGACAAATCGGTCAACAATGACACAGTGCAACATGACAAAACTGTCAAGTAGATGACAAATCGGTCAACCCCGTGTTGACAAATCGGTCAAGTGATATTTGCCATTAAAAGGAGTGCCGGCCTGCGTATGCTAAAGAACCGCGCACGTGAAATTAGATGAAGCATGACATGTGCACACAGTGTGTACGGTGTATGCACATAAAGAAAAATGTAGGGGGGAAAAATACCCCGTGAAAGTGAAGAGAAACATGAAACGTAAAACAGAATACTACCGCGGGCATTTTATTGAAAGTGTTGATGCATTCATAGGGTTTAGTAATGTAAAGCGGTGGCGGATTATCCTGAATCATGCAAGCGGTGAAACCACGACACACAAGCTAAAGACAAAGCGTCTATCCCGTGAATTGATTGATAATCACGTGGAACATAGAAAACAGACTAGTGCGGAAAGGACACCAGAACAACGGAGGAAGTTGACGCATCACAGAGGACCTAAAACAGGCTACTTGGAGACCGGTAGAAAGTTAAGCTTGTTGAACTTGGACCGAGCGGCTCGTGATGTGTGGGAGTTGGTATGAATAACTACAGCTTAAAGACGTGGGATTGCTTCGGGAGATCTCGGACTAGGTCTAATTTGCCCTACAGGTTTGCCTGGATTCTGGCTACCCGTGGAGGGTTCAGCAAAGCCCAGGTGGTGGATGAATGGGGGATTGTGTGTCTGGAGGTCAAGGAATGGATGTAGAGGATGTAATTGGTGGGGTAATTGTCATCGGAATTGGGGCGCTTGGCGTCCTATGGATGGTGATAGTATGAGTCAGACATATCAGGCTGAGGAGTGGGTGCAGTTTTTAACAGCGGACAAACTTTCAAATAAAGACGTGGGCGGTTTGCATGAATTGACCACGCTTTGTGGGGGGGATTTTGAAAGGCATGTTAACGGGTTAGACGTATCCGGCTTTGATGATAATAACGATCATATAACTTACCTTGTGTATCAGGAATGGAGTGGGGGTGGCGTAGGATTCTGGTGCACTGCGCTAGATTTTCATGAGCCCACAAAAACGATTCTAGAATCGTTTGGGCGCAAGGTGAACAACGGAAGCCTATGCAAACGAATATACGAGTTATTGTTAAAGGTTGACTATCAAATAAGCTCCGCGATGCCTGAGGATTAATAAGGTAACAACGAAACCGAAACTGAAACGAAACGAGAAACGATGAAAGTAAAGAAATCAGCGGTAAACCATAAGAGAATTCGAAAAGTGTATTCTGAGGCCGAAGAGATGGCCCGTGGGATGCTGGATCATCTCCGATGCGAAATATCGAAAGTTAAACACAGGGTAGGACGGGGGAAAAAACCCACGGGTAACTACAAACTAGTTTTGACCGCTCGATTACTAGAGGAAATGTTAGGAGAGAAAGTCACGATAGGATCGTTTAACTTGCCCGCCATTGTCACTTGTCCAGGCGCTATGGACTGTATGACGTACTGCTACGCGATGCAAGGTCGATTCGCTATGACTCGTACCCAGGCAATAAGGTTTAGAAACCTAATCAGTCTTAAGGAGTGTGGCGATATGGTGAAACTGTTAACGAGAGAATTCGTGTCCTGGATTGTAGGGAATGTAGGAGATGATGGTATAGCAGTTTTGAGATTGCATGATTCAGGGGATTTTTTCAGTCAAGAGTATATTGACGCAATAGCGCAAGCGGTAGAGCGAACACGCGAACTGGTACCGGCTATGCTAGGGCATGACGTCAAGTTCATTCCGTATGCATATACGAAATCGTTGAATCTCGACTTGACGTCACTAGTGAATGCCGGAGTTAAATTAACGCAGAGTCACGGGGGGAAATTCGATCACCTGATAGACGAATCATTACCGATTGCTCAGGTATTCGCCAAGGGCGCTGAAATACCAGATGGATGGATAGACGGTCAAAGCGAGGAGTACGCTGATACTCTAGCGATTCTAGGTCATAAGCGGATCGCATTGAGTTACCACGGCAATGCGACACAACCGGACCTGCTGAGGGACCGACAAGTAGAACTTTATCAAATAGCAGGATAACAAGGGGGAAAGAAGATGACACTCGAAGAAATACAACAACGACTAGTAGATAGTGCCCGCGCGGCAATATTCGATGAACTTAAAGAAATGAGACTCAGCCAAGCCGAGGCATCGAAGGCGATGCGCGCAGTGGCAACACATCATGAAAACTTGTACGGTCGCTTGGCGGTCGCGCTGACTGAATATATTTCATACTTGGGGGAACCATGAGTAGTGACAACTGGTATACAGAGGACTGCGAGACATTCGCGGATTATAAGTTCAAACGAGAACAAATCATAGAGGATCTACTGTCTGCATTGAGAGTGAAACGTAAGGCATTCGAACAGCGTACAATCACATTTGATGAATGGCTTCATGAGCGTAGAATGATTGTAAGAGAGTCGGAGTTTCACGGGGTAACCAGTGAACTGTTAGAGAGGCTAGGTGAATCATGAGCGAGAGAATAGAACTAGTCCAATAATAGAACGAAAGTGAAGGGGAAAAATGAGAAGCATTAGACATGTGAATTTGAAAGATGAAGACTTCGACAAAAGTAAGTCGATCAAGATTGAGCAGGATGAATTCTCGATCACCATCAGTCAGGCGGGTCGAGAGTTGTTTGGCATTCAATACAATGCCGAGATTGACACAATACAGATTGTCAAGTGGGATGATGACGGAGATGTTGTGGAGGAAATGTCACACTATATAAACCACTACATTGACGTGAGTATAACTTGCGCTGAGACGGGGGGAAATGTCACCGTACCGCAGGACTCGCTGAGATACTCGGTCTGCTGGTCCGATGATAAGGATGACTACGTGATAGAGGAAACCAGGGCAAAGGACGTGCTGAGAAATGTTCCGACGTTCAAGAGTGAATATCTTGCTCGAATGGATTTACAAGAATTTCTAAACAGAGACTAATAACAGTCTGAAAGTGAAGGGGAAACCATGAAGCTTAACAAAACAGAACAACGAATCATGAATCAAGCAAGAGGGCGCAGCCGGGAATGGGCGCTCGACATACCAAACGGATACTACACTAACGGCCGCTTATGGGTGACCTATGAAGAGTGGCATAAGGACGGGGTGAAAAAAATCCGGGGTAAGCGGTACCAAAATGCTATCGAATCGCTTGCCAAGAAAGGTCTAATCGGATTCACTTATGGGTGGGGTCAATACAACCATTGGACCGGAAGTTCAGCAGGTAAGGGTATGTGCTGGGATGTCAGGGTAAAGTACTTCACAGTGTGGGATAAAAAGTACCAAGAAAAACTAGAGTCTGAAGAACCTAGAAAACCATTAGGCAACCTGGAAATAGTCTATCACCCAGAAACAAGAACGTTCACAACCACTAGCTTGGAGGCATAGGCAACATGAGTAAGCCAAGAATAATCGAGCCAAGATATTCTCGGGACTTCACAACCGAGGATACGCGAGAGGTCGAGTTGACCTATACAGCGAAAGTTAAGGTGAGAATCCAAGCGAATGATTCGCTCAGTGGATATGACGTAGACATCGACATGGTGAGCTTCTATGACGAGGCGTTCAGCAACGCGATTGAGGCTTCGATGTTTTACATTTCAATGCAAGACAAGTTCTGCAGCATCGACATCAAAGTACAAGACTCAAACGTAGGAGAGGACTAACATGAAAAATCAACTATACGCCGGAGACAATGGTAGAATATTTTGCGAAGAATGTGCAGGTATGGCTGCTCGATCAAGCGGAATGAAACGAGACCTATCAGGCACAAAGATCCTCAAAATTACACCAGCAGATCAAGACTACTGGATCAAGGAATTTGGGTCGCCAATGGAATGCGAGGGATTTCGATGCAAGTAACGATTCTCGAGTAGCACATGCACACACATGTGCAGCTCTGTGCAGCTCTGTGAGAACTTGTGCCCATTTGCGGCACCATTGTTCACCTTGTGTTCGATGGTGCTACATGTGGTTACATGTGACCAAACGTGAAAATCTGTGTGCTCATGTGGTTGGCATGGAGCTTGCTACGTGTGTACGCTCGCACTCGGGGGTGACGTGCGGGGGTGACGTGTGCGTGCTCCATGACTTCGCGTGTGGACGTGCGTGCCCTCGAGTACGGGGGCGGGCTCCACGATCTCGCGGGCGGACATGTGTGTGCTCCACGATCTCGCCTGCGTGAGACTCGCGAGGGGGGGAAGTATTAGAGAAAACATAAAGCCTCTTTTCGGGGGGGGAAATTGAAGGAGAACAAGATGAGAATTAGATGCTCAGAAATAGAATGCGAAAGTAGGGACGGCTGGGAAACGTACGGGTTTCCTGAACCTAGTTGCCCTTCATTTTCAGTTACAGTATCGCTGGATCAATACAGACGACTCGGCTCACCCATCGAGGATCGCGTAATGAAATGGGCTCCAGGTTGCTTTACCTGCAACTATTGCAACAGCGAGGCGGAGGATTTCAATGAGGAGAAATGAATATGAGTTCAATGAGATAAACGATGAGTTTAAACTCCGAGTACTAGACAACCATTATCGGGCTGCATACGAGTGCAACTCGCTGTCTCAGTTTGATGATCTTTATTATGAGCTGCTCGAGAACCCTGAGAAGTTAGAGCAGCTCTTAAAGGATGAATTCGGATCGGGTGAAAAGTACGGTGTAAAGTTCACTCTTGAATACGCTTGGGACAACTACAGACGATATGGATATATCTAGAGTAAAAACTTTCTTCATATCGTGTGATTATTTTAATGACAGATGACAATATTTAAGCATATTATACATAAAGAAACTGAAGAGAAGGGGGAAATATGAGAAAGCTACTTGAACTATTACTAACTCCAATTGTCGAAGACATCGCCGCTCACCTAGTCGATGAGACTAAAGAAGAGCTCGAGCAATACATCGGCAATGTCAGCAGAGACCTGTGCTCAGAGTCTGACGGACATCAAGACAAGCTGAACGATCTTGAGCTTAAGATAGATGAGATGAAGAGTGAGATAGAGTCACTGAAAGAAGAGATTGATGACATGAAATCTCAAGGAGTTCGACATGCTCAGTAATAACTACACATCGGTAGACATTTTTACCAAGCAGCTTGGGTACATAAGGATTGAAGGATACATTCAAGAGGACACTAAGATCGTAGAATGTATACACCTTAAGATTGTCCAGCTTGTACACACTCAAGGTAAGGAGATTGTAATGACCAGAGACGTTGACTACGACATCCTGACCGACGAGTTCAGAATCAGTCTCGAAGAGTTAGCGTACAAAGAACATATCGCAAGAATGGAAGAGCAGGATGACTGACATCAAAACAATACTAATCGCAGTCCTGGTAACACCACTGGTCTGGTTTACCATGGCTGTCTTAATGGCACTTTAACTAAGGGGGAAAATTGAAAGACCTCAGGAATGAAATTGAAGAGTACGTAGAAACAGTTTGCAAGCTAAAGGAGAAAGTAAGGAACCAGTCCAACGAGATAAATAGGCTACGCAAGGACATGGAGCTAATGTCCAGGAGGGTGACAACAAAGCTCTCAGACTCAGAGATTCTTGAGACCTTATATGCAGGGTTCAGGGAGACACCGTTTACAGCAAGCCAGGCACTCGAGAAAATGTCCGCTTCGACGCATCTTCGAGTGGAGATGGTGATTAGGAATGTACAACTAAACAGCACCAGTTCGCTGGGCGTTAAGTTCATTAAGCCTATGCTGGATAAGAAGAACGGGAGGCTTACTCTTAAGGAGGCTCACGTATATGCAAGTGATAGAACCCCGGAGCAGGGGACAGGCAAATTATATAAGATTAAGAAAGACTAAGGGAATTAGAAGATGAAACGATATGAGTTACGAAACGGTAAAGGTAAAGACATTGCATTCACAGGTGAGTTGCTCTCTGAAGTGGACTCAAGAGACTTCAGGGTTTCACCGGGTCAGGCTGACAGGTGGACAGAGTTAAGACTATACGAGACCAAGGGTGGCAAGTACATCTGTGAAAGTTGCGGTCGATCCTCGGTGCCTGGTGAGACAGATAGATTCAATATCAGTGTGGCTGACACGGCGGAAGACGTCTTCAAGATGTTCCGAATTAGCTACCTTTCAAAGGCACTATTCGAAGACGCTGGACTACAAGATGACGTAAGGGAGATTGACTAATGGCAAAGCACTGGACGATTAAAGAGCATAGGGCACTGATTAAATCAGTACACAGAAGAACATCGGGACTTAAGAGAAAGAGAGGCGGAGCCCGACAGACAATACCCATATCGATTTGGAAGGACATTACTGACGACGTTAACAGAGAATGCGGAAGTGAACGTTCCCACTGGGGGTGCTCAAAACAGTGGCGTGCGATGTCAGGGGAGGTTCAGACCACGATGCTAATCAATGACGCTGTACCTGAACAGCCAGCAGCGCGTGTTCAAGCGGTTAAGGATTTACCTAATGACAGACCTGAAATTGTAACAAGAAGCAAGCTTATGTGGCTCGATGAGCTCGTGTTTTCCAAGGGAGTCAAATATGCCTTCACGTTAGAAGGCGAAATCGACGGGAGAAAACTGATTCGATTTGAGTACGACGTTGATTTGACAGAGCTCAACAAGATTAAAACAGAACGCTTGGTATTAATGAAGAAACTAAACGAAGGATGGAAACTATGAAACGACTAATGAATACATATAACAGCCTCGAGATTTGGTGCAACGCTTGCTCCGGGGTGTCGACCCTTGCAGAGGACGGTGATGAAGCACAATTCCTACAGGGCACAGCAAACATACACCAAGAGTTTCGCAGGACTTCAGAATATGACCTGATGGACCTGATGTCAGACTACGAGGTCTACAAGGTAGATGAACCGTTTGGTGCAGGCAAGGCGCTGGTTCTTGGCGATAAGGTCTCGAGACTGAACAGTCTATTCGTAGACATAGATAAGCTGTCTGGCGTTGTGATTGTCCCTAAAGGCATCAAGGCTAAGGAGAGATTCGCATACGCAATTGATTACATATCTCGAATGAATATCGCGATGAGTGGAGATGGCTATCAGGTGGCGCTGATGAACGGAGACGGTAAAGTCTTTGAAGTCATTGACCATGTGTCTGACATGGATGATGTCGATGAGGTATGCAAGTATCTCGATCAGTTAGCTAAGACAATTGGAAAGGACAGCGTGAAGCAATGATTGTCGAAGCAATAGAAGCACTGTTCACCTTCTGGGGATGCGTCTTTGTATTTAGTCTTTTTAGGTAGCGAAACGAAGGAGGAAACATGAAGAGTAATTTAAACCGAGACGACACACCGATTAGTGATGATCTGTCACCGTATTATAGGCGGGTCCACTACAGTGAAACACCTATTCGAATAAAGGAGATTTGCTTAGCCCATCCGCAACAGTTTCGTGACTCTATCACGGTCGACAGCCTGCTTGCATTATGCGCCCCTGGCTCGCCAACACTGGATGAGACAAGGTCCGAACTCAGAGACTTCCGTGAATCATCTAGTGAAGAATATAGTGAAGAACATGCTGAGCGTTTGCAGCAGGCCCTTACTGGCGATGATGCAGCCATAATTAGATCTTGTATTTTCCATGACACCTTGTATGGAAACTGGGTGACTCGGGGTGCTCCACTGTTTGAGATTGGACCACTGATGTCCGAGGAGTTTATGAATATCTGCGAAGTCGAAGCAAATCGGACGGCTTCGGATGGACGACCGAAAGATGGCGCAATCATGATAATGAATAAATTGTTCTCCAGGCTCCCGTTTGATATCGCCTATTTTAAGTCTAGCACTATCGGACCAGGTTTGGGCTGCTATGTAGCTAGATTCGCCAAGGACGGCATAAACTATCTACTTTTCTTTGCCGACACTGGAGCAAGGCTAATCGGCTTGACCTACCATAGTTATGGAGATGAATGGTTCATGTCACATATCGACATGGGTGAACTTGCTGAGCTAAAAAGAATTCCAGGCACAAAGAACAGCCTGACCGGATTTACAAAGCACTACGACGAAACCTGGCACAAATCATCTCTAGACCTTATAGGGGATGAGCGAGACTACGTATACAGTTGGATATCGACCCTTTGTGGGCTGTGTTTCTATCTGGAGGCTGCCAACAAAGACGTTGTAGATACAACCTATAAAGTAAGGGCAAATATTTTCAGCGGAAAAAAAAGCAAGGTCCGCAAAGCCCTCAACTCTATGGTCGGAAAACACAAAATTTGGATTGAGAAAAGCCTTGAGGAGAGGGCGAGTAGAGAAGGAATAACTAATGGGCAAAAACTAAGTGCAGGACATATCCGAAGAGGACATCTCCACACTTACTATACAGGCAGGAAGTTGGATGCCGATGGCAATCCGCTGCCCAAAGATCTAAGAAAGAAGACCGTGAAGTGGGTGGCACCAACATGGGTTGGACCGCGAACACTGACAGAGGAACCTAAAGAGTACGGGATTAGAGCTCAACAAAGTTAAATCAATTTGTTATTCCATACTTATGAACATAAGTGTAACCTGCACTGGAGTTTTTCCAAACACAGAGCGGGTCGCCATGAGTAAAGATGTAGTCGAGGTGGAGTTCGAGCATTACCTTAACGTGATGACGGACACCATGGACTCAGAGGACAATGTAAGGGTGGTCATATCGGCAGAAGTCGTACCTTTCGACGGGGATGAGGGATACATAAGTACCTATGGAGAGGTACAGGTCACCGACATTAAAGTTGTAGACCCAAAGTATCCAAGTCTCTCAATAGTCGAGAGCGATATTACCGCTGATGAGTACGACAGGATTGAAGATGTAGCCTACCGGCTGGTTGAAGTATCTGCTGAATACGACGGCTACTACCATTGAGACTGTCGGGCGAGTACTACAATATCCAGAGGTCAAGCCAGGAACTACTGCTTGATAACTTGGATGTTTCGATCCTGGCAATCACCTGCATCGTTATCTCCGTAATGTCTATCATATTTCTCGGAAACGAATAGAAACTAAAGCCGGAAAGAGTAAACATGATTTGCCCACTACTATGCCTGACCTTTGTCAGCTCTATATATTCCAACAACATTCAGCACCGAGTTCAAGTATGTGAAGATGTCGTTAGCTCTGCGGAGCTCCATGACGTGGACCCGGTGCTCGCAATAGCGGTCTCACACGTCGAGAGTGGGCTTCAGAGAGGACTTGTGTCTTCTGCGGGAGCCGTTGGTCCAATGCAGGTCATGCGTCGATTCTGGTGCAAGTCTGACCCCTGCAACCTTATTGACGCTGGAATGTATGCACTTAAATACTATGAGTTGAGATATGGTCTGAATGAGTCCTTGTGTAGATACTCATCTGGTGGAGAGTGTGCTAAGTCAAAAGGGCGTCGATCCTACAGGGACAAGGTAATGAAAATGAGGGAAGTCGTAGTATCGGTTTCGGAAGGTGTTTGCGTAGATGGTTGCTAAAGTATCTAGAGAATGCGGGACTTGCACAGCCTGTTGCGAAGTGATGATTGTGCCTGAGCTCAATAAGCCTGCGAACAAGCCTTGCCAATATTCTAATGACGGATGCACCATGTATGAGCATCGACCACCCACATGCAAAGACTGGGACTGCCTTTGGATTAAGGGAGAGTTCAGGGAGAGGGATCGCCCGGATAAGGTTGGATTCGTGCCGTGGATGATGCCTGCAGCACTTATGCGGGACTGGAGACATCACGTCGTTGCATTCCGAGAGATCAAGGAAGGCGCTACCGTTCTGGCTGCAGCAGAGAAGATTATAAAGAAATTCAACAAGGCTGGAATATCTGTCGTCGTAATACGCAAAGAAACAGGGAGAGCCTTTTACCCTGCAAAGGGTTTCGCACCAACAATGAGGGCATCATTTGAAAAGGAGGGTCTCGAGTACAAGGAAAGGTCCGGAGCCTTCTTTGTCGGTCTCGAGTTCTGCAAGAAGGCGTGGCCCGCAGACTACGCAGACGAATCAAACCTTAAAGAACTTATACAGATCACCTAGATCATATCCACAGATAGAAATGATGCCTTAATAAACGTCAAGTCATCAGCCCACTCGTATCCCAGAAACATGAACCGGGTCTCATTAAAGCCAACATCCTCATCGGTAATAGATACTACAGACATCAGGGGGAGACCTGTCACCGCCACGTCCTCCATCTCGTATGATACCCGCATCCGTATTCCGCCGCGCCTTCTAAGCCTCTCGCTGGCTATGGCTCCGGCTGTTGATGCGCTTTGGACATCAGGCACGGATATAGAAACTATCGGTCTCTGACCCCACCTATCGTAGCTTGCTCTCGCGATCTCCGAATTAAACCTGTCGATAAGGACGTTGTCTGAGTTGTCTGATGATGCACCATTGGCACCATACTGAACCCTAACCTCGTTCTCTATCTCACCTAGACCGGTTTGCTGTAGCTCTGTTCTCTCGATTAAGCTAACGCCATACTCAAAGCTCATTACTGGTGCCTGGTTTACTGGAACTTCGATAGACTGTATTGCAAACTTCCCGCCAGCCGAACCAACGGCGACAGGGAACTGATTCTCGAGCCTGCTGCGGAAGATAGATTGAAGCGTCTGACCTTCCTGCTTGGCGTTAATCACGATGTCCGCATCGTACTTATTGAGAAGCGCAAGGCTAGGAGATGTCAGAACCCAGTCAATGTAACCAGCGGATGCTCGTGATGAAGACTGATACATGTCGAACAATACGTTTCCGAGACCCCTTATTGCCTGACCATCAGGACCAATCTTGCCCGTAACGCTTTCGAAGTACACTTCGTCTGGATTAAATCCGTCCAACTCGGGTCTGGTTAGCTCCTCATAGCTATCATTTGTGTACTGGATGGCAAAGGTAACATAGCTAACAGTGCCGTTAAGGGCGTCAGCCGTTGTGTATCCAATGGCGTTATCGATAAAAATGTCGTTCCACTTAGCTTTTAGCTTGAAGTCCGCCGCAGACGGTACAGTAAGTGACGAATCTCCAACGATAGCATGCGAAGCAATGGGATATATGAACACCCTGAAGTGGTTCGTGGCATATACTGTTAGTTCGTAGTAACCCAGTGGTGCAGATGAAACATTTTTACCTGTTCCGTAGACCACGGGGACCACACCATCGGAGACGCTGTCATTAAAGAATAGATAAAGGTCGCCCGGATCGTATGTTCCATCACCAACGGGGATCTCCAGGCTATTAAAAACAAAAGCCGAGTTGATTGGGTTGGACGGTGTTCCATATAAAGTATTGAACTCCATCGCAGGCTCAAGCACCGAGATGAGCTGAGTAAATCCACCTGGTTCCACAGCGTTAAAGGTCGTCTTGTTTACAAACCTTCCGTTGTCGAAGTAATTGTTTGGCGGATACTCGAGTAGGGATATGTCCTCCTTAGGCTCGAATGAGAACTCCATTGTGTCTTCATTCAGTCCGAACCCTACAGACGCAACCTCACCGTCGAAAGACTCGTATATCCTCTCTTCCTCATCTTCAATCCAGATTCGAGCTCTACTGCCTGCGACCCGATTAGAGTTAACAAGTATGTCTCCTGGGGTGATATCGCTCATTACCTTGACGGATGAGGAGCCAGAGCTAAGCGATGATGATACAGGGTCCAGCTTAACGCCAGGCACGCTCAAGCTTACAATACTATCCTTGAAGAAGAACTCTTCGCCTGAAATGGTTCGAGCACCGGGCTCACCTGTAGTTACGCACAGTTTGCCTGAGTCCAGTTCAATAACAATGTAAGCATCGACCCTCATCCCACCACAATTCCTTGCTTGGTGTGAACGACCTTAACATGCCCTTTTCCAGGTGTATCTATCCCACCACCAGGCACGAGTACACCGCCTTTACCTGCCTTAAATAGTCCACGAATCGGTCCGTATCCAACGCTCATTCTGCCCAGGCTTCTGTCTCTTGCAAACGCAATCGCCTCTTCCTGAAACTGAAAGTCTGTTCCGCTAAGTTTAGGCTGAGAAAACCCATCGAGCTCAAACACATCCCACAGAACTACTGCGCCGGTAGACCTGCCCTTAACCAGGTACTGCTTCTTCTCCTGCTTGTCCCTGATCTTGGCGAAGCCTTTACTCCTCTTATCTCTAATGAACACTTTGCGGACATTGCCTGCATCGGTGGAGAAGTAGTCCCGTATCTTACTGCTAACCTCATTGGCATACTTACTCACTTCTAAACCCCTTTGGCTCATCGTCCTGCGCTAAGGCAAGCATCCACCTTCGTATAGTCTTAGCGTCATCAATAGACTTTGCTAGTCCTGCGTACTTTTTCCCGATGGTAACTCGCTGCCTTTTGGAGAGCTGCTTGTTACCTAGTATACTAAACACCTGCCTAAGGAAGTTAAACTTCTTTGTCTTACCATGAGGCACCCTCATCAGGGATCGCCCGATAAAATCTGATCTAGACATCTCTTCGTCGCTCGCTGAGTCCATAACTGTGAACTCGACTTGAGACCCGGACTTATTGACTGTTACCAAAGAAAGCCCTCGCCAGAATTGATCAGAGTCTTTGATTCTTAGCCCTCTCTGGACCTTCTTCAAGCTGGACTCAATCTCACTTCGGACTGACACGATTCAACTCCACGATAAGATCAGTTAATCTAGCTACGGACAAAGATGTTGCGGCAATCCTTATGTTCGCAGACTTGCCACGAAACAGCCACCCATCAAACCTGGCGACCTCTACAGTTTGCTCAACGCCATAGACCCCCACAAACGGAGTTCTTTCAACATATATACTCAGCCTCGTGTCCTTACACCAAGTTCTTCGAGACTTCGTTGCGTCAAGAACTTCTGACACTATCGTTTGGTCAATTAAGCAGTTGCGCTGACAGATAGAGACCTTGTCGTAAACAAATATGCTCCATCCCAGCATCCTTAAAAGTAATCGTTTCATGCTAATACAACCTCCGCCAAGCCAACCTCTGAGCCTGCATCCCTAAGCAGCGACACTGCCGTATCGACCTCGTCATTCTGTCCTCGAATCCATACACCTGAATACCCGACAACTCTCTCCATTGAGTCGTCCACCCCACCGACCTCAATGAAGATCTCGGAATCGGAGAGAATCTGAAGTAGTGACCTAAGCATAGCCCAAGTTTTCACGGCACCATCCGCAACAAGATTATAAGTAACAAATGTCCCTATCTTTGGAACCCTGTCTGGGTCTAGAGGAGACTTAGGAATCTTGGCGGACCTTGAAACGTGAGACGAGTAAAGCTTTGCAGTAGAGTCAAGCTCTCCAATCGCACCCTTCATGTCAGCTCTAAAGATAGAGGGACCGTCAATGCCTCCATCAAAAATTTTGCCGATGTCATTATATGAAATATCCGCACGGGTTATCACTGCAGCAGGATTGTATCTTGCGGCAGACTCTAGTCCCTGTGCCTTAGCAAGCGCATCCACCTTAGAGCTTACGGACTTAGACTCACGCTCTGCTGCATCAACCTCAGCCTGAGTTACATCAAGCCTACCAAGGGCATATCTCCTCAAGAAGGATCTCTGAAGCATAAGGTCCTGGAGTTCCCTGCGTGCCTTATCCTGAGACTCATCCTCTTGAACTTCCGGGCCATCGGACATCCAAGAGTCCACGGTGTCCTCTGGCTCCACCTCCTTGGGTGCCCGAACGAATACCAAATAGCAGCAGCAGTTTGTCTTGCATACCGTATCTCCGTTTCCAGGCAATGTGGGTAGCGTTGCTCGAGTAAACGGGCTTGATGCGCTAAGTGCTGGGCAGTCAACACAATGATCGCACGCTCCCAGCCTCCAAAATATCTTCTCCCCACCGATCCCGCCGAACACGGCCCCAGCATTATATGCACCCTTAAGAGCCTGTCCATACATGTTTGTCCGAGCTCCAACGCCCATCGCGCCCTTGCGGTCTGTATCGCCTGCCGCATACTGATTAGCAAATTGATTGGCGAACGCAGACTGCTTGTCCATCATCATTCGGAATATCGGACTTCCCTCTAGTATTTTATCCATGTTTAGGGAGGAAGCGTCCTGGCGTCCACGGTTGCCATAGCCCTTCCTAAAGCTTCTCACCATAGCGTCACCAAGAGACTTCGTCCAAGATACCTGTAGGGCAGCCAGTATTGATGAAACTTTCTGAGGACTGCTTGCAGCAGATGACCCAAGCTTCTCGAGCTCTTGATCAAACTCGGACAAGGCAAAGTACCATTCGGAGTTGAATACGTCCCTAATGCTGCCAATTTCTTCGTTAGCTCTAACTGTATTCTCGACCAATGGATTAGAGGAGGAAGCTGCATTACGAAGGAGTCCAGACAGGTAAGATACCGCCACGTCTGCCCTAGTGAGCCTACTCTTCCCCATATGTATCCTCAACTGACTCCGCCAGGTCCTTGAGCAGCTGCTTAACCCCAAACTCCTGATCCCTTAAGTCGGCCAGCCTATCAGAAGACTCTTGAACCTCTCGCGTTGCAGCCAGGCTCATGACTTCTTCATCGCTTAGACCAAGAGCCTCCTTAAGTACGAACTTAAAATCCATGCCCAGGTCATTAGCCAGGATTCGCGCAGTCTGGGCTCGAACATAGTTGGTGTCTGCCTTCATCTTCTCATCGAAAGAGCTGACTCTCGGCATTCTAATCTTGTATTTTATCGATGGCTTAACACCCGCTGCCGCTAATGCTCTCTGAATAACAGTGTGCATCAGATGAACAACTTCCTGCTGCTTACGTCGAACCGTTCTGGCAAACTGAAGACCCTGCTGCTCAAGTGTTGATCGAGCATTAACATTCTTCTCAAAGCCGCAGAGTGCAGCGGGAACACCGGTCACAATAAAGAACTTGTCCTGCATGAATCTAAGCATATCAATGATTTGCCTTAGGTCTGCTGGAGGATCATTGTGAAAGCTCGGCTTTTCTGCGCCCTCCCGGTAAGGGTAAACTAGATCATCCATCGCAATGAGTGAGGTAATTCTTCTCCTCATCTTCCCGTCTCGATCAAAAACCTGCTGGCTCCACTGTCCAGACTTGAGGTTCTCAAGGAAGTCGTCAACCTGATCCGGTCTGATATTGGAAGGCATCGGGTACGTTACGGATTTACGTGCGGCAGCCTGAAGGATTGAGAGAAGGCTCAACACATCCTCCGCAGCCTCACTCTGACGCCAAAGCTTTCTAGCTGTCGCGTACATGCTTCGCCCGTATCGACGCCCTCGAGACTTATCGGGTGCATAGTGAACCACCTGAACGGGTGCCAATGTAACCGTGTCTCCATTGTTGTAGGTTGTTGGCGTCATCCTACTTTTGTAACCGATGATCTGAGAGTATGTGTTTACAACAACATCAGTAGACATCGGGATTAAGGGTCGCTCTGCTACCAGTGAAGAGCTTGAGAATATCAGCTCTGTAAAACTGTCCCCAAGAAGAGTGCCTTCCTTGAAGATGTGAACAAAGAAGTCCGTGCCACCTACTGCTGCCAGTGCAGAGTTTACGATGTCCTTGTAGGACTCGTCGGCATCTTCCTCAAACTGAATATTGACGCCGTCAACTGAGTCGCCACCAAAAACAAAGTCCGTTAAAACCTGAAGAGCTGTCGCCATCTCAGGGACCTCGTCCCTGATCTCCCTAAAATCCAGGTACCTTGAACCTCGAGATCGATCATATGCTTCTTGATTCAAAGCCTTCATCTGGTTAGACATCCGCCGAGCGCGTCTCTCTGCAGCAGACCCAGCCGTCGTCCCATTCAAGTCGACACCTGTGGCTCCATACTCGGATGCGACCACTTCAGGGGCCCCCTTAAACATTCGCATCATTCTATCTGAAAGCCTGCGTGCAAGCATGCTGTCGGGCTCAAACTTCTTAGCCATGAGGGGTAACTCCGGATTGTTTAATGCTATTTTAAACCAACCGCGTCACTTTGTCGACACAAGTCGCAGCATCCTTTTGCGAGGAAAGAGGTGCTCTGCAGAGTTGTACTGAGAGATCCTTCTTAGAGCCTGGCTTGCAGCGTCTACTTGGTCATCGTTTCGACCCAGGGGGAATTGAAGGAGCTCAGTGAGGAAGTCCTGTAGAAAAGCGGACTTCTTATGGAGGACGACCTGCCCGGACTCAAACAGTGGAGACACCGCGCTGAACCTTGCAACCTTGCTGCCCTCTGGTCTTACCGGTATAATTCCGTTTAGACTTCGCTTTAGCGTATCAATAATCGCCGGACCATTCGCAGCGTCCTCTATCAGAATCTCTGTGCAGTCTGGATGTCTTCTAGATAACCGTTCAATTGCAGCGATAGTCTGCGTGAACCCCCACCTTCCGCGCTCTTGGTCCAAGAGGTAATACTTATTGTCCTTGGCACCCCAGACCTGTCCGCAGACAAAGGATCCCGGTCCAGCCTTAAATGCGGTGTCCCAGCTTTGAATCACTCGGTCAAACTTGTCAGGAAGGTCCTCACAGTACTCTATCCAAGAACTGCTGACCATCCCGCCATCCTGTGGCACGGGTCTCTGCTGAAGCTGTGCTGAAGATGCAAAAGTTCCCAGGCTCTTCTTAAGTATGTCTATGTCATCCCTGCTAAATCTGTCAGGCCACAGGAGCTCACCATCTTTCTTGCGGGGATCTCTCCAGCCTATGGACGTCTTTCCTGTTGACCCGTCATACTCTGCTGGCAGTGTCAGCTTTTCGTACCCTCCGAGGTCCTCCAGGTGTCCGCAAAGATCACCAAAGTGTACCCGTTGTCCAATTACAATTCTTCTAGCCGTCTTTGGATCATTGCCGCGAGTAGACATGGTCTGATCCCACCAGTCTATGACAGCATCTCTACCCTTCTCGGACTGAGAGTCCAGTACCTTATGTGGGTCGTCCACCTGGATGAAGTCACCACCTTCACCTGTGGCTGCACCGAGGACGGTGGTGGCGACCCGAACGCCACCACCAGTCAACTCGAACCTTGCCTTCTGGTTCTGGTCCGGAGCGATATCACACTCGGGAAACCTTAACCGAAACCAAGGGGTCTGCATTACACGTCTGGTCTTTACGGAGTCTCGTACCGCTAAGCCATGAGAATACGAAGAGCAGAGCCATTTAGTGGATGGGTCGTTGATCCAGGTCCACAGAGGAAAGAACACGCTACAAAGGGTGCTCTTGCAGTGTCTAGGAGGCATGTTGATTATTAAGTTTCGAATGTCTCCGCGCTGACAAGCCTCAAGATGTTCGCAGATAGCATGAAGGTGCCAGCCGTCGATAAACTGATTATCGCCCTCGACTAGATGCCATGCTGACTGCATAAAGCTATGAAGGCTTCCTTGGAGATTCTCTCTCGCAAGATTAAGGATTGCCTGAAGCTCATCGTCTCTAATGTTATGCGGGTTTAAGTCCTGCGTCACTTACAAGCCTCGCTATGTCATTCTTAGACATTTCCTTAACGTTGATAGCTCCGCCACCCTTGCCAGTCAACTCGAGTCTTGTATTCACCGACGTGCCATAGAGCTGCATAAGCATCCCTACAGCCTTAAGCTGAAGGTCCAGGCGTCCTTCTTTGGCTGCATTTGCAGTGATTAGCTTAAGCATTCGCTCATGCTCTTTACGTCTTTCCGAGGTGGTTCTACCGTCCTCTTCAAGAGCATTCTCTCGCCACCTCTTAAATGCTGCAGCAATGTATCGTGTCGCGGTTCTCTTTGACACGTCGTACTTCTGAGCCAAAACTTTTTGAGCCTGCCGATTAGTTAACCCCTGAAGAAGCAAAAGCTCCGCCTGGTCAACCCTCGACTCCATCTGTTCCTTAGTAGATCTTTTCTCAGCCATAAAAAACTCCTTGACCTACTATACCAACAACAAGTTCAGTTAGAAACCAATTCGTAGAACCTCTGCTTGGGTCTATCAAACATTACGTTAACCCGCCCCGTCCTGCCGTGCCTATGCTTCTGAACTATAATAGACCCTTCGACCGTCTCATGACCCTCGCTCCACTCGCTCTCAACGTGTTCTGGGTAGGCTATCTTAAGGATGCCTGTGGCGTCATGTTCTACTGCTCGAGACTCCCTAATCTGACCACCATCGTTGAGTTGACTTAGAGCAATGACTGGAATGTCATTTGTTCTTGCAATAGCAACCAGGCTGCTGGATATCTCCGCAACCTCCCTCTCCCTCGAGTAGGTAGAGTCCGTCCTGAGAAGTTGAAGGTAGTCAACGATGACCATGTCACACTTCCCAAGCTTCACCTGCTGCCTTACTGCTGCACCCAGTTGATATAGACTTAATGACGGCTGATCGAGTATCAGGAAATTGCCTGACGCAGAATAGATTCTGCCTGCAGAGTGCTGTAGGCTGTCAATTTGATCGGACGAAAGGTGTCCAGACTCTATCAGGTTTCCTGCGATCCCAGATTCAGAACTAACTATCCTCCTCATTAGATCAACGTGGGACATCTCGAGAGAGCAATACATCACCTTCGTGTCTCTCATTGCAGCATCAAATCCAATGTTGACGCCCAGAACACTCTTTCCGCGACCCGTTCCAGCGCCAAGAACATAGAGTCCTCCAGGTCTGAATCCACCAAGTATCTTGTCCAGTCCCTGGATTCCTGACGATATCCCTGGCGGTCTATTCTTCTCCGCCTCAGGTCTCTCAAAGGCAGCCTGAGCAAGCCCTATCACAGATTGAAGCGAGTCTTTGGCGGAGAAGAGTCTTTGCTCAGGAGTCAAGTCGTCCATATCAAGTAGGCGACCTATGGCAGTCTGTCTCGCCTCATATGCGCTGGAAGCATCCTTGGCTAGAACGACGGCTTCAGATACCGCTTGAACGACTCGTCTCTGCTGGGTTGACTCCCTAAGGCTCTGGCACATCTTACCAAACGTAGAGGACACCATCACATATTCAGAGCTCATGTTCATCAAGTAGTCAAACTTGACCGGAGTGGTTGTTGACTGAAGCGAGTGATACACACTTATCTGATCCACGTCGTTTCCAGACATGAATAAATCGCATACAACCTTGTGAACATTTTGATGAACCTCGCTGGTCCAACAGTCAGCAGACAGGCTGACAAACTCCGTCAAGTCAGCCCCTTGGAGGCAGGAAGAAATAATCTGCCCCTCAAGATCCTCGTGCATTGAAAACAACTCAACCCCCTTATTAATAAGTAACCAGACCCAGAAACACTATTCTAATAAAATTGATAAATAAACCTTTATTTTAAAAAACTTTTCATGCATGATGGTCAAGGATTAAGAAAGGAGTCAAATAATGACTGACCAAATATCTAGAAGAATTAAGATTCGAATCATGGCAATGGGCTGTTCGAGTCTTAAGAGTTTTGTTGAGGAGTATAAGTTGAACGGTGGCGTAAGACCATACTCTTGGTGGAGAAATCTTTCGGAAGGAAGTCCGTACTCATCTCTTATTGAGGCCAGTGAGTGCCTGGGTGTGTCTGTTGATGCATTAATAGGAAGGTCTTCAGATTCGGACAGCGTCTTAATTAGAGAGGGCGTTCCTGGTGGCAGGGTAAACCTTAATGAGTGATAGAACTGCACCGCCCAAAGACTCCATCGGGGGTACGACGGCAGCACAAGTCCTGGGTCATAGTAAGTATGGTAACAGTCATGCTGCATATCGTAAGATAGTTTCTGCGTTGGACGGGAATCCCATCAGTATCCCAGTAAACTTTAACATGCACCGTGGGCTGCTTGCTGAAGATAAGATTGTCGATATGGTTAAGGATGACTTTGAGTCTTCCACGGGGATGCGTATCGCAGAGTTGTTTGGCAGCGGCGTTGTTAGGCATAAGGATTTTCCTTTTATACATGCGACGGTGGACAGGGTTGTGTTTGATAAGTCTGGGAAGATACGTGGAATCGTTGAGGTGAAGAGTTGCGACAACACCTGGGCGAGCTTTGATTGGGATCGAAAAGATTATCGATGTCAGTTGGAGCACTATGACTGCATATTTAAATCCGCATATGAGTCGGAGATATCAGAGCACGGTCTTGATCATAATTACCTGCTTGTGGCCACAGGCGATGAGCATACGTGGAGAACGTTTGTAAGAATGATTGAGTCCGGTGAAGACCCTAGCGTACTGAAGCCTATCATGGGGGTCGAGTACCGCAAGGTTGACTTCAGCGGAAACTACAAGGAAGAAAGCCTTCCGAAGCTAGTAGACTTCTGGACCAAGAATGTTGAGCCAAGAGTTATGCCTGATGTTGACGAGACCGATGGGTGTAAGATCAATATTATGGAGGCTAACCCTGGGCGATCTGGCGGAAGAGTGGTGTCCGGTTCGGACCCTGAGTACGTTCAGGTCTCCACTATCATTGAGGGTAGGGCTAGGCTTAAGGCAAAATTAAAGGATCTATCCGAGGAAGAGCGTGGGCTTAAGGAAGAGATAAAGCTCATGGACAACCACCTTAGATTTATTGTGGGCAGGAACAAGTGGATGGAGTCTGACTCGTTCAAGGTCACCGTGTCCAAAAGGGACGGTAGAAAGAGGTTCGATAAAGATCAATTCATGAGTGATAACCCAGGGCTTTACGAGAAGTATCAATCCGAAGGGGACGGATATGAAACTTTGAAGGTTACACTGAAATAAAAAATGAAAGAGGACGAAATGTTAGCAAAGAAAGTATGGGAATCGTTTAGGTCTAAGCGAGTGTTTGAGAATGGATACATAGAGAAGAAGGGTCGATACAGTTACCTTGCGTGGCATGCTGCACAGGAAATACTTAATGACGACTTTCCAGATAACACTGTTGAGTTCTCAATGTATAAGCACCCAAGCGGGTATGAGACCTGTGCCATGTATTACCCTGACGGAACGGCAGAGGTAAACTGCACCATCACGATTAGGGAGGACGGTGAGTCATTTAGCAGGAGCATGTTTCTGCCTGTTAAGGATCACAAGCATAAGTCTATTGTTAATCCAAACTCTATGGCAATAAACACTGCAAAGCAGCGGTGTGTTGTTAAATGCTTGGCGATGATGGGGCTAGGTCTGCATGTATATATGGGTGCAGAAGATGATCCAGAGTACGTAATGACTGGGTTGGATAAGGTTAGAGGATTCTGCTCTGAGTTGTCCGTGTCTGAAGACAAGCTTAACCAGTATGTCAAATCAGTGGCGAACGGGAGCTCTATCTACGAGATTGCTGACAGAGAAAATGGCGACATCGATTCGCTTCTTCTTTACCTGAAGGACAAGGTAGAGGAAATAAATAATCAAGAAAACAACAAGCTGGAAGACCAGCAGTAAGGAGAAGATGCTATGTGGCATTCGACGATAATTGGAAACGTAGGCGATAACGGAGAGTTGAAGACTGTTGGAGATGGAAAACAGGTCTTAAGCTTCAATGTCGGCATCAAGACCGGCAGAGAGAACACGGAGTGGGCACAGGTTAGCGTGTGGGGTAACTACGGCGCTGCCATTGCGGAGTCTGTCAAGAAGGGTGCTCGAGTCACTGTTGTGGGTCGAGTGACCGGCGTAGATGCATATCAAAAGAGGGACGGTGGATTCGGCAAGTCTGTGAAGATGACTGCCGACTCAGTTGAGATACATAGAAGTCGAGACGAGTCTCAGTCTCAGCAGTCTATGTCCATGCAGAAGAGGCAGCCTCAGCAGCAGCGGCAGGCACCCCAGTCACAGCAGCAGTGGGGTTCAGCTCCGCATCAGCAGTCTGCTCCAAGCCAGGGACAGTGGGGCTCTCAGCCTCAGCAGCAGCCGAACGGTGGTCAACAGCAGTGGGGATCTGCACCGTCCAATGGTAGTGACCCGATTCCATTCTAATGAATATTATTGGGATTGACCCAGGGAAAAGCGGCGCTGTTGTCTCTATGAATTTAGAGACGCACGCCGTCTCCTCTAAACAAATAACACCTATGGTCAAGGTGGGTAAAAGCAGGCAAGAGTATGACATTCAAGGTATGTCTGAAATACTGAAGTCCCTATCTAAGGATGGCGCTAAGGTCTTCATCGAAAGGCAGCAGGCTCGACCTGGTCAAGGTGTTAGCTCTATGTTTACAACAGGCTTGGGTTACGGACTCTGGTTAGGTATATGTGGCGGACTCGAGATACCGATTGAGGTGGTTAGTCCGATCTCATGGACAAAGGAGATGCTGCGTGGAGTTCCAGGTGAGGGCAAGGGCAGGAACATACTCGGAGCAAAAAGGCTTTTCCCTTCAGAGGATCTACGTAAAAGTGATAGAGCTCGAGTTGCTCATGATGGTATATGTGACGCACTCTTAATTTGCGAATACGGATGGAGGCTAAGCTCGTGAAGTGGTTCATTACTCAAGAAATCGGAGACCTTAGTCAGAGGCTGGCTGATGCCGGTGAGACGGTGTTGTCTACACCGGAGACCCAGAGGGACCCGAATGATCCTGATATGGAAGAGCCTAAGGACTACAACCTTAGAAACATCATAACCAGCTTAGAAGAAACCCCAGACGTAATAATCTTTGGCAACATGAACCAGCCACCCTTCTATGCTAAGGGATTCGCAAAACTCTTCCACAGGAAAGGCGGCAGAGTGTTGATGGGTGGGAACGATAACGATCCAACTGGAATGTTCTACAATAACAACAGAATGGTGCGATGTACCATGACGACCAAGCAGGTCTCCGTCTACATTACGAACGACGTATCAGTTAAAAGAAAACTTCCCAGGAACACGCGAGTGTTTGACCTAAACGGAGACATACAGTCCCTGATACAGGCAGCCAATGACACTCTAAATACGGTGGGCATGGGGAAGCTATATGTTTAGATGGGCAGAGGATATGCTAATCCTAAACTCTGCCACTGCGCTGCTCTTTATAATCCTTGTTTTTTGTGCCATATTCATTCAAACAGAATTCAAGGTTGAAGACGCATGTTCCCGATTTTCTTTGAGAACTCCAGGGTTCCATCACTACTTTCTAAGATCGCGCCTTTTAAGGTGGGTGGATTTTCCTTTTTAATATTCGTCTGGTGCCGTGGGATCGCAAGCCCAACACTTAGAAGGCATGAAATCACGCACTACCTCCAGCAAAAGGAGTGTCTTTTTCTTCTGCAGTGGATAATGTACGGATTAGGGTGGGTTATACTCTTGGCTTATCACCGAGATACCTACCTTGCTTACCGAATGTCTCCTTTCGAAATCGAGGCATATGACAATCAGGCTGACCCAACATACAACACCCAAGTAAGAAGACCTTATGCGTGGATTAAGTGCATCCCCAAGTCATTTGAAAGGATTAAAAATGCCTAGAATACAGATCAATACCGACGACATGAGGCTGCAAAGGCTCGAGGAGATCGGCGAGCAGCTTACGAAGAGTGACCCAGAGACCAGCATCTCCATCAAGAGAAGCACTGCCTTTGACTACTTAATTGATGCCATCGTAAATGCTAATCAAACAATGAACGCTCAGAAGGCGGATATAAATAGACTGCAGGGCCTGGTTAAGGATTGCGAGAAGTCAGAGGTTCTTCAGAAGAAGCTTGATGACCTAACTGAGGAACATGAGAAGACCCAGTATAAACTGAACGGATGCAGGAGTGATTGCCACAGGTTAGAACGTGGAGCTACGGGCATGATGGAGACCATATCATTTCTTGTGGATAGGCTTCGAGGTCTCGACCTATGAGTGAGGTGTCATTTCGGTGGGGGTTCGTAGGGATAGGTCAGGGTGGATGCAGAATTGCTCAGTCTTTTTACTCTCTGGGATACAAGGACTGTGTATTCATAAATACTGCCAATGTAGACCTAGCTGGACTTGATGTACCATCGGACTTAAAGCTTCTGATTGGGGAATCGGGTGACGGAGCAGGCAAAGACCCATCTATAGCAGAAGAGGCAGCATCCAACCAAAGGGAAGAAATAGGGGACGCAATTAAGGCTTTGTCTGATTGCGACCAGGTGTTCATATGCACTGGTGCGGGTGGAGGAACTGGCTCAGGTGCAGCGTTGCCCGTTCTTGAGGTAGCGAAGATGTGTCTACCATCCATTCCTGTTGGAATGATATCATCCATGCCTGCAAAGCAAGAGCTGGTGTCAGACGCCACAAGGAGAAACGCCAAGAACCTTCTTAGTGTCTGCTGTGATTTGGCTGATTCAGGTGAGCTTTCCCCATTCATTGTGATGGATAACGAGCTAGTTAAGAAAAGGGTTAAGCCTAGATCATTAAGGACCCTATGGATCGACGGTAACCTTGCATTTGCAAACATACTTCACAAAATCAATAGGCTCTCCGCTACCCCAACAATGCTGGTTAGTTTGGATAAGGCTGATCTTAAAACGCTTATGTTTAGAAGCGGGACCCTCTTTGTGGGGTCTAGAGAAATTAACAATCCGGAAGACAGGACCTTGGTTGAGAAGCATCTCAACATAGCCTTCACTGCTGGCACAGTGCTTCATTCTGATTCGCCACTTAAAGAGTCGGACTGCGCTCTGGTGCTTACCATGCCGAGCAGGATTCTCGATGGTGACGTTAGGTTCTTTGACCTCTTTACCGGAGTGGTAAACAAGTACCTGACCACTATGCCAAACTCTTACATCCACCGGGGAATTTACGAAGACGAGTCTAGACCTTCCATTCGCGCTACAGTCCTGAGCATTGGAGAGAGGTCTCCACGAAGTAAGATTCTTGCTAGGCTCAAGTAGCTACTTTATCTCAACTAGATCCCCGTACTTCATTACGAGTTGTCCAATCTCAGACATTACCTCGTTGGCAACATCAGTATCGTAAATTATAACCCTATGTATGGCAGGCTTAGGATCTTCTTCACACCAGGTCGACTCAGGTCCATCGCCCTCTTCATCCACAAACGCCATCACAAGATCATCCTTAAGACCTAGCGCATCAATGGTATCCATCTCTGGTCCATCGAGAAGAGATGATATCGCTTCAGCCAGTTTATCCGAATCCCAGGTAGAAAGCTCCGCCGTCTTGTTGTCTACCAATGCGAATGCCCTTGCCTGCTCATCAGTCCCGTCCCATTCAACGCAAGCGATGCTGTCCCAGCCAAGGGACTTGGCGGCTGTTACGCGCCCCGATCCCGCTACGCAGGTGAACGTATAGCTGCTAGTCTTTCTTACCAGCACAGGGAACACCTGCCCGTACTGAAGAAGACTTAGCTTAATTCCTTCAATGGACTCCTTTCCATGTCTCCTCGCGTTGTCCGGGTCAGCAACTATTTGATCCAGAGGCTTTAGCATCGGAGTCAAATCCTTGTGAACATTCCCCTTGTTTTTCATTTTCTGTCCCTTTTAACTGTAGCTGTACCTACTTAGGAGCAGGCATGAAAAGAATTAGACCCATCACCAAGCAGGAAGTCCAAGAAATTCTAGATAGAAATAGGGAGGTGTCCGAGTTTGTTCAAAAGCGAATCGGGCCCACAACGTGGAAGGAGCTCCTTGAAGAGTACGGAATGACTCAGTCAAGCATGAACAATGCTCTATCTAAAGGAGGTCTTCTCTCTCCAATAAACAGGGGTCATGTCCGAAGGTCTAAGATGAGCAGCTTCGAGGTCCTTAAATCGATGACTCAGACACTCTGGATGAAAACGGATGAGGAGTACGGAGCGATAGTGAAAAAAGCCTCACAAGAAATATCGATTAACGGAGATCTCTAACTGCAACTATCTTGGCGTCTCCCTCTAGCTCACCATTATAGATGCCTACGGAATCGTCTATGCCATTGGGTCCAGTTGTATCTCCGTCACCCATCCTCCACCAAGACACAAGTCCTGCAGCCAGAGAGTATTGGGTCATGTCTAAAGGACGCCCATTATTATAAATCTCCACAGCCTGAGCAGGAGTGACTTCATTTCCGTATATAACTGCTTCAGTCATGTACTTCTCAAACTCGTTGCCTACACCGCTTGCTGCATTTGCGCCAATCCTAACGGGGCTATTGGTGGCGGTTAATCCAGAGTATGGCTGCGGATTATCTCTCGTTGATGGCACAGGCTGTCCATCTAGATAAAGGTTCAGCCCCGCTTCAGTTTGATCCCCATCATAAGTGAACATCACGTTGTGCCATTGCCCAGGATTAAGCAAGCCTGAGGCATTGCTCTGAATTCTAATTGAGTTAAGGTTGCTCCCGCTTCCATCATAAAGTATGGCCCAGATTTTTCCGGCATCGTGATAGAATAACCAGTTTGACGGCACGCCTTGTCCACTGTTCTTAGATAGGAATGCGCCTTGATCTGATAGGCTTTCAGTTTGAACCCACATGCTCATCGAAAATGGCTGGTCATCCCCTACTCCGTTGGTGAAATTAAATCGAGAGTGGTTTCCAATCTCAATATAATCTCCGGTTCCATCCATCTCAATTACGAGTTTCCTCGAGCGTCCGACGCCGGGTCCTCTATATGTAGGGTCATCTTTACCAAAAGACATAAGCAATTCCTAAAGCAGTATGCCAAGAAGTATACCAGAAACGAGTCCGATAGAGACCGTTAAAATCTTATCCTTTAATTCAAGGGAGGATTGGTTTCTTTGTATCTCGCTTTTAAGAAGGTCTTCTCTTGCGAGGTATAGCTTCATCCGTATGTCTATATCCCTCAGGCACTTATCTCTTTCCGCCATGATCGTGGGGACGGTGACCCTCTTGCACTCCAGGGCAGACCTAAGCTTTACCTCTGGGACAAGGATGCCTGAGCATGGAGACTGAATAGGTATGGATGATTTACACTCTTCAGAATTCGCTGTCGAACTCAGAAGCAAGACTAGAACCAGAGAGGTCATCAATTCTTTCCGCCTCATGCTCTATCTCCTTTATCGTCTCTTCGAATTCCTCGTTCGAATCAGAGAAGTCCTCCTCAAAGGGGAGCGAAAGTTTCTCAAGCTCATCAGAAATGCCAATGTCTCGTGTTTTCTTAGATGCAAAATACCGATATATGAATCCGAATATTAGGACATACGAAAGTATCTCAAGCGTCTTCCTTAGAGTCTTCCTTATTTGATCCATCCTCAAGCTCCTTGATGTCTACCTTGGCTTTGGATGATACCACTCTCTTGATTAGAGCGACAGTGAAGGCGGACATTGCGCCACAAGCAGCACCAATTCCAGCACCATGAGCAGTGGACTCCATTCCAAATCCAACACCGCATCCTATGATGATTGCAGATATTCTCAAGACTGCGTCAGAGATGTGCTTGGGTAGCCTGTTTTTGCAGATTGGCTTGATAGCCTGGACTACGCCCCAGCTAACAAACGAGCAAACAAGAACGTGCTTGATGTCTAGCAACTTAATCAGATCTTCCACGGATCGCCTCCTTAAGTCTAGGCATGCCTCGCTTGACTTCAGAGAGATCCTCCTCAACCTTTCTCAGCGAGACCTGGTTTTCTTTGGTAATGAGCATGAGTGAATCAATCTTATCCTCGAGACGCTCTACCCTAGACTTGGTGTCATCCGACCGCTGACGAGCTGATTCAGCCTTAGCTTCAACATCCTTAACCATGACGGTCACTGCAACAATAGAGGCAGCAACCGAGATCGCCATGGGCATCCAGATTGAGGCAGCAGATATGTCGGTAGGATTATTATTATCTTGATGGCTACTCATACAAACTCCATTATAGCCAATATACTGGACATATTAAACAATTTATACCCATCAGTGCAGCATGCCTACATATATCAGGGCTTAGGAGATTCAATAATGATAGTGACTGTTATAATTCCATACAACGTGTCAAGGGGATACCTTGGCGAAGCTGTAGATAGCGTTATGTCTCAGACATACGAAAATGTGGAGCTAATCATAGAGAAAGGTGACTGCGTTTGGCCGGTATCTGCAAATAAAGCTATTCGAAAATGCAGGGGCGGTTTGATAAAAATTCTTTCCGAAGACGATCTACTAACGCCTACAAGTGTAGAAAGTGCGGTTGAGTATTTTTCAACCAGCGATGCGGACTTCATACACTCCAAAGCAATAAATTTCTATAAAAATGGAAGTGAAAAATACTGGAACCCTTCAGAGCAAAAGTATCCAGGGTCGCCGCATCCAACACTTGAGCGAAATATTGAGAAAAACAGTATCCACGGTGGAACTGTTACGTACAGAAAAAGGTGTTTTGAGGAAAGGCTTTTTGATGAAAAGCTTTGGACCGGAGAGGAGTGGGAGTTTCACCTTTGGCTACAGAAAAGCGGATATAAACTTGGATATCTAAATGAGTTTACGACCAGATGCAGAATACATCCTAATCAGAAGTCTATTGGATCACAGTCAAGACAAAAAGATAGGCAAAAAGAGTTCAGCAGAATAAGAGCTCAATACAAATAGCTCACCAAGGACCTAAAGGTCTTGAGTCTTAATTACCGTATGTAATTAAAGCCTGTCCCAGTCAGTACCTAGTACGACCTCATTTGTATGAGACCTTCGATCCATCGACCCCCCAAGACTCCTGCTGCTGGCCTCCCATATCGTATTTCTAATATTTAAGACCTTAAAGTCCCCACTTGAGTGTCGTAGTACGTATAAGCTGATGCCGTTCTCTTGAGCATGCTTTGCGACAAATATATCACTCATATTTATATGTTTAAACATCTTAAGAGATGGAGTGAACGTATCCAAACCAAACGCCATACAGCCAGTCCCGCCGACGTTAACCCTTCGCGTTCTTTGAACGTTCCCCTTGCATGGGAAGGTGGTCTTTCCTCTTGACGAATGGTACTCGCCAGCATTTTTATGAACCAATGATCCATGGTAGCTGACAATGTTTCCAACATGCTTATCTTTAAGAAGTCCTATTGTTCGACTTGTGTACCATTCGGGATAGATTATGTCGTCATCGCAAGTAAAGGCATACCCATTTATCCCATATTTATCCTTCATCTCCTCGGAGCAGAAGTAGAACTTTCCGACATCGCCAAGGTCTCCATAGTCGCCAGACGAAGATGTCTCATATTCGATCTTACCCATACTCTTCGCCCACATCGGAACTTCACTATCTTCATAATTATTGAAGTAGATAAAGAGCCTGTCGACCTGGGGAAGAAGGCTTTCACAGACGAGCCTTAATTCTTTCTTTCGAGAGGGAATCGTTGCGAGACACGCGACCACTTCATTCATCTACACTTCTCCCATTCTTAATGATCACACGATGAGGAGAGAGGTCGTCTTGGTGATATATTGTTTCGTCATGCCACATGCTCTCATACTTCTTCCTCAACTCAGACCCAAACCCAGTTTCATCCCTTTGGGTTAACTGGTCTCCATGCTGTCGGTATAGGTAGGAGTAGGCTCGATACATGCTTAGATGCCCACCCAGCTTCTGAGCTCGGTAGAACATGTCGCTATCTGCGGAGCACGGCCACTGACGAAACATGCCCAGCCTCTCTATCATGTTCCTTGAGTAAGCGTAACATCCGCCTAGAGGATGTATGGACCTCTTGAGCCTTCGTCCTGAAGCATCAATCTTGCAGCTATATGTGTTTACAATAGAGTCATAGTTGTGGAACGACCTGAGAATATCCCTAGATCGAGACGGGGTCCACATGTCATCCACGCCACAGAAAGAAACTGAATCAGAATCAAGAAGACTGAGACCTACGTTTTGAGCACAATATGATCCAGAGTTCTTATCCAGCATCGCAATAGTAAAGCTGCTTCTGGCTTTAGAGTCATAGAAGCATTCTTTGGCAATCTTAAGGGCATCCTTATCCCCATCAACGACCAAGATGATTTGATTCAATGAAGACCACTGGGATGTCAGGCTGTATATACAATTCCGAATGTATCCATGATGTCCATAGATCGGGACAACTACAGCCAAAGTCTTTATGGGCGACACTGTAATCAATTTGTCCTCCTCTTAACTATAGCCACTTCCTTCATGGGAAAGGCAGGCACCACCACATTAACAACATCAAAACACTCCGGAACCACTATGGGTCTATAGAAGCAATGTCTAGCAAGCCTCACCCCGTCCATTAACCTGTTCCAATAACTAAAGACCCCAACGCTACCAATGTTGCTAAAGAACGTACTCATAGCTTCATCGTGAGCATCGTCACTATTAAGGTGAAAGAGCACGTCCATCATAACCACCATATCCATAGGATCAAAGAATCCCTGAATGTCTGACCTCTTAAATGAGGAAACAGGAGAAGGAGGAGAAGAGTTATGCCGCTGTATAACAGGTTGAGCTATATCAATACCGAGGTACTCTGATGGGTTAAGTTGATCGAGTATAGGAAAAATTAAATTGCCATCTCCGCACCCAAGGTCGAGAAGGCTTTCGCACCTTGATGCCTTAAACTCTCTAATTAGAATAGATCTCTTAAATTCGGCCTCATCACCATATGAACCGGCACCAGAGTCTCCCCCAGATGAGTACCTGTTAGACCAATAATCCTTCTCGTTATACATAATGCTCCTAACAAGACGGGGTCCAGCACGGCGTGCCCACCACTGCCTCCGTAACTTTGTATTGGTGATCAGGTGCTTGAGTGGGACAAGTCCTGGCGGAAGAACAATACAATGAACACGGTAAAGCTGGATACCCCTAAATAAAAAAAGGGAGCCAAGAAAACTTGACCCCCTCTTAAATCACCAGACGAACCTATTAGGCGGTGATGTTGACCACTGCAAACAGACCCGGTCGGATTGTCGCGTTTGCATAGCGAGTCATGACACCCATGTCTACACATGCAGTACGAGGATCTCGGAATACACCAAGGTCACTTACTGGAATGTAAGTAGCGTGGATGTGACCAATTTCCTGTGGATTGTCAGACTTAACACCCAATAACAAAGTGTCGGCAGGCATGAAGCGCATTTTCCAGATGTCATAGCGGTGGTTAGCTACGCCAAACTTGTTGCTGTAGGCGTCGATATCGCCACGCACAGAATCAGTTCGGTCAGCGCCAGCACTAGTGATGCTGAAGGCTTGGAGTTGCTCAAGGAACAACAGTCCGTCAGGATCGCCAGCAATCCAGTTAGCACCACGGAAACCGTCAGCATTCTTGAAAATTTCGTTGTCTGCAGTCTGAATCGCGTCATAAAGAGTCTCTTGGTGAATCTTTGGATCCAATGAAGCGTAAACGCCTGCAGGAGTCTGTGACCAGCCAACAGTGTTATTGGTGTTTGCGATAAGCTGATCAATAACCTCGCCCTGCATTTCACGTCGGAGCTCAGTAGCCATGAAGTTACGAAGTCGATCAGACAAAGAGTCGCCGTACTGGCTCTCAAGGTCTTGCTCAGCCTGAACTGTGTATCGAGCCTGAAGTCGCTTACACTCTGCTGTGATAGTAGCAGCGGTCAAAGTGAAATCAACACCATTGCCGTCATTGCAAGAGCTTTGATCTGTTTCACCAGGGCAGTCCGCATAGTTTGGATCAAGACCAGTATTGAAGTCAGTGTTAGGTCCGTAGACTCCTTGGTCCGCCTGCTGGTATCCCATGGTGTGAACGAAAGCAGTTGGGCCGTCCATAGTTCGAACGTCAACAAGCTGATCAATTACAATCTGCTCGAAAACCATGTCCACCATCGCAAGAGACTGCTTGGTGAAAGTTGCGATGTCGTCAGGAACGATGTTCTCCGTAAGAGTAGAAGGAAAAATCCCTCGGTCAGCCTTGAATACGCTGGCAATGTTGCCACGTCGAGCTGTCTCTTGAATGAATCGGTACTGACGCTCCATCGCAGAAGCAACAACTTTCTGCTTCTCAGGACGCTTTGCGCTGATGTACTCACCCCATTTCTCTACGAGCGTAGGGGCATTCTCGTTTAATGCTAAGATACTCATTTTATCCTCCGATTTATGCCCGGTTCTTGTTGATAAGGGCTAGTAATTGTTCGTTAATGTCATTTGTTAAAGGAGCCTCTGCTTCAGTTACTTCTTCAGCAGACTCAGTGACGAGATCGTCAGCAGCGTCAACAACCTCTTGAACCACTGGCGCAGCTACAGGAGTGTTGGCTTCCTCGATCATTGAGAAAAGTCTAGACGCATGAACAGGGACAGCCTCTGGACCAGAGATCAGCCCAGACTCAACGAGAGCATTGAGCTCCTTGCGAACCAATCCAGAGAAACGCTTACCGTCAACAGCCTCTTCAACCGAAACAGCCAAAGCATCACTAAGTTCTCGAGCAATCTTTTCTTCACGAAGAGACTGAACCTCTTCATTAAGAGTGGAGAGTTGCTCCTTAAGCTCACGAGTCTCCGCTTCGCTTAGGTTGGTGCGAGCACGGCTCACATCCATCTGCTCACGAAGAGCAGAAACCTGCTCTGCAAGTTTATTCTCGGTTACAGCTTCTGGATCATCAAAGCTTACAGCTTCCACAATCTTCAGAAGAACCTCTTTCTGGGACTCATTCAGAGTCTCCAGTGGATCACTCTCAGCTTTGACAACAGTAGCCGCCGCTGGAGCTTCTTCCACGATCTCAATATTCTGATCGCTCATTTCTAACTCCTCTACGGCTTCGACAGTCTCCTCTGACTCATCTTGCCGCTCACGTTTTACAAACGTTCCTGCACTAGGAACTCTAACTAAATCATATGTCTCAAGATCGAACTCATGAACAAGCTGGACAGTCCTACCCATGAATCCGGGATTAGCCTCAAGATACTGGCTGCCTTCATCAAGAGTGATTTTCTCAACAAGCCCAGTTCCACGGGAAGATGCACCGATGTCCATACCTGCACGATAGAGGGTAAGAAGATCCCTACCTGCGGCAGTATTGAGCAATGCAAACACGCCCTCTGCCATAGCCGTGTTACCGTCAACAACAGTATCAACAGATACAAGACGAGCAGCAACCTCGAACGTTGACCCAGACTCTGGGTGTCCCAACTCTCCGTCAACAAACTCACCTGATTCAAGTCTCTCTTGTAGCCTAGCATTCTGCTCAACAAATTCCTGAACCTGGTAGATGCGCCGATTCTTGTTCACCACACCTGCTCGACCCAACTCAGATTGTACCGCAGCTATGTAGATGTCTGGATCAAGACTTAGAGTCTCAACATCCTCGACCAAACGAGAACACTGTTTGACAAACTTTTCTGTCAAACTGGTCCTCTGCACACAAACGTCTAATAAGTTTTGCTTTTCCATGATTGATATCTTACCAGAGCAGCGATTACATTAAAACCTTAAATGTTTCAAGGGTTTACCGATAGGCTGGCTACCCATCAAGAAGGCTGGACCAGGAGGGGACAACTACCGGGCCCCTCCCGTTATCAAGGCTAAACTTCTGACGATCTATCCACTTTCCCTTTGATAGGAAGGCTGTTTTCATGAATGATCCAACCGCCTGCTTCAGGATCGAGGTCTTCTTTCTGGATGGGTTCACCTTCTCTATTGCATCAAGCATAGACTTAAGTCTTTCCTTCTGCTTTTTATTTAAAGATGCCCCATCAAGAATTCCTGGTACTGGAATCGCCACCATTACTTCCTTAGGGTCTTAAGTGCGAAGACAAGTGTAGATATCTCCTCTCTATCTAATAGGGATGCATTCTCAGCAATTAGAACTAAGGAGTCCCCCAGACGCTCAAGCTTAGCGCGAACATTGGTGTCGCTCTTGCCCTGTTCAATATAGGAAAGTATCTGAAGTGAAACGGCGGGAGCATCCTCTAACACCTTGTGATCACACTCTTCAGAGTTTAAGGACTCATCATAGCTTGACTGCTGCTTGTCTCTTCGATCATCAGAGGAGTACTTGTCCTCAAACTTATCCTGGACCATTCTTAATGAATAAAACATTTGTCCGCCAGCACTCTGAGGATCTCGCTCCTGCCAGTTTTGAAGCGTTTGGCTAATCATGGACATAAGCATATAGAATGAGGTCTTCGCAGGCTCACCATGCTCCGGCATCTTCTTGCCAGCCTCAATGATCTTTCCCATGTCCTCGATGTACTTCGCAGCAACATCGTCGTCTGTAATCTCCTTGGCCATGTAAAAGTGGAGCATGTCCCCAAGGGTGTGTCGCAAAGCAACAAACTTCATTCCCCAGTTTGCCTCGTACAGTTTGCCGTAGCCCTCATACTTGTAAGCGCCGCCTTCATAATTCTTCATAGATACCTCTTCCTTTTTTGAACTCAGTGGGTGAGGACTCGGCAACAGGTCGTTGTCAGGTCCGTTATATTTTGGATCATCTGGTTTTAAGTTTTTTAGCATCTTAAGAAAAGCTCTTACCCTTCCGAATGCCCATTGAGCCCTAGTGACCCCTGGTCTATGAGATGTGCTAAATGCTCCAGCACCACGAAGCCAGACCTTCTTAAGCATAGGCAGTGTAGATATCTTCCTTTCGTCACCACCCATTGCATCGTTGTGGGCTTTTACTAAACGCTTCAATGCAATCGTAGTCTGCTTGTTGAAGTTGGGCGCAGGGGAACTAGCAGTACCCTTGCCCGTGTTCTTCCCACCTTTTATCCTGTCTCCTGGTGGAGCAGGGGTTCCCTGACCAGCGTCACCCGCTGCCTCTCTCTTTGACTTAATCTTATCGGACATAGACTGGATCCAGCTTCTGCCTTTGCCTTCACCATCGTCGCCCCATAAAAGCCACGCAGTGTACCCCGGTGTAGGAGGGTCAGACCAGTCCCTGCCTTTTGTCAAATTCCTGTCGTCATCATGTCTCGCAAGCCATGCTGCTGCACGAATGATCTTATCGTCTGACCACGTTCCCGTCTTAACCGCATCGGATGCAGACCTAACCGTAGCAGGCTTCAGTCCGTCTCCACTAAATCCATCCTTGTGTAACTCGAGACCCTTCTTAAGAGCTGATATTACATATGCTGGAAGCTTCTGTTCTTCTGTATAGCCAGATGCATAGGCTGCAGTTGCTTGAGCAGAAGCAAGGGCGCGGGCGGACTTCATGCCCTCAACGTCACCAGGGTTGAAAGTATAGCACTTTCCAGAGTCGCCCCATTTATAACCAGGCTTTCCGTCGAGTTCACATGAGATAATAGGCATTTGGTGTTCTCCATAGATACGAAGACATTATAACGCTTGAGGATAAGAAGTGGAAGTAGGAAGGGGAAAGAGGAAGGGAGACCCCCCCACTAAGAGGGGGACTCCTTTCAGTTCTGTTCTACAGGATAGACCAGCACAGAGCATCACTGCTCTCAGAGCTTCCTGCCATTACTGCGCTCAAGTGTAGAGTCACAGACTGGCGAGCCTGATCAAGATCAACGAATGCTGATCCATCAATAGTCATTCTACCGCCGCCACTAACAGTTCCGCCGTTAATCCTGACCTTGTATCCTGCCGCAAGGTTCTGAACCTTAAAGGTTATTGTTGCGCCACGATCAGCTGCAGCAATTGATGTCGGAAGATTCAAGGACACGTCCGAAGAGATAGAGCCTACATCATAAATGTATGCGCCATCCAGGTCTGCAACCGATGAAGGTAGAGACGCGGTCCCATCAAGCAGCCCAGTAGAGCTCTTGACCAATGGTCCGTCAAGATCGTAACCCGTAGGAGTAACGAATGAAGCAGAGCTTCCAGTGCTCTTGTAGAAACCGCTATCAGAGCTGAAGGTGATCTCACCATCGGCATTAATCAACGGCATGAGCCCTTGGTCAAACGAGCCTGAGCTTACGGATGAATCAAAGCCTACAAATACGTTGTCTCCGCCAGGTGTAGAAGAGCTTGCCTTCTGTGCAACACCTGCAGCAGTTGGACTTGCAGTAGCTACAGAGATCTCAAGCTGATTAGAGCCATTGATATCAGTAGTGACGACAGTCCCATCACCAACTACAGCAATAGATCCTGAAGTCGTAACAGCACTTGTGGTGTCCCCGTTCGCATCTTCCAAAGAGATGCTTGTAACAGTACCCTGCTGTCCTGCAGATCCAGCAATAATCTCACCTGAAGAGTTAATTGCTAAAAGGCTGTCAGCCGCAAGGCTTGCAGATGCACTTACCTTAAGCACCTTACCTTGTGCAGATGAACCAACGCCAGTAGCAAGCGTCTGATTTGCCGCGTTTCCGTAAGCGCCAGCACTAATAAAACCGTCGCCCCCAGCAATGCTGAATTGACCGTTGTTATACAGATTGCCCAGGTTACTGTTGGGGTCGGAGACAGTGATAGTATAAGTCGGAGTTGATCCCCCGTCACTGGAAACGCTGACGATCGTGAAGTCGTAGCCACTGCTATTCAGCACTTGTCCGGCCTGGACGGAAGATACGTTTGTCTGTGTCTTTACAGTATCAGCAGAAGGATCAATAGCATTCGAAGAAATGAATTGACCAGAGCTGACTGCGGTCCAACTGACAGCCTTCACCAGGTCGCCTGCGCTTAAGTCGCCCACAACCTCGGCAACATTACCAGAAGAAATGCCTGCGTCGAGGCTGATCCATCCACTGCTTGCAGTAAAATAAGCAGAGTCAAATGCTGCTACACCCGTATTGTATGCAGCCTTATTATCAGCAGAAGAGGCTGTGCCCGCATTACCAATAATGGTTTCTAGGTCAGCACCACCAAGACCCTTGTTCTCTACGCTAGAACTTTGGGCTGAGTACGAAAAGCTGTATCCTGATGCACTTACAGTGTCACCTGACTGCAGGTTACTAAGCGATCCAGAAGAGATGCTTACCTTCCAAGATGACGCCGAGCTGTCAAATGAGATGATTGTACCAGCGACATTACCGTAAGTTCCGGTAGAGCTGAAGCTTGCACCTGAATATATGTAGTTGAAGTTCGCATTAGTTGAGAACTCCATAACCGGAATTGAAATTCGACCAAGAACCTCACTCTGACCAAGAGAGTCATCCAGCCTTACGATGGCTCCAGCATTAACACCTGTGTCTTCGACAGCGGCAGTACCGAGACCCAAAGAGGTTCGAACGGTGGCACCAGACTCTGCAACAATATCACCATTAGCATCACCAACAAGGAACGTCCCGTCGGCGATGGTTAATCCAGCGATGTCGTCAAGAAGAGCATTCTGAGCCTGAGCGCCCAAATTGCTTCGCGCCGTAGCAGCGTCCGAGGCACCTGTACCACCATCGGCTACAGCGAGATCGGTAATGCCTGTGATGCTGCCACCAGTAATAGATACAGCGTCAGAGTCTTGAGTAGCAATTGTGCCTGCACCAATTACGGTACGAGCAGCCGACGCATCAGCAGCAGTAATAAGCCCAACCATTGGGGCAGTGCTGGAGCCTGTACCGCCGTTAGCAACAGGAAGAGTCCCACTTACGTCTGAACCCAAGTCGACAGAGCTCTGAGTCGCAAGAGATCCTAGCCCCAGGTTAGAACGAGCAGAGCTTGCACTATCGAGATCACTTAAGTTGTTAGTCTTAAGCAAAGCACCAGTAGCATTAGCAGCAACAACCCAGCCAGTTGACGGAGTTGTTCGATAGATCATAGTGTTTCCAGCATTGCTGGAGCCACCCTCGATGAATACGTGAGCACCTGCAGTAGGAGCACCAGTATCAGGGGACGTGGAGTCCCATGCCGACCCGTCCCACTCTACGATGTTGTTTGAGAGTGAAGACCATGCACCGCTACCACTCGCGCCCACAAGATAACGATCCCCTGTAGAGGGAGTTGAAGGGGGGTTGTCCTGTTGAGTAAGAACAGAGGCGAACCATTCGCCGCCACCTGCAGCTACAGCATCAAGAACATACTGCTTGTTGGCTAATGCATTGCTGGCAGTAGCCGGAGACCCGTCAAACAACGAGCCCTTAATGTCGAAGTTATGAACTCCAAATAATCCGAAAGACATCAAATACCTCCATTAGGAAATGATATAATAGTTAGTGCCGTCAGAAACCAAGTTGACGGCGGAAAATTCATTTTCGAGATCTATATAAGTCTCATCGTCGATCCGTCCCGTAGAAACCAAAACCCGGACACGGTTAACGTCAGCACCTGCTGTGTTTTTAATATAATATAGCACCCCAGTTGAAAGAGATGGAGCAGGCAGATTAACACTAATCAGCCCAGCCGTACTGTCAACTAGAAGCGCGGTCTGAGATGTAGGCAAGTTGTACGGACTGTCTGCCGCAGTAATGCTGACAATCGACAACGTTCCACCACCGCCTCCTCCGCCGCCTCCCCCTCGGAAGGAGCCCTTAAACATTACTTAACTCGCTGGAGGAACGTCGTACCAGAGTTCCATCTGAATCTCAGGGGTACCGCTCTCCGCCTTCAGAAAGAATCTGGTTACGTTTGGATGACTACTACACCTGAGCTCCACGCTTGGACCATTCGGGATCACAACATTATATGCATCGGCTGGCGTTGGACTTCCTCCGGAAACATAAAATGCAACTCGAACTCTCTCTGCTGCAGTAGTTGAATTATTCAACAATGCTACAGACTTAAGGAGCCCCCTCTGATCCCCATCAGGGTCCTGAGCAATCCCGTCCGCTGCACCAGCATAGGCTGCAGTACGAAGATCGATCTCAGTGTACGATGCGCTGCTAACCGTAATGGTTCTCAGCAGTCTGTTTGCGCCCGGCTCATCTGTTGTCGGGATATGCCCGCGCCAGTATGTCGCTAATGATGGTAGTGCCATTGTTCCTCCGATGATTTTAAATTATCATTTGACTTGTAGTGTTTATACCCATTGAGAAAATTATAATTCCTCTGAGAACTTCAATCCCTTAATCTGCATCACTGCAGCAGGAAGGCATTCTGTTTGATTCTTAACCTCAGATGGAAGCCCTGAGTCAGACCCTGGACCGTACTGAGAGTTTGCGATTGCCTGAGAGCCCATGTACGCAACGTTAGATGCACCCTCGTAACCCACAAGGCGAACAGGGCACAGTCCGTGAGGATCGCTAAGGGCTGGCTTAATGTTCCCTCCATTCGGGGTCATGTTGTGCTGCGTGCCAGATACTGTCTGCATGTTATTGCCATCGAATCCAAGTGCAAGCACCGGTCCGTTGAGCCCTATGGAAAGAACCCTCTCCACCAGCTCTTGCCAACTCACCTTAGAGCGAGCACTGTTTTGTGCAGCGTTCGTTACATGATCGTTGACGTTGCCTCTCTGAGCATATGAGTTCATTACCCATGTCCCAGAGCCTCCCGAAGTGATCTCGGATAGCGCAGAAGGTCTCGGAGCATAGGATACATCCCAAGACTTTCTTGGCTTATGGTTTCTTCTAGACTTTCTTCTTCCGCTCAAGGAGTCAAACAGGGAGCTTCCAGCCTCGAGATTATATGAATACCCTAGCTCAAAGTCTGGGTTGGAAAGATCTATCCTCTGACCTGAAATCATAAGACCAAGCTTAAGATAGTTATCTGAATGATTGCCTCCGCACAGGGTTATTCTGATATTCTTATATCTGGAGTTAGACCCAGATCCCAAGCCTGTTCCCATCATGTTGTAAAAGTCAGGAGTGTTTGAAGCCATTCTGTCACTAATGATTGCCATCGACCCAGGGGTTATTTTCGATGAAGCTACTGCAGAAGACAGCGTGTCTGCGAATATGCTAGATATCGACCTATCCAACGTCAAATAGTCAGAGCCATTGTCCAGAATCTTAAAGTAGTAGGTAAACTCCATGTCGGCAGACTCAGCTATCTTTGTCTCCGTCAGTACGTTTATGGCACCATTATCATTAAGGGTAGCCCTTCTATCCACAACCACTAAGTAGAAGTTCTCATTACTTTGAGACTTATACTGTGAGGGTCTAAATGGAGGGCTATCGTTCCTAGATCCCGTAAAGTAGACAGTATTTGGGGATCCCGTTTCTATCCTCCATGATGGCTTGTTGACGTTTAAATAATTCGAACCGTTGTACTCTAGTGTTGCACCGCTTGACTCTAGAACTATAAGACCACCGAGATATGGAGGGGTTACGTTCCATATTGATCCACCCCATTCGACTACATTATCAGCCAGTGATCCGGCCCAAGATCCAGACGGGTTTGATACCAAGTACCTATCCCCAATAGAGGGGGATGCAGGAGGTGCAGAGGACAGTGATATTACACTTTCCGTGTTATCTTCATCCGGGCTTAGCAGTGAATACTTAGCAAACGACTGCAGGTACACGGGCTTATAGAACATGTTTGGCTGAACTAGCTCGAGCCAACTAAGCGATCCCACATAAAGATGCCACTGAGACGTAGATGCTGGATTCTTAACTATGTCGCCTCGTGAGGGGTTAGAGAATACCCATGAGAACGTTCCGCCAGAGAATGTCCATGTTGCATATCTCCCAGACTCACCAACCCATAACCCGGTAGGAGTCGTGCCCACTACGTACTTATCCAATGCCGAAGGTCCAGAGGGCGGAGTGTTCAGCACGTCCAGTGCAGATGAATCCTGGTTGTAATAATTGAACAGAAGACTGGATGGGTCTCCAGGAGAGCAGAATAGCATCGTAAGGTCCGGCTGAGATGCTGTATTATATGTTCCAAACGTTAAAGAGTTTGAAAAGTCGACCCTGACACTAGAAGTGTTTAATCCAAACAGCGACACAGCCTCAGGATTAATGCCCACATCAGACTTTAATTCAATCTGGTAGGTGGGAAGCTTTGAGTTGTTGAAGCTGCTAGATGTGTTCTCTGAGGTTACCGAAAAAATCAGCTCCTCAACTGGGCTCCTCCATCCGTCTTTTACCGGAGACTCAAGCGCAGCAAGAACAGGGAAGGACGACTTACCCTCATAGGAGAACGTTGTTTGACCTGTGGCTCTCCCTCTAAAAGACAACTCAATCCCATTGTCTATCATCTGTGGAGACGGTCTGCACGATGGAGGTCCCATTGGGGACATCTGCCCCCCGTTGTAAAGCCTAAGGAAGTCAAACTGGGGCTCATTCTTTATTCGAAGCGTCTCAATGAAACTGCTCATTCCTATAGGAAAATCCACCTGATTCACATAGTCTTCTGCAAAGCACGGCTCAAATATCAAGAAAGATCTAGACATCTGAACAGCCAAAAATGAGCACTTGGTTGCGTTTGATGTTCCGGTAGACGTATCCTGAATACCAAACTTTATCCCTTCTTTAATTGATGTGCCACCATCTCGATCTTGATTCTTCGGAAAGATCGTTGTTGCCTGAACAACTGAACCTCTAAATCCATTAAGCATGTCTGGGTCAGCATATCGGTCCCACTGTCTTGCAAATATGAACGGAGTGAACCCGTCTGAGTTGTTATCCCCTAGAGGCTTAAGACCCCAAATGATCTCATAGAATGGAACCTTCTCATCTTCGTCTGATCCATCACCATCATCTGAAAACTGTATCTCAGAATTAGATATCATCGGGTACACTGTGCTGGATCCGCTCCATCTTGGATTAATTAGGGAAAAGTAAACGTTCCCACCGTCTCTGGATATCGAAAGACCCATTGAGAGATATGGCAAGATGGTCGTTGTGTCCTTGAGAGAGATGTCCACTGAGCACCTCATTGAACTTGCATCAGCGTTTGAAGAAGAGTCCCCCCTAGAGCCGCCATACTGGATCTGAACCACCGCTCTTTGAACAAATGAAAGTGCGGACTTGCCCTCTTCATACACTAGCCCACCCGAAGTTTTTAACGCCTCGCCGTTCGCATTCGGGAAGCCGAACATACCGTAGTGCTGGGTAGACAAAAAGTCGTTATTGAAATCATATGTGACATCCTGAGACGATGACGCCGTCAACTCATACTTCTTTGCGTAAGTAGTTGATACGTCCTCATCAGTGGATACCGAACCATAAGTACTGGATGTGGACTCGTGATCCCATCCCCAGTAGATTGGATTCTTAGCGCCAAGAAGTGATACCTGAAAACAGTTGGATCCAAATATCTGACAGTTGTCTTTTACGCCTACACTTATTCCTCCATCAACCGCCTCTAGCGTAACCGGGAAAGAGTCATAGACATTTGCCAGCGTTGCGCCCGGTGAATATGGCGTAAGGTTTAGCCGATATCGAGTGGGGTTATTTTGGGTCGTTATACTCGTCAACTCGAACCTCATCGCCTCCGATCCAGGAGTAATCCCTGTGATGGAGAATGTTACATAACGAGTATTTGAAAATGAAATCGATGTCCAATCCTGGAATATGTCGACATGACTGCCGCTCGAGGCGTCTACGTAGTTTTGCTGTAACCCGGTCGAGGTGTCAAAGAAGACCTGACCGTCTTGCTGTCCCTCTTGCTGGCTTCCGGGAACCCCAAAACGATTAGTGACTGTCTTCCCGTATGCACCATAGCATGCCTCAAAGCGCCTGAGCTCCGTGGGTAGCCTCACATTTAATGGCTGCACTCCATCCGACTTAATTAAATACACACCTCTAGTCATTGCCGCCTTTTGAATTAAACGAGCGTTAACATACGTCAAAGAGTTGGGACTGTCTGAAGGCGTCCTCTCCCATGACTCACAGCTAATTGTCACAACCTCGCCCCGATGCAAGGTGGTCGCAACATCAATTGGTCCCTGCATCAATATGGGGCCTCCGCCATAAAGCTTTTGCGGAAGAGCTTCAGATCCTGGGTCCCTTATTCCTGAAAAGTAGGCCGAGCCAAGATAACCTCTGTCAGTAGAGCTAAACGTTGGGTCGACATTCTCAATGGCTTTATAGGTAACGGACAAATAGTCATACATAGATTCTAGATCCTCGTATGTGTTATCCCTCCTGGTTCCCACATAAGGTAAAGCCATCCCAAATCTGCTTATGGCTGCTTGGATTGGCTCTCCATATGAATAGATTAAAGAAGACAAGCTTGGCGCAATCTCTTGCCCAGTAGACCCAAAGGCTATTTCATCTACACTCAGGGTTCTCTGCATAACGTGGCAGCCCTGTGGATTCCCAGGACCACCAATATTCAGAGTGCAAACTGAAACCAGAACATATCCCTCTGGGGTCATGCATACACTACCACTTAAACAATAAACGCTCTCATCGATATGCGTCCTGTATCCAAAAGGATAGTTCACAGTCGTTGAGGACGCCTCTGAAAATCTGATCTGATTCTTTCCTCCGCCCAGCCTTTTCTCTGATGACCAAGAAACTCCGTCGTCGGTGACAAATATCGAAACAACGCTTTCACTTAAGTCCGCGAGACCGTCCGGCTGTGTGCTTGACATTCCCCTGTTGCCTATTGAATTTGCCGTAAGCAATAGCACCAATCTTCCTGAGTCGGTTATGCAGGTGTCCACATTTGAAAACTGCTGAAATTCAATAGACGACCCGAACTGAAGGCTCATTATCTCATTAGCTGAAAATGTCACCCCACGGTCGTCACTTGTCAATGAGTACAGCTTATCTGCCATGGCAACCACAGCAACAATCCTCCCAGACGGAAGAACTTCTGCGGAAAGAGAAAGAGGTATTCTATAAGAGTCTATTCCTGAAATGTCGGAGTCTTGCTCTCCTGCCAGAAACCCATCATACTTGTTTAGCTGAAAGTAGGACCTCCGGTCCACAGATGAACCGGTTGTTAGTCCTGACGAGAAATTTGCATATGAGTCCATGCTTGACGTTAACTCGTCTACACACAAGAAGGATGAATTATCGATAGAGTTTATTGCTCTTCCTCGATAGCCGCAATATATGAGAAGGACCTCCTCCGTGTCAGGAAACTGAACCATTGAAACGCCTGTGCATCCTGAATAATTTAGTCCAGTTGCATCCACGTCCAAGGAAGAGTTCTCTCCTACCTGTACAGGGTAAGAAGCATTCGCCGTACTCCAGAATCTGTCCTCATTGAGACTTAATCTAACTTTGATGTTCCCCTCTGGGGTGTCTGATGGTCTATTCCTGAAGGTGTTTATGGCAAATACTATTCCACTGTTAGTTGTTCCTGGAGCCGGATCTACAGGCCCGCTTCCTTTTGGATTTACCGTGAACTGGTTCAAGCTAAGATCAACGTCCACAATCTCATAGTAAGTAGGGCGAGACGTTCCGCTATCTGCCGAAAAGTAGCGTCCAACTTGAATTTCAATTCTATTAGTCTGACCCAAAACAAAGGTAACCACATTGTTTGTAACGTCGCTATACACAACATCCCAGGATGTGCCTCCACCGCTGCCTGTTGCCCTTAGCGTATTGTCAAGCATACTGCTTTTAAACGTCCACATCCAAGGCGGGCAGTAAGAGTCGAGATAAACGGAAAGAAGGTTACCGTTCTTGAGGGAAAGTAAAGATGGGCGTGTATAGCATTGGGACTTTGAATTAGATGCATCGTAAAAGTCGTATTCAAGAGAGAATGGAACCTTGTTGAAATAGTTTGGAGTTGTTCTCATCTGGTAGCCGTTGTCGGATCCAGGCTCAAGGTCCCTCTTATAAGTAAACTTGCTTCTATTTGACGCGCCGTCCGTCTGAATAAATCCAGACCCACTTGTCTTCCTTGGACTCACCCCCGCCTTGTATACATAAGCAGACTGATTGCTGGTGTCCTCAGAAAGCGTCGCCTCAACTGTCCCAGATGCTGTGATTGAGATGTCGCCACCTGACGAAGAGTCTATCTTTACACTTGGCTCAAGCGATCCCTCACCATACATCTCAGTCTTCGTTGACTGATTAACACCCGATACTGTAGGCGGTGTCGTTACGGACTTCACCGACTCGACCTCCGAAGACTTTAAGTTCTTATCCTGAAGTATCGCGTATCTTCTATTGTATGATGACATATTTAGCCTCTAAGTTTATGACTGCCGGATCAGCGGTGCTCCACCTATACCACGAAAACCCATAAGGTTTTGAGAGGAAGGCTTGGAGCCTGGACCAGCAACACTTATCGAACCAATCAAGAAGGGAAGCAATGCTGCGGCTGCTTGACCGAGACCGTTCGCATTCGGATTGATTCCAACATTTACATTTAAATTAGGTGCAACACCCGCACCAGAATTTATCGCATCTATGGCTGAAGGTCCACCGATATTGGATACGGCCGATCTATTGAGAACAGCTTCACCGGTTTGGAGTAAAGCAGGTACATCGTCAGACATTGAAGCCCTGAAGTTTCTTCGAAGAGTATCTCCAACCATGCCGCCGTCAAGAAACCCTTGAACTCCCGCTGCTCGGTATTGGCTTGCAAGGGACTTGTTTTTCATTCCGGATGTGACGTTGCCACCTGTGTGAAAGCTGATTCCGAATGGGTTTTTCTCGAGAAACTCAGATACGCCCAGGGTTAAAACACCTCGTGCGACTCTACCTACGGTACCCCCTCCTGACACAACGTCCCCGACCTCCGAAAATATTCTTTTAATGCCATCGCCAAGAGACTTCAGTATCCCGATTGATAACGCTTCTGCAATGCCTCTGAAAACACCAAGAAGTATTCCCGGAAGACCCCTGATTAACGCGAATAGTCCTCGAGCAAGCGCCTCTATAATCCTTGGTATCAGTCTGATTATCGCAGCAATGATATCCGGCAATGCATCGACAACCTCTTGAACCAAAATCTCAAAGAACTGAGGAAAGTATTCTCCGAAAGCATCGAGTGCTTCTACGAGACCCTTAACCAAGAGAGGGAATACCTCTGGCAGTTTCTCTGTTACAGTCTGGAAGAACTGAGTCACAAGGGGTCCGAGTTGCTCTGCGATTCTAAGTGCAGCCTCTACGGACCTATTGATCTCTTCTTCAAGCCTCTCTGCTGCGGTCTGTGGCTCATCGCCCTGCTGACTTCTGAGTAGTGCAGCGAGAGCAGCCTGCTCCTGTGCAATCTGGTCATTGGATGCACCGCTTCTTTGTAGTTGAGCAAGGGTAGCTCTCTGAAGTTCGAGTGCCTCCTTCCTGTCTCTCCTGTCCTCTTCATCTGGAGTATCTGCAAGGACGCCTACTGCTGCCCCTAGAGATCCAAGAAGCCTTTCGACAGGTGCAGCTATCGCGGTACCAATTGGCGTAAGGATATCTCCGATGGTCTTAACGAACAAGTTTGCGACAGCGAGAACGCCTTCTCCTGTTACTCGAACAAATAGGTTTGCCGCACCAACGATTCCACCAGCAACACCTCGTATGAATCCGCTCTCATTGTTAAGATTTATAAAGAACTTGTCACGGAGCTTTGCATCAATCAGATCCCGTCCAGCCTGGAATACTGCAGGAAGTTTCGCTACAGAGCTGCCGATTGCGCCAGATATCTTTTCACCGAAATTGAAACTAAGATCACCAACAGCTTGAAATGCACCATCAAAAATCTTTCCGGGAGCTAACTCGGTCTCATCAGCCAACTCTCGTATAGAGTCCTTTAGAGACACCGCTGCCGCCGCAGCATCGACAAGATTGATTGCCATTTGAGCCGTTGGTCCCACAGCCTTCTTAACACTGTCGTCTAAAGAATTAAGGAACTCTTCTGCTTCTGGAGTGTCCTTCAGGGACTCCTTTAGCGCCTTCACTCTAGTCTCTATTAGCTGCTTGGCTTTATTTATCTCCTCTGCCGTCCCAGAGCTGATGGCGATATTGAAGTCTGATATAGCGACCCTGGCAAACTCAG
>Ga0315320_10000208_pt1 | contig 46608 bp, 33 predicted proteins | sample M140m21515metaG_FD_203458 | JGI IMG/M metagenome (GOLD analysis project Ga0315320, IMG submission 203458) | Ammonia-oxidizing marine archaeal communities from Monterey Bay, California, United States - M1 40m 21515 | ecosystem: Environmental > Aquatic > Marine > Coastal | place: USA: California... | reverse complement strand
TGGTCGCATTGTGGCGACTCGATTCTCGTTTGGCCCCATTCATTGCAACGCTGCTTGACCCACTCAATGACCAAGACGCCTTGGACTCAAAGAACTCTTTTGTGAAAGAGCGTTTCACTATCCTCAACGCCACCAAAGGATCGAAAGGTGATCCCCAACCAGAATTTTCGATCCATGGAAGCACGCGTCAGGTAACCAATCCGGAAAAATCGACTTCGTTGCCTGAGTTGGTCTCCGCCAATGCAATCATGAAATCAGTCAATCAATTGTTGCCAAATCTGGATCGAATGATTGAACCCACCACTTTGCAGGGTAGCTATACAAATGAAGTGAACCTGTATGCCAATAACCTTCAGTACGATAACCGAGAGAAGACACGGCCAACATTGCAGTCCAAATCGCAATTACCCAGCGGCGACTTGGAATTATTGAATCGAAACATGGCAGTGCAGCAGCAAATTGCCTTCAACTACCAAGAACAATTTCTGCAACAGGATGGCACATCCGATGAAAGCGTCATGCGTCCTGACAACAGTTCGCTATCTCATCAATGGAGCGTTTCGGGGAAACGCCTGATGACGGTGTGGGTTGACGATCAACTGTTCGTCCTCCGCCCAACAAGAGAAGACACTGATGGACTTGACGGCGTGTGGGTCGATTGGAAAGAGCTCAAAGCTTCGATGGCCTCCGACATCACAGACCTGCTACCAGAAGCGGATTTCCTGCCGGTTGGAGGTGAAGAAAACTTGAATCCAGCCATCACACTTGCGGCTTTGCCAGCCCGCTTGGTGACCCCTGGCATTGCCGCAGTGCCTGAGACCTGGTCACCGACACACACGGCTCTCGCAATTGCTTGGTTCACACTGCTTGCAACGGCAGCGATCGCTGCGGTCTTTTTACAAAAACTAATTGCACTTAGCGAACGTCGAGCATCCTTTGTTTCCGCTGTGACGCACGAACTCCGAACCCCACTCACCACATTCCGACTGTATACGGATCTGCTATCTCGGGACATGGTCAGTGATCCAGCCGACCGAAAAGAATATCTGGAAACACTCAGGCAAGAGTCAGACCGCCTGACGCATCTAATCGACAACGTACTCCGCTATTCCAAGCTGGAACGCACATCCGCCATTCCCGCAACGGAAGTCATCTCTTTGACCGATTGGATTGACCGCATCACCCCTCGGCTCATCGGGCGATTGAATCAAAGCGGCATGACACTCGAGATCATTTCGCCAAATGAGGGCCAGTGGAAAACGGACCCCCCTGCAATGGAACAAGTCATCTTCAATCTTGTCGACAATGCAGCCAAATATGCCAAGTCCGGATCTGATTCGACGATCCATTTGACCGCGAAAATTTCAGATCACGATGTCATCATCCGCGTTGCAGACCACGGTCCCGGAGTGCCGGAAGCGTTGCAACATAAAATTTTCCAGCCCTTCAGCAAATCTGCGGAGCAAGCAGCTGAAACAGCGGCCGGTGTTGGGCTTGGTTTGGCCTTGGCAAGACAGACCGCGAATGCCCACGGCGGAACGCTGACCTACGAACCAACCGCTGGTGGGGGTGCAACTTTTGTTCTTCGCACCCCAATAGGAATTTCAAGTTGAAATGCCCTCCTGCTCCAAAACCAAGATGTGCGTGAAATCGAAACGAAGCTGCCTGGCTCAGCAAACTTGGCTCGATCTGTAGCACTGAATTTTCCGATACAAACGTCGATCGCTAAACACCCTTGCGTCACGCCGACCGCTAGCAGGTTTGCTACGCCTTAATGCCCCGCAAGATGCGCCCCCAGATGTCAAGATTCACTTCACTAGCAATCCAACAACTACCAATCGGCTCCATTCTGCGAGCCCCTATCAATGAAATTGGCAACACGAACACAAAACTATTAGCCTAGGGCACCGAAATTACAGCGGCATTTCTCGAAAAACTGATCACCCGAGGAATCACCAGAGTCGCGATCAGTGATGGCGACATGGCGAGCATCAACGCCTTTCGACCGCAGGGCAATGCACGTTGCCCCGCACCGAACCACCTTTATCGTCAATCGATTTCCTTCAATGATTTCAGCAAAAAGATCGATCAGATCGTTCATTCAGGAGAGGTATCCAACGCAAGCGAGTCTGGTGACCCATTTTTAAAGAAGATCGAAAAATCCTCAACACAAAGTTACGAGCGGGGACTTGAAGAGCAGTGGTCTTACGAGAGCGAAGAACAAATCCTGAAACTGAGTAAGTTATTTGAATCGACACTCGATGGCCAATCAATTGATGTGCAGTTCCTGAAGAAACAATGTGAAATCATTTTGCAGCGAATTTGCATTGATCAGGATGCGTTTGTCTGTTTTGCAGCATCACCCTTTCCATCAGGTTATCCTTCGCGGCACGCTTACCATACAACCTGCATGGCGTTGGCTATCGGCGTGGAGTGCGAACTGGATAACGAGCATCTTCTTCAACTCGGCATGGGCAGCCTGATACACGACATTGGGATGGGATTGATTGGTCTCAAACAGTTTGAGAGTCCGACAACCATTCTTGCCAAGGGTTTGAAGAATCTGGCGGATCATCCTGTTGCCGCCTTGAAAGTGACTGATTTCCATGAAGAAGAATTTACAGATGCAGCGAGGTTGGTGACCTACCAAATTCACGAGCGTCTTGATGGGAGCGGCTATCCACGGGGCCGCCTGAGCCATCAAATCCATCCGCTCGCCAAAATCGCCGCGGTAGCAGATGCGTTCGTCGGCATGTTGACTCCCCGCCCCCATCGCATGGGTGTTCAGGGCTACTACGCCATCAAGAAGATTCTCGATGAGACACGCGAGGGAAAATACGATCCCAAAGCAGTCCGTGGACTGCTGAAAGCAACTTCACTGTTTCCGATCGGAAGCTATGTCAAACTGACCAACGAGAAGCACGCGAGGGTGATTCGTTCAAACCAATCTGAATACACCAAACCAACGATTGAAGTGTGGAATGGGGACACTCAGGAAACTGAACCGACCGTGATCGATCTCTGCGAGCAAGATACGATCGCAATCACCCACGCCATTGCTTGCCCCAAGGCTGCATGACATATCACTGCACAAAACCCTCGCCCAAACAGGCGTGTCGAAGACAGTGCTCTAGCCCAAAACTTTGGCCCGAAGTGTAGTCAGCAATTCAATCGCCTGACCAATTTCGGCCATTTGTCTTTCCGGATCCTGCGGGATCTCGCGTTCAATGGTCAAGGGACCTTCGTAGCCGATTTCCTGAAGAGTACGAAGGTACTTCTCCATTCCAACATCTCCTTCGCCCAAGGGCACTTCGGCACCCCACGTATCACCGGGTTTATCGCTCCAAGTACCATCTTTGCAATGGATACTTCGCACGTGCTTTCCAACGGCCTGCAGTGCTTCAATTGGCTCTCCGGTTCCGTACAGAATCATGTTGGCTGGATCAAAGTTGATTTTCAAATTTTCGCGATCAACCTGTTTAATGAACTCGAGCAAACCCTCAGCAGTTTCCTGGCCCGTTTCCAAATGCAGGAACTGACCATGATCTGCACAATGGTCACAGAGTTGACGTGTCACGTCGACGATATCTGAATACCCTTCTGCCTGTGGATCATGTGGAATGAATCCCAAGTGCAATGCGACGGTGTCACAGCCCAACCAATTGGCAAAGTTCGAGATCTCGAGCATTTCATTCAGTCTTGCTTGCCGCGTATCAGCAGGGACCAACCCTACCGTTCGCACAACGGTGGGGATGTCTGCATAACTCTCCCCCTCGAATCCACCAAAGACAGCACTGCACTGAACTCCCATCTCACTCAATTGCTTTCGAAAAGCTTCGGCAGATTCCTGATTGCGTTTTTCAGGACTCGGCGCATGCAATTGAATGGTAGGAACTTTTAGCTGTGCGATAACATCCCAAGCAACCCCCAAGCCCGCATCCACGGAAGCAAAGACGCCAATTGGCCAAGTATCCATTTTCATACTCTGGTGTATTAGTTCGATAATCAAGAAACGAGTGATAAAGGTAATGGATCAGAAAGCCACCAATCAATCACCGGCAGCCTGCAAAATCGCACACAGGGCAGAATTCTCCGGAAAGCCTCTCGCAAACGACAAGAATCACGTTGTCAAACCAGCTCACCGGCCCTTGAAAAGGGGTCTGCGAGCAAGTCAATCGTGAGCCAGGACTCAGTCAGTTTCCCAACGAACGGCTAAAAGGCGGGCAGCAAGCAGAAACACCACTCCACTTATCAACAAAACACTGAGTTGCGGAGCGAGTGCATCCACGGGTAACTCTCGCCAAAACACCTTGGTGTATCCATCGAGAGCCCAAGCATTGAACGTCCAAAGGCCATATTGCTGCAACTCATCGCTCATCAGATATCTTGGTACCATCGAGCCGCCCAGAGCACTCATGGTCAAGATCAGGATGACTGACAAACCATTCAATTGACCGCGCGACTTGCAAAGCGTGGCAAGGAATAGACCAAACGCAGACGCAGCCAATGCAGTCACCACTGTCATCATTAAAAAACCATCCAAGTGACCTATCAGGTCGACATTAAAAACGAGTTGCGCCCACACGAACATGACCCCAACCTGCAACACGCCGATACTGCTCATATAAAACCATTTCCCCAACAACAGCTGATCCATCGACATCTGAGTGGAAAGCAAGCGATCGAGCGTTTGATTTTCTCGCTCTTCGAGCAGAGCACCTCCGCCACCCGTGGCTCCAAACAACAAAAACATGACAGCAATTCCCGATGCGTACATACTGACAACAGGATTTGCTTTCCCTTCACCCATGACATCAATGATTTCCACTTTACGTTGCAGTGATTCCTCGATACCAAAAAGTTCGGAATCTGAATCAGCGACTGCACCAACCGCAAGCTGGTGCTCGTTTTCATCCTGCTCGCTATCAGTAAGCTGAGAGACTTGATACTCAGCTTCCGACAACATGATTGCTCGGTTGACGACAGCGGACACGACCTGTGCTGCAACCTGATCTGAAGCATCAGCCATCAATTCCGCTGCCAATTGTTCGTGATCTTCGCGTAAGATGATCGCCATGGTGGCACTGCCAGATCGCACCAACTCCATCGCTTCATCCCGCTTCAATCCATCTGCATCAGTCTCACGGACGAACCGCAAACTTTCCTGTTCAGCGAGCGCCGACATGACTTGTGAACTCACGACTGACTGAATTTCATCAACCGCGACCACCTTGATTCTTGGTGTTGTCCCACGTCCCAAACCTCCACCAAAAATAATCGCAAAGACACTGAAGAATGCGATTGGCACAAGGAACGTCAGCAACAACTCCACGCGATTGTGGAGCAGTCGACGGCAACTGATCTGAAGCACAGTCAAAATCATAAGGGCAATTCTTTCAACTTCGGTGCATTAATCACGCAATTCATAACCCGTTAGATGCAGGAAGACATGGTGTAGCGATGGAGCTTCCACCTGCACATCAGCAATTCCGTAGCCCCGCCGTCGAACAAGTTCAATCAGACCCGGCAGATGATTTGATACATCATCAATACGTGTCGAAATCTCGTCTGTGCCCGGAGTACCAAAAGAAGCGGCATCCTCTGCAACTCCGGCACGAATCGGTGCCGAGAGAGGTCGATCAATTCGCAGACGCACAAGACGTTGCGTGCCAACCGACTGCTCTACCAATTCATCAATGGGGCCATCTGCTACCACCATGCCCTGATCGAGAATCACAATCCGATCACTGCGTTCTTCAGCTTCATCAAGATGATGTGTGGTTAACAGGATCGAGGTTCCTGTGGCACTCAGTTCATCCAGCATCATGAAGATACGCTGTCGACTCTGCGGATCGACGCCAACGGTTGGCTCATCGAGCAACAGAATTCTTGGTTCATGCATGACACCACATGCAAGATTCACACGCCTCTGCATCCCGCCAGAAAAAGCACCCACCAAGTCGTCAGCACGATCTTCCAGCCCGGTCCACTTCAAGGCCCACGCCAACCGATCACGAAGTGCACGACGCCGCAAACCGTGAAACCGCCCAAATGCTTCCAGATTTTGGCGGGTTGTTAAGTCCGCATACAAGGCGATCTCCTGCGGCACAAAACCAATCTGTTTTCTTGCTTCGCTACTCTTGAAAGGTCGACCAGCTAAAAATATTTCGCCGTGGTCTGCATTCGTCAGACCGGCCAGACAACGAATCAACGTGGTTTTCCCAGCACCGTTGGGCCCCAAAAATGCCAACCGCTCACCTCTCTGAAGGCCAAAAGTGACACCTTTTAATGCATGCAAATCTCCATAGGACTTTCGCAAGTCATGGATTGCCAACGCAGGTGTCGGTCGAGCGTAATTCACTTGTCTAATCCCATCGCCAGGGTCGCCCGTCTACACAACGGATGCGGTCTACCTCGCTTCTAGGTTCCTCTTTTTTTGCTCCTGACCGCTACCCCGAAAATCAGCGATTCATGGAGCATGCGGAATGACGAAACCAGCGGCTAGACAGCATCCGACACGATCAACAGAGGGAGGGTTGAGATTTGCTGGATTCAAATGCCAAAATTGCTGAAAACAGCAGAAATTTCCCACAGAACTAGAAATGAATTCGCAGTTCAATCGTCAAATAGTCGAATTACAGGAATAAGACCGGCGAGTGCTCCACTCACCTAAATCACGACTGCTGAGGGCTTCCCACTGTGACCGATGTTTCGTCAAACCATTCCCAAGAGAAATGCAAGCAACCGGCAATTCAGGGGATCTGGAGACTTGGGGAAGTCATTCATGACAGTTCGGCAACACAGCTGTTGCTAGCACAGCCCGCCGATGCAGTGGGTAGCCCGCGTTGGGACTATGTAATCAAGCGTGCCAAGAGTGGTGCTGACCACTTGGAAGGTAGCCGACAAATACTGCAGTCGATTGCCGCGGGGAGTTGCGCTACGCATCCGAATTTGATTGCTTTGCTGGATTCGTCAACCACATCCAACCAACCGTATATGGTCATGCCCCGTTTGGAAGGTGAGCCCATGCAAAGCCATCTTGAATCTCCAAACACAAAGCCGCTTCCCGTCGCCTTATGGCTGGTACGGCAGATCGCTCAGGCTCTGGATTCTCTGCACACGACTGGCTGGGTGCATGGTGATGTGAAGCCAGAGAATTCTGTCGTAGGATCTCGTGGGCATGTCACTCTTGTGGATCTTGGGTTTGCCTCACGAATTCACACTCTTCCCAACCATCATTTTCGAGGGACGCCCGAATTCGCTGCACCGGAGGCTTTGGCTGGCAGTCTGGCTGCCATCCCCGCGATGGACATTTTTTCGTTGGGACGCATACTTTGGCAATGGATCACGCGTACCGAGCAGGTAAGTCAGATGATGCTCGAACCGGTTGCCGACTTGGTGCAGCAGATGGTATCCAAGGATCCTGATGAACGGCCCACAGCGTCTGAAGTGGTGCAACAATTGCTTCAACTTGAAATCGAAACACTCGGTCGACACATCGGACCAGCCAACTCCACCAGTGTCGCAGCGAATCGCCTAGCCGCTTAGCTCAATGCGTGTTGAAGCGATGCTGATCACGGTCAAGGGCTCCACCAAGCTTGCCGTCATTCCAAGAACTTATCGGTAAAACAATCTTCTGGCTTGACCACCTTGGCCTGCGACGGATCCAGTGCGTCCATCTGCTCAACGAGCCCGATCCAACGCTTCAGCGACATACGACCGAACACCTTGGATTGATCTCCGGGAGGCATTGCGAGGATTCGCATTTGTTCACTCCCATACTTGAGCACATCCGCCGTCATGCCATGATCGTTCGCTGCCAGGATGTCAGCATTGCCCTTGGTGGGATCCTTCAAATAGGACTCCCAACCAGCTTGCGTTGCTTTGACAAAAGCACCTACCAGTTCGGGCTGTTCTTTAATTAGCTTGCCAGTTGTGATCAACACGCTGGAATAAGGGTTCCAGCCGAGCTTGCTGACCATCATCACTCGGACCTTCACCCCCTCTTGTTCTGCCAGCAATGGTTCAGCACAACTGTAGCCCTGAATCGCAATTTCTGGATCGGCAACAAGTGGAGCGACGGAGCCAAAGTAGGGCACTTCTTTAACTTTGTCCAAAAGTCCTTTGGACCGCATGAACTCCAAATAGGGTCGGCCTGCTTGGCATTGCAGCGTCAAGCCAGCTAAATCATTCAACGATTCCGCACCGCTTTTTTCCTGCACAAGAATGCATCGTGGGTTGTCTTGCATAGCGGCCAATACGGCAACAACATCCAATCCTTGTCGACGGTAAACAACCACATCATCCGCGTTGGCAAAACCAAACTGAACCCGCCCCAAGGCCAGTTCCTGCGCAACTGGCGCGCTCCGCCCCCCCGGCCTGATATCGACCTTCAAACCAGCAGCCTGATATCCCCCATCGGCTTCTGCCTGAAACACTCCGCCATGCTCAGACTCCGGATACCAATTCAATTGAATTGCAACAGGCGATCCCGCGGTTGGAGTGTCGGTAGAACTCTTGGCTGACTTTTTTCCAGTGGAAGTGGACGATGTAGAAGACGAACCACAGCCACTCATGAACAGAATGACTAGCCCCAACGTTAAAGCAATGACACGGATCACGGGAACACAACCTCCAAGTGAATGAAATACCCCCACAGTATCACCCTCATCGATTGACCTAGGGAAGCCCCTTGCCGACGGCGACAGAAAAAAATCGAATTCTATCGTTGCCTTCATCGCAAGCAGCATGCATCACAAGCTTACATCCAGTTCATCAACCAGCCGTGCTTGCAAATTTCGTCCACCGTCGCAGAAAGACGGCCGAGATCAGATGAACAGTGCCAAACAAGACAATACCCAGCATGGCTGATGCAAAAACAGCGGATACCAATGCATCGGTTTTCAGCAAATTGGCCCACCCGGTCATGAGTGTCCCCAAGCCATCATAGGACGTACTATTTCCCACGAAAAACTCTGCCACAATTGCGCCAATCACAGCCAATCCGCTACTGGTCTTAGTACCAAGCATCAAATGATTGACCGAAGATGGAATTTGCAAATGCAACAAGCGTTTCCAACGTCCTGCTCCGTACAGTCGAAACAGGTCATTTGTATCCTGCTTCGTGCTTAGCAACCCCCCTGTCACACTGTTGACGATCGGGAACAGGCATACAATCGCAGTAACAATGAGCACCGTTCGAAATGTGTATCCACTCCAAACAATCAACAACGGTGCAATGGCCACGATCGGAACGGTCTGCAACAGGATGACATATGGAAACAGGGCCAGCCGCAGACTTCGAGACTGGCTGAAGATCACTGCGAGGCCGTACCCCGCAGCAACAGCTACCAACAAGCCACTGAACGCAGCAAAACCTGTCGAAATGGTCGCTCGAAACAGGGCACCGCGTTCCAATACTGCCGCATTCCAACATTGCCGAGGCGTCGGCAAAAGTGCCTTTGGCAACTCAAATTTCCAGACAATGAATTCCCAGACGCCAAGCAGAATGCATGCGACGGCTGCAACCAAACTGACACTCACCAACATCTCGCGCTGTCGCGATGAAAGAACTGCAGTCATCGATTACTCCCCCCGCAGCGCGCGACTGACATGACCATAAAACTCACCGAATTCGACAGTAGCTCGAATATCTTCATGACGCGGTTGCGGAAGTGGATTTTCCAGTACACTCGCCAATGCCCCCTCACGCATGACAGCGATCCGCTGAGACAACAACACTGACTCAGCAATATTGTGAGTCACCATCACGACGGTGAATCGCCGTCTCTCCCAAAGCTCCAAAAGAAGCTGCCCCAATTGATTTCGCAACATATCATCGAGCGCGGCAAAAGGCTCATCCAGCAACAGCACATGTGGATCAGTGACCAGTGCCCTGGCAATGGAGACCCGCATTTTCATTCCACCAGACAGTTCTGTTGGAAAGCGTGTCGCCGCATCTTCCAGCCCTACCGTTTTGAGCAAATCGGATGCGATTGCTCGACGATCTGATGGAGAACCTTTACCAATCAAATCAAGCGGCAGCACAACATTTTGAATGGCTGTTCGCCACGGCAGCAAGGAGGGTTGCTGAAAGACAAAAGCGATTCCACCGGCATCACCTTGAACCGGTGGATCCAAACTGACCGTTCCTTCCGTGGGCAGTTCTAGCCCAGCCATCAGCCGCAGCAAGGTAGTCTTGCCACACCCACTTGGGCCGATCAATGATACAATCTCGCCCGGACTGACCTTCAGGCTGATATTATCGACAGCCCGAATTCCGCCAGGATATTCAATTGAAAGCGATTGGCAATGAATCGCCGAAACACGGGCGGATTCGCTCAACAGATTCTTTCGTGCAACGAGTTCCTGACCTGATCCAGTGCCCAGCAGAGTACTGCCCCATGGGCTGATCAATCAACCTCAGATCGCTTCGCGGCAGCCCCTAGATTTCCGGCAGGCCTCAATTCGAAGCGTCTACCATCAATTTCAAGGGTCGCATAACGAGGATTCACATCGAACACAGTTCCCTTGAGGGTTCCGATTTCAAAAGTGTCACCGATCTTCAACTTCAGGGTCTGATCGCGAGTCCGCACATGCATCCAAGCGGTCCAGTCATCCCTGCCTTGAACCAGTGCGGTCAAGACCGTCTGCGATGCGTCATCAAATGACGGCTTGGCAGGTGGCTCGACTGGTGGTGGTGGCGGATCGACAACGCGAACCGTGATGGTTTGTTCTGTTGTTTGCTGCGGATATCCACTATCAATCGCTCGCACCAAGAGCTGGAACTCCTGTGTCACATCAGAATTCACTCGCAGCGTCCCGCTTCGGGAATCAAGACGTACAAACTCGGGTGCCTCCTCTGCCAGTTCAAACCTGACGTCGTGACCCTCAGGGTCTTTGAACGTCAAAGGCGTCGGTGAGTCCCGGCCCACGACCGCTTCAATCGAGCGTCCACCGCTGTAACGTGGTGGTTGATTGGGGGGCTCATAGAGATTGCGATTCATAATCGAAGCGATATAGGAATCGGCATCTGCGTCAACGCGATAGGACGGCTCGGAACGTTCAGGCAAATCATCCGGAGCGTTTGCCAAAGCGATCACATCGACATTCATCGTCACCGTGAATCCACCTTTTTTGACAGGCACAATGGACAACTCACGAATCCGATGCAAGTAATCTTTTGCATAAAAATCATGCATCATTCCAATCAACTCGGGCAGTTCTGTCGCGCCAGTGATGCGAAAGTCAACCTTCTGATAGATTCCTCCGACAGGTCGTGAACTGGTAAAGTCGACTTGGACATTGTCCATTCCTTTATCATGTACCAACTCAAGCAACCACTGCTGGTACTGACTGCGTGCAGCCTCTGGATTGCTTGGAAGTGAGCGTGCCATGTACTCACCGAACGTTCCGTCTGCAATGGCTCCCATCATGACTTTTTCTGAGAGTTCCGACTGCTTGCTGGTCAGCTGTGCAATCTGTTTTGTACGCTGCGAAACAGCGGACTGGTAACGACCGTATCCAGACCACAGGAGGTACAGAACAAACATCGTTCCGATGATTTTGACGAGGTTCTTTTCTCTTTCATTCATGACTTCACCTCAGTTCGAATTTCAGCAACGATTTCATCGTCCGCATCTGCCGCTGGCTCACGCTCGGGGCTCGTTTCCAGTTCTTTCTCTGGTCCACCCTCTGTTGGATTACCAGCAGCCTCTAACTTACCTGTGTCCGGTTCCGGTGGAGGATCTTCACTGTCCGGCGAGTCCTCACCACTGTCCTCGCCATCCCCCTTGTCTGACTCGCTAGTGGCTTGACCTGAATCTGCCTCAGCAGCACCTTTTTCAGTATCAACGCTGGGTGACTCTTCGCTTTCAAGAACACCTGCCGGAGCATTATCTTCTGGCGTCACTCGGTCGTCGGGATTCGTTCCCGATGCCACCGCACTCCGTTCAACGCCCTCTTTTTCGGCGACATCTTGCTCTGAATCTTTGTCAGCCTCGTCGGGATCACTATCAACTTGATCAAAGACTTCCCTGATCCCGATGTATCGCTGATCACGAATATGGCCGGGATCAATTTGAATGGATTCGGTGAAGCTCCAGCGATATTGATCCGACGTTCTCAACTCGCTCGCGCCATCGCCTTGAACCATTCGAAAATCGTCACGAATTGCATCCTCAAATTCTTCAATGACAGCGGGTTTCGTGACAGCTCCTTCGATGGTCATTGTGCCACCACCATTTCTTGTGTCACTTACAGCGGAGACACTGCGAACGATCAACTTGTCCGATTCAGGAACTTTTGAGGCGAGTCTGCGGATCTCATTCAACCAATTGACGTCTCCGTCCAGATATTTGTCGACGAGTTCGGTCCGGGCGACGCTCACATCCGCCGCTTTCACACCTTTCTGCTTATCGTTGTTCGCCACTTTCAGCCCCTCGATCTGCACATCGAGTGCTCCGAGTTGGCGATAGATGAAGAAGGCGACCAAGGCTGCCACGGCAACTGGGACTGCGGCAATCAGGTACTTACGATACGGACTCTCGACTACTTCGACCCGCTTCCGCGGATTCAAGAAGTCAAGCAGACGATCAGCCCCCATTTCATCGGCCACTAAGAGGCCGACCAGAGGAGCCAAACGCCCCACATGTTCGGGCATGTTTCTGTTCGTGTTACGGTCCACATCGACGAGCGAGAATGGGTCCAACACCTCAACTTTGCTGTCAGTGGCTTCCACCAACATCTCGACGTCCTGCGAATGCACCGCTGCTCGGCCCCACAGGACAACGCGTTCCAACGTCCCACTGGACCCACAGGCAACCAAACTGCGTTTGAGTTCACCAGCCAATGCCCGCCCACGTGCCTCTTCCGCAGAGGGCATCCGAACAGTACGAACAAAGATCACCCGTCCATCTCTCGCAACCACAATCTCAGCTTCATCAGAAAGCAAATCGATCAGGACGACATCATTGGCACTGGAACGTTCCTGTTTCAGCAGGTAGAGAGCGGCAGCGGCTAGGGGGCGAATGGAAATTCTTTTGGGGACAAGACTTCCTGATTCACAAACACCTCGAAGTCCGTTTAGTTCTTCAGCCCCCAGGGCCGCAGCGATCATTTCGACACCGGTTTCATTTCGACTGGTGACCAGATAATCAACCGTCGAATTTTCACCGGCTGTCGCAAAGCTTTTGCTGGCCTGAAAACGAACCATGTCAGGCAGTTCTTCCTCAGGGACAGGAGGTAATTGCAGTTCTCGCAATTCTGCCTGACCACGCCCGATCGCAACCAAGGTTTCAGTATTTTCCATACCCTGACCGTCGAGAGCTACCTTGAGGGTCTGCAGAACATTATCCTCGATCGGTATCACCCGCGCGTCGGTGACTTTGACGCTGCTGCCACTACACTGCGCGGCCACCAACCTCAGTTCACTTTCGTCCCAATCGATTGCTAGTTTTTTCACCATCTGTTTCTCACTTCATTAATGAAGTCGATTTTGTGCGAGAGACTTTCTCTGAACACGAAACCTACCTGCAAACCAAAACCTCAATCACCACTCATCTTGCAACCATGCACTTTCGATCCAGCCAACCATGACTGAAATTCAATTCCCAAGTCCACTCCCACCGCCTGCTTCACCTTCCAAGCCAGTAAATGACCTTGACCCCAGAACGGAGAGATCAAACCCCCTGCCCAAGTGACTCAAATCCCGCCAAAAGACAATTTTGGGATTCACGGTCGTTGCATCAATAATTACCTCAGAGCGACTTGAAACTCCACTTTGCTCAAAATAGCCCACTACCTGTGCCCGAAACACATCGCCACCGCAGGTGACCAGGGGCGTCAGTAATCTCATTTCATCCAGTGTCACAAGGCCCTCAACCAACGGCCAAGTTTCAAACTGACGATTTGGATCATCCGAATTCACATCTCGCGTTTCGAGAATTCCCTCAACGGCTTCCTCCGGTAAAAGCGGAATGCCGTAAAGGAGTTCAGCGGGGCATTCATTTAGATTAATCCGACCCGGCATAACTTCGACCTCTTGAGTAGTCAAAGTGTCCATTAAAATGGGCATATAGATCCCCATCGAAATGAGGTCCTCCGAGAAAGGAGAACTGTAGGTTTTAGCGTTGTCACCATTCCCAATCGTTACGGTCGCGCCGACCAAATCAAGAACCTGCGTCAACGAGGTCCCCCCCCCACCGCTGAGATCAAGTTCACCCATCAGGTCGGCAGTCCAACGACCTTCAACCTCGGATGATTGGCCGCTACCACCGTTTCCACTGAGCAATGCCATGGTTGAATTTGACTGCCCAGCAATCCGATAAGCAGCGATGAATGTCGCGTAGTCATCATTCTCTAAAGCCTCTGACAGTTCCTCGTAAAGCAATTCAAGATCATCCTGATTCACATTGACCCGAAAACTGCCATCACGACGTTTGCTCGCCTCAGCACCGTGCACGGTCAAATAGGCTGCCCACCCGAGTGAACCGGCAGTTTCGACGGTAGCCCCAAAACGTTGTTGCTCGTCACCATCCAAAACCCCATTGCGATTCGCATCGGCGCCGAACAGCAGCGTTGGCGTGACACCCCGTACCAGCAACAACTCCTCGACACTCAAAACGGGCCCGTTCTTGGGGACGTAGGGCGTCGGTAGTGTCGAGTAGTACTCAGCTTCCGCACCGAAGGGCCTCACCTCTTCGTCCTCGTCCAACCAATCGAGAATTGCATCGGCAATGTCCTCGGTCATGCCGGGTAGAGTCAGCAGGAGCGAAACCGCGATGTTATCGCTGGTTACACCTTCACTTGATTCCTCAGACTCGTCAGTAGCCGTCAGAACAGAAGCCATCATCCCAGCCGAACTATTTTCCAGTATCGGAAGTGCGTTGATATTGAGTCTTGCGGACTCATTTTGCAGGCCAAACCTCAACCCTGCCAGTCTACCCTCGTCGTTCAATCCGGGGGCAAGAATTGAGAAGTTCGAGGGCGTCGAATTATCATCCCCAAGCGAAACATTCACGGCTTGGAAAAGCTGTGGATTATTATACACACCTCCATAGTCAACTCGCATCTCCGGAGGCTCTGAAAGCAACAGCCGAACTGCTTCAGCACCCGACTCAACGTTGACTCTCGTTTGCACGATGTCACCGGACAGATAGGCCGAGTCGTCGTAGGCCAGCATCAAATCTGTGAACGAGTAGACTGCCATGGTTGCGATTGCGACAACAATCAGAACAAGCACGAGGAAAAATCCGTGGCGTGCTGACTTGGTAGACTTTCTCATAATCCAGCCTCCGACAGATCTTCTTCCTCAGTCTCGATTGGCACAGCCAGGGGCAGCCGGACGATATGTGAGAAAGTACGCATTGAATCCGGCCCCAAAGCAGAGATCGTATCGGCGCTCTCCGTTGCGGCGAGAGCCGGATCAACCATATAAATTCGGACCTGGACAGCGAGTGGTAATTCACCGAATTCGTCGCTACTCCACTCCAATTGCCACGTCAGGCCATCCCAATAGGAAAACTCGATCGACTTGATTTCGGGAGCCAGTAAGTCCCCCGTCTGATTGAGCGTGCTAACATTCCCCATCGTGGCTGCTTCGACGGTGGCAGCGCGATCGAGCGACCGGCGGACTAATCCCCCTGAAGTCAGTTCGCTAGCATCCGGATCAAGTTCCGCAAGGGAATCCAGCACACCACCTGTCGCATCATCAGACTGCACGTAATAAGCAACCGTTTTCAAGTCGCTGGGCACATCCTGAAGGTCGGTGATGGTCTCGTCCATCATCTGAACATATTCTTCCAGACGCGGCAGCCGACTCAAGTCAAGTTGAATCTGGTATTGATTGCCAACCAACCCTGGAGTCTGCAGAACCGCAACACCACTAGTCAGGTCAAGGCTCGTTGTGTCGATAGCTTCGAGCGGCTCCTCTTCCATTTCCATACTGATACCAGCTGCTGAGAGATCTTCTTCACTCTCGCTACTACTGCCACCCTGACCGCCTTCCTCGGCGCCACCGAGACTCGACGACAAGAGTTCTTCGAGGCCTGACATGTCAGCAGGCTCACTGTGCAACGTGGCCCGCAGATCATCTTCGATCATCTGCATGACAGAGGCCGCCAACTGGGTCTGCTGAATGTCCATGTTACGCACGTTCATATCGACAGCGTAAAACTGAAACGCTGTGCCAATCAGCCCCATCAAGACCACCGACATCGCCAAGGTCAACAGGACCTCCAACAAAGTAAACGCTCGCACTATTCTGCGTCTGATACTCATCACGCCGATCCCTCCACGCCAGCAGCTTCTTCGCGAGCAGCCTCTTCCTCGGCTTCCAGTTCTTCGAGCCCGAGGGCAGGATCAATCATCCAACGAACAAGAGAATAACGAGCTAGTGGCTCACCGCCGTCAGGATTCTGTGCCTCCACCACGACGCGGATCAGCAGAATCCCCCCGAGTTGTCCTGGCTGGACCTCCACTGAAAACTCAAAGGGAGTGGTGGACTGCGAGTCGAAAGAGTCCACCGGTGTTAACGGCTGCGCCTGCGGTGTTATTCCAGAAGTACTATTCAGCAAGACTTCCGATAATTTAGCCTGGCAAATCATTCGAGCATTTGCGAGGTCGCGTGCTTCGCGCGCCGCTGAGATCCCTGTGTCAACAATACGGCTGAGAATCGCCATGGAGCCTCCAAGGATTGCAAGGGCTAGCAATATTTCCAACAACGAAAACCCCTGCTGCCTTCTCACTCGATGGCAGTTTCGTTTCGGGCTGGGGATAAAAAGTGTTGCATGCGTCATGGTGCCAAGACCTCACTTACGGAGGCATCGCCGGTGATCCCCCGAATTTTCACAACGACTCTCCCCATCGTCGGGTGCGCCAAACTGATCAGAGCAGTGCTCGTTGACCCATCTGGATAGAAGAGCACCGGGCGGCTCCAGCCCTGTCCCTGATCCGAGACAGTCAACTGCTCAATTTCCATTGCGCGAGCAGCAGAGACCACGTTGACACTTTTAACTACGATTTCATCAGGTAATTCAATGGTCTCGATTGCCGTTTCGTCTTCCTCGATTACGACAACCGAAGCTTGGTCTGCACCGGTAAGAAGTTGTGCACCTGACCCAGTCTGGTCGATAGCCTCGGTCGCATCCGAGGCCGAGTAAAACGGCTTGGCCCTCAAACTTGATCCTTCGAGCATGCCCTCGAGCATAATGACCCGCCCTGATCGCATCGCTTCGACACGTAATCTGGCGACGCTGCTGCGGACCTGGTCGCCAGCTCGAACAAGCCGTCGATCATTCAACAGCATGCCCCACTTGGGCATCGTCATCGTTGCTAGGGCAGCAAGGATGGCGATGACAAGCAAAAGCTCGAGCAAAGTGAACGCGGATCGACGTGACAATGGATAAATCCCGGGCGGGGCGTAGAGAAATTGAGTTACCGCTCCTTCGGTTAATTTGCCTGTGGAGCAGTCCCGCCCGCGGCATTAGCGAGCGAGAACCGATCAACTTCCTTCGACGGTGATGTCATCATCAGTGTTCATTTGTTGATCAAGTCCCGAGCTTCGCAGTTCGAAACTCCCGCCGTTGACGTTGTATTCTAGGTCGTTATCCCAAGAATCCTTCGGAATCTCGTCGATGATTGCAGAAACCCATTTGGCCTTCTTCGCTGCGTCCGTGGGTCCATCCCGAAGCATTTCGAGGCTCTCAGGGAGTCCGTTCATGCGGATTTTATACATTTTAACGTTGTCTTTAAGGCCATTTAGTGTGACCTCGGTTGCTGAGACGTTGGCCCCATCTTGCACGCCGCTGAAGTTGGTTACGCCAATCCCGATGATCATGACGAGGATTGCGAGCACCAGCAGCAACTCGAGCAGAGTAAAGCCGCTACGGGCTGAGTGGGATGATCGGTGCGATCGAATGTGATTACGGTGGTGCATTGCCTTTGCCGGACTTTTTCGTGAAGTAAGTTAGTGCCTGAACGACGATACCAAGATCGTCTCATCAAATATAATAACCACGGTGTCTAGGGATAGTTTCGATTTCCTTCCGGGCCGAGATAGAGAACCGGATCACTTCGAGACCCTTCAAACTGACAAACTTTGGCTAAAATCGAGGCCGCGACGGGCTCGGCACGAAGCGGACAACCGGCAAAAGTCCCAGAAACCTGAGACTTGAGCGGGAATTCTCCGCAAACGGCGGTAGAATAAGCGTAGAAAGAAATTAAAGTTAGAGAGGGTCGTTTGAAGACCCTCAGCGTCACTTGGATGTCGCAACACTGTATTAAATCCCTTCATCTCAAAGAACAAAAATGGTAGCTCGCGACGATTCCGTTATCCGCGGCTCTTTGATTGCCTGCCTGATTTTCCTTGTCCTGTCGTTGTGCCTGAACTTTTTTCTGTGGCGATACGGTAATACGGTTGCGACGCAAGAGCAGAACATGGCCGACCGTCTAAAGACTGTTCAGGAAACCGTTGTGACCTTGACGACTCAGGCAGATCGCATGAAAGCCATGCTGGGTGTGGGCAGTTTCACGAAGGAAGAAATCGCTGAGATGAAAAACCAGGACAACGAATCAGCTGACCCGGACATGAAGCAGATCGAGAAAGATTATTCGATCGCCATGTCCTACTTTCCTGCGGAAACAGATTCGTCGGAACGCAACTACCCGAAGTTGCCTGAATACCTTGCCATGACCATTCGCAATCGAAATGGCGAAGTAACGAGCTCACGCACCGAAGAGCAGAAGATCAGAGATAAAGCAACGGCTGATGTAGCGATTGCTCAGAACCAGCAGAAAATCGCAGAAACGGAACGTGATAATGCCAACAAGGATCGTGTCAAGCTGAGCGATCAGTTCGATGAGGATCGAGATCGCATGATCAAAGAGAAGGAAGACACGAAGGACAAACTTGTCAAGAAAGTAAAGGAATACAATTCGTTCCGACAACAAGCTGTCACCGAGACGAATAAGCTGACTCAGAAGGCAAGTCAACTTCAAGGCACAATTGATACTCAAAAATTTCAGCTCAACGAACTTCGTAGTGACCAGTTTGAAACAACGCAGGGCGAAGTTCGGTATGTCGCACGCGGTGGCAACATCACGACAATCAATCTTGGATCAGCAGACGCCCTGAGGCCGGGGATCACTTTCGGCATCATCGACGCAGATGAGACCCGACTCAAAGACGCAAAGGTCAAGGCAACGATCCAAGTCACGCAGATTCAAGGCCCGCATCTGGCTCAAGCCCGTGTTGTCGCGTTCCCTGAAATTCGAAATCCGATCATCCCCGGCGATAAAATTTTCTCGCCGTTTTGGGCTCCCGGTCGCGTTATCAAAATTGCTTTGGCAGGCGATATCGATATCGATGGCGATGGCCGCCCAGACAATGAGGCTCTGAAGGGTCAAATCAGAGCGGCCGGTGCAACCGTCGCTGCCGAGGTTACGCCAGCCGGAAGCGTCAGCGGAAAACTTGATGCGACCATCCGATTCATGGTCGTTGGTGATGACCCCGAACTGGGTAACGGACCGGGAGACGATGACGACAATAATGTTGCCACGATCGCCGCAATGGGACGCATCAGGGCGAAGGCATCTGAACTTGGGCTGACAGTCATCCCCGCCTGGAAACTGCAGAGCTACCTGAGAACACTCAACGACACACTCACCACACCCCTTGGGTCGGCTACCCGCGGTGGTGACTTCCCGCCTGATCCATACTCCAGCGGTAATCGATTGCCGAACACGGGTGCGGAACTCTACAACGCTCCCGCAAAGAGAATTCAGAACGGCAATAAAGTGCTCTCGCCCTAGCTTTCAGGTTGACCATTGCTGTCAAAATCATGCCGCTGGCGTGATTTGACGGAGCCAATGAACAGGGGGCGTATTCTTATCCACTTGATCAAGGAATACGGCGAATCCTTTGATCTCACAGTTGCTTTGATCTCACAGTCTCAGTGATCCAGACTGGTCATACGGGGACTGCTTGCCTCTGGAAGATGATTCCCTTCGCGAATGAAGGGCTGTCTTGGCGAATTGCGGGGATAACTCCAGAGCAGGACAATATCACATGGTTCCGCTCTGCGAAGCAACTGGAGAGTTTTGCGGTTTCGGCTAGCGAATTACCGTTCCATCCTCGCGGCACGCGCGGATGGCCAGCAGCCGTATCTCATCAACAATTGGTCGCATGAGGAGCGATCAGATATCGCAGGACAGCTTTTCTACCTGCCTTGCCAGTACACGTGATTCCGATCTGAATCGTCCTGTCAAACGCCGCAGTTCATCATCCAACCTACTCGCTGCTACCTTGGACTCACCGATGGGGAGCGTGCCTAGATGAACTTCATCTTGATCGTTCACATTTGTCGAACTCGATGCAGCGAGTGTTGAGCGGACCAGCAGGTCACTCAAACGCGAATGCGTCACAAGATCACCGATCGGGATGATTTGCGGGGCAGACCAAGTCATCCTGGCTTCTGGGATCTGTGTGATCACCTCATCACTGATCGATTCGATCCGAGCATCAAGAGCTTCAGGATCGAGGTCAAAAGCCCAAACCCACTGACGCGACTCAACACGATAAACAAAGTCGAACATGCGTTGCTGCCGCTGCATGAGATGATCAAACGTGTCGGCGGTGGATCTTGGTACAGCAGCGCCCAAACTGACAGTTCCGGCAACCACTTGCTTATCGCATCGAGGCCGCGTTGCATTGTGAGACAGCTTCACAGACATGATCAGCGATTCGACACACTTTTTCGCTGCTGTCTTATCAGCCAGATGGTTCGCATGGTCAACTCTCTGCAGTCGCCCATCACGGTGCCGTGGCTGGCGTAGAGACGTCCGATTTGCCATCCGCCAATTCGACCAGGCATCGGCTACACGCCTTGGTCCTCCGAAAACCGTGGCAAACGACACCTCAGTGCCTTGGCCACGTCGGGAGCAGATCTGCAAATCCGAAAAATGCAAAGCTGCCAATTGACGCGAGATGAGCAAGCCAAGCCCTTCGCCACCACTCATTGGTTCAGTCACGGTACCGGGACCATCAGCGGTGTCATCATTGCAAGACATCTGCTGCAACACGTTTCGTTTGATCCCGCCTCCGCGATCGACAATCGCCCAACGCACCGAACTGCTGCCACGTGGTCGTTGCAACTGCACCAAGACCACACCATTTTCAGGGGTCACCCGAATTGCATTAGTCGCCAAGTTCACAACAAGTCGGCGAACAAGGGCAAGGTCAGCATAGACCTTCGTTTCAGCAACAAGCATGATGTCCCAAAGCACATCAATTTTTCTGGGCAGAGCCCACGGGCGAAGTGTTTCGTCAATCGATTTCCGGATCTCTGATATCGAAATCCATTTTCGGTCGATGCGAGGGATTCCTGTACGCAATCGCTGCAACTGCACCATTTCATCGATCATTTGGAACATGCAATCACATTGATCCATCGCAGATGTCAGGTACAGGAGTTGCTCCGATGTGAGATCGCCTTGATCACCATCCTTGATAAGACGAACGGACTCCTGCACCGTTGTCAACGGAGACCGCAAATGTCAACGGAGACCGCAAATCATGGGCCGTTTCGCTCATTAAATGCGATGCGGAATTCACCGCCGCTTGATTAGTCACTCGACGAACAGGTTTGAAACGATGCCCAGTTGATTTTACGCGTTGAGATTTGGACACAGTGAAAATCCATCGAAATTCTGGACACCCTCATGCAAGAATCGCGAGGGTGCTTACCTACTTCAAAAAATCGACAAGCAGTGGCCAACACCACCAACAAATGAACTTCCACTTAACGCGGGTTACCCCGAACGGCTACACCTTGTTCCATCTATGAGGGTCATAGCAACCGCAACACTTCCCAGTCAGCAGGACAAAACGCCCAATACCTACATCCGTCAACTCAAGAAAACACACCGGTAACGTCAAGCTTTAACATCCCGTTGAGGATGTTTCTTGGAAGAAGACTCGCACCACAGCAGAACTTGCGAAGAAAGTAGCAGGAAGATTTAAATACTGAGCAAAGAATTTAACATCCCGAAGGTTGCCGCGATGCTTTCCCCAGCAAACTGTTTGTCACTGCGAAGCAGCAAACGTCAGGGCACACCCCTCGACAAACGGCTAGTTTTGAGCCGATTTCATGGCACGTCGTCGCGCTGCAATGCGACGCACAGTTTCATCAAGTGTGACTCCGAGCAAAATCACCAATCCAATAATCGTAAACTCCAAGCGATCAGGAATCTTCAATAACAGTATCAAGTTATTCAATAGCATCATGACCGCTGTTCCAGCGATCACACCAAAGATTGACCCTTCCCCACCTCGGAGACTGCAACCACCAAGCACCGCTGCTGCTATCGCGTAAAGTTCGTAAAAGTTGCCAAAGCTTGAAGGTGAAATCGAACCGGAATCCAGAGCGAACAGGATACCACCGGTGGCAGCTGAAATCGTGCAAATCATGTAAGCCAAAATCGTGACTCTCTCCGTTCGAATCCCGCTGTAACGTGCTGCTTCCTCATTGCTTCCCAACGCCAACATATAGCGTCCCCAGATCGTCAAATTCAGAAAAACTGCAGCAATGATGGCAGCAAGCAAAAACACAAACAGTGGATACGGAATCCCAAACGTTTGTACTCCATCTCCAGTTCCCCACTCCAACAAAGACAGCTTCCCTGAGCCAAGAGGACTAAGGGTTTCCTTGTATTCAATCCCGAATCCAACTGGATTGTCATTCACAAGCCACCGAGAAATTCCACGATAGATCAACAGACCGCAGAGTGTCACCACGAAGGGTTGCAGGTGAACACGAGTCACCAGAAGTCCATGCAACAGACCAAGGCACCCTGCGATCGCCAGAACCGACATGATCGCGAGTGGAATCGCCATGCGTTGTTTTCGGACCGTTGGCATTGCCATCCATTCTTTTGAAAACCGTTCACCGAGACTTTGTTCGAATTCCACCTTTGACAATTCACCTTCACGAGAAACTGAGCGCACCACCAGATCTTTCAATCCCAAACTTGGGTGAAAGAAGGCAACACGGTCTCGTGCCGATAATTCAACGGGAACACTCGAAAGACTGACCCAAGCGGACTGGTCTCCTTGAGCCCTTCCGAAGTCCAAAATTTCAAATGCCTTGGCGACCTGGCCTGAGTCTTCATCGCGGGTCAAACCCTCAACTTTCAAAACGGTCCCCACCCCTAGTGGCTCACCATCAGAGTCAGCCATCTGCACAGCTTCCACGTTTTGCACCGTCAGCAAGGCCGGTTGCCGCCCCCGATACATTCGGAGTTTGTCACCCACTTGATAAATGCCATCCGCATTCCCATGAACAAGGACGGTATCACTGTCCGCCTTGGCACGGTGCACTTCAAAGACAGATGCCGGCTGATAATCCACCTGCAAAAAGATTCCAAGAAGACAACCCGCAAGACATACAATCGAACCAACAGACAGATCGATCCCGCCCGTGATGATGACAAACGCTACCCCAATTCCAAGCAGACCATACATCGAAACCCGGCGAAGCAGATTTTCCAAATTGTTGGATTGCAAAAAAGTACTACTGAAAACATTGGTCCATGAGTCCGAGGTCATCACGACCATGAACACAAAAAGCATCACCAACAGACCAAAAATACCAAGCGATTTTGCATTCATTAATTTGTCACCGTTGCCACGTTATTTGCATTACCTGTCGCCAGTTGCATGATCGATTCTTCAGACAATTCAGAACGCTGAAGCTCGCCGGTAATTCTCCCTTCATGCAGCACGATCGTACGATCACTCATACCCATGATTTCCTCCATCTCACTTGAGACGAACAAAACGGCGAGCCCTTCTTTGGCGAGTTTCTCCATCAATTGATAGATTTCCTGTTTCGCCCCAACATCAATCCCGCGTGTGGGCTCATCCAGCAGCAAAATCTTTGGCATCATGGAGAGCCACTTTCCCAATACAACTTTCTGCTGATTGCCACCCGAAAGGAAGCGTGTGACCTGGGCATCGTTGGGTGTCTTGATACGCAAATCACGTATCATTTGGGTTGCATCACGTTTCTCAATCGCCCGATTCAAAAAACCGCCCGCCAAACGATTGCGTGACAACGCAGCCAGTCCGATGTTGTGCCGCACACTCATATCGATGACCAGTCCGTCAAGCTTCCGATCCTCCGGCACCAGGGCAATCCCGGCATCGATCGCCGCAATTGGCGACTTCAAATCGATGGTTTTCCCGTCCACGGCCACCGTGCCAGCAACTGGATAATCGACTCCGAATAGCGTTCGCAACATTTCGGTGCGTCCTGCACCCACAAGACCTGAAATCCCGACAATTTCACCTTGCCGAATTGAAAACGTAATTTCATGCTCGGGCCAAGCCGGCGTGCGGAGCCGATCAACGGATAACACAACATCACCAATTGGTAGTGTCTCACGTGAATAAAATTGCGAAACGTCCCGCCCCACCATCATCCGTACCATGTTGTCATGAGTGATTTCATCACGATCCAAGACACCGGCATTTTCGCCATCTCTCAGCACAACCACACGGTCTGACAAAGCCTTGACCTCACCCAAACGGTGCGAGATGTAGATCACGCTAACGCCGCGTTTTCGCAAATCTTTAACCACCTCAAACAACCGCTCTGCCTCGGCACTGGATAGACTCGAGGTTGGTTCATCCATGATCAGTACTCTCGCACCTACCGACATTGCCTTTGCAATTTCGACCATCTGCCGCTGACCGATGGAGAGATCACTCAAAGGAGTCGTTGGATCTACGGCCAAGCCGATCTGCTTCAGAACCTTGACGGCATCAACATTGATCTGTTTTCGATCGATGAATCCAAAGCGATTCGGCTCTCGGCCCAAGTAGATATTTTCACCAACCTGCAGGTTTTCCGCGAGATTCAATTCCTGGTGAATCAGAGCGACACCACTGTCGAGGGATGCCTTGACAGAATCCAGTGCAACAGGCTCTCCATCAATCAAAACCTGCCCAACGTCGGGCATTTGCACACCCGCAAGAATTTTCATCAAGGTGCTTTTTCCAGCACCATTTTCTCCAATCACTGAAAGCACTTCTGCCTGCTGAACCGTTAGATCAACATCATGAAGCGCGCGGACCCCCGGAAATTGCTTTCCGATTTTCCGCACCTCAAGAAGTGGCGTGTCGACCTCAGGCATGAGTCCGCCGCAATTTATGAGTGAAGAGTTCAGACAAGACTTTACTGTCCTTTTTTGGCTTTCAGGTCAGCCCAGAACTCATCTACATTGTCCTTCGTGATAGGACGAGGTGGAATATCCAGATACTTGCTCTCTGGAATCGCGTTCTCACCTCCATTCAACAACTCGGTCAAGACACGCACCGATTCATAACCGTAAGCGTATGGATTTTGCACGACTGTTCCTGCACAAGTTCCATCCTTGATCGCCTGAAGAGTGATATCGTTTTCATCAAATCCAATCAATTTGACAGTACCGAGCTTATCGGCTTTTTCGAGCGCCTTGTAGCAAGCTGGTGGGTTGTATTCGAACAAGCCAACCATCGCATTGATGTCGGGATAAGTGTTCAGTGCATCCTCTGCCTTCGATTGAGCAACCTCTGGTTTTCCCTGGTCAGTGATGGTTCCAAGGATCGTGTATTTGTCGTCGGAAATTTCACCATCAACAGGATCCCACGCGTCGGGTTGACTGCGGTAGTAATCCATATTGCGTTCGCGTCCCAGCAACGCATCAATGACACCTTGCCGTCGAAACTTGCTGTTGTCCTGTTCTAGACGCCCGATGAAAAGCATCACCTTTCCACCGTCAGGTAGCGACTCTTTCACCAACTCGCCACAAGTCAGACCAGCAGCGTAGTTATCCATCCCGATATACATCAATCGATCAGAGGCGGGGGCATCGGAATCGTGTGTGATCAGAGGAACTTTCGCGGCGATAGAATTCAGCCAATCCACTTGATTGTCTGCGTCAATTGGGCTGATAGCGATCGCTTTGACGCCTGACGTCAGCAGGTCTTCCACGATTCGTTTCTGCTCAACGGCAGTCGCCTGAGAAGGCATCCGCACCTCAACGGCCACGTTGAAATCTTTCTCTGCATCGCCGCAACCAGCCTCTGAAATTTTCCAGAAGTCTGCGATTTGGTTTGTCACAAAGGCGACGCTTGGCTTGTCAGCATCGCTTGCACCATCGCCCTGAGTTGCGGTGGAATCGCCACTATCTGCGTCCACCATCACTCGCAAATCGCTATCGGATGATTTGCTGCATCCCACAGCGGTAAACGCCAAAAGCATGGTCAAACAGAAGATGCGTTGCATAGCAGGACTCGGCAGCAAGGTGATTTCATGGAACGGGGCAGATTTCCCCAGTGCTCGAGATTTTAGCCTCCAGATTTTCGTCAAACAACAGCCGAACACCGCGGACCAAGAATTGTGCTCTGGCGAACTCTCCTTGCAGACCTTTGATTCCAACAAGTCAGATCGCCACTGACGTGATGCCATGAAACCGGCCAAACGTCGTTCATACAGGCAAATGCTCGTAGATCCTGCCAATTCCGATCCTGCCAATTCCGATCCTGCCGAATCCCCGCGGTCTTGCAGAAACCCAATCGAGGCTGCGAATAAGACACTGGCGTACGGCTTGCCCGGTGGGATCAGATTGACCAACGGAAATGCCGGTATTAATTCCGCGTAGTGCAAATCAGGGCAGAACGCTACACTGCCTGCATGAATCAAACAGCCGAAACTACGAGTGCATCCGAAAATACGGTCGAGTCATTCGACGAGCTCGATCTTTCACCGGTGATGCGCCGGGCGTTAAAAAAAGCGGGGTTTAGTACCCCATCGCCTATCCAAGCTCAACTAATCCCGCTTGCAATGGAGGGTGAGGACGTGATTGGCCAGGCCCGAACGGGTACGGGGAAAACAGCAGCTTTTGCGATTCCGATCCTGGAACAGCTCGATTCTTTGGCGGATTGCAGAGATCCCCAAGCAATTATTGTTGTCCCTACCCGTGAATTGGCTGACCAAGTTGGCAGGGAAACGCAGCGATTGGCATGGGGTGTCGACACCGAGGTTGCCGTTTTAGCTGGTGGCAAGAACATCAATGGACAACTGCGACAACTTGAGAATGGCGTGCAAATCGTTGTCGGCACGCCGGGACGTTTGCACGATCACCTTCAGCGCAAGTCACTGAGAACCAGCAGTGTTTGGTGCGTCGTTCTGGATGAAGCGGATCGCATGTTGGACATCGGTTTTCGTCCACAGATTGAGCGGATTCTGCGGAAGTGCCCACGTGATCGGCAAACCCTACTGCTATCGGCAACACTGCCACCAACCGTGCGACGCCTGGCAGAGTCCTACATGGAGACCCCCAGTGTCATCGATTGCTGCAAGGACGAGATGGCGGTTGAGACAATTGAGCAACGGTATTTCACGGTTGCCCATGACCGGAAATCAACTCTCCTGGATCATTTGCTGAAGCGAGAGAATCCTGAACAAGCGATTGTGTTCTGTCGAACCAAGCGTGGCACTGACCGCCTGTATCGACACTTCAGTCACACACACGACAGTTGTGGCAGCATGCATGGAGACATGCAGCAACGTGAACGGGACCGGGTTTTACAAAGTTTACGGGACCGAAAGCTGAAAATCCTGTTTGCCACGGACGTTGTTGGACGCGGAATCGACATCAGCACGATTTCGCACATCATCAACTACGATGTGCCCCAAGACTGCGATGACTACGTTCACCGCGTGGGAAGGACAGGACGCATGGGACGTGAAGGGATCGCATTCACATTCGTCGTTCCTGGTGAAGGTGAAGTCCTCACAAGTATCGAGCAACGGATCAACAAGGAACTCAAACGCGATACCATCGAAGGGTTCGAAGCGATTCCCGCACCACGAAAAGCCCCAGAGCCCGAAACTCCGGAAGCACCAACCAAAAAACGCCTGAATCCGATGCACCGGAAAGTCAAACGACGTCGTTGAACTTGATTCAATTGATGGATTCGATGGTACTTGCTGGACGCGGTTGATAGACTTCGGGCCACTGTCGTATTTCCGGCAGAACTCCACCATGCCCTTATGTTCCACAGGCACTCCTTTGCCGTGGGTCTGCGAAAGCAATTGCATCCATGCAAAATTTCTTCTCAGTGCCGAATGTAGAAACACTCAACACCCATGCCCCCGGGCCAACTGGAAAACTGCCACTGAGTGATGAGATACTCCGCCACTGGAGTAGTGGTGATATCTTTGGCCTGACTCAAAGTGTGGGCATGGGCTTTGACCCCCGCCGAGTCTTAGGCGATCAATATCTGATCCTTAGCACCCAAGGTGGCGTACGCAACCCAGACGGATCACCCGTCGCATTGGGCTACCACACCGGTCATTGGGAAGTTGGCTTGCTTGTACAGGCTGCCGCTGAACAACTGACGCAATATGATGGAGTCCCGTTTGCGGCCTTCGTCAGTGATCCCTGCGATGGCCGAAGCCAGGGGACGCACGGAATGTTCGACTCGTTGCCGTATCGCAACGATGCAGCGATCGTCATGCGTCGGCTCATTCGGTCGCTTCCGCAACGCAAAGGTATCATCGGCATTGCCACCTGTGACAAAGGGCTACCGGCCATGATGATGGCCCTTGCGGGCTGCAGCACCTCACCAAGCGTGCTTGTTCCCGGTGGCGTCACCCTCCCCCCCACGACCGGGGAAGACGCCGGTAAAGTACAGACCATTGGCGCCCGCTACAGTCGTGGTGAAATGTCATTGGAAGAAGCATCATTGGAAGGTTGCCGAGCTTGTGGCACACCTGGTGGTGGTTGCCAATTCCTGGGGACCGCAGCAACTAGCCAAGTCGTTGCTGAGGCGATGGGAATGACCGTACCACACGCAGCACTTGCTCCAAGTGGACAACCGATCTGGATGCAACTTGCACGAGACTCGGCAGATGCAGCTCGTGGAATGGTTGATCGTAATGAAACCCTTCAAGATATTTTAACAGCAGATGCGATCTACAATGCGATGCTGATCCATGCTGCAGTTGGAGGGAGCACTAATCTTCTGCTACACATCCCCGCGATTGCGGCCGCAGCAGGAATCCAGAGACCAGACGCCGCCGCCTTTCGTGAGATCAACCAATTGGTTCCGCGGTTCGTCGACTGTCTTCCCAACGGCCCAACAGGCCATCCGACCGTTCGACTGTTTCTTGCCGGTGGAGTCCCAGAAGTGGCATGGCACCTTCGGGAACTTGGCTTACTTAAGGCCAATGCGAAAACAGTAAGCGGAATGACTTGGACTGAATTGCTGGACCAATGGGAAAGTTGTGATCGACGACAAATCTGCCGAGAGCATTTACGAGCGGCTGATGGCGTCGACGCAGATGACGTCATCATACCTCCCGCACGTGCGAGAAAGATCGGACTCACGAGTACCGTTTGCTTTCCGGAAGGAAATCTTTGCCCAGAAGGTTCAGTGATCAAAGCAACCTCCATTGACCCCACCGTACTTGATGAAGAGGGTGTTTATCGAAAACGCGGTCCCGCACGTGTATTCACGTCAGAACCAGACGCCATCAAAGCAATCAAGGGACAAACTGACAACAACATTCAAGCCGGTGACGTGATTGTCTTGATTGGCCGAGGGCCGATTGGGTGTGGCATGGAAGAAACCTATCAGATTACATCCGCACTGAAGTATTTATCTTTCGGCAAAGAAGTCGCCTTGATCACTGACGCAAGATTCTCTGGCGTCAGCACGGGAGCCTGCATTGGACACGTCGGGCCAGAAGCGTTGGCCGGCGGTCCCATCGCCAAAGTACGTGACGGGGACGTCATCGACATCGTGGTCAACTGCCGAACACTCGAAGGACACGTCAATTTAATCGCTGGTGATTCGGAAACCAACCGAACCGCTGAGCAAATATTGGCCAGTCGGTCACCCCATCCCGACCTGCGTGTTGATCCAAATATGCCAGAAGACACGCGACTGTGGGCCGCGTTGCAACAAGCAGGCGGTGGAACATGGGGTGGTTGCGTCTACGATGTCGACGAAATCATTCAAAAATTGAACAAACCGTAAACACCCTGAGCGTCACCTCTGCGTGCACTTGTATCGGAAGCAGACAGTACAGAATCAGGGGCTTCCAAATCAAGCCTGAGAGTACCAGCACCCCTGCGAGTACTAGCACCTACATCCTACTCAGCGGTTGCCCCTATCTGACAATCGCGATCCCTAAAGTGATGTACTTGCCCGGCCATTCCGGTGGCCCATTCAATGTTCAGCAGCAAGAAGCTGTTCAGCAGTAAGAAGCTCAGCCTGCAAGACCATGGGGATGACACCCGATGTTTCAGGACAACGCGTTCACAAACCCACTTTTTCAGAACCGAAATCTGACATCCGTGTAAGAAGATCAAGTGCAGCAAAGTGTGTTTTAGATGCCACCAACGCCTTGAATTGTGAATTCCAGAGCAAGAAAAGGTGGAGCGAGCCTCCACAAAAGGGCCCTAACGGAGCAAATTCACCCGCCAGCGACTAGGACCTTGCGAGTTTAGTGTGTGCCGCGATAATCCCGAGGCGTTTATCCAAATCGTTTCTCCCCCACACTTTAGGTTAGAGCTCATGGCTTTGGTTCCTCTTCGCGTCGTCCTCGATCACGCAGCCGAGAATGATTACGGCGTCGCCGCTTTCAACGTCAATAATATGGAGCAGATCCAGGCGATCATGGAGGCAGCTGAGGAAACGGATTCTCCTGTAATCATTCAGGCCTCCCGTGGTGCTCGCTCCTACTCGCAAGATGCTTATCTTCGACACCTGATGGTAGCGGCTACCGAACTCTACCCCCACATTCCAATCGTGATGCATCAGGACCACGGCAATAGTCCGTCGACCTGCCAATCAGCAATCGACAACGGTTTCACAAGTGTGATGATGGACGGCTCACTGGAAGAAGATGGCAAGACACCTGCCGACTTCGACTACAACGTGCGAGTCACGGCAGAGGTTGTCAAACTTGCCCATGCACAGGGTGTCAGCGTCGAAGGTGAGCTTGGCTGCCTAGGCTCGCTTGAATCCGGTGAAGGAGAGCAAGAGGATGGGCATGGAGCAGTGGGTGAATTGAGTCGCGAGCAACTTCTTACAGATCCAGACGAAGCGGCACGTTTCGTAGAGGAAACTGGTGTTGATGCTTTAGCGGTTGCCATTGGAACCAGCCACGGTGCTTACAAGTTCACCAGCAAGCCGACTGGTGAAGTGCTGGCGATGACCCGCATCGAAGAAATCCATGCAAAACTTCCTAACACACACTTGGTGATGCATGGCAGCAGCAGTGTTCCGCAGGATTTGCAGGACATCATCAACCAATACGGTGGGCAGATGAAGCAGACCTACGGTGTACCCGTCGAAGAGATCCAGCGCGGCATCAAGAGTGGTGTTCGAAAGATCAACGTCGACACTGACTGCCGCATGGCGATCACGGGTGCAATTCGTAAGGTCCTTCAAGAAGACCCATCGGCATTCGATCCACGTGCTTACTTGAAGCCTGCTCGTGCAGCGATGAAAGACGTTTGCGTCGCACGAATGACTGCATTCGGCCAGGCCGGAAATGGAGCCAAACTTCGGGACACACTGAACGCGACCGCGTAACAGTTTTCCGAAAAGTGATGGACCGGCACTGAACCGCGATTAGGATGATTCACTGAACCGTGTCCGAAAATACACTTTACGAAGCGTTTCAGCATCAGGTCTGTTCTCGACCTGATGCTGTTGCACTCCTGCTGGATTCTCCCGGCAACCCAGCATGCAGATGTTCTTGGCATGCACTTTTCATCGTCGTTGACCGTGCTGCTAGCCGGATCGCCGCACTGTTCAGCAACACGAAGACTCATCCTTGCATCACACACTCAAGTGACAACTGCGATGCTGACATCGTGATCGCGTTAGCGTCACTGCAACTCGGCTTGACGGAAGCTCCGCTCGACAACCGCCTTGAAGCCGACGAATTGCTGCGTCGTCGAAATTACCTTGGTGGCATCTGGATTGATGACCACTTCAAGCGGCAAATCGTTTCTGAATTGATCGAGACGGCTGGCCGTTTATCCCCCGACGAATCAACTCACACCACATGGTCAAATCCAGCAACCGACTGCCACCCCGGCAAGCCACAGCAGCATGAAGAAAAGGCCTCACTGATCCTTTGGACCAGTGGCACCACCAGCGAACCACTGGCCGTTTTGCTTTCGGCTAAAAGCTTGTACGCCAATGCGTCGGCAAAACTAAAAGCGGTGCCACAAAAAGAGTCTGACGTCCGCCTGACCATGCTTCCTCTATCCCATGCCTATGCAAGGACATGCGATTTTGGGACTTGGTTACTGAGTGGATGCACGCTTGCGGTATGCCTTGGATATCAAAGCATGCTCCGCCGACTGCAGGAACTCCACCCCAGCTTGATTAACACCGTCCCGGCGATCGCAAGCCAGATGCTTCAAGAACTCCCCCCAAACCTGGATAAGCTGCGTTTACTCGGCTGTGGGGGTGCCCCACTCGACCCCAACTCGTTCATGGAATGGAGCACACGCGGGGTCACAGTAATTCAGGGGTATGGCCTCACAGAAGCTGGGCCTGTGATCAGCAGCGCAACCCCCTCCAACGCCAGGCCAGGTCTTGTAGGCGAACCTGTCGAAGGCTGGGAAATCGCGATTAAACAAGGCCAACTTTTTGTTCGTGGACCGCACTCGATGCTGGGTTATCTGAGGCAACAGGAAGCCACACAAAAACGAATGACAGATGATGGCTGGCTGGCCACCGGTGACTTGGTTGAACGGGACCGCGAGACCCAACAACTTAGGATCCTGGGCCGCATGGACGATGTCATCGTTCTCGCATCAGGTCGAAAAATTTTCCCTGCCGCTATCGAGCGTGCTATCGAACAGGTTGACGGCATCCAGCATGCGTTACTTCACTACAGAGGCAGTTTGCAACTTTGGCTGAATCTTGATACTGACACTGACTTGGAAACGGTACAGAAGGAAGCATTGCAAGTTCTTGCGAGGCAATCGGCCAGCCTCCCTTGCACACTTCATTCTTTCCAACCTGCGCTTTCAGTCGAAACCGGAGAACTGACGGCCAAAGAAACCATCAGGCGTGGATGTATCATTGAAAAACGGCTGCGCGATCACGCTGGATCATAAGCATCACTACCCATACCACGGCCACGTGGAATGAACTTGCACATGAGAATACCCAACGCGTAAAGGATGATCAGTGGTATCGCAAGCGCGATCATACTGGTCACATCAGCAGGCGTCACAATCATCGCAACGAAAAAGATCACAAGCACTGCAACTTTCCAACTCTCAATGTAGGACTGAGTTTCAAACAAGCCGATCCGCTGCAGGAAGAGCATGACAAGCGGCAACTGGAAGGCAATACCAAATCCTAGCGGCAGTAAAAGCACAAAGTTGACGTAGTAGGAAAGGCGAGGTTCGACCGCTACATCCATGCTGCCATTGAACGCCAACAGGAATGACAGGACAAAATGAAGAACCAGAAAAAATGCCAGGATCACGCCTGATATAAACAGCGTGACACTGACTGGCAAATAGATGTAAACATATTTTCGTTCGTGGGCATGGAGTCCAGCAGCGACAAATGCCCAGAGATGATAGAAGATGCCAGGTGAGCCAATGATCGCACCAACGATCAGTCCAGCTTTGACCCAGATCATGAAGGGTTCTTCCATCTTCAGAGAACTCAAACTCGTCTTGTTCTCACGGAGCTGGATTTTTGGCTCCAGCTTTTTCGGCAATGCGTCAAGAATTTTTGCCATCTCAACGGAATCGACCACGCCCTCGGATGCTGATGCATCTGCACCAGTCTCACCCTCGGAAGATGCTGGCACTTCTCCGGTTTCACCCGGTTGCTCGGCTGATTCGTCTCGGGGCACAAACTTATCCATCGTTAGTGACTGAAACTCTTCTGGAACCTCGTAAATGATTTCCCACACCAAGGCGTTCTTCGCCAAGAACTTATGCAACCCCTGAACCGACTCATCCGAGGGATCATAGCCAAGCCGATACAAATCTCGATCAGCATTGAACTGCTCAATTGCACCCTCGAGCGGTATTTGCACAAATCGCACTACTTCATTGGCAAAAAAGAGACCGATTAGAAGGCCACCAGCCAACCAAAACATGGCACGAAACAAAGAATGACGCAGATCTTCGAGGTGTTCCCCGAACGTCATCGTTGAATTTTCAAACAGGTCGTCCTTGGGACGCGACAGCTTTTCCACGAATCAAATCTCAGTATTTGGTTTGAAGGGTGAAAGGATACGATAAGACTTGGGGAGGGAAATTCGCAATCCCGCGATGATCTGACTGATATCCGAATAAACGGATAGGATTCTTGTCTGGTGAGGTAAGGCTGCAAAGGTCACTACAATACACGCAGTAGTGACTCCAGTGACGCAGTGTCACCCATGCCTCACAGCTTCAAACCAGTCGGTAGGGGGCAGGCTTGGCAGCCATTCGCGGTGGCGTCGGACAGGAAGGCCCTGAACCGACCCGTTCGCTTACGCTCCCAGTTACCACCTTCATTGTAGCAGCCCGACACGGCATCGCCTGCGTTACGTGCCGATATTAAAATTCATAGGTCAACCTCACATCGATCAAAGTAGCGAAATGGCCCCATATCCACTCACTTTTGCACCAGTTTTGAAACAAACCATCTGGGGTGGACGACTTTTGGGTGACCATTTAAAGAAACCGATTGGCTCCGCTACTGACTATGCAGAAAGCTGGGAAGTGGTCGATCATGGAGAAGATCAGAGCGTCGTGCAAAACGGCACACTAGCTGGCCAGACGCTGAAGCAGTTAATCCAGAGCGACGCTGACTGGTTATTGGGCAAGAAACCGGGCATGGATTCATTTCCACTGCTCCTGAAATATCTGGACTGCAATCGGGTGCTTTCGGTACAAGTCCACCCCAGCGATGAATATGCGCTGAAAATGCCCACACCAGACCTCGGAAAAACGGAAGCATGGTACATCGTCGCAGCCGCACCCGAGAGCCTGATCTACGCAGGTCTGAAGAAGGGCGTTGATTCAGCAAGCCTGGAAAACGCCATCAACAACGGCACGACAGAGGATGTTCTGCATTCATTTCATCCCTCAAAAGGAGATGTCGTTTTCATCCCTGCAGGGACGGTGCACGCATTGGGTGCCGGACTGCTGGTTGCTGAGATTCAACAATCTAGCGACACCACGTTCAGACTTTTCGATTGGAATCGCACTGATTCACACGGAAAGTCTCGCCCTTTGCACATCGATCAGGGTGTAGAAGTGACTGATTTTTTCAGCGGTCCCGTAGCTGCAAAAACCAGTGACCCTGAACTCGAGGGCTGGCAGACGATCGTGTCCTGCGACAAATTCGTTTTGAATTTGCTGGAAAAGGGAGAGGCGGATACAGGTCATGATGAGAAGTTTCACATCGTGACGATTCCGAAGGGTAAAGCAACCTTGCGTTTTGGGGAGGAAATCATGGCCCTCTCTACCGGTGATACCGTGCTGTTACCAGCAGCAATGCAAAATTGCCACGTGCTGGCGGCCGAAAATAGCACCGTCATGGAAATGCACTTACCAGCGTGAAACGAATGATTGGGGCAATCGGAACTGGTGTGAAACATTTTGCCTGCGAGTTTAGGCGGGGACTTGAGGCACACCAACGAGAAGTACGATGTCCAACGAGGAGCCCGCTTGACTCGGGTCAAACGAAGCGTTGTTGCCGCGAGGATCGGATTCCTCTTGGTTCCAGCACTCAAAACTTCGTACGCTCCAATCTCCCCCACGCTTGACTCGAAAGGATTCGCGATCATGGCTCGCAACAGAAACAGGCTCTTGCTGAGTACCGCTTTCACGGTCGCATTACTGTCCACTATGGGATGTCGTGGGTTTCAGGGCTTTTTCACACCTCCTGGCCCGCTCAACAAGCAGCAAGCCAGTGCAGTGGTGCACGATCCATATCCCCAGAATGACATTGGCCCCTACGACGCTGCCTCACGCCCACCAAGCTACCAGCAGCCGTTAGCAGAACCTGTGCGAAATCGACTCATTCCCGATGCGATGCCTTGGCTAGGTCGTTAACTGGAAGAATGCACTTACCACGCGGAATCAACGGTGGATGGCTGCTGTTGAATCGCCTGATTACCGCGAATCCAATACTCGTTTGCATTCCCATCATTCGCCTTGCGGCGGCGACATCCCTGCATGGCTCTGTCCATCCCCGCATGGCTCTGTCCATCCCCGCATGGCTCTGTCCATCCCCGCATGGCTCTGTCCATCCCCGCATGGCTCTGTCTAATCGCCAGCCACCAATACCCACTAGCAATCGGCCCCTCTAGAGCGTCGAATTAGCCCGTGCTGGCGGAACCCGGTCTCCGATCTCGCTTCGGAGGCAGTCCACCGACGATCCGCCTGCCATGTCAGTCCCATGAAAAGTGCAAGCTCAGGATGTTCGGCACGCAGAAAAACAAGCTGTGCCATTCCCATCTAGCCGTGGATCACTCAGAAGCCTGCATCACAAAGAAGCCTCGGTTTGGTAGGTTGTGGGATTCCATTCAAACTCTCAGGCAGCTCCATGCCAAAAAAGTCCGCATCCAAGCGATCTCCTTCAAAGCGTTCAGCATCGAAAAAGCGAGGCCGGCGTTCGTCGCAGGTGGCAGATTCGTCCCAACGCCTGCAGCGTTTTCTAGCCTCTGCAGGCTTTGGAAGCCGCAGGCAATGTGAGGAATTGATTGAAGCAGGTCGTGTTGATGTCGATGGACAGATCGTCACCAAACTTGGTTCGACCGTTGACAGCTCCGTTCAGAAAATACGTGTCGACGGTGTACTGCTTAAGAAACAAAAGCCCGTTTATTACGCCGTCAACAAGCCGGTTGGCGTGGTCACAACCAATCGTGATCCACAAGGCCGCCCGCGTGTCGTTGACCTCGTACCTCCAGATGAACGTGTGTTCCCAGTTGGTAGGCTGGACCGAAGCAGTGAAGGACTGATCCTGCTCACCAATGATGGTGAACTTGCACAGCGGCTCACCCACCCAAAGTTCGGTGTCCGAAAGGTCTATCGAGTCACCGTAGCGGGTAAAGTCGAAACGGAAACCATGCGGCAAATGCGCAAGGGTATCCACATCGCCGAAGGTTTCGTTCAAGTCGAAGGTGCGAAACTGCTCAAGTCGCGCAGTCGCGCGACAGAGCTGGAGATAGTGCTGCGTGAGGGCAAGAATCGTGAAATCCGACGAATCCTCGCCCGCCTCGGACACAAGGTTCAAACCCTGCGACGCATCGCGGTGGGGCCATTGCGATTGGGGGATGTCCCGCCGGGAGCCTACCGTGTTGTGACGTCACAGGAAGTCGAAAAACTTTGGGCCGCAACTGAAACCGCTGCAGAGGAGAGCGCGACACGCGGTCGCGGAAAACGAAGCTCCCCGCGTGCTGGAAATCCACGTGCTGGAACAGCTAAACAAGGAACATCCAGAAAAGGGGCAACAAAAAAGGCGACTCCAAAATCTGCACCTGTCCAACGACGGGGAGCCAAGAAAGCGGCCACAGGACCAAAATCTCGCAAGCAAAACGTCGAATTCAATTTTTCCACAGAGCAGGGCACGACTGCAGGAGCCGTGATTGGTGGAGATGCTGATTCAGTTGAAACAAGATCATCTCGTAGCGGTACAAAACGAAAAACCAGTCGGTCAAACCCGAAAGGTCGAAACTCGAAAACAGCAAAAAAACCATCGGTAAAACGTGGTGGTTTGAAGAAACGCAGGACAACAAAGCGAACAACCAGCGGTAGCTCCGAAGCCACTTCGACGGGTCGCGACAACAGCCGGCGTGGTGCCGGACGAACTCGTGTTGCAAAGAAAAAAACAGGCAATCAAAAGAAATCTGGTCCTAATCGAAAACGCAGGAAATAGATGTCAAAACTGCATGCCGACTACTACGCCGACTCCATGCACCAGATCAGTGCACCACTGGAACGGAACGATCAAATTGGTGAGGGAACCTTACTGATCCGCGTCGCCGCGGAAGCACTTGCCCAGGCACTGGTGCCAGGGCAATTTGTCATGGTGCGTTTAGCGAGTACCAATGCTCCGCTCATCGGCCGCGCTCTCGCTGTTTACGACGTTATTTCTGACGACTCGGGCAACCCGACGTGGATCGATCTCGTGTACCTCAAAAAGGGCACATTCACGACCGCTTTGGCAGAATCTCCGCTGGGCACAAAAGTCACCCTCTGGGGGCCTCTGGGCAACGGATTCGCCAATCGACCCTGCGATCGCCTGATCATGGTTTCAGGAGGCATTGGGCAAACACCCATGCTGCTTCTGGGAAAGGAAGCAATGGGTCTACAGGACTTCGGTGACGAGACAAGAAAGAATAACTGGGCACCTGCTGTCGAGTTTATTTATGGAGCCCGTCGTTCGAGCTTACTTGCTGGCGTGAGCGACTTTGAGAAGGCCGGCTTTCAGGTCACGCTGTGCACCGACGATGGATCAAAAGGACAACAAAAACTTGTCCCAGACGTGCTTCGTGATCGTTTGGCTGAGCTTGCCGATTCAGGGGAAACAATCCGCGTGGTTACCTGTGGCCCAGAGATCATGATGGAGAAGGTCGCTGAAGCATGTCAGGCAGTCGATATCGACTGCCAAGTCAGCATGGAGACGCCAATGGCCTGCGGCATCGGCATCTGCTTTTCCTGCGTTGCTCAAGTCCGTCAAGATGGTCCCGAAGAATGGGACTACAAACGGACCTGCGTCGAAGGTCCGATCTTTGATGCGAACCAAATCTGTTGGTGAGCAACACGCATGGCTGCATTCGGATTATCGATAAATCGAACCGCGAGTTGCAGGTGCTTCTGTTCCGCTTGGGTACCCCGTTGCGGAACCGGTGCTGCCTGGCGTGTAACCGCTAACTCCTGGCGTCCCGCCTGAGGAAGCTGGTGGAAGGACTGCGGATGGTGTCGCCGCTTCCAATGCCGTGCTTGCAGTTGAGAATGCTGGCGAAGTCGCTGCGGGTGGAAGAATCTCTCCGGGTGCCGCAGCGGGTGCAGGTCTATCAAAACCGTTGATATTCGATTTGGGTGGAGTGATCGCTGCGGCAGCTGTGCCACTGGTGGGGAATGTAAAACCTCCCTGCGGAATTGCAGGTGGCGTTGGGTAACCAGTGGATGCAGGTTTTGCAAACGAGGTTTCTGGAACAGCGAAGCCAGTACTGGCAGTTGCTGATACTGCTGGGGCCTGTGTCGCCAAGTCTGACATGGCGAAGGCAGTTCCTGTCTCTTCGGCCTTCGGCGTCAATGCCTTATTCCCGAACGTGTAGCCGCTGGGCTTTGACGCGGGTGACTGAAAGCCCACTGATTGAGTTGCGGCATTACCGTAGAGACCATTCGCCTGTGCTGCTGCCAAATTGGGGGCAGTTGGCGATGGCGACGCGGAGTATCCCGGAGATGCACTGAGTCCAGCAAACTGACCTGGCTGCGATGAGGGCAGCGGTGTGCTTGCTGCGGGAGCAGCGGTGCCGCCAGCCACAGAAGCAATCGCGTTGGGAGTCACCTGCGAGCTTGGTGGGACTGGAAAACTCGAGGTGGGACCACTCTCGGCCAAAACCTCGGCAGGTGGGTCCTTCTTCTGCAGTGTGAGCAGATTTCGCCCCGACATGGAGCATCCTGATGAGACCATACCTGCGAGCGTACAGGTGGTGACAACTACAATTGTTCGTTTGGTATTTCTAAGCATCCTGCCAACCTATGACACATGAATTCCGGACTACCTCGATCGGAGTCATCGGCACCCAGCGTTGAACGAATCCACAAAATCGGTAGAGTCGACGTAGATTATCGCAACTCCACCGCACTTTCGGACGGTAAGACGCCAGCTCAGGTGATGTCAATGTCAGCTTCGCGTCTGCGTTGTAATAAATCGAGAGAACGCGTGTTTCACGCCCTAGGTCGGTTTCAGCACCAACCATGAGGGCCTTGCCAAGCAGCGTCACTGCCAGAAAAAATGGGGAAGGACAAAAAAAGCCCACCCGACCAGGGGTGGGCTAGATGAAGAAGCTTCGATGGCAGAGCACGCAAATTTGCTAGCCAAAACTACCAGCATGTACCGGCCTCAGCCCCTCAGGAAGCAGCCACTTCCATTGAGGTGCCCAAGGTTTGGCCAGGAGCAGGGAGATCGCTGTAGCCTTGCAGATAAATATCGATCGCGCGGGCTGCACCTCGACCTTCGTTTATCGCCCAAACCACAAGGCTTTGGCCTCGACGACAGTCACCGGCAGCAAAGACACCGTCAACATTGGTCGCAAAGTGGCCGTGCTCGGCTTTAAAATTGCTGCGAGAGTCGACTTCCAAGCCTGCGGCTTCAGCCACGTACGATTCGGGTCCAAGGAACCCCATCGCCAGCAGGATCAACTGTGCAGGCCATTCTTTCTCGGAACCTTCAACCTCGCTCATCGCCCAGCCACCATCATCCTTCTTAGCCCATTCGACTTGAACGGTCTTGATCCCACGAAGCTTACCCGCATCATCGAGAAGATACTCTTTACTGAGCAGTTGGTACTGACGAGGATCATGCCCAAATTTGGCGCTAGCTTCTTCGTGGCCATAATCGACACGAAAAATGCGTGGCCATTCCGGCCATGGGTTATCGTCGGATCGCTCCTCGGGAGGTTTTGGCAACAATTCAAAATTAACCACGCTTCGGCAGCCATGACGGATGCTGGTTCCAATGCAGTCAGTACCGGTATCACCGCCGCCGATCACAATCACATCCTTGCCTTCTGCACTGATGAATTTTTCACTATTGGCGTCACCATGAACCATCTGCTTCGTGTTTCCGGTGAGGAAATCCATTGCAAAAGCAACACCATCCGCTTCCCGGTTAGGTAACGGCAAGTCACGAGGCTTCGTAGCGCCACAAGCAAACAACACAGCATCAAAGTCCTGCTGCAAATCGCTTGGTGAGATGTCTTTGCCAATGTTAGCACCGGTAACAAACTTGATTCCCTCTTTGGTCATTTTGTCAACACGACGCTGCACCGCCTGCTTGGACAGCTTCATATTCGGAATACCATACTGCAACAAGCCACCTATTCGATCGGCCCGCTCATAGACAGTGACGTTGTGACCAACCTTATTGAGTTGATCCGCGGCTGATAATCCAGCTGGTCCGCTTCCCACAATAGCCACCGACTTCCCGGTTCGACTGGCAGGCGGCGTTGGCTTGATCCATCCTTCTGACCATGCACGATCAACGATTGCATTTTCAATATTCTTGATCGTCACCGGTGGATTCGTGATTCCAAGCACACACGATCCCTCGCATGGGGCGGGGCAGGTTCGCCCAGTAAACTCCGGAAAATTATTCGTTTTGTGCAGCCGCTCGCTGGCTTCTTTCCAACGATTGTTATAGACGAGGTCATTCCACTCAGGAATCAAGTTATCGATAGGACACCCAGTCGTGGACTGGCAGAATGGAACGCCACAGTCCATGCAACGTGCTCCCTGATCCTGCAGGTGTTCCACACGTGGCTCAGTATAAATTTCGTCGTAATCATTGATCCGCACAACTGGCAGTCGCCACGGCACTTTCTTGCGATCGAACTCTTTAAAACCTGTTGGCTTACCCATGTGCTGTTCTCCTTCAGTGAAGGTCGATGATTTTATAAATGCTTTAAAAACGATTGCGGCCCATTCATCAAAACAATGGGCGTCAAATATCAGTTACTAAACATCAAGCGTTCGCGGCCGCTTGTGCTTTCAATTCATTCAAAACGCGTTTGTAATCCGTTGGCATCACTTTGATGCACTGAGCGATGAAGTGAGACCAGTTGGCCAATGCTTCTGCAGCAACAGTACTTCCGGTCAGTTCAGCGTGACGCTTGATCAACGACTGAATGTCTGCCTCTTCCTCCGCATCGGTGATCGCTTCCAATTCCACCGTTGCCAGATTGCAATTGAGATTGAAATCACCATCACGATCCCAAATGTAGGCAATGCCCCCGGACATCCCTGCAGCAAAGTTCCTTCCGGTCGGCCCAAGCACCACGACACGTCCGCCAGTCATGTACTCACAACCGTGATCACCAACCCCTTCAATCACGGTTCGGGCACCACTATTACGGACGCAGAAACGTTCCGCTGCCCGTCCACGGAAAAACGCTTCTCCACCAGTTGCTCCGTACAAACAAACATTGCCAATCAGGATATTCTCGTGAGCCGTAAAACTGCTATCCACCGGTGGATAGACAACAAGTCGTCCGCCGCTCAAACCCTTGCCGACATAGTCATTCGCATCACCCTCCAGATTGATGGTGATCCCATGGGACAAAAACGCACCCAGACTCTGCCCTGCGGATCCAGTCAATTCAATGCGAATGGTATCGTCAGGCAGACCTTGCTGACCGTATCGCTTGGCAACCTCGTTGCTCAGAATGGTGCCCACCGTACGATTGATATTCACGATCGGCGTCTTGATAGTGACTGGCTCGCCGGACTCAATAGCAGGTTTTGCCTGTTCCAGCAAAACAGTCATGTCCAGCGATTTCTCCAAGGCGTGGTCCTGAGCCTGTGAGCAAATAACGCCTACATGCTCGTGTGGCTTATTGGCGGGCATTAACACGGAAGTCAAATCCAACCCATCGGCTTTCCAGTGATTGATCGCCTTGCCTGTCTTAAGCACTTCGCTGCGGCCAACCATCTCATCGATGGTTCGGAAGCCAAGCTCAGCCATGATGCGTCTTGCTTCCTCCGCGACCATGAACAAGTAATTGACAACGTGTTCTGGCTTGCCGTTGAATTTTTTTCGCAAGTCAGGATCCTGCGTCGCGATTCCGACAGGGCAGGTATTCAAATGGCACTTCCGCATCATGATGCATCCCAACGTGATGAGTGGTGCAGTTGAGAAACCAAACTCCTCGGCTCCCAGTAATGCAGCGACCACCACGTCACGTCCCGTTTTCAGTCCACCGTCCGTTTGCAGCACAACACGACTACGAAGATCGTTGAGCACAAGCACTTGATGAGTCTCGGCGATCCCCAATTCCCAAGGCAAGCCGGCGTGCTTGATACTCGTCAGTGGCGAGGCTCCTGTGCCACCGGTATCACCAGAAATCAGGATATGATCTGCGTGTGCTTTGGCAACACCAGATGCGATCACACCCACCCCAACCTCACTGACCAGTTTGACACTGATACGGGCAGCACGATTAGCATTCTTTAAATCATGAATCAGTTGCGCTAAGTCTTCAATTGAGTAAATATCGTGATGCGGAGGCGGACTGATCAGGCCAACGCCTGGCGTGCTGTAGCGTATCCTGGCAATATTGGTATCAACTTTCCGTCCCGGCAACTCACCACCTTCACCGGGCTTTGCTCCCTGCGAAATTTTGATCTGTATTTCATCGGCGTTGGTGAGATACTCAATGGTCACCCCAAATCGTCCTGAAGCCACTTGTTTGATGGCAGAACGCTTCGAGTCACCATTATCAAGCGTTTGAAATCGGATCGGATCTTCACCACCTTCACCGGTATTGCTTTTTCCACCCAGGCGGTTCATCGCAACCGCTAGCGTTTCATGCGACTCAGCACTGATGCTTCCGAAACTCATCGCACCTGTGCAAAATCGTTTGACGATTTCACTTGCTGGCTCAACATCCTCGATTGGGATGGACTTTGCTGACGAGTCATCAAATTCGAGCAACCCACGAAGTGTACAGCGAGACCGACTATCTTCATTGATGGCCTGAGCGAACTTCCAATACTCACTCTCGTCATTCTTGCGTGCAGCAATCTGCAGACTGGAGATGGACATGGGCGACCAGGCATGCTTCTCGCCTTCGGCTCTCCAGTGATACTCACCGAGGTTGGGAAGTTGCTTCAGCCGACTGTCAACATTCTCAGGGAACCCCAGATTGTGCCTTCGCAAAGTTTCCTCGGCGATGACATCAAATGAAACACCTTGGATACGGCTCGCAGTGCCGACAAAGCAGACATCAATCACTTCGTCTTTCAAGCCGAGCGCTTCGAATATCTGGGCTCCTTTGTAGCTTTGCAGCGTACTGATGCCCATTTTTGCCATCACTTTCAACATGCCCTTACCGACACCTTTTCGGTAAGCAGCGACGACCTTGTCATCATCGAGCGAGGGATCCATGAGCCCATCACGTCTGGCTTGCCACAATGCCTCAAACGCCAGATAAGGGTTGATCGCATCTGCGCCGTAACCAATCAACAAGCAGTGGTGATGCACCTCTCTCGCCTCACCCGTTTCGATCGCAAGGCCAATCCGGGTACGTTTGGCATGCTTGACCAGATGATGATGAACAGACCCTACCGCCATCAAGGCGCTAACCGGGACACGATCCTGCCCCATCGAGCGATCGCTCAATACGACCATTTCGATCCCCTCGTCAGCAGCTGCCTCAGCTTCAGCCGCAATCCGGGAAAGCGTTTTCTGCAATCCTGCTTTACCCTCACTACGATCGAATGTGATATCGATCACACGGCTTTTCCAACCCTTGCTATTGAGGTGTTTCAGTGCGGCAACCTCTTCATTGGTCAAGATTGGATGATCAACCAGCAAACGATGGCAATGCTCCGGACTGACGTCCAAAAGATTTTTCTCTGGCCCGATGTAGCACTCCAGCGACATGATGACCTCTTCACGAATGGAATCGATCGAAGGATTCGTCACCTGTGCAAATAGTTGCTTGAAATAATCGTAAATCATACGTGGCTTATCGCTCAGACAAGCGATGGCGCTATCGTTGCCCATGGACCCCACTGGATCACGCAACTGCTCGACGAGCGGCCGGAGCATGAACTTCATGGTTTCTGCGGTGTACCCAAAAGCTTGCATGCGAGGGAGCAGTGAATCACTGTCAAAACCATGAGGCTCCGTTTCAGGATGCAAGTCAGCAAGGCGAATTCTCTGGTCTTTCAACCATGCACCGTACGGCTTTACGCGCGCGAAATCGCTCTTCAGTTCCTCATCAGGAATCAAACGTCCAGCCTTGAAATCAACGAGGAACATTTTCCCAGGTTGCAGGCGGCCCTTTTCTTTCACGATGGCCGGATCAACTGGCAATACGCCGACTTCGCTTCCCATGATCACACGATCATCATGAGTGATGTAATAACGACTGGGGCGCAAGCCATTTCGATCAAGCGTCGCGCCAATGTACTGCCCATCTGTAAACGCAATCGATGCAGGCCCGTCCCACGGTTCCATCATGCACGAAAAGTACTCATAGAAAGCACGTTTTTCTTCTGGCATCGTTTCATGCTTCTGCCAAGCCTCGGGCACCATCATCATGATGGCTTCCTGCAGCGTGCGTCCGTTCATTAACAGAAACTCCAACACATTGTCGAAGGTTCCAGAATCACTGCAGTGAGGCTCAACGACGGGAAAGAGTTTCTCAAGGTCATCGCCAAACAACGCACTTTCAGCAGACCCCTCACGCGCTCTCATCCAGTTTTTATTGCCGCGGAGAGTGTTGATTTCACCATTGTGACTCATGAACCTGAGTGGCTGTGCGCGATCCCAACTGGGGAACGTGTTGGTCGAAAACCGACTGTGCACCATGGCCAAGTGGGTTTCAAAGTCCTGATCCCTGAGGTCAGGGAAATAGGGAAGCACCTGCGCCGGGGTGAGCATTCCCTTGTAAATAATGACTTTGGTGCTGAGAGAGCAAATGTAGAACATCAAAGCCTGCTTCAGTTCTTCGCTACCTCGCAGCAAATGACTCGCCTGCTTATGAATCATGTAGAGTTTGCGTTCGAACGCTTCACCCTCAAGCCCATCCTCGGCCCCCACAAACAACTGCTCAATTCGTGGTTCACTCGCCCGAGCTGTCGGACCAATATCTGCAAGGTCTGCCATTTGAGGCACATCCCGCCAACCGATGAGATGCTGCCCGGCATCCGTCACAAGCTTCTGGATTGTTTCCTTGCACAGAACCCGTTCCGCACCATCCTCTGGCAGAAAGACCAACCCTGCTGCGAATCGCCCAGGACTTGGTAACTCAACACCCAAGTCCTGCTTCGCAACCTTGGCAAGGAATTTGTGTGGTAAGCCGCACATAATGCCAGAACCATCACCGGTGTTAGGCTCGCAGCCACAAGCACCACGATGGTCCATCGCCTGCAGAATCTGATCGGCATCAAGAACATTCTGATGACTCGGTACGCCCTTGATGTGGGCAATGAACCCTACTCCACAGGCATCTTTTTCCAGTTCTGGATCGTAAAGGCCCTGCGCGGGTGGTAAGTGAAAGTGTTTTTTCATAATGCTATTTGTCATTTGTGACTCTCCTATCCTGATGGAACTCGTCATCGCTCGGCACCTGACTGACTGCGTTGCGGTGGCAGACTCGGCGTCGATTCAACGCGTTCGCCTTTCCACCTCGTGCAGAAATGGTCAGGCGACGACTGACGAACCAGTTTCTGGCTCAATCGTGGCCGCTTCCACGGTCAGCTTCCCGCTGCCGGATTTCACTCGTTTTCCTGCCTCAAGAGGTCGCCCTAAGAGTAGGGAACCAAACTCACTGGCTGCCC
>Ga0315320_10000205_pt1 | contig 47616 bp, 44 predicted proteins | sample M140m21515metaG_FD_203458 | JGI IMG/M metagenome (GOLD analysis project Ga0315320, IMG submission 203458) | Ammonia-oxidizing marine archaeal communities from Monterey Bay, California, United States - M1 40m 21515 | ecosystem: Environmental > Aquatic > Marine > Coastal | place: USA: California... | reverse complement strand
CACAGGATTTTATGGCTAGCTTTGGTTACGGCAATAGTGACAAGCACATCACATCTACGGACGCGGACGGTGTAGCCTTAGCTGCGATACAGGGATTGAATCAGAAGCTTACGCAGGAACTTGATGAAAAACAGGCTGAGATTGATAGGCTGGAAGCTGAGAACGAAGCACAAAACCTACGGTTCGCATCATTGGAAGAACGCCTTCTTGCAATGGAAGCATCGATGAAGTAGTTCACATGCAAAGATCAATTGGAGGAGGGATTGGATTGCAACCGTTGGTTTCCCATTCTGGAAGCTTTTGGAAATACTTCTCCTTAGATGCGGGATCCCCGTATTGGCCCAGATAATCGCGTTTACCGTTTAACGTAACGTACCCTTGGCCGGTGGCCTTGTGCAGGCAATACTTGGGGATTGATTTAGAGGATCTTTTATTCATGTGCGGTTTCCTTTAGGTACCGGGGGCATGTGTTGTCAGTTTTTGCACCCAAGTGTACCAAGGAACATCCACATATAATCCTGATTCTACCTCCCAAAGATAAAACTTATGACTAAGCAATCATCCGCCTACGACTTAAGCACTTATACCATAAACATATATAGTCAAATCGATTAATGCGTTGGGACTACTTAATCTATTCCTGATCAAATGTTTCCACCCCTGATACCCCCGGTCCATTAAACAGGGCATATACCCGACCTGATTTGTCTACAGCTACTGCGGACTCACTATGCTCTTCGGCCGAGAAAGACCAGCCGGAGATAAAATCGCCATGGTTGTTATATTTCATCACACTCACTCGTTTTCCATCGTTTCGCTGCATGGATCCGTCATAACCACCTTTGTTCCTTACAGAAAGGTAAACATTCCCCCACTGATCACCCGATACACTGTGGAAATAACTGGGACCATCCGGTGGGGAACCATGGGCAAAAGCACGAATGAACTCCCCTTCAGCATTAAATTTCTGGGTTGGGCCATAATACCCTGTAATAAATACATCGCCATTGTGGTCTACATATAGACCGTGGGGCGCATTAAATTCGCCAGGCAACACACCTTCCTGTCCCCAATCGAATAAGGAATTACCCTCTTTGTCATACACATTCACACGCATATTGTCCACATCCACAATAAACAAACGTCTATCAGCATCAAATCCCATACCATGTGCGCGCAAAAGCATGCCTTGTAACCGCCCTTTTTCAGCAAAAATATGCAAAAACTTTCCTTTATCGGAAAACACCTGCACTCGAGGTCGATCACCTTTACTATCGGTCACAAAAATTCGCCCCTTTACATCACTGGCCACTTCACGCGGTTTTGTTACTTCCCCAGGAGCCCGACCCGATCCGTTATCAATCCGATCCATAAATTCACCTGTTTTGGAATAACGTAAAATCTGGTTTCCCCCCTGATCAGCAATCAGTATATTTTCGTTTTTATCCAGACCAATTCCATGCGGAGTAACTAGATGAGTACCGTCTTCACTCGTTTTCTCGGACCATACATGAACGGATTTGTACGTTATTGGTGCATCACCAATAATTGCTGTCGCAATCAGTTCTTTGTTCACGGCTTCAGGCACAAAAGCGGTAATATATAGTTCACGACGTGCAGGCATGATAGCGGGTGCAGTATAAACACCATGTTCATCAATCCTACCGAGTTCAGCGTTACCCCCTGGAATGCGATTCACCGACCATTTAACCTCTTTCGGTACCTCAGCTGCCATTAAACGGGTGGCTATCAAAACTGCTTTAAACTGACGGCTTTCACCAGGATCGATATGCGCCAAACTCGGATGAATCGTGGCACGCTGATAACGCAGAGAATCATATTCACGTGCACTACGACCAATTGTATCGGTAGGACGATCAGCAAAAGCTGAAAAGGTTAATACCAATACTAATAAAAAGGGGTATAACGTTTTCATACACATAGTGTACTCCTTGAAAATTTCACTTGAAGTTTACTTTGAAAGAAATATAAGAGAATTGTCCGTATTTGTAATAAACATTATTTTGAAGGATCCCAGATAGTAGCTGCAATGTACCTATTTTCTTGGTCGGGGTGATGGTAATAGTAGATAGTAACACATTTACCATCGGACCTTTGTATCGAGCGCGGATAGCCTATATCCCAACTAGCACCATCGGCTCTAAGGATACGTTCTGGACTCCAGGTTTGACCTTCATCTTTCGAAATGCGTGCCCGAACTCCATAGGGCGGTAAACGCCAACCATACGCCAAAGCAATATCTCCATTTTGCAATCGAGTAAGGGTTGCTGGATTACCTGCGTTATTAATTCTGGGTTCCTTAATCAGGTACCATGATTCACCATCGTCAGGAGATACGTATGGTTCAATCCACCAACTTTTGACCCCGTCAAATCGTCCCCCTCTGCGCACAAAGCTGAGATATCCATCGCCTTTGATTCGAATGGTGGCTGGCATAATGGCGTATCCGTAGTCGTCAGGTGGTTCGGTACCTATCCAACCAATCTTATTCCAAGTCACTCCTCCATCTTTAGTACGTATGCACAACGTTTGCCCTTCATCACCCACAGTTTTAGCCGCTGCAACAAAAGCCGTAACACGCTTAGGACCTTCAATGATGTAATCTGTCCGTGCTAATAATCCAGGACGGCCATACGTCGGAAGAGTATAGGGGCCTGTCCAATTTTTACCACGGTCATGTGAAATAAACCATGTATTACCACGAAAATTAAGAGCGATATCCTTTTTCTTAAAATTATACCCTTTCTGCAATGGCTCAGTTTTGGGTGCATGTACAATTCTTTGTTCAATCGTCCACGTTTCGCCACCGTCCATACTTCTTGCTAGTAAATCTTGGGAACCCTTTGAGCTATCGATATCGTGACCACCCGTAGGGTTTTTCGCATAAGATCCATGGACAAACCCAACTAGAATTTCATTATCCCAACTCCAAATACCCTTATTAGCTGGCCAACCAGAAAAACGTCCTTCTTCATTTATGATAGGAATGTGTTTTTCAACTGAGTTATGGTCCTGAGCATAACTTGATATACCAATAAAGAACACTGTGATTAGAGAGATGTATATACGTAATTTCATTGTGTATCCCTTATGTTTTCCTGAGTTAACTTCAAAGTCATGATATTTTAACTAGCTTATAGAGTAAGTGTTAATAAAATCATTTCCTAATTTCAAATTTTCATGCTACGAAGCCCGGTTAGATGCCAGAATCATTTCCCTAATTTACGATAAAAAACTTTTGAAAAATCTGATTTATTGCCAAGTGTTGTGGGGAAGTGTGCCGAGAGTGTGCTTTTAAGCAAAAGAAAAGCCCCGCATCGGTTTGTGTAAACCGTTGCGAGGCTGTATCTTAAATGGCTCCCCGAGCAAGACTCGAACTTGCGACAGGGTGATTAACAGTCACCTGCTCTACCAACTGAGCTATCGGGGAATAATTGCTCAAGAGGAAACACTATACTAAAATAAATCCGATCGAATCAAGCTTTTTTCTACACACAGTATCGCCAAAACCCCAAACGAAACTTTCCCTCTTTTTCCGGTATATAGTATTCACACTATCTTAGTCGCCATAAATATAGTGTATTTTGACTTAGAAATCCGAACCTCGGTACAATGAGCGCTGGTGGAAAAGCCCTCGGGGGAGTGCATGAACGATCTGTACGATAATCATTGGCAGTATATTAAGTCCTCTTGGACCATGAAGCTATGCGTAGTGTTCTCCGTATTGCTCCATGTCTTTTTGGGCTATAGTCTGCTATTGAAAATGCACCAACCCAAACCAAAGCCCATCCCCGTAAGCGTGCAAGTCGAATTTACCTCTCCACCTATACCCGATTCAGACCTAAAACAAGCGGACAATGCACCACCCCCACCACCCAAGAAATCAGAGCCCAAAAAACCAGAACCAAAGCCTGAGCCACCCAAAAAGACCGAGCCCAAAAAACCAGAACCAAAGCCTGTGCCACCCAAGAAATCAGAGCCCAAAAAACCAGAACCAAAGCCTGAGCCACCCAAGAAATCAGAGCCCAAAAAACCAGAACCAAAGCCTGTGCCACCCAAGAAATCAGAGCCCAAAAAACCAGAACCAAAGCCTGAGCCACCCAAACCCGTGGAACCGCCCCCCGAGGTAGTTGCCAAACCCAAGGAACAGGGTATACAAAAAGAAGCACTTCCACATATCTTAAGTGCCTGGGCAGCTTTAGTCCAACGTAAAGTTGATCAGAAATGGCGCATGCCTGGTGGCGTCCTATTAACCGATGCCAACAAAGAAATACATATTTCGTTTTGGGTCAACCGGGATGGTAAAATTCTGGGAAAGCCAGAAATCGTAAAATCAGCCGCCGATCCCCGATTGGGTGAAGCCGGATTGAAAGCCATTAAACTGGCTGAACCACTACCCAAATTACCCAACGAATTTACTGGGAATGAACAACAAGTAATGTACGTATTTACAATCAAGAAATAACACCTGAGAGGGGAAACACGTGAAAATTAAAATCTTAATCCTGGGACTGATAATAAGCCTATTAATTGGATGGGCTCATGCTCAAGATCCTGTGGAAATTTCAACGACGGTTTCCGGAAGCGAAAAACTACCTATCGCCATCCCTCCCTTCCCCACCGATGCCGCCACATTAAAATACGGCTCCGAATTAGCCCGTATCATGTCCGCCGACTTCGACTTTCAAGGCGAATTCAACCTGCTCACCGCCAACAAATACCCACCAACCTTCCGTAGCCTTCCCGCCGACTGGACCAAAATTGACTTCGAAGCCTGGCGCAACACCGAAGCCTCTTACCTCGTTCACGCCACCCTACGCCAAGAGGGCTCTAAAATGGTAGCCGAATGCCGACTATTCGACATCTTCAGCGGACAACAAGTCCTCGGCAAACGCCTCAGCGCAGAAACAGCCAAAGACGCACGTCTTCTCGCCCACCTCTTTGCTGACGAAAGTGTCGAATTTCTCTTAAACCCCGCCGGGATCGCCTCCACCGAAATTGCCTTCTCCGGAAGCAAGGGCGCCCGAGTTAAAGAAATTTACATCTCCGACTATGACGGAGCCAACATGCTCCAAGTAACCCATCACAATGCCATCTCCATCCTCCCTCAATTCTCACCAGACGGCACACGCATCGCCTACTTCTCCTACAAAGACCGCTTCCCCTTCCTCTACGTCTACGACCGACGCACCGGGCAATCCACCCCACTCTCCACCCGCTCCGGACTTAACAATTCCCCCGCATGGTCACCCGATTCCAGCAAAATTGCCCTTACCCTCAGTAAAGACGGCAACACCGAAATCTACGTCAAAAATCCCGATGGAACAGGCGAACAACGTCTCACCAATGACAAAGGTTCAGACACTTCCCCCACCTACTCACCCGATGGCACCCAAATCGCCTTCGTGAGTGACCGCGGAGGCCGTGCCAGCATATACGTCATGGGAGCAGATGGCTCCAACCAGCGCCGACTCTACCGCTCATCAGGCAATGCCTACGACCCCACCTGGTCACCCGACGGTAACCACATCGCCTTCATCGGCGAACGCTCCGGCGAAGGCCTCGAAGTCTACATGATGGATGCCGACGGCTCAAATATCCGCCAACTCACTTCCTCCGGCGGCTACAACGAATCCCCCACCTGGTCACCCGACTCCCGCCACATCATGTTCGCCTCCAATCGCTCCGGTAAAACTCAACTTCACACAGTTACCATAGCCACTGGAGTGGTTCGCAAAGTTGATAAACTCGCCATCCTTAAAACCGAAGGCCCTACCTGGGGACCACGCCGCTTACCTGCAAAACGCTAAACACCAAGTTCACACCTAAATAAAAAACACCCCATCGATTACGCAATCGATGGGGTGTTTTCATTGAATCAATTTTACTACCGAATCTCTAAAAATACCGCAATAACTTCATAATACTAATTCACAAAATATTCGATAGGTTTCTCCTGCATATCCCCTGGCATACTAATTCTTTCTTTATTCATGCCGAAAACAAATACTTTCTAATCATACTTTATCTCCCATTCAATGAACCCAATCTACCCTAACTACAGAAATAACTCTAAAAGATTCAATCACCCTTTACTGGTCCAAATACTCCCCGGCAAAGCGATCCGGATGACACGCCACCCACCCCCGATAAAACTCCTGAATATACTTCATGTCCGCATCAAAATCACCCGTCGGCTCAAAAAATTCACCAATCCCCGCTTCCTTTTTTTCATAATCAATATACGCAATCAATATCGGAATTTTTGCCTGCACTGCAATATGGTAAAATCCACTCTTCCACTTTATATTCGCTTTTCGCGTTGCCTCCGGCGCAATTCCGACACACAAGGCATCCGCATTCGTGTAAATTTGAGCCATCTGTTCCACCACATTGTTGCTCTTCGATCGATCCACCGGAATCCCACCCAGCCACTTAAAGAACCAACCATACAAAGGTTTAAACAGAGAATCCTTCCCCATCCAATACGATCCAAGGCGCAACTTTAACGCACACGCAAATAAAATCGGAAAATCCCAATTACTTGTATGCGGCGCAGCAATCGCAATATATTTTTTATGCTCCGGACGTTCCCCAATGCATTTCCACCCCATGCACAATAAAAATAAACGGGCAATTGCCCATAAAATATGATGAATAATAGGAGTTTTGAAAAGAGTTAAATGCATACTGCCCTGACACACCTTGTTAAATTAACCACTATCTAAGTAGCTAACAATATTCCAAACGTACAGCACTAATCAATATATAGATGAAAAAATACCCCAAAAGAAGATTGAGGACAAAAAGGTATGTTATACTCCTCTGCCTAAACACAAAGGAACACTACGTACGATGAACACCCCAGAATCACATCCCTATACCGTCGCGGCCCTCTATCAATTTGCATCCCTGCCCGACTTTGAAGCACTCAAACCGCACCTATTCAAGGCCTGTACTCAAAACAATGTCAAAGGCATGATTTTGCTCGCTGAAGAAGGCGTCAACGGCACAATCGCCGGCCCTCGAGCAGGAGTCGAAGCCGTACTCGCTCATCTACGCGCCGACCAACGCCTCGCCGATTTAGAGCACAAAGAATCTTATGCTCAAGAGCAACCCTTTTACCGCATGAAAGTGCGCCTCAAAAAAGAAATCGTCAGCCTCGGCGTCCCCGGCACCGATCCCAATAAAACCGTTGGCACCTACCTCAATCCAAAAGAATGGAGCGAACTCATTCGCGATCCCGAAGTTGTACTCATTGATACCCGAAACGACTACGAAGTCGAACTCGGCACTTTCGAAGGCGCTATCGATCCTAAAACAAAAACCTTCCGTGAATTCCCCGACTACGTCAAAGAAAATTTCGACCCAAAGAAACACAAAAAAGTCGCCATGTTCTGCACAGGCGGAATTCGCTGCGAAAAAGCTTCCTCCTACATGCTCAACCAAGGCTTCGAAGAAGTCCACCACCTCAAAGGCGGAATCCTTAAATACCTTGAAGAAATTCCCGAAAACGAATCCGATTGGAACGGTGAATGCTTTGTATTCGATGAACGTGTCTCCGTAGGCCATGGCCTTGTCCCCGGCGAATACGAACTCTGCCGAGGCTGCCGCGATCCCCTAAGCCCCGAAAACAAAAAATCCGAGCACTATGAAGAAGGCATCTGCTGCCCCAAATGCTTCGATCGCCTCACCGACGAACAACGCGCCGGCCGTACCGAACGTCTGAAGCAAGTTAAACTTGCTAAAAAGCGAGGTGAACTGCACGTCGGCCGCATCGCCCACGAAAAAAATCACACCAAACACCACGTCGAGTAATCCCCACTAAATAGAAACTAAAAAGGCCCTGAGTTCGAATGAACTCAGGGCCTTTTTAGTGATTATAGATTAAGAAACTCAGGCAGCTTCTTCATCACCATCAATATGCACAACCGCATATCCACCCTTCGAGCGGAAATAGAAGATGAGAATTAAATAGCATACCAGCATGAAGAGAGGAAGAATAGCAACAGACTTTAAGGCTGCTTTCTTAGCAATACTATCTGCAGCAGTAAACACTTCTTGTACTTCTGCAGGAGCTTCAGCGGCTTTATCAGCATCAACAGCCATATAGCTACCAAAGGTACCATCCTTCTCTACGACATACTCTCCATAGATAGCAGGATTGTTCGCCTCAAGCGTCTTAGCAGTCGATACATCTTGGATATTCCCCAAGAACATAGCACCAACGGTACCCACACTCAGCATACCCACACCAGCAATCGTATTCAGCGTCATTGCCCCTCCTTTGGGGAAACGTTCCGCTACAACACCCAGCATCGTAGGCCAGAAGAATGTTTTACCAAATCCATATAGCGTAGCAGCAAGTAAGATTGCACCACCCGTTGCCTTAGACAAGAACAGCAAGCCAAGAGCAGCAACCAAAGCACTACCCGCAAGCAAGCCAAGTGGAGAAAGACGGTGTACAATAGGTCCAGCAAAGAATCGAAGAACCATCATAATGAAAGAGGTATACACCAAAACCCAACCAGGGTTAAAATTCATTTCTGCCATGACCGGCTCCATTAAAGGAGTAATCCAGGAATCCGTACCGATTTCCGTCGTCGCCAAAGGCATCATAATAATGAGCAAGAAGATGAACAACGGTTGGCCCAATGATTTCACATAGACCCCATACGCACCGGTAAGAACCAGTACAATGATAATTTGTCCAATACCAGGAATTTCAAAGATACGACCAACTTCCGCCGTCATCAATCCAACAGCGATGAATGCACCAATGATTCCTACTTCTTTAAGCATGGCCAGGTAAGATACACCCGACGCCACACGCTCATGTACAGGGAATTTTTGACCAAATAACAAGATTCCGTAACCAATCATCGGAATAAAGATCAAGGCCACTTTCAATTTCCAATCAGCCTCACCCATACCGATAGCCAACAGACCAGCCAATACCAAACCACCAGGCCAACCCGCATGCAAGATGTTCAACCATTTGGTTTTGTTCTCACGGAACATCGTAGCCACAACAGGGTTAATCACCGCTTCAACAGCACCATTACCCAATGCAAACACAAAAGAAGCAATATACAAAGAAGTATAACCCGTAGCAAAAATAGTGAGTACCGCATAAAAGCCATGACAAACAAAAGCAAAAACCATTGCTTTACCATAACCAATCTTATCAATAACTAAGCTAAAAAAGATGATACTCAGCGCAAAAGGCCAAATACCTGCACCCAAGATTTGACCAGATTGCGTTGCATCAAATCCAAAATCCTCAGCCCAGTCACCGATCAAAAATGTTCGTACGATAAACCCGAAGGCCGTCGCAATCAGAGCCAAAAAACAGCCCCAAAATAGTCGTTGATTAGCACCACTCATGGTGTCAGCGTTTTCTTCACTCATAGTTTATATGAAACCTCCTACATGCCAATGATGGCGTTTTGTATTACCCCACTAAGTCCCACACCCTTAGGGTACTTAGCGCATACCTATAATTCCTAATAATTCCAGAATTCAAATAGTACCTATTATCAGAAGAATGTTCAAGTGTATTTTACGTATGTACGTAATCTTTTAAACGCTTGGGAAGTTTGGAGGCCGTTTTTCCAAAAAAGAAGCTACCCCTTCCATGAAATCAGGGCTCGCAAGACTATCCATCATCTCATCCACAGCCACCTTACACGACTTTTCCAAGGTCTCAAACTGCGAGTTATACGCCATACGCTTAATCACCTGCATCGAACGTGGCGAACACGTCTTCACCAACTGCAAGGCATAATCACGCACCTTCGGCAGTAGCTCATCCGGAGCAAACACATCTGATACCAGCCCCATACGCTTCGCTTCCTCAGCCCCTACCAAACGCGCGCTCAACAGCATATCCAAAGCATTATTCTGCCCCACCATACGCGGCAACAACCAAGCCAAGCCATACTCCGCAATCAAGCCCCGCTGCGCAAACGTCGTACTAAATCGGGCCGTTTCAGAAGCGAATCGCACATCACAATACAAGGCATTCACCATCCCAAGCCCCACAGCCGCGCCATTCACAGCGCAAATAACCGGTTTTTTCATCCCCATTAAAAAGGAATACTGTTGACGAAAATCCTCACGAACCTCATCACCCAACTGCACTTCCTTCACGTCATCGGAGAAAGATCCCCCAGACGCATCAACATCCCCGCCCGAGATACTCTGTAGCAAACTCATATCCGCACCCGCACAAAATCCACGCTCCCCAGTTCCCGTAATAATGATCACCTTAACTTCAGGGTCCTCCTCCGCAGACGCTAAATGCGCGTTATATTCCACATTCATCTGCGCAGTCCACGCATTCAACTGATCTGGACGATTCAACGTCAACGTCGCAATCCCCTCGCTTACTTCATATAAAACTTCAGACATGTCGGCTCCTTCATAGTCGTTTTTGTTCATATACGAACACTTGAGCACGTTTTATAGGCAGATGTCAAGTGATAGTTCCTTTTGTTTTTAACTTCAACAAGTTAATTAAGAATATATCCAAACTAAATTCATTAAAAAATTAGTATATAATGATTTCTCAACAAAAATTTGATTACCGTTCAAATGTATGTTGTAGTTTGTATAAATTATTCTCAAAATAGAGTTTAAAATGGTAATAAGCTTACTAGCCGGATTCACTAATTATAAACCTCAATCGCTTGAAGATATCGGTGAAGATTTAACTTCCGAAAGAAAGAATGTACTAGATTTTATTGATGAAATAGAAAAAATCTAGCATGTCCAAAAATTCTTGATATTGGAATTCAAATATTCCCTGTGACTTCGAAGGAATTGTTTCATACGCATTAAAGCATTTTAAGTCTACTAGTAGGGAAGTAAAAGATATTTTGGATGACTTTGATGTTGAAATCTTAGATCACCATTTCAAAAGGCTGAGTAATATTGCACAAACAGCAATAGAGATTAATAAAGAGATAGGAATTATTTGGCACCAAAAGTACAAAAATAAAGAATATGATAATCAAGATTTTAAAATAGTTGAAGAAATTTACAAAGACACAAAAGATATGGCTGTAAACTTACTAGATTTTTCAAGTATGGCTAATCAACTTTAAGATTATGTAGGCAAAAAGAATATTACTGATAAAAACAATATTGTAAATGAGAGTCTATGGGGTTCCCGTTTATTTCTCATTATATTATTTATAACTATATTTGCTGGCTTGATAGTTGCCGGAATAATTTTTAAGGACTCACCTAAATACATTTTTTAACATTTATTTTTATAGGAAGCATTTTTTATTCGCCATAATTGCGGGGCATCAACTTAAAAACGATAATAAAATTACCGACAATACTTATCTTGAACTTGTGAAAACTATTTTCAAAAAAAATATCAAATCTATTTCCTAAAATGGAAAAGAACGAATAACCCCCTCTATTCCACCATCCCCCGGCCCTTCAGCCAAGTAATACACTGCCCAGGCCACGCAGCCATTCCCGGGTGATCCTTCGCCAAGCCCAAGCCATGCCGCCCCTTATCATAGGCATGCAACTCCGTAGACACCCCATTCTCTACCAGCGCCAAATACAACTTAATCGCATTCTGTACAGGCACCGCTTTATCCTCGGTCGTGTGGAAAAAGAAACACGGCGGTGTATCCGCCGTCACGTTATTCTCCGCAGACATTTTCGTGATCATCTCAGCCGAAGGTGCCTTACCCAATAAATTTTTCCGCGACCCTTTATGTGTATATGGGTCCGTCATTGTAATCACCGGATACCCCAAAATCCCAAAATTCAACTTCGAACTCACCCGCTCAATCGGGTCCGAAGCCTTCGCATTCCCCGCATCAAACTGCGTCACAGTAGTCGCAGTCAAATGCCCCCCCGCTGAAAATCCAATCATTCCAATCTTATCCGGATTCACGCCCCACTCAGCCGCACGCGCACGCACCGTTCGCACCGCCCGTTGCGCATCCATATGCGGATAGGGATGGTTATACTCCGGCGCATGACGATAGCGCAACACAAAAGCCGCAATTCCATTCACATTGCACCACTCCGCAATCTGTTTTCCTTCATGATCCATTGCCAAATGCCCATAGCCTCCACCCGGCGCCACCACAATCGCCGCCCCATTTGCGTTCTTCGGAATCCACGGCGTGATCTGCGGCACATCCTTATCCGTTGTACCCTTAGTTCCCGGCGCACCATCCGTCCACAAAGGAACCGCCGCACCCGGTGCTTGGGCATGGACGGAAGTCATCAGGGTCATGAGCAGTATAGCAACTGTTCGAAACAACATCGTCGCATTCATCAGAGTACATCCTTCTTTTTAAAACGACTTAGGCAAAGCTTGATAGTAACAACTCCCATCACGATGAGCAAGCAGTAGATTAAGGCCGTAGTTATGGGACTGGACTTCAGCGAATCCAGTCATTGATTACGTTGCTGTTGTTGTTCATCATATACGCCCACGCCCTGCGGGATCATCACTGCGAATCGACTCGGGTCTATATCGTGATTCGCTGAGATAAATTGAACAACAAATATCGTTTTTCGGGTTGGCAGATCGGGCCAAGTTCTATACCCTTCAACCTCCATCCGCTTCGCGTACCATAATCCACTCTCCATTTCTTCATAGTTCAGATAACGTGTCTGCTGTTTCACTGGCCCTCAAAGTTGGATCATATCCACGCTTCACTTTCAGAAAAAATTTGGAAGTAGCCAAGTAATCAAGCTGGATATGAGGAAGGATCGCTACCGGATCGCTATCAAAGCTGTCCACATTGGCATAATAAACCACATCCAGTTCAATCGCTTCAGTGGTTTCGTAGGCATCACGGATTTGTAGCTTAATTTCTGAAAGCGTATACTCTATAGGCTGTTGGGCCTCCACATCTTGCACCTGGGCATGCACCACACCAGATATCAACCCCATCAATAGTAACAAGCCTGTCATATACTACCCCCTCCAAATTTATTTAACTTTCCAATCAGTATAGAAGACCAAAATCTTTCTATCAAAATGCTGATACTTATCTGGGAAGAGTTATGACAATTATCCCCGGAGAATACTACGGGAAATACACCCACATTCCGCAAGAAAATAATCTAAGGAGCACTGGGATAATAATATACCGTCAACATTGACTTAGAGTCCCTGCACATTTAATAATGGAGACGAAATAGTGTGGCGATTATACCGCCCAAATCGATGATTCAAGTATAGATGGAGCACCCAATGAAGCGCTATATTCAGACCGGACTAATCCTTGCCCTGTTGCTTACCTCTTCGGCATTCGCCCAAGACATCCCCGAAACCTTCGACACCGCCATTAAAGACATCCGGTTTAACCGCGACATCCGCCCCGTCCTATCCGACAAGTGCTTCCAATGCCACGGCACCGACGCCAATACCCGCGAAGCAGAACTACGCCTCGACATCGAAGAAGACGCTAAACGCGATCGTGAAGGCACCTTCGCCGTCAACGCAGGCACTCCCCATGAATCATCCCTCGTCGCCCGCATCTTTGCATCCGATCCAGATGATGCCATGCCCCCCGCCGACTCCGGCAAAGCACTCACCGATGCGGAACGCCATCTACTCGCCGCCTGGATTCAACAAGGTGCCGAATACCAACCACACTGGGCCTATGTCGCCCCTCAAAAACCATCCATCGCCAAAGGCTATAAAAGTGACTGGGGCGTCAATCCCATCGACTACTTTGTAAAATCCCGTCTCGATACTGAAGGCCTCACACCATCCCCCAAAGCCGACCCCATTACCCTTCTCCGCAGACTCCACCACGACCTAACAGGACTGCCTCCGGCGCCCGAAATAGTCGATCGCTTTAAAGCCAAAGCCACTGCTCGAACCTACGCAAAGCTCGTTGAAGATCTCCTTGCATCCCCTCAATACGGCGAACGCATGGCCATCAACTGGCTCGACCAAGTACGCTACGCCGATTCCAACGGCTACCATTCCGACGAAGAACGTACCATATTCCCCTACCGCGACTACGTCATAAAATCCTTCAATGAAAATAAACCCTTTGACCAATTCACCATCGAGCAACTCGCCGGCGATCTTCTTGAGAACCCCACTCAGGAACAACGCATCGCCACCGGCTTTAACCGACTCAACCAAATTACCCGCGAAGGCGGTGCACAATCCAAAGAATACCGTGCCAAATATAACGCCGACCGCGTTCGTGCGCTCGGTTCAGTATGGATGGGGGCCACCCTGGGCTGTGCCGAATGCCACGCCCATAAATTCGATCCCTACGATGAAAAAGACTTCTACCGCTTCGCCGCTTTTTTCGCCGACATCGAAGAAGAAGATGTATACGGTGACTCCGCTTGGCGCCCCATCCTTCGACTCACCAACGAAGAACAAGCCGCCAAAATTAAACAATTCGATGCCGACATCGAAACACTCGAAAACCAACTCCGTCAAGTCAATATGGAAACGCAATACGGTGCCAAAGCCTGGCTCGATCAATGGCGCAGCGACCCCGAAAACGCTCTACAACAATGGATTCCCTTAATCCCCACATCCATGACCTCAGAAAACAACGGCACCTTCATACTTAAAGACGACTTATCCATATTATCGGTCGGGCTCGACGCTCCCCAAGACGTCTACCAATTCAAGTTCAAATCCGATCTCCCCGAAATCACCAGCCTGCGCTTCGACATCATGGACCATCCTTCCTTCCACAATGGTCTATCCCGCTACCGCTCACGCACACAGCTCAACGAATGTGAAATCACCTACCAAACCCCCGACATGCCCGAAGCCAAATCCGTCAAAATCATCGGCGATTATTTCAGTAACAACTTCAATAAAAACTCCATTCGCAGCACCTACGACAATGACATGATCACCAACTGGCGCCGTGGTGCCGATCGCACCCCCTTCTCTTGGATGTACCTATTCGATACCCCCATTCTCGGCGACAAGGACACCGTCATTACCATTCGCATGCACTACCTCGGAATCGCAACAGGCGACCGAGCAGCATTTGGGCGAATTCGCGTAAGTGCAACCCAAAATGAACAACCCAACATTACCAACCCGGTCGGCCTCCCACACTCCATCGCCCTAGCCGTCGCCGCCAAACGCCCCCTCACCATCAAAGAACAAGCCATCGGACTTGGTTATTTCCTCAGCAGCGATCCCCAACGCGAAGACACCCGCAAGCAACTCGCCAAACTGCACACCGAAAAGCGCACCTTTAAAAAAAGCCTCCCCTATACCCTCCACACCGTCGCCCTTCCCATACCTCGTGACATCCGAGTCCTCCCCCGCGGCGACTGGCAAGACGACTCCGGCCCCCTAGTAGAACCCGGCGTCCCTAAGTTTTTACACACACTCAAAACCACCAACGACCGTCCCAACCGCCTCGACCTCGCTCATTGGCTCATGGATAAAAACAACCCCCTCACTGCTCGCGTCTTCATGAACCGCCTATGGAAACTCTACTTTGGCACCGGAATCTCTGGCCAACTCGAAGAACTCGGCAACCAAGGCGAACCCCCATCCCACCCTGAACTTCTCGACTGGCTCGCCCTTGAATTCATCGACTCCGGCTGGGATATCAAACACATGGTCCGCCAAATTATCAGCTCAGAGACCTACCGCCAAAGCTCCGTCGCCTCCGACGAACTCCTCGAACGCGACCCAAAAAACAGACTCCTCGCCCGCCAATCCACATTCCGCTACGAAGCCGAAATGGTCCGCGACACCGCCCTCACCCTCGGCGACATTCTCAACACCGAAATCGGCGGACCCAGCGCACGCCCATACCAACCCGCCGGCTACTGGCAACACCTCAACTTCCCCAAACGCACCTACAAACACGACGAAAACCAGGCCCAATACCGCCGCGGCCTCTATGTCCACTGGCAACGCTCCTTCCTTCACCCCAGCATGATGGCCTTCGACGCCCCCTCTCGCGAAGAATGCGTGGCCGAACGCACCATGTCCAACACCCCACTCCAAGCCCTCACCCTACTCAACGACCCCACCTACGTCGAAGCCGCCCGCGCCTTCGCCGAACGCATCATCAACAATGGCGGCGCTACTCCCCAAGAAAAAGTCCACTGGGCCATGCGCCAAGGCGTTCTTCGCGCACCTAATGCAGAAGAAGTCCAACTCCTTTCTCAAGTTTATGAAAGCCACCGCGCCACCTACACCCAAAACTCCGACGCTATCACTTCTCTTCTCAGCATCGGCATGAACCCCACGCCCGAAGAATTAGACAAAGCCGAGATCGCCGCCTGGACCTCTGTCGCCCGGATCATCCTCAACCTACACGAAACCATCACAAGGTCATAAGGACACACACCATGCACTGGTACGACGAACTAAAATTATTACAAACCCGCCGCGAATTCCTCGAAAAATCATCCAAAGGCATCGGCACTATGGCCCTCGCCTCCCTCATGAACGGCGGCCAATTCGCAGGTGCTTCCTACGCAGACGGCAAATGGCAAGGCGTCACCAATCCAACCCACCACGCCCCCAAAGCCAAACGCGTCATCCACCTCTACATGGCCGGCGGCCCCTCACACCTCGAAACCCTTGACTACAAACCCAAGCTCAAAGAAATGCACGGAAAAGCCATGCCCGACTCTTTCACCAAAGGCCAACCCATCGCCCAACTTCAGGGCAAAAAACTCACCTGCTTCGGCCCACAACATGAATTTATCCAACACGGCCAATCCGGCAACCGCCTCTCATCCGTATTCCCCAAACTCGGCGAAGTCGCGGACGAACTCTGCATCATCAACTCACTCAAAACCGAACAAATCAACCACGACCCCGCCCACACCTTCATGAACACAGGCTCATCCATATCCGGACGCCCCTCCATGGGCTCATGGTTCACCTACGGACTCGGCACCGAATCCCAAGACCTCCCCGGCTACGTCGTACTAACCTCAGCCGGCGGCGGACAAGACCAACCCATCTCCACACGCCAATGGTCATCCGGATTCATCCCCACAAAATTCCAAGGCATACCCTTCAACTCAAAAGGCGACCCCGTACACTACGTCAACACCCCCTCCGGCATCTCACACGAACAACAAGGCGACGTCGTCAGCGCCATCAACAAACTCAACACCGCACGCCAATCCAACGTCAACGACCCCGAAATCGCCACCCGCATCAGCCAATACGAAATGGCCTTCAAAATGCAAACCTCCGTACCCGACCTCGTCGACTTCAAAGACGAACCCCAACACATCAAAGACCTCTACGGCGCACAATCCGTCGACGGCACCTTCGCCGGAAACTGCCTACTCGCCCGCAGACTCGCCGAACGCGGCGTACGCTTCATCCAAATCTACCACCGCGGCTGGGATCACCACGGCAACGTCAAAAACGCGGTAGCACACACCGCAAAACTCGTCGACCAAGCCTCCGCAGCACTCCTCACCGACCTCAAACAACGCGGTATGCTCGACGACACCCTCGTTATCTGGGGCGGCGAATTCGGCCGTACCCCCATGGCCCAAGGTAACGGACGCGACCACCACATCAAAGGCTTCTCCTGCTGGATGGCCGGCGGCGGTATCAAACCCGGAATCACCTACGGCGCCACCGACGATCTCGGCTACGCCGCCATAGAAAACATCTTCCCCGTCCACGATCTCCACGCCACCATGCTCAACCAATTTGGCATAGACCACAAAAAACTAATCTACCGCTTCCAAGGCCGCGACTACCGACTAACCGACGTCCACGGCCAAGTAAGAAAAGACATCTTGGCCTAAGAAAGCAATGAACATCACACTAATCGGAATGGTAGGAACAGGCAAATCCACCATAGGAATAGAACTGCCCAAACGCTACAACTACATCTTCATCGATAACGATACCTTCATCCAAGAAAATCAAGGGAACACAATCCAACACATCATCAATGAAGTAGGCGAAGATGAATTTCTAAAGATAGAAGAAGAAGCAGTACTCCAAATGGGCCATCTAAGCGATACCATCATCGCCCCCGGCGGCAGTATCATATATATATCCCCAAAGTCATGGACTACCTAAAAAGCATTTCAACACTCACCTTCCTCGACACCTCCTACGAAGTCATCCAGAAACGCGTAAACCCTTCAAGTCGGGGAGTCATTGGACTCAAAGAGAAGTCCTTAAAAGACGTATACACCGAACGAATACCCCTCTACAAAAAATATGCCGACATCCAAATCCCCTGCCCAGAAAACAAATCCATCGATGAAATCATGCAATCAATACAAGACGAACTACACCACCATACACCAACATAAATCCCGCCCAATATACGTACGGAAGAACTGTCATCCTCGGTTTTGACCCGGGGATCTTTTAAACCAATCTACCCATCGCCAAGCACCAATCCCTGGGGTAAACCAAACCATCCGCAGCCCTACAAGCATTTCAAATCTTAAACCGTGAATACCGACAAACCCTCAAACTCTTCAAAGAATTTATCAAAGATTTCGGACACCTCGACAAACTCAATAAGCTCCACTACGAAGCACCCCAATTCACCCGCTAATGCTTAACGCTTCAGTCGATACGCGACTACATAATCACCAATAGCACTTTTCGCCTTCCCGCCCCCACCCGCAAAAAGAACGACATATTGATGGCCATCTTTGCCCTCATACACCACCGGCGCACCATACCCCGCCGCTTCCAATTGGGTTTCATACAGTACTTTCCCACTCGTCGCATCATATGCCCGAAACTTCGCATCCGTTGACGCAGCCACAAACACCAAACCGCCCGCCGTCGTGGTCGCACCCCCAAAATTCATCGTACCCGTATCCGGTGCATCCCCCGGCGACAATTCATCCACATCCCCCAAAGGCTCCTGCCAAATGAGCGTGCCTTTATTCAGATCTAATTTTGTCAAGGTACCCCACGGCGGTTTGATCGCCGGATGTCCATCCGCTGCGCGGAAATGGCCGGCACTCGGTCGTGCACCATACGGCCCATCCATACTTCGTATACTCGTGATATACGCAAACTCATTGCCCGTGATATACATAAAGCCATCCGGCGTCACCGACGCCCCCGACCAATTGCTTCCGCCCAACTGACCCGGATTCACCACCGTCCCCTGCGTACTCGGCGGCGTATACAAGCCCTCATTGCGATACCCCTCGAAACGTTTGCGCAATGCCGCATCCGCTTCAGGGTTGATACTGCGTAAATCATCCACACTAAACGACTGCTTCGAAAACGCAGGCGGCTTCGTCGGGAACGGCTGGGTAGCCGACGCCTTCTCGCCTTCCACATCGCTCGCAGGCACAGATCGCTCCACAATTGGAAAAATCGGCTCACCCGTCAAACGATTCAACACATACACAAAACCCGTCTTACCCGGCGCCGCCACAGCCGGAATCGTCTTACCATCAATCGTCAAATCCACCAGATTCGGCAATGCCGCCGGATCGTAATCCCACAAATCATGATGTACCGTCTGGAAATGCCAACGCCGTTTTCCCGTGCGCGCATCCAAGGCCACAATCGCATTGCCATATAAATTATCGCCATGCCGATCGCCGCCATACTTATCATTATTCGGCGCACCAACCGGTATGAAAAAGAGCCCGTGTTTACTATCCACACTAATCGGCGCCCACGGATTGCACCCACTCCGATTCGCCCACGAATCGCCTTCCCAGGTCTCATGCCCAAGCTCACCCGGTTGCGGGATCGTATCGAAGGTCCACAGTAACTCTCCACTGCGCACGTCATAGGCTCGAATAGGCACATAATGCAGTAAGTCCGAAGACGTATCATTCACGCCATACGGCTGCAGGATCACATTGTCATAGATAGCCGGCGGTGAACTCAGGAACAAGTACTCACCACCATCCGCCAAGCCCGCGCGGTAGTCAATATAGCCTTTCTCTCCGAAGTCCGGGTCGGGCATACGGGTATCCAAGTCAATCGAATACAAACGTCCATCACGTACCGGCAACAAGATACGCCGCGCAACACCCGAGGACCAGTAGCTAAGGCCACGACTCGCCAGTCCCCCAGCGCCCGTCTCACTATGGTCCAACACCGGCTCCGGCGAAAAACGCCACAGTTCTTTTCCGGTAACGGCATCAATGACGATGAGCCTCGAGAAAGGCGTGATAACATACACGACACCATCGATGACAAGAGGTGTACATTCGGCATAATGGCGACCCTTACTGGCTAAATCACTAGTACGATAGGTCCACGCGCGTTCAAGCTGGTTGACATTACTACAGTTTATTTGATCGAGCGTGGAGAATCGGGAACCCGCAGGGTCTTGGCCATAACTGTGCCATTGCGTAGATTCTCCCACAGCGTGTGCAGAACCAATTGTTATTAAGTAGGTGATCAGTATACAAATAATATTCGACAATCGCATTGATATTCCTAGCTGGGTCAGTTTCATTTATACCAGAATAACACTTGTTCTTTATTTGGTCAAAGAAGGGTAGAAATCAATGCTTAAATCGAATTCGCTATCGCGTTGAATATAAATTTCTTCTTCATACATCGTTGGAGAAGCCGAATTATCTTTTGGTTGCGCTGTAGCCACAACTTTATATCCTCCTTCTTTTCTGTACTCAATCTGGTAATCGCCTGGCTCTGTTAATGTTTTACTTACAACTGCTAAAGCTCTACTTTCAGCATGGGTTTTAAATAGTTCAATTTTGATATTATTGATGGTCTCGGGAAATGTTATGGTTCCAGAGACTATTGCAGGTGATTTTAATTGGATCGTATGTTTAACAGTACGACTTCCAAGAACTTCTATGTATTCTCCTGAAAGGTATTGGTCTACTGAGGAGCTGTATAATTGAAGCCCTTGCCCATTCGATTCGTCGCTTAGTTAAACACGTGTCTTTCCTGGTGGTAGTTCTTCAATTTTATAGTATCCATTATTGTCTAAATCAACATATACAGAACCCCGGTAAATATGGTGCACATAGACATTTGTGACAAAATGAATTCTAATTTTTTCACATTCGATGGAATATTTTCTACATACCCTTCCACTTTAGTATTAAACAGACTTAAGTCAAAGTCATGTTTCATGGTTCCTTGCTCAGGCACCTCGATTTCTATGGCCTGCTCTGCTTCATTAATGCCCATCCCTTTGGGGCGGATACTTAACTGTATTATGTATGGCCCGAGGATAATAGAATCTATACGATAGTTTTCCAGAAGTATCTGTCTAAGGCTCTGAATTCTTTCAGGTGAAGATACTTTAAATTTATTCCCATTTCCTGTATATATTTCTTGAATGGCCAACACCCCTTGAGTTTTCCATTGGTTGTTTTTGGGTAAGCCATCTCCACCTTGATAAGTAAAGGTATAATTTCCTTTTGAAAGAGAATCGAATGTGTACATTCCGTCTTTATCCGAATAGGATTTTCGCTTTGGTTCCCATCCATAATGCAATACGATTTATGGCCCTACTAATGGTTCTCCAGTATCTGCATAGACAACATAGCCTGAAACTGTAGCTCCCTTAGGCTTTGACTCATTTTCTGCATTTGGCTCTGAAATTTCTTCATATGTTATTTCCACAGAAGTGGAGTGCTCAGCAACTGAATTTTCGGTGAGATCAACATCATTAGTAGGGAATTGAGTAGTAGATACTTCGTCGGGTTGACGAAGTACTTGTATAAACATTAGCCCTAATAAGACCAAAGCTATGCACCAAATAGTTAACACCCAATTATTTTTCATTTATTTTCCCGAGTGGCCGTAGTTCGCCCCTAAGATATATAACGGTTCATACACCCATTTGTTCATAGCTAGTGTACAAAAAAAGTGGAAACATGAAAGATCATGTTTCCACTTTGACTCTTTAACTGTAAATAGTGCGGGTTAAGCGCGGTATAAGCTTCGTCCGATACCCATGGCTTCGCGGCAATTTTCAACGGTATCGAGAGCAACCGGGGTTACTTTTTCGGCGTTTTCCATTAAGAATTGCTTGACGGATTCGTCGTTGTTACCTTCGGCATGAAACCCATCGATAATGGGTGCATTAAAGGCGTTGATGTGCTCGGCAAGTGTATTTTTTAACATGCCGTAGAACTTTTCACCTCGACGGTATTTGCCTACAAAATCTAAATAGACGTCTTCAGGGGCGAGAAGGTCGAGTAGGGTGTAGATTACCGCAAGACCTGGAGCCAATTGCGGAATAATGTCTTCTGGAGCATCGGAATCGCCTTGAATCGGGCCGGGGTCTGTTGATGTTGGTATAGTCTTTACTTTTTTGAGGACTAATTTTGGATCGTCGAGCAGGCCGAGATCGTTGTTCTCACTCTTGCCCATTTTAGTTCCCCCATCAAGTCCAGGAAGGCGTAGTGCATTTCGCGAAACACCTTGGGGTATCTTGAGGGCTTCACAATTGAATCGATGGTTGAATTTACGGGCCATGTCGGAGGCCATTTCAACATGCTGACGCTGGTCATCACCGACAGGAACTTTGTCCGCTTGAACGATAAGGATATCTGCAGCCATTAAAATGGGATAGCCCATGAGTCCATAAGAGATGGGGTTTCCATCGGGTCCACCGGTATTGCCGCCGGGCAATTTAGCGATGGCGTCTTTATACGTGGTTCCGCGTTCAAGGTGACCGATATTGGAGATCATACTGAGTAGAAGATTTAACTCAGCGGTGCAAGGCAGATCGCTTTGGCGATAAATGACTGATTTTTTGGGGTCCAATCCACATGCTACATATGTACGCAACATGTCGAGTGTGTATCGTAAGTAGTCTACTCGCTCTTTGGCGGTGGTTAAGGCATGGTAATCAGCGATAAAGTAATAGCAAAGCTGATCTTGCTCTTGCAATTCAACAAATTGCTTGATTGCGCCAAAGTAGTTACCGTAGTGCAAACGCCCTGTAGGACGAATGCCGGACAATACGACTTCTTGTTTCTCTGCCATTTTTTATGCACTCCATGTGTGCCAAAGGCGCACTGATCGAGGATTCTCTAGTTAATACAGATTTCTGTTTACTACATTTTTTGTAGTAATTCGAGGAAGACTTTGTTTTCTTTGGTCTTCTCGAGTTTTTCCAAGAGTAGCTTTGTAGCTTCTGAAGTTTCCAGAGGACTAAGCACTTTGGCCAATAGCCACATACGCTGAACGGTTTCTTCGGTCAACAGTAATTCCTCGCGGCGTGTGCGTGAACGTTGTACGTTCATTGCTGGGAAGATGCGTTTTTCCATAAGCTTACGCTCAAGATGCAGTTCCATGTTACCGGTACCTTTAAACTCTTCATAAATCACATCGTCCATTTTGGATCCTGTTTCTACGAGAGCAGTTGCGAGAATGGTAAGGCTACCGCCTTCTTCAACATTACGTGCGGCACCGAAGAATCGTTTGGGACGTTGCAAGGCGTTGGATTCCACCCCACCGGTCAGCACTTTACCACTGGATGGAACGATAATATTGTAGGCGCGGGCGAGACGGGTGATGGAGTCAAGCAAAATCACTACATCGCGTTTGTGCTCCACTAGACGTTTGGCTTTTTCAAGTACCATTTCGGCGACTTGTACGTGACGTTCTGGTGGCTCGTCGAATGTGGAGGCGATGACTTCACCTTTTACCGAGCGTTTCATTTCGGTTACTTCTTCGGGGCGCTCATCGATGAGCAGTACGATAACTGCTGCTTCAGGGTGGTTGGTCGTGATGCTGTTGGCAATTTTTTGCAGCACAACGGTTTTACCAGTAAATGGTGCAGCTACGATTAACCCACGTTGCCCTTTACCGATGGGACAAATGAGGTCCATCATGCGCATTGCCACTTCTTTTTGTGTGGTTTCGAGTTTGATGCGTTCATCGGGGTGCAATGCAGTCAGGTTGTCGAACATGATGCGTTCTTTAGCCACCTGGGAGCTTTCGTAGTTAACAGCTTCAACTTTGAGTAGTGCGAAGTAGCGTTCACCGGGTTTGGGTGCACGCACGTGACCTTGGATGGTATCCCCTGTTCGTAGTCCGAATTTACGAATTTGCGAGGGTGACACGTAGATGTCATCTGGACCCGGTAAGTAGGAGTAATCTCCTGATCGGAGAAACCCAAATCCGTCTGGCAAAATTTCGAGTGTACCTTCACCGTATATGGATCCGGCTTTTTCGATACTGGCCTGAAGAATCCAAAAAATAAGTTCCTGTTTTTTCATTCCAATAACTTCGCCGCCCAGCTCTTTGGCCATGATGTTGAGATCGGTCATCGGAAGATTTTTTAAGTCATTAATGGAAAGCTCTGGACCGGAGTTATCCGGCGCAATGTATTCCTCATCGGCCACATCTAATATTGTGGGCTTTTTCTTTTGCGGGCGCTGGTTGTTGGAGCGCTTATTTCCGTTATTGTTTTGTTTTGCACCGCCTTTGTTGTTACTGCGGGAACGGTTTTGACTTCCTGCGGCTTTTTTACGTGGGCGTGATTCTGCTGTCTTTTTTTCAGACATGTGTTACCTCTCTACTATATAGATGGTTTATTTGATTGTCTATTAATTAGTCCTATTGAGCCTTTGGATTTCGTTGTCTTGCTTTATGTATCAAATCTGATTGCTAGTGTATTTCCGCCCAGTTATTTCCAACGCCTACATCGACATCGAGTGGAACATCAAGCTCAATGGCCGATGCCATGATACCTTCGATGGTCTTTGCGATCTCGTCAGCAGTATCATTGGGTGCTTCAATGAGTAGTTCATCGTGCACTTGAACGAGTAGATTTGCATCGGTGCCTTGTAAGGCTTCATCGACACGTATCATGGCAACTTTAATGATATCGGCGGCGGTACCTTGAACGGGTGTATTCATAGCGATGCGCTCGGCCCCTTTTCTGGACTGAACATCGGAGCCGTTGATTTCGGGAATGTAGCGACGGCGGTTAAGCATGGTTCTTACAAAACCGATTTCTTTGGCTTTTTCGATGGTGGCTTCGATCCATATTTTCACTTTTGGATATTGCGCAAAGTAGTTTTCGATAAAGGTAGCAGCTTCTTTGTTTGAAATGCCTAGATTCCGAGCCAAGCCGAATGCGCTGATACCGTATACCACTCCAAAGTTTACGGCTTTGGCTTGGCGGCGCATATTGGATGTTACGTCATTTAGATCTACTCCAAAGACACGAGCGGCTGTATCGCTGTGGATGTCTTTTCCATCGCGAAAGGCCTGCATCAGGTCTTCATCTTGTGTTAAATGCGCGAGCAATCGTAATTCAATTTGCGAGTAGTCCGCCGAAATGAGTTTCATATCTGGATTACCAGGAACAAATCCTTGGCGAATCCGACGCCCCATGTCCGTGCGTACGGGTATATTTTGCAGGTTGGGGCTGCTACTGGACAGTCGTCCTGTTGCCGCCACGGCCTGATTAAACGATGTATGTATACGACCCGTTTTGGTGTTTACCATTTTGGGTAGTGCTTCTACATATGTATTGCGTAATTTTTCGAGCATTCTGTACTCGAGCATTTTCTCGGGCAGTGGATGTTCATGTGCGAGTTCTTCAAGCACACTTACATCGGTAGAGTATCCGGTTTTGGTTTTCTTTTTCGGCGGCAGGCCCAGATCCTCAAACAAGACTTTTTGTAATTGTTTGGGGGAATTTATTTGGAAGGGCGAACCGGCGAGTTCGTGAATATCGGTCTCTAGAATGCTTAGACGATCTTCAATTTCTTGTTGAAGTTCTTCAAATACTGATGGGTCAATGGCGATGCCTGTCATCTCCATGCGCATCAACACATGCAGCAAAGGAAGCTCAACCTCGGTGTACAAAGATTCCAATTCTCGCTTTTTCAGGGATTGTTGGAATATGCTCGATAGGCGCCAGGTCATGTCTGCATCCTCTGCAGCATATTCGCATGCAGCATCGAGGGGAACCTTATCGAATGTGATGGCTTTGGCCCCTTTTCCGATTACATCGGAGATAGGGATCATTTTGCATCTGAGGTACTTGAGACTAACTTCTGCTAAATTATGCCTTACTCGGGAGGCGTCCGTCAAGTAGGAGGCTATCATGGTATCTAAGGTGATTCCATTGATGGTTAGGCCTGCATTGGCCAATACCATGGCATCGTACTTAATATTGTGGCCGATTTTACCTATAGATTCGTCTTCAAATAGGGGGCGTAGTACTTCAAAGGCCTTTTCAAGAAGGATCATGGAGTCGATGGGCTCGGCCAATAGGTCGTCTTGGGTATGGGCAAGGGGAATGTAGTATCCCGTGTGTTCCTTGCAGCTCAGCGAAATGCCTACAAGTTTGGCATCCATTGGATCTACGGAGGTGGTTTCGGTATCGAGTGCAAATTCACCGGAGGCTTTCATTTCACGGACTACGTCTTTGAGCTTGGGAAGAGATTGTACGAGTTGATAGTCTCGTTCGGCTTCTTCGGCTTGGACGTTTTCGGGCATAAACTCATCGGTCAGTTGACGGAATTCGAATTCTTGGAATACGGTGACTAAGGATTCATGATTGAGTTCTTTGCGTGCAAATACTTCGAGATCTTCGTCGAGTTCGACGTCGGTTTTTATCGTAACGAGTTCGAGACTCAAATAGGCATTTTCTTTATCTTCGATGAGTTTTTCTTTTTGCTTTCCTTTAAGATCTTCGATGTGTTCGTATAGGCCATCGATGTCTTTATATTTTTCCAATAAATTTTTAGCTGTTTTTTCACCTATGCCGCGAACACCGGGAACGTTATCTGCAGAGTCGCCCATGAGCCCGAGTAAATCGATGACATGCTCGGGGGGTACGCCGTAGCGCTCAACAACATCGGCGGGTGCATACCATTTCCCGTTGTCGCCTTTGCTGGGATCGAAAACGCGTACCGTATCGGTAACGCATTGGAGCATGTCTTTATCGCCGGTGACGAGGACGGGTTCCATGCCTTGATTTTCGGCCATAATGGCGAGTGTTCCCATGACATCGTCGGCTTCTACACCGGGAATTCTTAAGATGTGTATATCGAAGGCTTCAACGAGTTTATCAATGAGCGGGAATTGTGATTTTAAGTCTGCGGGTGTTTCATCACGATTGGCTTTGTATTCTGAGTAGAGATCGTCACGAAAGGTTTTTCCAGGCGCATCGAATACCATGACAATGTGGGATGGGTCATGTTCGCGTAAGATTTTTAGCAGGAGCCGAGCAAAACCAAATACTGCATTGACGGGGCGCCCATTTGAATCGCGTAAATTGCGGATTGCAAAGTATGAACGAAAGGCGTAGGCCATTCCATCAATGACAAATAGACGTTTATCCATCTATAGTGTTCTCCCCTAGACTCAATATTTCTTTTGCAGCGGTGACTGAGGCCCCTTGGGCACCCAGTACTTCTTTAATCTCATTTAATTCTTGCAGCATGGTTTGGCGCGCTGGGGTATCGGCGATAAGCTCCAAGGCTTTTGGCAACACGTTGTTTAGTTGTGCGTCACCTTGAATAAATTCAGGGACAATGTGTCGCTTCGCAAGGATATTTACCAGAGATACCGCATCAATGTTGACCAATATTTTCGCCATCCAGTAAGTGACTGGGGCCACTTTATACATGACGATCATAGGGACATTAAATAAGGCTGTCTCCAGTGTAGCAGTACCGGAGGCGACTAAACAAAATCGTGCTCCGTGGAGTATGTCATAGAATTGGTCGGGGACAATTTCGAGTGGAAAATACCCTGCAAGCCTCTTCAATTGTGTTGCACGCTCAGCATCTACACAGGGCACAACGAAGCGTGCATTGGGGTATTCAGCGCGTATCCCCTCCCCTACTTTTAGCATGGTAGGGAATATACGTTCGATTTCTTGCTCTCGACTTCCGGGCATGAGACCTATGGTACATTCGCCAACAAAGGTATCTTGTACAGGGATCTCGGCAATGTGATCCATTAAGGGGTGCCCGACAAAGGTACAGTCGAGATTGACGTTATCATAAAGTTCTTTTTCAAAGGGAAGGATCACGAGCATTTTATCGCAGACTTCAGCAAGGGTATGTATTCGACCTTTTTTCCACGCCCAGATTTGAGGGCTGATGTAGTAGATGATGGGAATGCCGAGTTTTTTAACTTCTTTTGCCAAGCGTATGTTAAATCCGGGATAGTCGATGAGCACGAGAGCGTCGGGTTTGGATTCACGAATACGATCAAGGGTTTCATGGAAAAGTTTTTTAATGAAGGAGATGGATTTGAGGACTTCAACAAATCCCATGATAGCGCTACTGGCGAGATCGTAATGCAGGGTCATGCCCGCAGCTTCCATCTGTTTCCCCCCCAATCCTTCTAGGCGCAGGTTGGGATCTTGCTCGAGCAGGACCTGAACTAAATGGGCGCCGTGGGTATCGCCGGAGGCTTCACCTGCTACAAAGAAGAGATGTTTCACTAGTGGGTCCGTATAAAGTCCATGATGTCATGGGCCAATTGAAGGGCCTTCAATCCATCTTTACCTGAGACAATGGGGGATGTGCGGGTAGGAATACATTCGAGAAATGAGCCAATTTCAATTTTGAGTGGCTCAACGCGTTCTACTTCGAGCGGCTCAACATTGATGGCTTCCATTGGAGAGGCGTCGTCAAGTAACTCGCCGGGTTTCTTGTGGTACACCATCACTTGTTGCTCGGAGTAATCGGTGGACACATAGGTATTTTCTTCGAAGATGCGGATCTTGCGCATACGATCAAGGGAAATGCGGCTGGCGGTAAGATTGGCAACGCAACCGGATTCGAATCGTATGCGGACGTTGGCAATATCTTCTTGCTTGGAGAGCACTTCGACACCGACTGCATCAATGGAGACAATTTCGGAGGATTCAAGGGCCATGACTACGTCTATATCGTGAATCATGAGATCGAGCACAACGCTAACATCGTCGCCGCGGTTGGGAAATGGACTCATGCGGTGGCATTCGATGAATTTTGGTTTTTTAATGGCTTTAGTAAGCGCAATTACAGCGCCATTGAATCGCTCAACATGCCCGACTTGCAGGAGGCAGTTTTTTTCTTCGGCGCGTTCGACCATTTCTCGGGCTTCGTCTAGGGTTGTTGCGATGGGTTTTTCGACGAGTACGTCGATTCCGGCATCGAGGAGTTGCATAACGACTTCGTGATGGCCATTGGTGGGTACTGCTACGGAAGCGGCTTGAATGCCGACATCGATCAATTCTTGTACGGTGGATACGTATTGGGTATTAAATTCTTTGGCCACGGATTGGCCGTGTTCAGTTCGAGCATCGCAAATACCGACGAGTATAGCGTTTTCGGATTCAGCGTATAGGCGTGCGTGGTGGTAACCGAGATGCCCGACGCCTATGACGCCGACCTTGATCGCTTCTTGAGACATAGTGGGTATACTCTTTCGGGGAGTGTGTTGACTATTTAGTAATACCGCGAGCCGATTTACGTACGAAATCAAGGAACACGGAACGTTCGTTGCAGTCTTCTACCGAATTTTCAATCTCGCGTAGGGCTTGGGTGGTATTGAGATTGGAACGGTACATGATTTTATACATGTCTTTAACGCATTTACGCTGATCTTTATCGAGACCACGTCTTTTGAGGCCGACCATATTGAGGCCCATGCAACGGGCTGGATTGCCTTCAACAATCATGAATGGCGGTGCATCTTTAACTACTCTGGACATGCCGCCGATGAAGGCCATGGTTCCGACTACGGAGAATTGGTGTACGCCTGAAATCCCGCCTATGATGGCCCAGTCGTGTACATCTACATGGCCGCTGAGGGCTACGCTATTGGCCATAATGACATTGTTGCCTACATGGCAGTCGTGTGCAATGTGGGATGAGGCCATGAATAGGCCACTATTACCTACTCGAGTGACGCGGTGGTCGTCTACGTCTTCTTCCATCGTACTGGCGCTGACAGAAGTGTGTTCACGAAATTGGTTTTCATCCCCAATTATAGTGGTTCCCACGAGATCTTCGCCGTGCTTAAGATCTTGGGATAACACACCAACTTGAGAACCGCTGAAGAACATGTTTCGTTCCCCAATGGTGGTGTTTCCGTCGATGACGCAGTGTGGACCGATCACGGTTCCAGCACCGATTTTGACGTGTGGACCAATAATGCTAAAAGCTTGAACCTCTACCCCTTCGGCGAGTTGCGCGTCAGGGTGAATAATAGCTGTAGGATGTATATTCATAGTTGTAATGTACCGTACCTGATTGGGTGGATTTGGAGTTGCTAAAAATAGCACAAATGGCCTTGTATAGTAAAGTTTTTAGCATTATCTCCTTATTTACATGTAAAAACATCCCCTTACTAAGCGAATGTGACCGTAAGGTAATATTTTTAATATAACTTCATATACAGAAGGGGTTTAGCACTCATTTTCCCTTTTTATTTATTTGAGGGTTTGTAGTCGGTTTTTCGACGTGGGATACTGAAGGTTTCAATTTCGTTCCCGTCGACATCGATGGCTTTTAGTGTTGCTTCTTTCAAACCGACATCTACTGTTATAAAGTGATTCACTTTTTTGTAGAGGATGGACTCACCGGGAGCGAATTTGAGATCGCCATCGTATAATCCAGCTCCACCACCACCGGATGTAATCATGGGTACTCCATCGGCTTCGTAGCGATGGTAGTGGTGATCGTGTCCACTGATAACAGCCGAGACATTATTTTTCTCGAATATATCGCCCCAGAATTTACGGCGAATTTTAGCGTCTTCTACTCGGGTCTCTTTGATACTAATGATGGGTGAGTGGAAGAATACGAAGATGTATCCTGCGTCGCGGTGACGGGTGAGCATTTCTTGCACCCATTCTTTTTGCTTGATGAAGTAAGGGGTCCAGTAGTTGCCCCAGAATTTATCGGTATTTTGGGCATACTCGGGCATGATGAAGCGTGAACCTTCACTGTCGAGCATGAGGAAGAGTACGTCGCCTACATAGAATTCGTAGTAGCGTTCGTTCCCAGGAAGACTGAAAAAGTCAAAGTAGTAGTCAGCATTTTTTTCGTGGTTACCAAGTACTGGGTAGTAGGGGCGTGTCTTCATGAATTCGCAATTGATTTCGAAGAATTTTTCCCAGTCGTGAATGTTCGTTCCACTGGATACGAGGTCACCGGAGTTGATGACTAATCACGGATCTTCTTTTTCAGAAAGCTCTACAATTTTACGGTGAATTTTGTGGTCGAATCGGGTATCACCGTAGACTACAAATTTGAATGGAGCAATGCCTTCTTTAGATGTGCGGAAGGATCCTTTACCAAAATCGATGCCGTCTTTGAGTACGTCGTAGTGGTATTCGGTATCGGCTTCTAAACGGGAGAATGTGATCTCATGTTGGTCGTATAGACGCTTTGTCCCTGTCCCTTTTTCATAGGGTATATCTACTGAAGTTTTGTAGGTTGTCCAGAAAACAGTAGCTTGGTCATCGGTCATATTTTGAACATAGGGTCCAAATGCGATGGGATTGGCGAAGCTTGTACTGGCCACAAAGGTGAGTAAGAGCGACAAGATGGATATGGAGCGTTTCATGTTAATTTCCTGCTCAAAGCTATCTTAATTGTCATTATAACTATCATAAACTATATTGATCCATCGAGGTGTTTTAATGAAAAAAGTACCTGCGGAGTCATATTTTTTGGGCAAGCCTTCTTTTTGTAGCTCTTCGAGGGACTTCCCGGCTTTCATGCCTTTACGAATTATGGCGATGGTTTCTCTCATAATTTTGCTGGATGCTTTGATGTCATTAATCGTAGCGAGGGGGCCGTGGCCGGGAATGATGGTGACATCTCCGGGAAAGGTCGCGATGATGGATTCATGATTTTTCATGTATTGATCGATATTGCCCCCACCTTTGGTATCAACGAAGGGAAAAAATCCATTGAAGAGTAAGTCGCCTACGTGGAGCACATTGGCTTTAGGAAAGTACACGACGGTATCGGAGTCGGTGTGGCCTGAAGGGAGGTGAAGAAGTTGGATGTCTTCACGATTGAAATGCACGGTGACTTTATCTGCATAGGTAATGGCAGGAAGCCCTACACTTTGTTTCGGGTCGGTCTGGTCTTTTCCGTCGGCCATTCTTTTTCGAACGTTTTCATGCGCTAGGATCGATGCGGGTTTTATGTATCGGGATGAATTCCCTCCAGATATCCCAGTAATTAAGCTAATCGGAGCATTTCCTCCAGTGTGATCTCCATGAAAGTGTGTGTTGATGATATAGTCGACACCGGTTCCGCCCTTTATCCCGTCACCAGTTTTTTCTCGGTAGATTTCATTTATGGCCGCACCTATTTTATCACTCATTTTAGCGAATTGCGTATCGACGAGCAGTACTCCGTCATCTCCTATGGATAGGCCAATGTTACCGCCTTGACCTTCTAGCATGTAAATGGATTCGGTGATTTTATGTGGGGTGATTTCTTGGGCAGCGATTAGATTGGGAAATGCAATGGTTAGTAAAGCACTGAGTGCGATGTGTTTTAAGAAACGGCACATGGTGATTTCCTTTTCATTATTGATGGATTGAGCAATTCGTATCCAGCCTATCGAAAAAGTATCGGTGCTGCAAGTAAATTATTTTTGGAATTTATTGAAAGAATATTCATTCTCAGAGCGTCAATATGGTAAATACATGCAAAGTAAACCCTGTGGGAGTTGAATATGTCTAATTTATGTCTTTCAGTCAGCAATTTGGAACGCAAGCGTTTGATGAGTCTTGTAAGTTTTTTACAGACCTTTATAGAAAATGAAATCGAGTTTTCTATTGAGTCGCCGAGTAATCTCACTGCACATTTGTGTTTGGTCAACGAAGTTAAACACGCACCTTATCGTGTTATCACTCCGGAGCACATTATTCTTTCAACCGCTGAAGCAGAATCCATTTGCCTGTATTTGGGGACGAGCATGGAACAATATATGGAGTTATGTGTTGCATTGGCATTGGTGCAGTAGCAGACTTTATTACGTAATCCTATGCTTAAATCGGAGGATCTGTTTCATGCTGAGGATATTCATTGCTTATTTAACCGTAGTATTGGGGTGAGTAATTTTGCAACTCATCTTGAACACATGCGTATTTGCAAGGGCTGTCACGATTTTTACCATTGCTTGGGCAATGACCGTGAAATTGAGTTTCTGAAGAAGCAGATGGATCGGTGGCCGACTCAGTTGTCGGGGTGATTTTTCTGTACTATTTTGGCATACTAATCGTATAGGAAAAGTACGATTGGAGCCATAGGTGCCGGAAGAAACAAATCAAAATGAAAAACATTCACTAGCTGTACGTCGATGGGCATGCCTTATTCATGTATCGGCGTTAGCAGGGGCGTTTTATCCGTATTTACCTTTGGTCGGTCCTTTATCAATTTGGCTGTTTAAACGCCGAAGCGATCCGTATATTTATGAACAAGGACGCAGCGCAGTCAATTTCCAACTTTCTATGTGTATTTACTATGCCTTGGCCTCAATTTTAGTCGGTGCTTTAAAATTATTTTTGGTTGGGTTTCTCCTCTTTTGGATTCCTGGACTAATTCGTCTTTTTCAGGTATTATTAGGGTTGGTAGGTGCTTTACGGGCGTATGATGTGGAGCATTTTGATTATCCTTTTAGTATTCAATTTATCAAAACCCCTAAAGTGAGCAGTACTGAGGAGTAATCGTATGAGATACATTTCTTTATTTTTATGTTTAATTTTTGTTGTGGGATGTGCGACTACGGATAAACCACCGGCAGTTGGTTCGAACAATTGGCATACACAACGAGTTGCTGAAATCCAACATGCGTATGATTTGGGTGAGATTAATTTTGAAACCTATGTTCAATTAAAAAATGAGGCCGATAAAATCAATGTCGATTATCGTTCAGCACGCGGCGTCCAAACTCGGCCCTCAATTGGATTGGGCATTGGCGTAGGCCATTATCATCACCGTCATCGCCATCGACGTCATTAGCTATTGTTTTTCTTGTGCTGGGCGAAGTCTTCAGTCCAAGAGCCTAAATGGGTGTCGTGTTGTAAAGCGGGATAGAGCCATTGCAGGTATTCTTTTTTCGGTATGGTGTAAGCACCGAGGCTTTCCAGATGGGGATTGTGCAATTGGCAGTCTATAAACTCTAGGCCGTAGTTCTGGGCAAAATCATTTAACGCCCAAAAACATAGCTTGGATGTATTGGACCGTTTGGAAAACATGGATTCACCAAAAAATACTTTACCCAACGATAGGCCATAGAGTCCCCCAACTAATTGGTCATCTAACCAGCATTCAATCGAGTGGGCTACGCCGTGCTGAAATAATTCCGTGTATCCTTGTTTCATACCCTGGGTAATCCATGTGCCTTCTTGATCGTGCCTGGGCACTAATGCACATTCATCCAGCACTTGCTCGAAGGCTTCATCCATGGAGATTCGATACGTTTTTTTTCGTGCTTCTTTTTGCAGGCTTTTTGATGGGTGGTATTCTTCAGGACGAATGACCATGCGTGGGTCTGGCGACCACCATAGAATCGGCTCGCCTTCGCTGTACCATGGAAATATTCCTGTAGAGTAAGCTAGCACGAGACGTTGAGGACTGAGGTCCCCTCCTACAGCAAGGAGGCCTTCGGCATCAGCTTGATCTGGGGATGGGAAGGCTAGTTTCTCTGAGAGTAAATAGAGTGGCATTGGTTTATTATGGTGTGCCTGAATATTTAAAGTTGAGCTTTTTATTGTTCAGCACCACATCCACATGTCCACCTTTACTCAGTTTTCCAAAGAGCAATTCATCGGCAAGTGGATTTTCTATTTCCTGCTGAATAAGGCGATCAAGTGGGCGTGCACCAAGTTTACTGTCGTAGCCTTTATCGGCTAACCATTTGCATACATCGCTTGACACCTTCAGTGTAACATTTCGTTCTACCAATTTATCTTGCACACGTGAGACAAATTTATCTACTACGCGTAGCACGACATCCATAGGCAGACCATCAAAACTGATGATACCGTCGAGACGATTTCGGAATTCCGGGGTAAAGGTTTTCTCTATGGCTTTTTGACTTTTATGGTGTGCATTGTCTTGCAGGCCTGAGAACCCAATGGTGTTACTGGCGAGTTCTCGCGCCCCAGCATTGGAGGTCATAATCAATACTACGTTGCGGAAGTCGGCATGTTTACCCATGTTGTCGGTGAGTGCTGCATGGTCCATAATTTGCAATAGGATATTAAACACTTCAGGATCGGCTTTTTCGATTTCGTCGAGCAGAACAACACAGTATGGAGTCTTACGAATTTCATCGGTTAATAAGCCGCCTTGATCGTAGCCTACATAGCCAGGAGGCGCTCCGATTAAGCGCGCTACAGCATGCTTTTCCATGTACTCGCTCATGTCGAAGCGAGCAAAATGCACGCCGAGCACTTCAGCGAGTTGTTTAGCCAATTCGGTTTTACCTACTCCGGTCGGGCCTGCGAATAGAAATGACCCAACGGGTCGATTTCCCGGACCAAGCCCAGCGCGTGAGCGTTTGATGGCGGTTGAGATGGCCTCGATGGCGACGTTTTGTCCATAGACTTGTGCCTTTAAGTCGGATTCGAGTGTGGACAATTTGTGTTTATCGTCATTGGAGACGGTACGCACAGGAATGCGGGCCATTTCCGAAACGATGCGTTCTATATCGAGTGGCCGAATGGTTTTTCGATTTTTAATGGTCATCATTTTGACGCTGGCCCCTGCTTCATCGAGTACGTCAATAGCTTTATCGGGTAGAAAGCGTTCGGTGATATGGCGCGAAGCGAGATCCGCTGCAGCTTTGATAGCCGAATCGGTATAGGTAATTTGATGATGTTTTTCATATCGAGGCTTTAGGCCGCGAAGAATTTTTACTGTTTCTTCTACTGTGGGTTCCAGGACATCGATTTTTTGGAATCGACGAAGTAGTCCAGTGTCCTTTTGAAAGCTTTGTTTAAAGTCTTCGTAGGTTGTAGCGCCGATGCAGCGTAGCTCCCCTCCGGCAAGCAGGGGCTTGAGCATGGTTGAGGCATCCATTTGTGAACCGGTAGTGGCGCCTGCCCCTACAACGGTATGTATTTCATCAACAAATAAAATGGTACGAGGGCGTTCGACGAGCGCTTTAATCAAGGATTTCATGCGTGCTTCAAAATCACCTCGGTATCGGGTACCGGCCATGAGTGCGGCCATATCGAGACGCAGAATGTCTACGCCTTCCATAATTTTAGGCACTCGGCCTTCGTGTATACGCAGGGCGATACCTTCCGCGAGGGCGGTCTTACCTACACCGGGTTCACCTACGAATACAGGGTTATTCTTGCGCCGTCTGCAGAGCACGCGAATAGAACGTTTTAATTCAGCATCGCGCCCAATAAGGGGATCGAGTTTTCCGTCGATGGCCATTTGGGTGAGACTATCGGTGAATCGTTCGAGTGGATCGTTGGAAATGGACTCTTCTTCTGAGTCGACGTTATTACCCGTAAAATCATACTCAACTTCTTCATCTAAATCGCTTGAAATAACACGAAGCACATCTAAGCGGGTGATGCCTTCTTCTTGCAAGAAGTAGGCGGCGTGAGAATCATCTTCTTCAAACATAGCAGCAAGGACATCACCGTTATCAACTTCTTTTTTTCCAGAGAATTGAACATGTGATAGTGCTCTGTTCATTAAACGCTCGAAGGAGATGGTTTGTTGCACGACGAGTTCATATCCTTCGGGAATGGACTCAAGATCTTCTTTTAAAAAGATATCTAAACGGTCGCGCAAGTGTGCGGTGTCGACACCGCATTCGGTGAGGACTTTAATTCCGTATTCATCAGACAGCAGGGCAAACAGCAGGTGTTCGGCGCAGAGGTATTCGTGTCGCCTCCCAATGGCTACATCGATGGAATTCTTAAGTAATTTTTGTGTCTCTTCGCTTAGCATCTATAAGGCACCTATTTCTCCATTTGTATATCGGATATGAATATCTATACCTACAACCTACCCTATGGATTCATTCATTTTAAATTTATTTTATTGGTCAATTCTCGCTATTCACACTTAACACCTAATCCTCACTCCTTATTCGGGTTCCATGGAGCATTTCAGGGGATATCCGCTGGCTTCAGCAGATTGATGCACACATTCAATTTTAGTCTCGGCAATGGCATGCGGGTATATCCCTGCTACCCCTACCCCACGTTCATGCACATGTAACATAATTTCAACGGATTCTGTGTCGGATTTTCTAAATATCTTCGATAAAATCTCGATCACAAATTCCATGGAGGTATAGTGATCGTTGTGGAGGAGCACTTTATATTTACGGGGGCGTTGCACTTGTTGACGCGATTTAGTGTCTACTATTCCGTCTGTATCAAATTCCTTGTCGCTCATGTTTAATCCTGTATATCGTTTTTAGTATCGTGATCATATCATACCTGTAGTGGGCATAAAAAAAGACCGCGAAAGGTTCCGCGGTCTTGTGGTAAGGGTACCTTTGGAGACATTAATTATATGCACTCCATATAAGGACCCATCTTTATATCCCAGTCTTTGCCTTTTATGTGTTCAACGTGCCTATCAACGAATAGTACATTGCGGCCTTTTTCGTTGCTACAACTTACCTTCTCAATAATCCATGGCGCTGTGGATTGGTATTGATATTCATCGGCGGGTAATCCTTCAACCTTGGTAAAAATTTCTCTTCAGAAACCATTATTGGAGGCTGGGTAAAGAATTTGATATCCGACTTTACCGTCTCGACGACCTGGGCAGATGAGAACTTTTAGATCATTCAAATATTCCGTATATACTTGGCGAAATCCACCGGAAATATACTCGTTGATCTGCTCATTGGCATATGTTTTAAATACGAGGCCCAATTGCTTCATGTTATTTTGACAGGATACGCGGTGCCTTGCATTATCTGTAACTCCTATATCGCCGGCGCTGGGATAGTTTTTAATGGGTGTTTTTGTACCGCTATCATATTTCACCAACTTTTTGCTTGGTTCTTCTTCAACTACTATACGTCCATCTTTATTAATACTGAGTACAAACTCGTATTCCGAATTCACCAATCTCAAGACAACGGGTGGACCAGGGAAATTTTTTCCCTATAGTTTTGATAACTCATTTTCCCAATCGAGCAAATAGCTAGGTTCTTTGGTTTCCCTAAACCTGTTCACCATTTCCTTAGCAAGAGGGCTACTGCGGTATTTAAAATTAAGCGAATATAACGATATAGGAATGAGTTTGAGTACTTCATTCTCTTGTTTTGGGAGAAAATTAGGGATTTTATCCATAATTTCTTCAAATTCCCACCTTTATTGAATTGATTGTAGACAAACTATTATTTTTATGATACGTTTTTATCGTCTTAGGAAACTATTTAGCAGTTTAATGTATTATTGCCCGTTCGGTATTTTGTAAGTCTGCAAACGATAGACCGCTTGTAGTAGGGGGAAAAACCAGGGAGATAAGCACATGAAAAGTATAACTGAGCAACCGAACCATCATGATGTGGACCATGAATCACCAGGGTATGTCTGGTTATTGACTACGCTAATTCTTTTGGCGATGATTTTTATCCCAATAGTTCTCTAACATCCTAAGGTAGATAGTCTTATCTACACTTTGTCTTAGCAAAAAAGGTACAATATGGCCTTTAATGATCCCTTAGTCCCTATTGCACCTTTATTCATGTCAAAATCTCTCCGTATCACAGAAATCTATTATTCCATCCAAGGTGAATCTACTTGGGCCGGACTTCCTTGTATCTTTATCCGCCTGACGCGGTGTAATCTTCGATGTACTTGGTGTGACACGACGTATTCATTTCACGGCGGTGATGAGGTGACCATTGACGCCATCCTTGAAGAATGCGCGAAGTATGATTGTCCTTTAGTGGAAATCACGGGTGGGGAACCATTGGTACAAAAAGAGTGTATCGATTTATCACAGGCTTTGGTGGATGCGGAGTATGAAGTCTTGATTGAGACGAGCGGGAGTTTACCCATCGCGCCATTACCTAAAGAAGTGATCAAGATTATGGATTTAAAGTGTCCTGGCTCGGGGGAGTGTGCAAAGAATGATTACAGTAATATCGATGCATTGAGCCCCAAGGATGAAGTGAAGTTTGTGATCACGGATCGTGTGGATTACGATTGGGCGAAAGAAAAAATTACTCAGTATGACCTTTGTAATCGGGTCAATGCTGTATTATTTGCGCCAGTCTTTAGTGAGATAGAACCAAAGACAATTGTTGAATGGATATGTGAGGACAATTTACCTGTTCGTTTTCAATTGCAGATGCATAAGTTCATCTGGCCTCCGGATAAACAAGGTGTGTAATGGTATTTTGGGAATCAGTAGTTACTTGATCTTACCCGACATCGACCTTTGATTTTCTTAGTATAAAACTCACTACATAGCCCACGACAAATGCCGTCATGCATCCTATCACTGGATGTAGATAAAAGTGGATTTCAGTTTTTGATGTATAGTACATCAAAATCCCACTGACTACTGCTCCTATAAATGCCCCAATGCCATTTGCACGTTTGGTGAGTGTGCCTAAAGCAAATATTCCCGAGAGCCCTCCCCCTACAAAGCCCAATAGTTTTACGAATTTATCAAAGAGAGTCGTATCGTTTGTACTGGCAACGTATACAGCCCCTAGTGTTCCCAAAACACCTAACAATAGTGTAAGCGCACGTGCCACAAACAGTGCTCTTTCTTCAGGGACATTGGGTACAAATCGCTTATAGTAATCGTTTACGAGTACGGATGAAAGGCTGTTCATGCTGCTATCGAGTGAGGACATGGAGGCCGCGAATAGCCCTGCAATTAAGAGCCCCTTTAAGCCTGTGGGAAATTGCTGCACAACAAAAAGCGGCACGATGGCATCTTTTTGAAGGTCTGCGGGTAGTTCTGTTGGATTGGTAGTGTAGTACACCCAAAGGGCGGTTCCCATTCCAAAAAAGAGTAATTGCATGGGTAGTGTCATTGCAGCGTTAACCCATAACGCTTTGGCGGCTTCTTTGGGTGATGATGTGGACAAATAGCGTTGCACCACGGTTTGATCGGCCATAACTGGATAGGCGGCACTGAAGGTTCCTCCGACCACGACTACGAGTACCCCAGCTGAGTAGATATCCCATGTCCAAGTAGCGAAATGCATTTTGTCTTCGGCATTGGCCATTTCTATCATGACAGGTAGTCCGCCATCGATGCGCATGATGATGAGTACGAGGGCCAGGATGGCTCCGACTAATAACACAACGGACTGAATGACATCTGTCCAAATAACGGCTTCAATACCACCCAGAACTGTGTAGAGTGTTGCGAGCACTCCCATGGCGATAATGCAGAAGTAAATATCTATGCCGGTAGCAGCGGCCATGGCGATAGCGGGTAGATATAAGACAATGGACATACGGCCTAATTGGAAAATTGCAAAACATAAACTTCCGTAGATGCGAGTGGGCAGGTTAAATCGTTTTTCCAGGTATTCGTAAGCGGTGGAGTGTTTTTCTTTGAGTAGTCGCGGGATATATACGATGGCTACAAAGGGCGCAACCAGGAGGATTCCCATATTAAAAAATCCACCTACCCAGTTTCCGGCAAATGCCGAGGCGGGAATGGCGATGTAAGTGATGGCGCTGAGGGAGGTGCCGAAGATACTGATACCGACGGCCCACCAAGGAATTTTACGTCCACCGAGAAAGAAGGCTTCGGTGTTTTTTTCGCGTTTGGAAAAGTAGAATCCCATGTAGACGAGGACCGCGAAATAAACGACGATGACAGCGTAGTCAATCTTGCCGAGGCGGGCTTGGGTAACTTCTTCTGCGGCTTGGGCCCAGGCTGTATTGAAACATACAAGACTTACAATGACGAGGGTAATTAATCGTGAATGCATTGTGGCTAAACCCATAGGGTATATTCTCCGTGTTGGTCAGTACCGTCCACGGTATCGAAATTGACTAGAAAATATCAACCTCGCTAGCGATTGCGTTCAACGATATAGAGGGCCAAATGGCGTAAGGTGTCGGCTTCGCGTCCGAAGACATCGAGTATATCCATAGCATCATGGGCGACTTCAATGGACATAACTTGAGCTTCTTTGAGGCCTAAAATAGAGGGGTAGGTTGACTTTGCATTGCCTTCGTCACTGCCGATTGGCTTACCAATTTTGGATTCATCTCCGTTTACATCCAAGATATCATCGGCTATTTGAAAGGCGAGTCCTATTTGTCGTCCGTATTCAGTGAGCGATGCCAGTTGGCTTTCGTCTGCTCCGGAAAGGATTGCTCCACAACGTAATGAAGCAACGATTAGTGCTCCAGTTTTTGATCGGTGTAAATGTTTAAGTTCATTGAGCGATAATTTCTTTCCTTCGCTTGCCAGATCGATTAATTGGCCTCCGACCATGCCGGCGGCACCGGCGGCTTGTGCAATTTCGCGTACGATATCAATATTGTTGGTTGAGGCGGCGACATCAAAGGCCATAGTCAAGAGAGCATCTCCAACGAGAATGGCTGTGGCTTCGTCATAGGCTTTGTGTAGCGTTGGTTTTCCTCGGCGAAGGTCATCGTTGTCCATGGAGGGTAAATCATCGTGTATGAGCGAGTAGGTGTGAATCATTTCCAGCGCACATGCGGCTGGAATTGCATCAGCAACGGATTTTTCTCCTCCTACTACGCGGGCGGCTTCTAAGACTAAGGCTGGACGCAGGCGCTTTCCTCCTGCAAATAGACTATACCCTGTAGCATCAACTAAGACTTCGGGGGCATCGGTCCATGATTCCAGAATGCCTGCGAGGGCTGATTCCACTTGATCAGCTGTTCGAGTTAAGAATGTTTCAATGTCCATTAGAATAATAACTCGTCTTCGTCGTAGTCTTCATCATCATCGTCTTCACTACCGCCAATGACTGCGCCACTGGTTGTTTCTACAACTTCTGATTCTTCGTTACTGCCATCAAGAGAGGTGGCCTTTAATGATCCGTCTGCAGAACGTGTGAGCTTTTCGATCTTTTTCTCGGCTGTGCTCAGGGCTTTTTCGCAGCGCTTGGCCAACTGAATACCATCTTCGAATTTTTTGAGGGAAGCATCCAAGGATAATCCCCCTTCTTCTAAGGCTTCTACGATGGATTCTAGCTTTTCTAAATCTTTTTCGAATTTCGGTTCCGCCACGGGACTATTCCTTTATTTTTGGGCTGTTTTTTGAATTACCGCTGTAGCACTGCCTTTGCCGAGGGTGATATTTACGATATCGTCTTTTTTTATATCTTTACTTGTGCGTACTAGATTACCATCTTTTTTGCGCACAAGGGAATAGCCACGGGCTAAAATTGCGAGGGGGCTAAGTGCATCGAGCTGGGCGACAAGGGGGTGGAAGGTAGCGCGTTTATTATCAATTAGACTGTGTGCGCTTGCATTGAGTCGTTGGCCCAGGGTTGTGACGCGCTCGTGATCCCGTTCAAGCTGTTGATTGGGAGATAAAAGCGTGAGAGTTCGAGTGGCAGCATTGAGACGATGGCGGGCATCGACCAACCTTTCACTCAAGACTCGATCAAGTTGCATATGGGCTTCGTCGAGTTGTTGACGTTGTTGGCGTAACAATTCCTCTGGACGACGAAAAATAAAGCTGGACTGTGCGCGGTCGATTCGTGATGTATAGTATTCAATCATCCCGCCCATGACACGTTTCAGTCTGGATGATAGTTGATTGACAGAGTCTACGAGGGCCTCGTGTTCTTGCACGACTAGCTCAGCGGCTGCAGATGGCGTTGGTGCGCGAAGGTCGGCGGCAAAATCACTAAGCGAAAAGTCTATTTCATGCCCCACGGCAGAGACAATAGGAATGGTACATTCATGTACAGCTCGCACAACGATTTCTTCGTTGAAGGGCCAGAGGTCTTCGAGGGAACCTCCCCCACGCCCTATGATTAAGACATCGACGCAGTATTCTTGGAGGGCTTGGATTCCTGCGACAATTTCGGGGGCGGCTTCTTCGCCTTGAACGCGGGCTGGGTAGAGCAACACATGCACACCAGCGTAGCGGCGCCCAAGCACATTGAGCATGTCTTGAATGGCAGCTCCGGTGGGCGAGGTGACAATCCCAATTTTTTTGGGAAGCATGGGCAATTTTTTTTTATGGTCATCGTTAAAGAGACCTTCAGCATCGAGTTTGGCTTTGAGTTTATCGAATGCGAGCTGCAGGGCCCCAACGCCTTGGGGCTGCATACCGTCACAAATAATTTGATAGTTTCCGCGTTGCTCATAAACGGTGACTTGGCCATTTAATATAACTTCGAGTCCACCTTCAGGTTCGAATTTGAGGCGACTGAGCTTACCTTTGAATATGACGGCTGACAGTTGACTTTTGTTATCTTTTAGAGTGAAATAAGCGTGGCCTGCGGGGGAAACGCGCCAGTTGGATATTTCTCCAGCGACCCAAACACGGCCGACCCCTGACTCGATGATGTTTTTCACCTGACGGGTCAGTTCGCTTACCGTTAGAGCTGATTCGGCTTTCGTCGTTTGGGGACTCATGAGGGGTATTGTACACGAATTGATTTGAGTTTTTCTCATCGGTTTTTGTGTTCTTTCTGATACACTGCCAAACATGCTCGAGAGCCATAGACAAGAAACAGATGAACCACGGGCAATTTGGATGGTCTATCGAGCGAGTAGTCTGACCTTTGGAATTATTGTTTTAGAGTGATTTTTGTCGTTGGATTTTTTATGTATCGGGATTCAGGTAATACAACCAATTCGATTGAGTATGAAATTCTGGATGACACTGTTAATGCTTTGGTGACAGACAAGGACCCTTTAGGTTCATTAATTGGGGTATCCACTGCAGGGGGAATTGCGGCTGGTGTAGCCTTATTTTCAAAACATCTTGGTGAGTTTTTATTTTGGAAAAAGTAAGTCTTATCTTACTTTCCAGCCTATTATTTACTGACAGCTATTATCAATACTGATAATAGAATTAGGGTCATCGAAACTTTTTGTGTGGTACAGTCTTTCTACTATGCCTGCTTCATTTTCTGTGTATAAAAACAATATAAGTGTCCCATTTCCACGCTATGTTTCAGGAGGTTTGGCGGCATTTAGTGTATGTTATTTTAGCGGCATTATGTTGTTTATGGGCAACGATCCTGCACTGAATAGTTTTGCGTTTATGGAGCTTTTTTTACATCGCCCTGCAACTCATTCTGGGGTCATGCATTATATTTTGACAGTATCGATTTCTTTTGCTTGTTTTGCATTACTCACTCCTGCGGCTGTGAATTGCATTCGTGTGTTATATGCAAGGGATGAAGAATTATCTTAGTAGGGTTCTCTTTCTTTACTACCTACACCTTGGGTTTTTTCATGTATACTATCCCTATACTTAGAAAAGGAATATCAATATCATGTCACTAGCGTCGGACTTTCCAAAAACTTTTGATGTTTATACTAAAGGCCAAGATCGCGGATTGCATCTTGGGATGCAAATTTATGCTTCGCGCAAGGGCGAAACTATTCTGGATGAAGCTGTTGGGTTTTCGGATAAAATTGGTCGTGAATTAAAACACGATGATTTGATGCTTTGGATGTCTGCGAGTAAACCGATAGGCGCAATCGCCATTGCTCAGTTAATGGAGTCGGGACATTTAACGTACGACGAGTTGGTGGCGGATACGATCTCTGAATTTGGTCAATTGGGAAAAGGACCGGTCACGATTCGCCATTTGCTCACACATACGAGTGGATTTCCCAATGTGCCTATGCCGATGGCGCGTGATCATTGGAACGATATCATCATGACCATATGCGATACTCCTTTGGAAGAGGGCTGGGTGGTTGGTGAGTCGGCTGGGTACCATCCCCATTCGAGCTGGTACATTTTGGCGGAGATTTTACAGCGAAAACTGGGTGTATCGTTTTCGAGCTATGTACGTGATCGCATTTTCCTGTCTTTGGAAATGGAAAACTGTTGGATTGGCATGACTCCAGAAGCTTGGAGCGCCTATGAGGGCCGCATTGCGCCAACCTTTAACACCTTTCGGAGTGCATCGGATAACTTAAAATTCCATGCTGAAGGGAGTGTTACCGCGTGTATTCCTGGAGGGAATGGGCGTGGACCGATGCGTGAGTTGGCGATATTGTATGAAACGTTGTTGAACGAGGGCATAGGGAATACTCACCGAATTTTAAAGACGGAGACGATTGACGATATGACGCATCGTCACCGTACTGATCAGTGCGATACCACATTCGGACATAAAATTGATTGGGGCTTGGGCTTCATTCCCAATTCCAATAAGTACGGTGCCCAAACGGTGCCCTATGGTTATGGCTTGCATAGTTCGGATGAAGCGTACGGTCATGGAGGCAGCCAGTCAGTGGGTTCGATGGCAGATCCAGCTCATGATTTAGTAGTGTGTGTGGCCTTCAATGGAATGCCGGGAGAACCGCAGCATAATTTACGTATAAAGAAATTAATGACGGCATTGTACGAAGACTTGTTGATCGACTAGAGCTGTTTTACCCCTGTCGCGCAGTGGGATCTGAACATTGTATCTTCTTTCGAATGCACTTTTGAATGGGTAAATCCTGTATTGACGAGTAACTCGGTGACGTCTTGTGTTGAGTAGGTAGTAAACACCTCTGTATCCAATTCGAGTACATCCATATCTTCTTTAGCACGAAGGCCAATGTACAATTGGCCAGCAGGCCTAAGCACACGGAGAATTTCTGTGAGGTATACTTTCGGTTCATCCCAGAAATAGATGGTATTGGACGTAACGATTTTGCTGAAGGAGTTATCGGGGTAGGGAAGGGATTTTCTATCACCTAGAAGTAATTTCACCCGCCCATACTTGATAAATCGTGGGTTTAGTTGCGTGACTTGTTTAAGCATGGCCGATGAAAAATCGAGCTGGGATGACTTCAAGTATACACATGGCTATTCCAAGCGGGCAACGATAACTCCGTCAATGAGATCATTTTTCAATTCGGAGATAATGGTTGCATTGGCATCGAGACCGGACTTTATTTCTGCCCAGTCGTCGTTGCGTAGTCCTACTTCTACATTGATTAAGCGTGCTGTGTCGCCATCTACCACAAAAAGGGACCACTTCCCTTCATTACGGAAGAGTGCACGGTCGGGTATAGTAAGCGCTTCGGGGGCTTCAGCGGTGATTATACTTACATCGACTGCAGTTCCTGGGCGCAGGTTAACTTCTTTGTTATCGAAAGCGATAATGGTACGTATGCGCTGCTGTTCAACGCCGAGTGCTGATATTTTCATGAATCCTGAAGGATAAATACGCTCGACTTGGCCCATAAGCTCTCTTCCTTTTACTGATTTACCCATAATTTCTACAGGGTTACCAACACGCATAAGGGTAACTTCTTCGGACAGTACGTCGCATTCGATTTCAATGGAATGCATATCGCCTAGACGTAAAATGGTTTCACCTGCGCGTAGTACACGTTGGTCCATGATATATTTTTCCAACACTGGGCCAGAAACAGGTGATATGAGTTTAGTTTTTAGTAAATCTTCACTAAGTAATTTTAAACGAGCTTTGAGTCCATCGATTTCGGCTGTAAAAGAATCGCGTACATATTCGTTATCATTGATGGAGCCGGTTAACCGTTTTAAGGAAATTTGTACTTGCTCAAGCGCTTTTCTCGCGGCATCTTCTTGCAGCTTTGCCCTTTTCAAATCTTCCTCAAGGCCTTTATAGAGCAATTCAGCTTCATCGAATGCGGATTCGCTCGTAGCGCCAGCTTTGAGAAGTCCTTTGGCACGCTCAAAGCCTTTGAAAGCTTTATTTCGATTGATCTTTAAGACATCGCGTGACTTTTTAGCAATACTAAGAGCATCGCTCATTTCTTTTACTTTAAGTTCGGCTGAAGCGATGTCTTCGTCTTTAGGTTTATCAATATCCACTCCGGTCATTAACGCGCCTTGTTTCTTGATAAGCGCTTCTACTTGTCGAATTTCTTGTTCGAGTGGTAAGGGATCGATGTAAGCGATGATTTGTCCCGCTTCCACTTCATCCCCCACTTCAAGTGCAATACGGTTGAGTGTTCCGGCAACAGGCATATCAATAATGTACTCACTATCTAACCGGGTTTTGGCATCTTCGGTGACATATTCGTATACGGTTTTTCTGGTAACTTCGGTCATCTCAACAATGAGCGGAGGTTTTTGAAAGGCAAAGTATCCGCCTAGTACCACAATAGCTACGACTATAATCCATGCTTTTTTGTTCATTACATTACTCCAAAAACTATTCTCGTTCTTTTAAAGTCTCTACTAAATCCAGTTGATATATTTTACATCGAATGGCCCAATTGGATATGAGCACAAAAGAAATGGTCAGGAGGATACTAATGATAAATGTTCGCGGTTCTAGGTGGTAAGGCATACGTATCATTTCGGTATCGAATGCCTTCACCAATAACCTACACACCACCATTCCTACGGGAATACCGAGTACTAACCCCACTACTCCCATTAAAATATTTTCGTGGTATAAAATTCGCCCAACTTCGTCTCGGCTAAAGCCCATAACACGTAATGAAGCCAATTCGCGTTCACGTTCGGCGAGGGATACGGAGGTGATATTGTAAATAATGGAAAACGCGATCACACCGG
>Ga0315320_10000204_pt1 | contig 47721 bp, 29 predicted proteins | sample M140m21515metaG_FD_203458 | JGI IMG/M metagenome (GOLD analysis project Ga0315320, IMG submission 203458) | Ammonia-oxidizing marine archaeal communities from Monterey Bay, California, United States - M1 40m 21515 | ecosystem: Environmental > Aquatic > Marine > Coastal | place: USA: California... | reverse complement strand
AATTAAATCCTTTATACACGGCTCTAATAACCAACCCTTACTCACCAGAGGCTCACCATTAACCTCATCGCCGAACTCAAACGATTCGGATTTCAAACGATAAGCGACCTCATCGGTTGCAAAATCATCTGTAGACCCACCACCGGTACAAATAACCGGCAACCCACAAGCCATTGCTTCAAGCACGGGCAACCCAAATCCCTCTCCTCGATAAGGATGCACCAAGCAATCGCAGGCTGTGTACAATCCAATCATTTCTTCGGAGCTTAATTCACTGTTCAAGTACACAATTTCAGGGGCATTGGGCCGGCTCTGTAATTCATGTATAGTTTGCCCCAAGGTCTGGCCATTATAGAATGTTTTACCTCCAAAATCCTTTATCACCAGACATACATTATCGTCCCCACTAAATGTTTGCGCAAAGGCATTCAGTAATACATCAGGACCTTTACGACCAATTGTTCCTCCCACGAAAAGAAACTTGAATCGCTTGTTCGTTTTCAGCGGTAACGGCGGAGCCTCCGGATAAAATTTAGTTTCATCAATTCCATTTGGAATCACCACAACCTTGTCGGCTGGAACTCCGGATGCCTCATACGCCGATTTAACATATGATGAAGGAACCCACGCTTCATCCACTTGCTCTAACCCTTTAACCCAAGACTCCGGAAGAAACCCAAACTCCCAAGGTTGAATCGTCACAAACTTACCTCCAGTAACAGGACGCATCCAACTGGGTGGCCATCCATGTCGAACTGTAACGTCTGTACTTATTGATTCTATGTCAGCACTCATTCTGGATTCCCAATCACGCAAAGTATCAGGCGTGTTGATGGCCCCTTGGATCGCCGATTGATTCAGGCTCCATTCAAAATCTTCACTGTGTTTTGATTGTAGCGCTTCCACCAAGTTTCGGTTTACGTGCGATAAACTTCCGTAATCCAAAAAACTGCCTTCCCATCTCACTCGCGGCACCGATGGCTGACGCCAGCCCGGAGTCATCCGTCGAGCATCCACTTGATCTTGCGCATTGTGCAATCGCTCCATCACGATTTTGGACACGGGCTCCGGGCTAAAACCCTCCTGCATTTCTTTCCGTGCAACCTGCCCTAATTGCCGTCCTTGGCTGGGATCATCAAACAGCCCACGCATATATTCGCGCGTGTGTTCTTCTGATGGTTGCGCCCAATAATGCCCCGCCATAAACGCCATCTCATTTTCAACTTGCTGCACCGGAATGATTTCACAATCGACCAACAACGAATTGGTTTGGCTCATGAATTCAGTATTACCGCTCCAGTTGCTTGCGATCACCGGCAATTCCATCATCATGGCTTCATGTTGAGGACGCCCCCAGCCTTCACCCCGCGAGACACCAATCAAGCAATCCATAGCTCGATACAGCGATGGCATGGAAGTCAACGGCAAGGGATTAGACAACACTTCAATACGCGGCAACCGCGAAAGGGAAAGTCCCTGCTCTTTTGCAAAGGCTTCGATCTGCTCCTCAAGGCTGGCTTCTTTATTCCCCAACCTTGATACAAGGTGCGCCGCTTTGCTGCATCGAAGCCACAAGCAGACATCATCATCGATCGTAAATTCCCGTAAGTAGGCGCCCAAGAGCACATCCCAAGCCTTTCGTTCCTGCCATTCAAAAATGGAAAGAAAATTATACGATGCTCGACTGGGTAACGCCAATGGTTCGGCCTTGCTTGGATCAAACAAAATCGGGTCTACCGCCCCGGGCACGACCTTGAGTTTCTCCAACGGGACGCCGCTGCGGTGAAATGTTTCAACATTAAAATTGGATGGCACCCACACCTCATCCACACTCTTGATTAGCTCTACCCACAAAGGCGCGATACGGTCGGTTTCAAACATTGTCCGCAAGACTCGAAATTCGGAGTCCTTCGGCAATCCCAAAACCGTATCACCAGGACCGTGGGCAATTGTAATCCCACCGTTTAATTCATTGTACCGTGACAATAATTGATCAACCTCATACCGAAAATCACAAGGCAATTCCCGATGATAATTCTTGGAATAATATGCCGGATTTAAATGAGTTGCCCCCACGTTTACTCGATCTAACAAGGGAATGAGGAAATTCAGCATTTCACCAGCAAACCCGGAATAGTTCAAAAAAGGTCCCATCCAACGAACCGGTTCTTGAATTTCCAATAAATTGAACTCCGTTGATGTCCCGTTATAATGGCTCTTAATGGGTGTTTTTTGAACATTCATGGCGAAAACAACCTTTTTTCCATGCTAAACAGAGCATGAAAAATGCCAATCCGGTCGAAAATCTAAATAATAAGAACCTAAATTAAACCTGTTAATGTCTTAAATACTTCCAAATTTTGCCGTTCTATTTCAGGAAGTTATTAGGTTTGAAGGCGATTTATAGGATGCAACCGTCGGGATCGGTAAATTTGTCGCTATTGGCACCACATTTGCGATGGGGAATGGTGATGTTTGAAGGTAAGCCCAACCGTTCGATTAAAAGTAATCGAACGCACCATGGCGGCCATGTCCGGTGTGATTATGCTAATGCGCGGTTCAATTGAACCGTCCGCACTCACAATTTCGGGAAGATCGCCTCTAGGTCGAGTGTGTCGCCCATCTGTTTTTGCTGAGCAAGCAAACGGGAGAAGAGTTTTTTAATACGAGCGATTTGTTTGGCTTCGTGGGCGAGATCGTTTTTCTCAAACGGATCGTTGCCGATGTTATACAATCGAGCTTTTTTGATCTGCGGATACACAACCAGCTTCCAATCATCCATGGTCACGCTGCGCTGCAGGCCAAGGTAAGCACCGTGAATAGCATCGTAGGCAGGCCCGTTGGCCTTGCCTGTTAGGAGTGGCATTAGACTTTTGAATTCCACCTTTTCGGCTGGCTTGGCACCGGCCAATTCGAGCGTGGTGGGATGCACATCCTGTAAATAAATCGGGGTCTCAATCTTCACACCTTGGCGGATACCGGGACCTACGGCAATGAACGGCACGCGCGTGCTGTGTTCGTACATATTCTGCTTCCCAAACAAACCATGGCGGCCGACGGCAAGGCCGTGGTCGGCGCTAAAGAAAATGTAGGTATTATCAGCCTGCCCACTCTTCTCCAGCGTATCGAGCACGCGACCAATCTGCGTATCCATGTGCTCAATGATCGCGTAGTACTCCTGCCGATGGACTTTTACGGCGTGCTCGGTACGCGGCATAGGCGCGAGGTTTTCATCACGCAACCGGTGCTGGTTGCCGATCTGATCCTTGTAGGGATACATCGGCAGAAAATTCTCCGGTAACTTGATACGATTAAGCGGGTATTTATCGATATACTCCTTGGGGGCCTGACGCGGATCGTGCGGGGCATTGAACGCGACATACATAAAGAAGGGGCGCTTATCTGTCTTGGCCATGCCGAGGTAATCGATGGCGTCGTCGGCCACGATATTGCTCCAGTGCCGGCCGCCTTTCCAAAAGCCTTCAAACTTCGGATCAAATGGACTCCACGGATCGGGTTTGCCGGGTAACGGACGGTTGTAACCCGCAGGTGTTTGGTTCGGCATGCCGGGACGAATGTTACGGGCGACTTCAAACGCCTCATCGGCTTTGGCGCGAATGTGCCATTTACCGGTCATGAACGTCTGGTACCCCTGACGCTTCAACACCTGCGGCCAGAGGCCGTCGAATTCCGTATTCCGGGCCTTCAGTTTCTCCCCATTGGCTTTACCACTAAACAGATTGGAAGCCTCCTGCGCGCGCCAGATGGACCGCCCCGTGATCAGCATGTGCCGACTGGCTACACACACCGCACCACTCCACGAGCCCATGTTATAGGCGCGTGTGAAGGTGGTGCCGCGCTTGACCAACCGATCGAGATTCGGCGTATCGATATCCGTGTAACCAAGCGCGCCGATGGTTTCATAACATTGATCATCGGCGAATATGAACAGTACATTCGGCTTGTCCGCGGCGCGGATCAGCAACGGAGCCACCAGAAAAATCGCCAACCAAAGCCGGCCCAAAGAGGAAAACGAAAACCCTTTCATGAAGCCGCTATGGTCGCGCATGCGCGCCCGCTGGGCAACCCTATTTCCGTTTGGGCGCCTGAAACACCGCCTTGGGATCGTAGCCCGGATTTTTCTCCGTGGGCACGGGTGCCTTGGTTTCCTTGCGCCATTTCAACATGGCGGCGTACAGTTCCTTCACCTTCCCCGACTCTAACTCTGCGAGGTTGGTTTTCTCTCCCAAATCATTTTTCAAATTGTACAACTCTAACGCGCCATCCTCGAAATACTCGATCAACTTCCAATCGCCCATCCGGACGGCTCCAGCCGGCGTAGTACGGAAGGCCCCATGACGCGGCGTGTAGCCCTGTAGGTAAGCCGGAAAATGCCAGAACAACGCCGACCGATCCAGCGAGGCTGAGGCATCCTTGAGCAACGGCATCAGGCTAAGACCATCCAGTTGTCCCGCCTTGCGGCGTTTCACGTTCGCCGCCTCCATCAGAGTGGGATAAAAATCCACACCGATCACCGGCTCCCGACAGGTGCTGCCGGACTGCGTCACCCCCGGCCACTTGATCACCAGCGGCTCCCGAATGCCACCCTCATACAGCATTCCCTTACTGCCGCGCAACGGCGTATTGGATGTCACGCCGCCGTGTCCGCCATTGTCTGAAAAGAAAATCACGATCGTATTATCGTCCAGCTTCAGCCGCTTCAAGGTTGCCTGTACTGCGCCGATGCTATCATCCATGCTCTCGATCATCGCTGCATACTTGGCATTGGTGTGCCCGCCGACTGTCGCTTTCTTTTCATACTTCGCCGTCAACGCCTCCTTCGCCTGAATGGGCGTGTGCACGGTGTAATGCGTAAGATATAGGAAGAACGGCTTGTCCTGATTGGCCTCAATAAACTTGCTCGCCTCTGCGCCCAACCGATCGGTGAGATACTCACCCTTCTCAGGGTTCACCAGGTTCGGATACTTGTAAGGACTATGATAGCCACCGCCACTGGGGCTTCCCCATTCGCGCCCGGCAATGTTGACATCAAAACCCTGCGTGGTCGGGTCCTTGCCCAAATGCCATTTGCCCATGGTGGCCGTCACATATCCAGCCTTCTGCAAGACCTCGGCAATCGTCTCAAAGCGATCGGCCAACACCGTGGTGTTATTGATCGGCACCAGTTTGCGAAACTTCGACTGCCCGCGATCCGAGTTGCCGACCGTAAACACCCCGTGCCGCGGCCCATACAAACCACTCATTAAGCACGCTCGACTGGGCGCACAATTCGGCGCACACGCGTAGGCGTCCATAAACACCATGCCCTCTTTTGCCAAACGGTCGACATGCGGTGTCTCATAATATTTCGAGCCCATGAACGACACATCCGTCCAGCCCAGGTCATCAATGAAATAAAAAACAATGTTCGGCTTAGCCGCGTGCGCGCCCACTCCCGACAGCAAGATGATTAACAATGCACAAATCCGCATGCCCTCTTTTGCGCTGAGCTAGGAGCATGGTCAAGGTTCGGTATTGGAATTTATTCTTAGTATGGCCGCTACGAACGGATGCGGAAATGGGCGCAGCCTATCGGCGATGACACGGTAGAAGATGTGTTTTCTAATTCCTGTCTCCTAGGCCGGGCTCCAAACTAACCCAAAACCTCGGTGATATCCGCCGTGCTATCTGCGAATTTTTCAGTTGGCTGGGACAGTTGATTGGAGATGGTGACAAACAGGTTCGAAAGCGGAACATTATCGCTGTAGTTCAGATGAGTTCCATGCTGAAAACCCATGTTTTTTCCGCCACTGAGAATAATGGGGTAATTGGTTGCCCGATGAGTCTTGCTGGTGGCGCAGCCGTAGAAACAAAGCGTGTTGTCTAGCAGAGTGCTATTACCTTCCTGAATTGAGTCGAGCTTCTTGATGAAGTTCGCGTGCATCTCATTGAGGAACGCAATGTACTTGGCTACGTCGCCGTAGTTCTTCTTTTCGTGGGACAGTTTGTGGGACGAATTCCCCAATCCGAGCGCGGACGGAAACCGATCGGTCAACCCGCCTTCTTCGCAGGCCGTCTGGAACGAAGCCACACGCGTGGTGTCCGTTTGGAATGCCAACGCCATGAGATCGTACATCGCCGTGAGGTATTCGCGTGGGGCCGTCACATTCACGGACAAATCAAGACTCTTGGCATCCACTTTGGCCTTGGGCGTGCCCTGCCATTGAACGGCGCGTTCGGTCATCTTTTCAACCTCACGCACGGAGGATAAATACTCGTCCATCTTCCGCTGATCACTGGCACCAAGCCGGCGGTTCAGATCCTTGGCTTCACTGAGAATTTCATCAATCACACTACCGCGACTAGCGAGTGCATTGCGTTCGTCCGCCGTGGAGGCTCCGAACATGCGGCGGAAAATTTCAGCCGGATTATTCAATGCCGGAATCGGTCGCCCCGCCCGGTCAAAGGACAAGGTCGAGGAACGGTACGGTCTGTTCACTCCGCCAAAGGAGGACAATACCATCGATTGAAAGCGGGTGTCCTGCCCGAGGGTTTGGGCCACATGCTGGTCAATCGAGATGGTTTGTTTGTCGTACGTCTTTAGAATATTGGCGCCGGTCAGAAAATAATCCGCGCCCTTGTGGGCGGAGGTGGTCCGCATGGAGGGATGCGATAGCCCCGACAGAAACGTAATTTTATCCCGCATCGGCATGATGCTCTTGTGCATCTCCGGCGTGACATAGTTTTTGCCCGTGCCGACCGGAAACCAGCCGTTCTCCAGACGATCGGGCGCATCATCCGCGGGCATGGGCACGCCGTAGGCAAAGAAGCCGCCGAAGAAGCGCTTCCGCGCCACCGGCTTGTTGGCCCCCCAACTCATGCATTCCAGCCACGGCAAGGCCATGGTGACACCCATCGATTTCAACAGGGTTCTCCGATCAAGGTGCCAGGATTTTTGTTTCATACCGAAAAATTTTATTTGGTTAAAAAAGGCTCCGACAGAACGATCTGCTCCAGCAGAGTCTGGAACGAATCCTCGTTTTTCTCAAGCGTATTACAGATGGCATCGACCGCGGGGCGATCCCGGAAATCCAGATAACGGCCCAACGCATAGGCCAGCGCCTTGCTGACCACAGCGCGCCGGTACTGCTCTTTTTTCTCCGTTAAAATGTACTGCTTCAGATCGCCCAAGTGCTGAATTTTTAGGCCGTTGCGTAGTTGTGTGGTGGGGTCGATCGACACGTTCTGGTGCGCCGTCTTCACATTGGGATCGCGCGCTCCTTCGCGCCATTGGCCCAGTGCATTGTAATTCTCAAACGCCACTCCCCACGGATCAATCTTGCTGTGGCAATCCCGGCAGCTCTGTACATTGGTGTGCGCCACCAGCCGTTCCTTTAACGACAAGCCCGTCTCATCCTGAGCTTCGGGCTCCGCAAGGTCGGGTACATTAGGTGGCGGAGGAGGCGGAGGATCATCGAGCATGCGCTCAAGCACCCACATGCCGCGCCGAATCGGATGTGTTTCCGAGCCGGTGGAATTACCAAAGAGCATGCTCGCCTGCGTCAGGAATCCGCCGCGTCGATGCTCTGGCCCCAGTTGGCGCACCTGAAAGCCGCCGCCAATTCCAGGGATACGATAATGCTTGGCCAACTTATGGTTGATGACCACAAAATCTGAGTGAATGAAATTATCGATGCTGAGATTCTGGGTCATAACGTGGTGCAGAAAACGAACGGTCTCCTCCTCGAACAGGTCTTTCGTAGTTTCTTCGAACACAAAGTATTCCGGATTCACCGCCAATCTCCAGATCCCGGCCAGGTCCAGCCATTGGGCGGCGAAATTCTTGGAGAACGCCTTGGCCTTCGGATCCTTGAGCATCCGCCGCACCTGCTCGCACAGCACCGACGGCTCCCCTAGTTGCCCTTGCTCGGCCAGCGCAAACAAGGGGGCGTCCGGCATGGAACTCCACAGAAAATAAGACAGCCTCGAAGCCAGCTCGTAATCGTTCAGCTGGCGCTTGGCGACAGGCGTTTCCCCCGCAATCAGTTCCGGTGCCGGCTCGGCGACCAACAGAAAATTGGAGGAACACAACACCGCCGTGAGGGTGGACACCAAGGCGTGCTCAAAGGACGCATGCGTCGGCCGCAGTTTCTCGAACAACCCCGCCTTCCGTTCCACTTCGTGATCCGTCACAGACCTGCGATACGCCCGTTTCATGAAATGCTGCAAAACGTCCCGCACGTACGCCTGCTCATTGTCGCGATGCGGCGAGTCTATGAGAATCGCTCGGTTCTGCGCCGTCGGCCATTCGGGAAAATGGTTGCTCTCGATCTCCACCCAATCGATGACCAGCTTGGGTAGATTCTCGTATGCCAAGTCACTAGTGCCTCGACGAAAATCATTGAAGATCCGGAAATACGAAGGCCGGCTCGGCTTGTTGGATTGAAATGGAAAATTCGCTCCGTGCACGATGAACTCGTAGGTCTGCAATTCCTGCGAGCGCACCTCGATGTTGCCGCCTTCTTTCTGATCAGAAACCCCGTTGCCCCGGAAGGAGCCCAGTTCAAATGACAACCGCGGAAATGTATTTCCCTTACCCGGTATCGCCGCGGCATGAATCTTCACGCGCACCGGCGAGTCATGCGGGATCTCATAAATTTCCGCGCGAAACTCCGGCTGAAACCCGGATCGCCCAGCGCCCAGTGCGCCGCCAATCTTTCGGTCCGCGGCGAACGGCGCATTCACCGGATCGACCGAACGGTTCCCCGCCATCAGCACGCCCGTACCATCCGGCAACACCTCGCCGAAATCTATCCGGAACAAGCCTTTGTGTTGGGGTTTCCCATCCACTAACGGTTGTAAATTATACGACGCTCCGCCGCCTCTTCCTCGGTTGCGATTGCTGGGCTTCGCGGGGTCCGACGCTTTCTTGAACGCCCGTTCCGGTTCAATCCGCACCACGTACGCCGGCGGTTTTTCCTTCGGTGCCAATAAAACACGTCCCAAGGCACCCCGAGAGATGCGTTCGAAATATTCGATGTGCAACGCCGAGGTTCCCAGTACCGAGCTGTTGTTTTTAAACCCTTCCTTCGCCACCCCTTCCGGGGGGAGATCAGCAGCAAACCGTAGATCCAAATCCAGTAGATCCCGTAGCGTGTTGTTATACTCGTATGCAGTGAGCCGCCGCAGCACATTGCGACCACCGGTCGATCGCCGCGCCTCCAGCACTTTACGGAATTCCGCCGTCAACAAGGCTACCGCCGCCTGCCGTTCCTGGGGCGTGGGCTGGGCATTCGCCTCTTCGGGCGGCATCTCGCCCACGTTAACCAGATCTAGCACCTCCTGCCACATATCCGCCTCGCTGCCATTCAGCAGATCGGCATCCAATGTATCCAATCGCAGCTTGGCCTTTTGCTTATCCGGTCCGTGACAACTCACACAATACTTGGCCAGAAACGGCCGAATCCCCTTCTCGAATAGCACCGCCGAATCCTGCCCGAATAAACTCGGTACGACTGCAGCCAAGATCAGTATCCATGTGGAGCGCAACATCATTTTCCCCCAAAACCGATTTGTACCGCAGCAAAACCTCGCAGACAAGACTTGCTCCAACGTATTCGCCTGACATTCGAAGTTGATTCACTATAATCAAACCATGCGTGAACCGCAAACTAGGATGCCAAATAGCCGGCAATTTCTAACGCAGGTAGGCAAGTCATGAAAGCGCTGGTGGTTTCGGCGATGGGGCTGGCGGAAGCATGCCCTCAGGGGCAACACCTGACGCACCGCGCCCTTGGACTCTAAAACTCCAGAAACTGTTATACTTGGACTAGCCCTCTCACCGCGTGAACCAGTCGACGAATCAATACATCGAGCCCTTCGACGTAATCATTATTGGCGCCGGTGGCGCGGGCTTGATGTGCGCGCGGACGGCCGGTTTGCGGGATCGCTCCGTGCTTGTGCTCGAGCACAACCATCGTATCGGAAAAAAAATCCTCATCTCCGGCGGCGGTCGCTGCAATTTCACCAACCTCCATGCCGGCCCCGAAAATTATCTCTCCAACAACCCGCACTTCTGCCGATCCGCCCTTTCTCGATATCCCGCCAGCCAATTCATCGAGTTGGTGCAGCAGCACAACATTGCATATTACGAAAAAACTCTGGGCCAACTCTTCTGCCGCACTTCCTCGAGAGAGATCGTGGATCTTCTTCGCACCGAATGCCATGAGGTCGGCGCGCAATTAAAGACGGAATGCACCATCGAACGCATCGAGCGCACCGACCGATTTCGTCTGCAAACCAACCACGGCCCATTGGAATGTGAATCATTGGTTGTAGCAACCGGCGCGCTGTCGTTTCCCAAGCTGGGTGCCACCGATTTCGGATACCGCATCGCAGAACAGTTCAATGTGCCGATCATTGAACCACGCCCAGGCCTCGTACCGCTGGTGCCCCGGCTGGCCGATGAAGGTCCATGGCCATTCGGCGATCTAAGTGGCAATTCACTGGACTGCATTGCCAGTGCCGGAGGACAATCGTTTCGGGAAAACCTCCTGTTCACCCACCACGGACTGAGCGGCCCGGCAATCCTACAAGTCTCCAACTACTGTGCTCCCGGCGAACCGTTCACGCTAAACCTGTTGCCGGAACAAACGCCGAAAGCGCTCCTCGAAGACGCCCGCACCCAGCGCTTGGATGCCGTCCGTTGGCTGGAGGCGTGGTTTCCCAAGCGCGTTGCGTCCGCTCTCGGCCAGAAATTCGCTCCCGCCAAGCCGCTCTTGCAATTGAAGCAAAGCGAACGCGATCAGCTCGTGGAGCACCTCTGCGACTGGGCCCTAATAGCCGCCGATACCGGCGGCTATGCCAAGGCCGAAGTGACCGCGGGCGGTGTGGACACCGCAGCACTCTCCTCCAAGACGATGGAATGCCGAACCGTGCCCGGCTTGTATTTCATTGGCGAAGTCGTCGATGTCACCGGCTGGTTAGGCGGCTACAATTTCCAATGGGCCTGGGCCAGCGGCCACGCGGCCGGCGAAGTTATTTAGCCGGATAATCCTCGCCGCGATCACTGGCCTCCAACGAGGTCCGCCAAGCCTTCAAATCCCGTGTCATCCGCGCTACCACCTCTGGATGTTGTGCAGCTACATCCGTTTTCTCACTAGGATCATTCACTAGATCAAACAGCTTCAACGTGGGCAACTTGTCCACCTGTTTACCACCTGCCCGTCCCCATAATTTGAAACGGTCTCCGATTAGAGCCACCTGCCCGGCTGACTGGAACCCAATTGACTGTCCTCGATTTTTCATTGCCCCATTGAATAATGGTCGCAAACTAATTCCATCCAATGGCCGATCCCCCACGGGTTTAGCGCCGATTAAATCCAGAATGGTGGGCAGATAATCACTGGTCACCGCGGGCATGGTTGTATTACCTGGCCGAATCTTACCGGGCCATTCGATCAGGCCCGGCACTCTAATACCACCCTCCAATAAATCCCTTTTCCGACCATTCAAGTGACCTGCACTCCCCGGGGCACTGTCCGCCTTTCCTTCCGGGCCATTGTCGCTACAAAAGGTAACCAGTGTGTTATTGGCTACCCCCATAGCACGCAGTTCAGTGCGTAAGCGGCCCATCTGTTCATCCATCGCGGTGATGCAGCCTCGGTAATGTTGCGTGTATTTATCTTCATCGGCATACATACGGGCATATTCAGGCCCAGCCACCACTGGAAGATGTGGGGTATGAAACCAAACGATAGTAAAGAATGGCTGTTCTTTCTGTGCTGCACTGCGCATGAAAGGAATCGCTCGATCCAGGATTACCCGCGAATTAGCGCCGGCGAGATTCTTTGTCACACGCCGACCTTTTTCATCCCAGTAAGCCGTTCCGTAAGGCTCGGTGTCATCGGATATATCCCACCATGTGCGCCGAGCATCAACCTTAGGCTTATCCATTGGATTCCATGTGGGCACTTTGGATTCAGTTGAGAAACACACGTCAAACCCGTTAGCTTGTGGTGGAGAAAAATGCTTCTTTCCTTGTGTCCCACCTCGATTGGCATCCTTATCGGTTTTCGTGAGGGTTCCCAAGTGCCATTTACCGAAATGACCGGTGGTGTAGCCGTGTCTTTTTAAGAGCTCAGCCAAGGTCAATTCCTCCGGCTTCATATGCCCGGTATTGGCAAAGTAAATACCGTAACGAAACGGATGCCGACCGGTGATACAACTTCCACGCGTAGGGCTGCAAACAGGGGCAGCGGCGTAGAACCGCTCGAATCGAAGGCTGGCCTTAGCCATCGCATCCAAATGCGGCGTTTTAATATCCTCCCCTCCGTTAAACCCCACATCACCCCACCCCAAATCATCGCACATCACCAGCACGATATTAGGGCGTTCAGCTGCTTGAACAATGTAAGCTGCCCACAGAGTTAAAGCCACTTGAAGAAGAAATCGCATGAGCCGAGACTACTCTCCATAAGGTGCGTAAGTCACGCTGGATCAAGTTAAATAAATAACAAATGGCGAGTACTATCAGGAGAAAGAACCATAATCATGGCTATATCCGAAGCGCGAAGGGTATGTGTCACCTTGAAGCGAACTCTAGGCTCAGGTAACTATAAAATGTGCATTAATCCAGCTAAGGCGTCCACTTGAGCCGGGCCGACTCCTGTGGACCAATTTGTTCCACATGCCCATCAGCAAAGACCGTGGTGACCTTGAAATCTGCATCCGGAAAAAACTCCTCTTTACCGGCTGCTCCATTCCAATCCAACCCTCCATCATAAATAAGTACGGTATTGGCCGGATCCTTAATATCCTCTATTTTCACTCCACTGAGGTTTCGATTAAACAGCCAAATACAAACTTTTTCATCTGGCGACTCCTTGGTCTCTTCAAAAATGGGGTCGGAGAACATGCTGGGTTCAATATCGTACTTTATCAGTTCATCACACCAAGTTTCAGCTTTTGGCAATTGCCCTTGAACCGCGTTATACTCAAAAAAACTAATGCCTAGCTGTTTGGCATTATTCATCTTCACAACCTCCTGCGCCGAATCACGTGCACTGGAAATGGCCGGCAACGCCATGGCGCCCATACTCATCCCGATCCCATATAGAGGAACTGCCGCCGCACCCATCATTGCCATAGTATCATAGCCCATTCCCGTAGTGTGGGATTGAATCATCATTCCATCAGACTCCATCTTACCAATGGTGACCGAGGCGGAAACTCCCATCGTCATAATTTTAAGCACCATTTTTTCCACCGGTGGCGGCATATCATTACCCGGGCCGCTGAAAAGCATTTGCTTCACCACCTGTTCGTACATCTCACCCATCCGATCGCTCATGAAGATGAACTGGTTCCCCTTAAGATCCATACCTCGTGCAAGCTTTTGAAACTCCGGTGTTCCCTGCAGCCCAGAATCTTGACCACTATGGACAGCGATTACTTTCTTCGCCAATTCCGGCGAAGTTGCCACGATCAGATATTCTCCGACCTGACACATAGCCGGCTGCACCGAAACAGGAAAAGGTAATGGCAATGGAGCCGGTGCCAGCTTAATGGTCACCTCACCCTCGGTCAATGCCTGTAGAGGCACTTGCGCACCGGCCAGACCTTCGATCATTTTTTCTATCGAATCATCTTTCACCTTAAGCACGAGCACCAAACCCGGCTCTGGAATATTGACCATACCTGCCCTACCCTCCAAGTCGCCGTTCGGCAAAGGCAAAGGAACTGCCGTACCTCCAGGCAATGGGGGCACCGGGATTCCTGCAGGCGGAGGCACTACCCCTGGTTCAGGCAATTCTGGCACCGGCGATATACCCGGCAATGGGATTGGGATTGTATCCTCTACGGGATCAATCTCGGTGACTTCTCCTAGCTCCTTCAAGTGGTCCTGAGCGTCTGCTACCGGAAAACCCTCTTCGCCCATATCAACGCCTCCCAAAGGTACGGGCATCGTTTTTTCAGCATCTAATGTCAAATACACGCCCATCTCGCCGGCATAACCGTTAAGCACGGCCTGCAACAAAGGATTTTGCAATTGGCCGTTCAATTCCGCAGCCATATCTGGCGGGGCATGTTGAGTGGTCATTTGCTGCACCCATTGCAACACCGTGGTGACATTCAAATCGCCGTGCATGGCGTAGGCTGTATCAGCAGGCATTAGTTTCAGGGCACCCAATTCATGCGGAGCAGTTCCAAAAGCCTTCCATATCAACCCCTCGCCATTAGCTGGGTCACGATGTACCACTGCCACATTACGTTTCAAACCATCACCAAAATCCTTAGTGCTGGCGCCCATTCCATCAATACTGTCCAAACCCAGACCGCTGTAAACGGCTTGGCCGATCCCCAGCGCCATCTCCGCCTGTGCCGGCTCAGAAATCATCGGGCCCATTTGCTGAAGCAAGCTACCGCCCTCGGTAAATACAGATTGCACCCAATCCTGAGCCTGACCTGTACTCAAATAAAAATACAAACTACCACCCGAATCGAGTTTTTGAGTCACGGCAGCGAAGGAAGTGGACCCGCCGCCAGCCGGAGCCGGAGCGGGCGGATTGACTGTGCCTCCCGGATTGCCCGCACCACTGGTGTTTTCATCACCACCTGTGCCACTGCCGCCACCGGCTACCGCGGGGGGATTATCGATTACCGGCTCTTCATCGCCGCCGAACACTCCTGCGAAAAAAGCCGCCGCTACGCCGCCCACCAGAACAACCACCGCCGCCGCAGCTATCAGTAATTTTTTACGACCACCCGAAGCGGCTGCCACGTCCAGCCCTTTATCTGCCATTGAACTCGCCGCTGCCGGTGTCGCCGCTGGCGCAGGTGAAGGCGCTCCCCCAGCCACCATCTGCAGCAACTCGCCGGCACTCACCCAATCTGGCAGCTCGCTGTGCCACGCCAAATCATCGACCTGCAGCGTGCCGTTATTTAAACTTTCCTGAAGTTGCTCCGGTGTCAGCGGCCCGAATTGTTCTTCTCCGCGTCGAATGTAGATGTCCATGGGCAAGGGAAACGTACACCTCCCGAAGGCACGGCACCAGTGCGAAAAGGCTACTTATCCGCCTTTTCGAGGTCTTTTTTCTCCGGCGGTTTGGGTGGCAGGAGGGTGAGCCAGAGGCGGTCAGTTTGGGGAATGATGTATTCGGGGAAGCCTTGGGGGACGCCGTTGTTTACACCGGAGCTGGTGAGGGCGACGGTAGCGAGTTGCGGGGAGGCATCGCCCTCGGGTTGAAGGGTGAGTTGCAACAGGCCGTTGTGCGATGGGGCGTCCTGGGCGGCGATGAGCTTGAGGGTGGCAGTGCCCTTCTTTTCGACGGTGACTGGTTCGGCGGTGACGCCCTTGGGCAGTGCGGCGGCGGCGACGGTGAGTTTGCCTTTGTAGCCGTCGAGATAATTAACGGTCACTTTAACTTCATTGGTTGCACCGGCGTTCACAGCGAATTGCGGCTCCTCCACCGTCCCGTTGAAGGCTGGCTCGGGCTGGAAGATGCGCAGGCGGTAAAAATAGTCGCCGCCACCTTTATTGAGCAGACTGCGCACGCGCACGCAGTGGCGGCCATCGGCAGGCGCGGTCCAGTTGAGCAGCGGATCGCGCAGCTTGTTGACGTCGTCGTTGGTGACGAGCACTTTTCCGGTGTTGTCTTCGATGGCCAGTTCGGCATCGAGCAGAAACCCGAGCTTGAAGGAATCGAGATCAACCCGGTATCGCTGCCCTTTTTTTGCATCAAAGGCAAAGCGATCCACATCGCCGGGGCGATCGATGCGCCCGGAGATGTTGACTGGCCCGGATGCATTAGCGGTGGCGTTGGTATCATTCGGTTCGCGCTCGACGGTTTCGGGCCGACCGGTCACGGGCAAGCGTAGCGGTCCGTTGATGGCCTCGATGGGCAACACGAGTTCCGTGTCGTTTTCCTGAGCGCGCGCGCGGGCGGTATCGTTGACCAGATTCCAACCGCGCAAGGCGATCAATGCTTCCCCGCCACTGATCGCTGCGGGCCAGGCGTGGCGCAGGTAGGGGCCGTTGGTGAGCGTCACGCGATAGGTCAGGCCGGTGCCGCCGCCGAAGCTCGAAGTACTGTTGGCCGGGAATTTAAAGCACGCCATCTGCAACACGTAGGCGCCGTCCCGCGGGCATTTCCAGGTCAGGCGCGGATCCAGCGAGTGTGCATCGTGATTGAACGCCAGCTTCACGCCGCGCGCATCGCGCAGCAGCATCAGCGCATCCATGGACACGCCCGCGGTGTAGGCGTCCATCGCCGCCACAAGCGTTTGGCCGGCCTTCATCTTGAAGGCAAACGAATCCACATCACCAGCTTTGGCGAATTGCCCGTGCACCACCGCCGGCAGCGCGACCGACTGCGGCTTAAGCATTTCGTTGTTCGGCTCGGCCTCGGTAATATCCGGCCCTTTGCCCACAAAAAAAACGCGCGGCGGCGCGGTGCCGTTGGCGTCATGGAACCGAATGAGATACGGGCCAGGCGGCACGTCTTTGCCCACGGTCACCGCAAAGGTGCCTTTCTTTTCCGTAGCGGTGAATCGAACTTCGTCGTGTTCGCACCAACCCTGCAGCGGCCAGTTATGTTTGCCGCCGATGGTGGCGTTAAGATCGGTGCCGTGCTGGGCGCCCATTGGAAAATGCCAGTCCACCTGCGGCGGAGCCGCGGCGGCGAACAGCGGCAAGAGCAGGCCCGCGAATAGCGCGCGCATCAGGCGAAGAGTTCCTTGATCCGCGTACCGCCATCCACCAGCTGCAAAGGGCGACCGGTCTCGGTGTGCAGGATCTGTTCGGGATCAATGCCGAGCTTGAGGTAGAGGCTCGAGGCAAAATCCTCGGGACTATAAACATTTTCAGCGGCATAATAGCCTTTGTCGTCGGTGGCACCCACCACCTGCCCGCGCGGACAGCCGCCGCCGGCAAAGAGAACGCTCATCGCGCCAGGCCAGTGATCGCGCCCGCCGCGTGTGTTGACCTTGGGCGTGCGGCCAAATTCACCGAGGCAGATCACCATGGTGTCCTCCATCATACCGCGTTGATCGAGGTCATTAATTAAAGCCGCGAGCCCCATGTCCCAACGCGAATTAAAGTCGCCTTTGAGCGTCTTAAATATATCCCTATGATGATCCCATCCGCCGTAATACACGGTTACGAATGATACGCCCACCTCGACCAACCGCCGTGCCAACAGCAGACGCTGGCCCAGGCTGTTGCGACCGTACGCCTCCCGTACCTTCTCATCTTCCTTAGCTATATCGAACGCCGCCTGTGCTTCTTTGCTAGTCACGAGGTCAACACCCTGCGCGTTGAACTGATCAAAATCTACTGCCGGGTCCTTGGCCGCCTTTTCAGTTATGCGAAGGAGATTGTCGAGGCCTGCGCGCAAAACACGCCGGTCTTCCGAGCGACCTTCACTAATTCCCTTAGGCAAGACAACATCGCGCACCTTAAAACTACTGCTTTGCGGATCGGCCTTGACGACAAAGGGCGCATGTTGCGCGCCCAGAAAATTTGGACCGCCAGAACGGCTCATGCGCCCGAGGCTCATATACGGCGGCAAACCCTGTTGCACGCCGCGCTCAAAACTGACCATCGAACCAAACGACGGATGGAAGGTCACAAACGCGCCGCAGTTCACCGGCACCGGCGTCGGCCGACCGGTCATCAGGTAATGATTGCCCCCACCGTGATTGGGGTCCTTGTGGCAGATGGACCGTACGATGGTCATCTTATCCATCACCTTGGCAAGGTTCGGCACCTTGTCGCAAAACTGAACGCCCGGCACGCTGGTCTTGATCGCGCCGAACTCACCGCGAATCTCCTTGGGCGAATCCGGCTTGGGATCAAAACTCTCGTAATGCGACGGCCCGCCATCCAGCCATACGAGAATGCAGTTCAGCTTTTTCTTACCAGCTTCGCCTTGAGCCTGTGCCCGCAGCAGATCGCTAAATCCCAGCCCCGCCAATCCGCCTAGCCCCACCTGCAGGAAATCTCGCCGGCCCAATCCGGAGCAATTCAACTTCATCCCATTCATTGAAAATAGAGTACCGCAAACTTCCCGAGTCGAGAAGTCGCGAAATTGGGACGATACCTCCCGAAATTCATTCAATCCCAATCAACCTCGATTTTCACATGAGTTTGTAACTTAAGTGGCGGTCCCACGTCTTTTTGCTCAACTTTCGGATCAAATTCGCGTAAATTCCGGGCCGCTATCAATGACGATTAGTCATTGGGCTCAGGGGGAAATGAATTCTTTAAATCACTACATCGGTTTACTGCTGTTTACCACCTTGGTGGGGCTCAACGGCTGTGCCGGCCCGTCGTCCTCTGCGCCAGACGCCTTTGCCGGGCTGGCCTGGCCGCAACAGTTCTCCAACGGCCAAACTAATACCCCCGCTGGGGCTGGTTGGTTGACCGATTTTAATGACCGCACACTGGAGGCCCTCGTTCAGGAGTCGTTGGCCAACAATCCTGACCTGCGAGTCACCGCCGCCAAGTTGGATGCCGCCCAAGCTGCCCTACGAATTGCCGGCGCCGACCTCACGCCGTCACTCACCCTTAAGGCCGCCACCTCGCGCGTGAAGCGCAATAACACCAGCGGGTTTTCCATCACTTCCTCGCGCACCGAACGATACTCGCCCTCCATGGACCTGGCTTGGGAACTGGATATCTGGGGACGCCTGCGCGATTCGCAATTTGCCTCCCGAATGGATGCCGAACAGGCCGCCGCCAACCTGCAGGCCGCCCGCCTGAGCCTCGCGGCCAATACCGCCAAAGGCTGGTTTGACTTGGCCGAAACCGAGCTGCAAACCCAGCTCGCCATCCAAACTCACCAAAGCTACACCAACAACCTCGCCGTGCTGGAGGAAGGCCTACAACGCGGCCTCACCAAGGCGTTGGATGTGCGCCTCATGCGCACCAGCGCACGCAATGCCGAGAGCACCCTGCTCCAGCGCCAGCGCGAACGCGATGCCTCCCGGCGCGCACTTGAGATTTTGCTGGGCCGTTATCCCAAAAGCGAAATCGCCCTGAGCGCCGGCCTGCCCACGCTTACCAATACCGTGCCCGCCGGTCTGCCCGCGCAGTTGATCGAGCGCAGGCCTGATGTACTCGCCACCCAACGCGCCTACCTCGCAGCCCACCGGCGCGTGGATAGCGCCCGCAAGGATCGGTTACCCAAGATCTCCCTGTCCGCCAGCGCAGGCACTTCCACCAGCGAATTGAAGGATGTGCTCGATGTAAACAACAACATTTGGAATCTGGCCGCCAACCTGTCCCGCCCCATCTTTGATGGCGGCCGCATTAGATCGAACATCGACCGTACTCGCGCCCTACGCGAACAGGCCCGCTACACCTACGTGCAAACCACCCTGCAAGCCTTTGCCGAAGTGGAAACTACCCTGAACGCCGAGACCTTTTTGACCCAACAGGAAACTGCCTTGCGCGCCGCCGTGCAGGAAGCCATTGAGGCGGAAAAACTTGCTCAGGAGGATTACCTTGCTGGATTGGCTGACATCGTAACCGTGCTTGAATCACAGCGACGCGTATTCGACGCCAAGCGATCTCTTCTCCAATTGCAAAACCAGCGACTACAAAACCGCATCGACCTGTACCTCGCACTTGGAGGCGAATTTGCAGTACCTAATCCCCAATGAGTAACACAGAAACCAAACCCGAATCCTCCACTCCTCGCATTCTAACTGGAATTGGATTGGGTGTAATGATTCTCACTGGCAGCTCCAGCCTAGCGTGGTATTTTTTAAAAAATCAGCCAGAGACTGAACGTCGTAACCCACCTCGGAAAGTTACCATCGTCAATACGGTAACTATAAAACCACAAGATTTCGAGATTCATTTACCGAGCCAGGGCAGAGTGCAGGCACGGGCAGTCACCACCATCAGCCCGGAGGTTACTGGCCGAGTTGTTTCAATCGAACCCAGTTTTCAGGAAGGTGGATTCTTCAGTCCGGGACAAAAACTTCTCACCATCGATAACAGTGACTATTTGAATTCCGTTACCAAAGCTGAAGCTCAAATTGATCAGCTGAAAGCTAAACTCGCTCTGGAAAAAATTGAACGCGCTAGCCTAACTAATGCCGTATCCGTCGCCACAGCCAACTTGGAGCAGGCACAAGTAGCCTTAGCTCGAGAGAAGATCGAGGCGAACTCATTTCAAAACGCCTTTAAGGTGGCTGAAGCCAATCTCGATCAATCCAGAGTGGCGCTGAAACTTCAAATACTGGATCGTTCCACTTATTCAAACGCCGTTACGGTAGCCGAGGCCAATCTGAAACAAGCCGAAGCCAACCTGCAACTCAATCTCGCCGAACAAAGTGCTGCAATCGCAAATCTGAAACGACTAAATAAGCTTGAGGGTGCATCACCCCTCGCTAAAAGAGAACCTCAGGTAGCAGAAGCCCAGGCCACTTCAGAAGCCCAACGCGCCACTCTAACAAAGGCACAAAAAGATTTGGCGGAAAAACCTCGGCAACTAGAGGCAGAATTCCAATCCAAGATCGTGGTCGCCCAGGAACAACTCAAAGAAGCTCGTGAAAATCTCAAGCTTCCTAAAGAACGGGCTGCCGATTTGCAGGCCAAAATTAAGGTCGCCGAAGCCGAACTTACTGCGGCTCGAGCAGCTCTTAAGAAACCGGCTCAGCTCGAAGCTGAGCTCTTAGCACAAATAAAAATAGCAGAAACCGAAGCTGCTCAGGCCAAACGTGATGCCAGCCGTACTACTATTCACGCCCCGGAATACCACGGACGCATCACCGAGAAACGCGTCGATATTGGGCAGGTAGTAAATATCGGCACCGTGCTAGCCACTGCGATTGCCACTGACTTTGCCGAAGTACGCCTACCTTTATCCAACCAACGATTAGCCTACCTTAATATTCCTGAGCCTCTTGTCAGCACCAACAACACTGAAGCGCTGCGGGATCAACCTGCCACACCTCGCCCGCCTGTCACCTTAACTTGGGAACACGGTAATAGTAGTGTCACCCGGAACGGCTTCATCGACCGTGCCGAAAGCCGCTACGATACAACCAGCCAGCAGCTTTTCCTCATCGCGCAAGTCGCCGAACCTTACCGCATCCAACCCGCCTTGCGCGCAGGCCTATTTGTCCGCGCTGACATCACGGCCAACACTCTGCCTAATGTTTTTGTGCTAAAACGCCACTGGGTACGGCCAGGCAATGAAGTTGCCTTATTGGTTGAGCGCGACAAAGTTAAAATTCTCGAAAGGATTCCCATCACCGTCAAATGGCAAGACGAAAACGTGATTGTCATCGAAGTCGACGACAATGACCTGAAAGCCGGCGACAAGGTCATCACTACCCCCATTGATTACGCCACTAACGGCCAACAATTGCGTGAAGCCGGCGACCCTCTTCCTGGGCCACCGCCTGGCAGCGGTAAAGGCAAGGCACCTAAAGACAAAAAGAAGCAGACTGTCGAATGAACTCCATGATCGCATGGTTCGCCCGCAATAGCGTGGCCGCTAATCTCCTGATGGTTTTTATCATCCTCATGGGGGCTAATGGCATCGTCAATCGTCTGCCAGTCGAAGTGTTCCCAGACTTTAACCCGGATGAAGTTCAGATACGGGTCACCTATCGCGGAGCTACTCCTGAACAAATGGAAGAATCGATTGTGATTCCTCTCGAAAACGCCGTCGCGGACCTACCAGGTATCGAAGAAGTAAAAAGCTCAGCCAGTGAAGGCCGATGCGAAATTGAGATAGAAGTCGAAAACGACCATGATCCCCGTGATGTCTTGGATGACGTAAAAAGCCGTGTTGAGGCGGTGAGCGGCCTGCCTGAAGGCATCGAACCGCCTGAGGTGAAGGTCGACGAAAGTTTACATGAGGTCGTCACCTTAATTCTACACGGGGATATGAGTGAGTACGATTTGTACAAACTCGGCGAACGAGTACGCGATGAGGTAGGTCGGGAGGAAAACATCTCTCGGGTACGACTACGCGGCCTACGCAATTATGAGATTAGTATTGAGGTAAGTGAGCAAATACTTCGCGAACACAGCCTCACCCTAAAAGATATTGCTGATGCCGTAGGTAATTCCGCAGTGGATATTCCCGGCGGCGCAATCCAAGCACGTAACGGTGAACTCCTGGTCCGCACCGAGGGTCGCGCCTTTGACAAGGCCGCGTTTGATGAAATTATTCTAAAGGCCCGAGAAGATGGGTCGCATCTAACCCTAGGAGAAATTGCTTCGGTTAAGGATGGCTTCGAGGAAAATCGTGTGGTCATGCGCTTCAATGGCAAACGTTGCGCAGTAGTGCATGTGGCTCGCACCGGCTCACAAAACGCCATCAAAATCGAACGCACGGTTCAGGAATACCTCAACGAGCTAAAGCCCAATCTCCCCAAAGGGGTCAACATTGATATTTGGAATAACCGCGCCAGCATCATCCAAAAGCGTTTGGTCACTTTGAACGACTCGGCGTTCATCGGAATGGGCTGCATTATCGTCTTACTAGGCCTATTCCTACGCCCGGCCGTTGCCTTCTGGGTTTGCCTCGGCGTCCCAATCGCTTTTATGGGGGCATTTGCCATGATGCCATATCTCGGCGTGACCATTAACCTCATGACTCTCTACGGTTTCATCATCGTACTGGGTATTTTAGTGGATGATGCTATCGTCACTGGCGAGCGTATCCACGCCTATCAGCAACGCGGCGGCACCGGTCTGGAAGGAGCAATAAAAGGAGCGCAGGAAGTTGCCACACCAGTGATCTTTGGGGTGCTTACCACCATCGTTGCGTTCGTACCCCTACTACTTGTGGAAGGAAGACGCGGCCAAATCTTTTCCCAAATCCCTTTGGTAGTGATTCCCTGCCTCATTTTTTCGCTGGTTGAATCCAAACTTATCCTACCCGCGCACCTTAGCCACTTATCCACGGGTAAACCGCCCCGTGAACATCTCAGCCTACTGGCCCGCATCCAGCGTCGGTTTGCCGACGGCCTCGAATGGGGTATCGACCGCATCTACCGGCCAGTGCTCGCATCCGCCTCAATACATCGTTATGTGACTCTCTGCATATTCATTGCTGCAGCTATTACCATTTGCTCCTACAGCTATAGCGGCAGATTAAAAATGATCTTTTTTCCTCCTATCGACGCGGACTACGCCACCGCCCGTCTCGTAATGCCCGAAGGCACGGCCTACGAAGTCACCGAGCAAAAACTACAGAAAATGATCGATGAGGCCCATAAGCTACAAGCGGATTATACTGGAAAATACCTCAACCCGGATACCGGAAAAACTGAAGACCGCAGCCTCGTCGGACATATCATTACTACTGTTGGAGGGCAAAACATAGCCGGAGTTCGCGGGAGTGCCTCCAGCGGCGTCGCCAATCTGGGTGAAGTACAACTGCAACTAATGCCGCCCGAGGACCGCATCTATTTCGATAACAAAAAATTCCACGATCTTAAGACTCGCGATCTCACGGCTGAATGGCGAAAAAATATTGGGATTATCGAAGGAGCACAGGAAGTGACCACTCGCGCCGTAATTGGCCGGACACGCGATCCCATCGCCATCAAGCTTGCTATGCCAGCATTAAATACCAGTGAGCAAACCACCAGTGTGCTCGCCGATGTTTCTGGCAATATCCAATCCGAGCTTAATACCTATCAGGGTGTTTTTGACATCAACGACAGCTTCCAGCGCACCAAAGTAGAAGTCCGCCCCACCCTCAAACCAGATGCCCTTCAGAGAGGACTCACCCGTGCTTTGGTTGGCAGACAGGTCCAAGGCGGTTTTTTTGGCCACGAGGCCCAGCGCATTCAGCGCGGTCAAAATCAGGTTCGTGTGATGGTACGGTATCCACTGGAGGAACGTGAAACGCTCGCCAGTCTGGAGAACATGCACATCCGCACACCCGAAGGAGCCTCTATGCCGCTCGCCGCCGTGGCCGATTTGGAGATGGCTGAAAGTTTCCCATCCATTCGCCGCACCGACCTTGCTCGGACGCTTTACGTGACTGCCGATGCTGACAAATACGATCCAGCTCTAGATCTGGAGAAGATACGCGAGGAAATGGAACCTAAGGTCTTGAATCTTGTGCAAGAGCATCCCGGCATGAGCCATGAGTTTGTGGGAGAGGGACGTGAACGCCGTGAGTCCTTTGCTGCCCTGAAGCTCGGTGGTGTTATCATTATTCTCGGCATTTACGCCATGCTGGCCATACCTTTTAAGAGCTATAGCCAGCCGTTAATTGTAATGGGGATCATTCCTTTCAGCATCATGGGCGCCCTACTGGGCCATATGATCATGGATATTCCTTTTAGTATCATGAGCGCTTTTGGGGTGCTAGCCATGGCTGGAGTAGTCGTCAATGATAGCCTTGTGATGGTTCATTATATTAATCTGAAGCGCGACGAAGGCCTACCGATTATCGAAGCGGTTCGCAATGCCGGAGGAGCCCGATTCAGACCCATCCTGCTAACCAGCCTTACCACTTTCGGGGGCATCCTACCCACCATGTTCGAGAAAAGCACTCAAGCCCAATTCGTAATACCCATGGGTATCAGCCTCGCTTTTGGTGTGCTCTTCGCCACCTTTATCACACTTATTCTAGTACCAATTAGCTATCTGATTCTGGAGGATGTGAAATCCACCCTCAGCCGATACTGGCACTGGCAACTCGGGCGCCCGGTGGAGCCCTAAGCCGTCACCGATTTTCGGTGGACATTGCCTGCCGCACATTAGACATTGGGCGCGTGAAACCGATTCTCTTACTGACTACCTTTCTCTTTGCCCTCACCTCCATCGCCGAGGAAAAACTCCATTCAGCCACCAAACCCGAGCCGCGTAGCGGCGGTTGGACCAAGCGACATGAGTCCTTCAACAAACGCGTGGCGCAGGGCAACTGTGATCTCATTTTCATCGGCGACTCCATCACCCAAGGCTGGGAAGGGCGTGGTAAGGGCGTATGGGCCAAGCATTACGCCAAGCGCAACGCCGTAAACCTCGGCATCGGCGGCGACCGCACCCAACACGTCATCTGGCGGTTGGACAATGGCAACCTTCACCGCATCAAACCCAAAGCGGCCGTTATCATGATCGGCACCAACAATTCCGGCAGCAATACCTCCCAAGAAATCGCCGACGGTGTGGAGGTCATTGTGAAACAACTGCGCAAAAAACTACCCGAGACCAAAGTGTTACTGCTCGGCGTCTTTCCCCGCGGCGCCAACAACGCGGACAAACGTCGCCAAGTCAACGAAGGCACCAACGCCATTTTCAAGAAGTTCGCCGACGGCAAAACCGTACACTACCTCGACATCGGCCCGAAGTTCCTCGAGAAAGACGGTACCCTCTCGCGCGAGATCATGCCTGACCTCCTACACCTCAGCGAAAAAGGCTACACCATCTGGGCAGAATCCATCGAAGCAAAGCTGAAGGAATTGATGGGCGAATAGGATAATTGCAAGCAAACGCCTCTCCCTCAGGGAGAGGGTCTGAATGAAGGTGAAAAGCTTCCTGCATAGTTGCCATTTCACCCTCAACCGATACACTTCCGAACACTTTTTATGAAACCCATTACCGCATTATTTTCACTCGTGTTTGCCGCCTCACTGGCCGCTGCGCCGAAGGGGCAGTTGACTTATGAAACCCCGGCTGCCGCCGCCAAGGATCCGGATTTCTCCATCCAGGGCGAATACACTGGAGAAGGCATGGATGGGGAAGGCAAGCAATCGAAGCTCGGCCTGCAAATCGTAGCCCTCGGTGAAGGCACTTTTCAGGCCACGGCCTTCGGCGGTGGTCTCCCCGGCGCAGGCTGGGATGGTGATACCAAATGGGTCTACAGCGGCAAACGCAAAGGCGAAGACAAGGCCAGTTTCACCAGCGATCAATCGCCCATTGCGCTACACTATCTCAAAGGTAAAGTGATCGCCGCCAAGGGCAACCAAAAGGTGGGCGCGTTTGAAAAGGTCACCCGCAAATCACCCACCCTAGGAGCCAAGGCGCCCGAGGAAGCAAAGATGTTATTCGGCGGCAAGGACAACGGCACACTTGATCAACTCAAGGTCACCGATGATGGCCTCATGAAAGAGGGCGCCATCACCAAGAATAAATTCCAGAGCTTCAAGCTGCATGTAGAATTTCGTCTACCGTTCAAGCCCACCGCGCGCGGCCAAGCCCGGGGCAACAGCGGCCTGTACCTGCAGCGACGTTACGAATTGCAGGTGCTGGATTCGTTCGGGATTGAGATGACCCCCGCCAAAAACGATTGCGGTTGCCTCTACAAACAAAAATTCCCCGATGTGAATGCCTGTTTCCCGCCGCTCAAGTGGCAGACCTACGATGTGGAATTCACCGCGGCCAAATTTGATGCCGCCGGCAAAAAGACCGCCCCGGCCCGCATCACAGCTCGGCTCAACGGCATCGTGATACATGATGATTACGCGCTGAAAAACAAGACCGGCGCCGGCCGCCCCGAAGGCACAGAACCCGGCCAGATCTGGTTCCAGAACCATAGCAACCCGGTTCGGTATCGTAATGTGTGGATCGTTGAACAATAAAATGCGCCCGCTCGTCTTTGCCTTTTTAACGGCCGCCCTGTCACTCTCCGCCGCGCCGCTGAAGCTTACGCTGATTACGGTGCCCGGATTGCAGTTCGATAAACCACGCTTCACGGTCGAGCCGGGACAGGAGATTGAACTGACGTTCAAGAACCCTGATGACATGGCGCACAATCTGGTGTTTACCCAGCCGGGCCAGCGCATGGCCGTGGTGCAGGCCACCATTGCCCTGCCTCCCGATCCCGAACGCATCATCAAGCACACGGCCATCCTCACCCAAACTCCCACGTTGAAGCCGAATGCCTCGGCCGTGCTAAAGTTTACCGCACCGAAAGCCAAGGGCATTTATCCCTACGTCTGCACCCTGCCCGGCCACGGATTGTTGATGTACGGCGCGATGTATGTGGGCGAGACCATGCCGGATCTGGCCAAGGACGAGCATGTGCCGCCGATGGCCCGCGCTAAAGGCGCCAATAGCAACCTGCACGCCTGGCCACATCGTCGCCCCTTGATGTACCGCATCTTTATGCCCGACGCCTCCCCGGCCGCCATCGCGGTGGCCTTGCCGTATGGAGTCTCTTACTGTTGGGATGCCGGCGCCTGCCGCCTACGTTATGCGTGGATTGGTGGCTTCGTCGATCCCATGCCCGTCTGGCGTGCCAACGGCAACGGACTGGCCACGATAATCGGCAACAAATTCTGGACCGCCCCGGAAACGCCCCCCTTACAGGTCGGTCGCGCTCAGCAAAAAGTGGAGTTCAAGGGCTATCGTAAAATCAAGGGACACCCGGAATTCCACTACACACTCAATGGCCTTGATGTGTACGAGCACATCACCGCCCTGTCAGATGGCACCGGCATCATCCGAAACTTCCGTATTCCGAAGATTGATTCACCGCTAAGCGTCACGCCCGGCCATGGGGAGATCGACGTGGAGATATCCAAGGGTGTCGCCGTTTTATCCTCGATCCAAGCCAAGGCCTTCACCATCACCCACCGTCATCAACACGGAAAATGAAATACGCCCTGTTCAGCATCAGTTTACTCCTAATCACCGCCGCCACGCAGGCGGCTTCGGTGAATGATTATTACAAGGTCGAGAACATCGCCGCGCCCAAGGGCCTGGACCCACAAATTGGCGGGCTCACCTTTTTGCCCGACGGCCGGTTGGCCGCCTGTTTCCATCGCGGTGAGGTGTACACGTACGAACCGAAAACCAAAACGTGGACGCTCTTTGCCGATGGTCTGCACGAACCGCTGGGCATCATGGCCGAGGACAACCACACGTTGGTCGTCATGCAACGCCCCGAACTCACGCGCCTAAGGGATACTGATCGCGATGGCTCAGCCAATCATTACGAGACTCTCAGCGATCGTTTTGGGATGACCGGAAATTATCACGAATTCGCCTTTGGCCCCACGCGAGACAAGTCCGGCAACTACTACGTCGGCCTCAATCTCGCCTCCAGCGGAGCCAGTATTCGCCCGGAAATCCGTGGAGAATTCCGCCATTACGGCATTACCCGCGAACAGTTTTACAAAAACCACCGCGACGGTTCCGGCCGAATGTACTCCGCCACCCCGTTTCGCGGCTGGATTCTAAAGATTGCACCGGACGGCAAGACCACGCCCTTCGCCCCCGGCTTTCGCTCCCCCAATGGCGTGAACTTCGACAGCGCCGGCCGCCTGTGGGCCACCGATAACCAGGGTGACTGGCTCGGCACCAGCAAGCTGTTCCATGTGAAAGAAGGTAATTTTTACGGGCACCCCGCGAGTCTAGTGTGGACCGGCCAGTGGGAAGTTGGACGCAATCCGCTTAAGGTACCGCCGGCCGAATTCGATGCCCAACGCAAGCGCGCCGCGGTTTTGTTTCCGCAGGGCAGCATGGCCAACAGCCCCACTCAAATGCTTACCGACACCACCGATGGAAAATTCGGCCCGTTCGCCGGGCAACTGCTCGTTGGCGAAATGAATCGGCCACGCATCCTGCGTGTGTTAGTGGATGAAGTGGCAGGCCAAACGCAGGGCGCCTGTCTGCCCTTTATCGATGGCGGCGGATTGCATCGCGGCATGCACCGTTTTGCCTTCGCGCCTGACGGCAGTCTGTGGACCGGATCCACCCACCTCTCCTGGGCCGGCGGCAGCGGGCTACAACGCGTCACGTGGACCGGCAAAACCCCGATGGAATTGGCCGGCATGAAACTCACCGAACGCGGATTTGACCTTACCTTCACCCATCCACTAGGCAACGTGGAGGCGACTAAGTTTGAGTTTCAGCGGTACTACTACAAGTACCACCAAAGCTACGGCTCACCACAACTTGGCAAGGAGACCATCGGCGTCACCGCCTTGGAGGTGGGCAAAACCGGCAAGACCGTTTCGATCGCGCTGGATAAATTGAATCCCGGCTACGTGTACCAACTGACCCTTAAGAACGTCACCGCCAAGGACAAGACGCCTGCGCTGAATACCTTGGTCTGTTACACCCTGAATACCCTCACTAATGGTGAAGACAAAGCACCGCATCTGATTGCCGGCAGCTCCAGCGGCGGCTCTACGTCCAAGCCGGTGAAAGCGCAGCCGGTAAAACTGACGAGCTCCCCGCAGGCATTGGATGCCGCCCTCGCCGGTCGGCAAGGACCGAGCTTTGATAAGCGGAATGGCGGGTTTTCGGGCAAAGGATATGCCGACTTCAATGGCCAATCCGGTGAGCACCTCGAATGGATCGTAACCGCGCACGAAGCAACAACCTACAAGCTCGCTTTCCGATACGCCCTCGCGGGCGGCAACCGGCCCTTGACCTTGAAGGTTAATGGCAAAGTTATTCAAAAATCGCTCCCATTCAATGACACAGGCGACTGGACGAGCTGGAAAGATCTGATCACCGACGCCGCGCTGCAAAAGGGCGAAAATCAAATCCGCCTCGAATCCATCGGCGCGAGCGGTCCAAATGTCGATCGCCTCACGCTCGATCGTCGCTGATCCATGCCGCAGACGGTTGCCACCTTTTACCGTTTCGTCGATCTCCCCGACTGCGAAGCTTTTCGCGATCGACTGGAATCCGAATGCCGCGCCCATGAAGTGCACGGCATGATCATTCTCGCCACCGAAGGACTCAACGCCACCATTGCCGGGACCAAGCCGGGCGTTGATGCCGTGCTGAAATTCATCCGCTCGGACCAACGCTTCAACGCCATGCCTCATCGCGAATGCGAAACGAACCGCGACACCTTTCATCGATTGCGTCTAGTCATCCGTCAGGAGATCGTCACTCTGGGCGATCCTTCGGTGAATCCCAATGACGCCGTGGGCGAATACGTTAGCCCGGAAGATTGGAACGCGTTAATCAGAGATCCCGATGTGCTGCTGATTGATACCCGCAACGATTACGAAGTGGAGCTTGGCACATTTCAGGGCGCCACCAACCCGCACACCACCACCTTCGGCGAATGGAATGCCTACGTGCAATCGCAGCTGGCGGAGGCAAAACACAAGAAGATTGCGATGTTTTGCACCGGCGGCATCCGCTGCGAAAAGGCCTCGGCACACTTACTGAAGGAGGGTTTTGAAAACGTGTATCACCTGCAGGGCGGCATTTTGAATTACCTGCAAAAGACCGACTCGGACGACAGCCTGTGGGAAGGCGAATGTTTTGTGTTCGACCATCGCGTGTCCGTAACGCATGGCCTCAAGGAAGGCGAGAGCCGCGTGTGCTTCGGCTGCCGCTGGCCGCTCAAGCTCGAGGACATGGATTCGCCCGAATACGAGGAAGGCGTCTGCTGCCCGCGCTGTGCCGCCGATCTCAGCGACTCCCTTCGCGCCAGCCGCCGCGAACGCCAACGCCAGCAAACCCTCGCTCGCACCCGCGGCGACAAGCACATCGGGCAACAGTTTGAGGTGACTGATGACGACAGCTAATCCGGCCGTGGTCTTAGGATTATGCCGTGGGCCGTCGGATCAGGAGTGGAGGTTTTCCCGTGCTCCTTGATGCCGACAATGAACTTGCCTACATCGCCGGAATTCTTCTGGGTTTTTAAGTTCTGCCATCTCACTTCAGCACGTTAATGGTGCAGTTGATTTCCGATTGCACGGATTCGCCCTTGGCGCCCTTGAGATTGTAGCGGATGCGTAGGGTCATACACTTCTTCAGGCCCGGTATTTGCAGCGTGATGGTTTTGCCCTCGGCACTAAGTGTGACCATGGAAACCTCAAGTTGATCGCGGCCCTGTTGATCGGGATTGCTCACCTTATAATCTCGCGAACCATAGCCTCGCGTGCGCCGGTAGTTGCACATCTCGGCGGCATAACTACCCACATCGGTGGCAGTGGCTTTATCGAGAGGCTCACTGAAGGTAAGGCTCACGCCCTTTTTGCTGGCGGAATATTTGACCGGAACATGCAGCGGTTTGCCGGTGTAACGGAAACGGTAGAAGCCCCCCGGTCGCGATTTATTACCGGCCCAGCCGAAGAGACCGCAGGCATAGAGCTGGCCATCCACCGGATGAAAGCGACCGCGCATCACGCCAGTGGGGGTTTCGCCCAGCGGAATGCGACTCACGCCACCCTGCGGCACGCCATCGACCTTTTCGTACGGCACGGTAAATAGCCGGCCGGTGCCGTAGCTGAGATTGATCAAGGAGCCCTTGAGCGGGCCCCATTTATCGCTGGTAACCCAAAGCTGCTCGGCGGGCGAGCGATCCACGCTGTTGTGAATCCAGACCACCGGCGGGTCGTAATCCTCCGGATCGCGACCGGGCACATACGAGCCCATGTAACCGTAGAAGCCGTCTTGTTTGATCAGGTTGATGCGGTTCTTCGGAATCCAGTGGCCTTCCTGATCGCTGGCAAAAAACGTACCGTCCCCGTTCACGGTCACACCGTTGGGGGCCCTAAATCCGTTGGCGATGCGCCAGCTCTTGGAGCCGTCTTTGCTCACCTTGATGATCGAGCCGTGATGGGGCACCAGCCCGTCCTTCGCGTGGCGCGCGGCCTTGGCGAAATAAAAATTTCCCTCGGCATCCGTCTGTAGGTCCATTGCGAATTCATGGAAATGCTCAGTCACCTGATGGTCGTTGTTAAAATTCTCGTAGAAATCAATTTCGCCATCGTCATTGGCGTCATGCAGGCGAGTGATTTGGTCGCGGCAGCAGACATAAATGGTCTCGTTGACAATCTTCAACCCCAGCGGCTGGAACATCCCCGTGGCAATGCGGCGCCAGGTGAGCTTGCCCTTCGGAAGATCCAATCCTTCAACGATCCACACATCCCCCTGCCACGTGCACACCGCAGCGCGGCGGTTGTCTTTGAAGAAATCGAACCCGCCCAAGCGCATCCAGGATTTCCAGGGATTATTATCCGGTAGCTGGAAGGTATCAGTGGCGTACGGCCCCAAGTCGAGTCCGGTCTGAATCTGCGTCTCCACCGTCTCGGTCCATTGCGCCTTACCGCCCTGAGTCAGCTTGATCAAGTTCGGGGCTTCATCCCCGGACTGCACTGTGGCCACGGCTTTGGCGAAGCCCTTCACATCCGCCGCCACGCCGGACCAAATTAACACACGCAGGCGATGCGCCTTGGTGGCCGCCGGAATGCGCAGACGCACATTCTTGCCGTCCTCCAAATCCCACAGGCCCGTTTCACCAAGCACTGCGGCGGCAATCACGGGCTCATTATCATTGGCGCCGGCCACCTGCACGATATTGCGATTGCCGTTGAGCGGTTTGGCGTCCGTCCCCTGAGCCACTTGCATCACGATCTCGCTAGTGCCCGGCGCAATCTGAAGATTGCGAATGAATACATTCTCGCCGTGTAACGACGGCATCTCGAACACGCCGCGTGCGCCCACGGTGTAACTAAGCACCACCTTGTCACCATGTAAATACAGGCCCTTGTAATGCGCCCATGTGCGCGGCAGTGGCCCATAGGGTTTCTTGTCCAGCCCGCGCACGCGGACGGTGTCCTCCCATTTACCAGCTGGACTGCGCCAACCGGGACCCACGGGATTGGCGAATGTCTGATCGCCGCGAATGGAGGCGTGCGCGTTGTGACGACCATCCATCGCGATGCCACGCCAATCGATAAAGCCACCGCTCCAACCCACCGCGCAGTTGAGTAGATCGGTGTCGTAGAGCATGAACGCATTACCCTTGGAGACCCCGCCTTCGCCCGCGTCCAGCCGGATGGCAATTCCCTTGTTTACAATTCCCGCCCCGTGCACCTCAAGTGAATGCGTCAGGTACGGGCCGTAGTTCATCTCATCCCATTTTCCGGCAAATAACGGCGCGGCCATGAGCACAGAAAGAAAAAGCAAAATGCGTTTCATAGTGACACCGCGATTGTACGGGTTGAACGTATCGGGGCAAGGCATGCTTTGGGTTTAAACAAAATTTGGGACGGGGTGGATCTCGTCCCTCTACGATGCCAGCGAGTCCGGCCTAGTGATTAAACAGAAATTCCGCTGTGTTCAGCACCGCCCAAAGCAGATCCTGCACGGCCCCGGCGCGATCGTCCTTTTTCTTCTCAAAATAGGCCGTAATCTCCTTGGTTTCATTAGCAGTAGGGCGACGGTTCAAGGCCACGAGAAACACTTCCTCGGCAATCTCCGCCGGCGTGTGGTCGCCGGCCGTCAGTTTGGCCGCGCGGCCATCGGCGTGCGTGATCTTTGTGTGGAGGATTTCCGAATGCATCATGTGTAGTGCCTGCACCACCGTACCTTTGGTGTTACGCTCGCAAGGGGGGTCGCTGCTGGAATTCGGCCGGCCAAAGGCGTCCAGAAACTCAGAGCCAATCTTGAAGTTCCACGTCTCCAACGCGCGTGCACCGCTCCACGTAGCACTGAAGCTGGTGGGCACGCCGGTTACATCGCCCACCGCATCCAGTAACACTTCCGCCCGCAAGCGCCGTCGGTAGCTGCGCGAAAAATTGCGCGTATCGGCCGCGTTGGTGGCATTGGCCTCCGAGCTAAGCTGATACAACCGGCTTTCCAGAATCGTGCGAATAAGCGCCTTCTGGTCGTACTTGAGCTGTACGAAATGTTTCGCAAATGCATCGAGCAACGCGGCGTTCACCGGCGGATTCGAGGCACGCATGTCGTCCACCGGCTCCACCAGTCCTTTTCCGAAATACGCGCCCCACACACGGTTCACCAGTGCGCGGGCGAAGAACGGATTATCCGGCTGCGCCATCCAATCCACCAATCGATCGCGCGCATCGGCGCCTTCGGCTAATTTGGCCGGCGGTCCATCGGGCGGTTGTGGCGGCAGACTTTCGCCGGTCACCGGATGCGTCACGCCACCGGTGGCGCCATGATAAAACCATTCGGTGCCGCCGGAGATCGGCGGCGACACGCCCGAGCCCTTGCGTTTCACCTGCGCAAAGTAGGCCGACAAGGAATAGAAATCCCGCTGCGTCCATTTTTCGTTGGGATGATTATGGCACCGCGCACATTCCAGGCGGGTGCCGAGAAATATTTGACTGAAAATTTTCGCCATCTCATCCGGCGTACGTTTGTCGCGATACACCACTGTCGGCCCAAACCGATGCGTGCTGCCGGTGGCGGTGATCATTTCGCGGGCAAAAACATCCATCGGCTGGTTCTTGCGGAATGCCTCGCGCAGCCATTGATCAAGCACATACACGCTCTTGAGCCCGGCACGATCAGGATTGGGCCGCACGAGGTCGGCCCACTGATTCGCCCAATGATCGGCGTACGCGGGATCAGCCAGCAATCGCCCGATCAGTTTCTTGCGCTTATCCTTTGCCGGATCATCCAGAAACGCACGGGCCTCCTCAAGGGTCGGCAGACGGCCGATGGTATCAAGCGAGGCGCGGCGCAGAAATTCCTCATCCGAACACAGCGCACTGGGCAGGAACCCGAGTCGCTGGAACTGCGCGTAGGCCAGTTCATCAATGAAATTATGCGCAGGCAACGCCGCGTAGTTGGCCGCAGCGATCTTCTTCTCCGCCGGTACAGTGACGCGCGAGATGGCCACCTGCCCCATGTAACGCGCCACGATCGTGCCTTCGCCGTGGATCCCACCCACCGTCACGCGGCCGGCGTCGGTCACAGTTGCAATGCCGTTATCGTTCGAGACAAACCCCGCCAATACAGTGACATCGCGTTGTTGGCCATCCGAATAATGAGCAGTCACACGCAGGGATTGCTGCGCGTCCTTGCGATATACCCCCGCTGCTGGCATCACGGTCACTCGCTCCAGCGAGGCCTCACCTTCGTGCTGATAGGCCATGCCGTCGCGGATCCATTGCAGCAACACCTTGGCCGAGGGCGACCCAGGCACGATGCGCTGCCCGCCTTCATGAGGCATGGCGAGCGTGGCTTTACGGTAAATCAAACTCTCTTCCGGAAAGGTCGGAAACACGCGTCGACCAAAGGCGTCCTCCGTAATTTCCTGCCAGTCCTTGCGCGTGTCGTATGCGAACACCGAGAGGCTAAACCCCCGCTGCCCCTCCGCCTTGGCGTGGCAGGCACCCGCGCTGCAGCCAGCTTTGCTCAGGATAGGCAGCACGTCTTTGATAAAACTCACCTTACCTTCGGGCCCCGGCACTTCTGCCTCCGGCTTGAGCGTAGCGGTCAAGCTATTGTCCTCCCAGACGAACACATCGCCCGCATGATTCCCGGCCACCACCCGTTTCGTATCCGCTGAAGACGCCACAGCATGCAGGCGCCCCGTGCCGCCGGTCAACTTGCGTTCCTTGGCCGTGCTGGAACGTTGCGCGCCGTCGTGCGTTTGAATCTCCGTGAAAATTCTTGCGAGCCCGTCTTCGCAACTGGTGACAATCGCCTTGTCGTCGGGCGTCCAACCGAGCCCCGTCACCCCGCCCTTGTGCACTCGCACCTCGGTCATCTTCAGCTTGGTTTTGAGATCCCAGACCAGCAGCTCATGATCCGCGCTCACCGTCGCCAATTGATCGCCATCGCTCTTGAAGGCTACGCCATACACAGCGCCCTGATGTCCCTCCAACGTGGCGCGCGGCTTCCGATCGGCCAAGATCCACACCGTGGCCACCTCATCACCGCCGGCCGTGGCCAGTTGTTTGCCGTCTTTACTCAAGGCGAGGGCATAAATGGAATCAGTATGGGCCACCCAATCGGTCAGCGGTTTGCGCTCCGCCATAGACCATTGACGCACGGTCCCGCGAACCGCCGGCTGACTGTCGGCGGTATAGAGCGATTGATTATCCGGCGCAAACGCCAGCGCGGTAACGCGCCCCTCGAAGGCCGTGATCTCGTCGGCCGGTTTTAGCTCTGCATTCCAAAGCCGCACGGAACGGTAATCCGAAGACGCCAACCATTGCCCATCGGCACTCCACGCCAGTGCCTGCACGGTATCGCGATGCCCTGTCAGGGTGGCGAGCACGGCATTATTGTTTTCCAAATCATGCACCACCACCCCATTCGACCGGCCCACTGCTAGACGTTTTCCATCGGCGGACAACGCCAAAGCCAGTGACGGCGCATAACTTGGAGGCATAGGGGTCAACTGATCGCGCTTGGGGCTGGGCCAATCCTTGAGCGCCTCGGCATCCCAGGGCGCGCCGTCGTTCACCCAGGTTTCCAATGCGGAAATAGCCCGGGGCGACAGTTGATCCTTGGGCGGCATGTGCGGATCAGCACCAGTTTGCAGGGTTTGCACCAGCCGACTGGCCGCGGCCTTGCCCGGTTGCAACACTTTACCATTGTCGCCGCCGGCAAGAATTGCCTCGCGCGAGGTCAGATCGAGCCCGCCCTTTTCCTTGTCCGGATTGTGGCAGGAGAAACAGTTCGCCTTCAACAACACCATCGCTTCCGGCGTCCCCGCCCAAAGCGGCGTGACCAGCAGGGTGATGATATAAATTGCAGCTCTCATATACTTACCAAAAGACACAGAGGGCACAGAGTTTGTTCAATATATTTCCTGCGTGCGTTATATTTATTTGGAGTGAATGCTACTTCACCCGCTTCAACATAAGCAGCCGAAACTCCAGTGCGGTTTTGCCCGGAATCTCGAGGGCCTTGAGCGTGAGGACACCCTTGCCTTGCTTGAGGTTAAGCATGCCCATGGATATCGGCTTGAAATCTTTGACATACGATTCCATACGCTTAACGCGATCATTTTCCTGTCCGCGCACCGGCACATCATGCGCCTTACTAAGCGTCACCGTCTTGGCGCTGGCGTAGTTACCCATGCCATAGGTGATCTGCACAGCCGTGCCTTCATCGCCCTTGGGCAGAGCGTAATGCATTATCACCTCATAATTGCCGCTGGCCCCGACCTCCACGAGCCAGGTGATTTTGTCATCCAGTGAAGTCCAGTTGTAAAAGTAGGAGCAGTTGGGGAACTTGTTGGACCGCTTGATGCCCCCGTGGGCCGTGCCATCGCGCGCGGGGATTTGCGTCCACTCGGAATCCGGATGCGCGATCACAAAGGGCCGATTGTCCTCGCCCAATTCGGTGAGCACGGTTTTCTTCCATTGCTCCACTTCACCTCGCAATTGCGCGGCCACCTTGGGTTGTTCCTTGCTGATGTCCTTGCTCTGCCCCGGATCCGCTACCATGTCGAAGAGTTGGCCTGTGTGCCCAAGGCGATATCGCTGCGTGCGCGCGCTGACCTTACCTTTCCAACAATTCATAATCGTGCGATCGAGCCATTGCACCTTACGCCCGAGCAGGAGCGGCTTGAGGCTGAGGCCGTCGATCGGCTTTTGGCTGACCATCGGAATGCCCGCACAATCCGCCAGCGTGGGGAGCAAATCCATGACCGAGGCGATGGGCTTTACAAACGTGCCCTTTCGAATGCGCGCCGGCCAACGAACGACCAACGGCGACCGCACGCCGCCTTCATCCGTGGAGCCCTTGCGCCCTTTCATGCCGCCATTCCAACGCACGCCATTCGGGCCGTTGTCGTGGAAGAACACCACGATGGTGTCCTCGGCCACGCCTAGTTGATCAAGCTTCTTGAGCAGGCGACCGACGTTCCAGTCGATATTCTCGCACATCGCTAGGGCACAGCGCAGATGCGCCAGATTCTCCCGGCGCGGGTCGCGGTTGTGCATCTTGATCTCCTTGTCCTTAAACTTATTCCACCACCGATCCGGCACCTGCATCGGCGAATGCGGCGTGTTGTATGGTAGATAGGCAAAAAAAGGTTTACCCGTCTTGTGACTGCGCTCCATGAACGCCATCGCTTTGTCGGTGAAATCATCGACGCAAAACCCTTCGCCCTGCACAATACGGCCATTGTGTTCAAGTGGCGGGCTGAAGTAATCGCCCCAATGCCCTGAGCAAAACCCGTAATACTCCTCAAAGCCGCGCCCGTTCGGATGATACGGATACTGCATCCCATTATGCCATTTACCGAACGCGCCAGTGGCATATCCGCCGGCTTTGAAGGTATCGGCAATGGTCCGTTCATCGAGATCCATCCGCTCCCCGCCGGCCGACGTGCTGTACACTCCGCTCCGCACATGATAACGCCCGGTCAAAAACTCCGCCCGCGTCGGCGAACACACCGCGCACACAAAGAAACGATCGAACCGCGCCCCATCCCGCGCCAACGAATCAATATTCGGCGTCGCCAAATCCGTATTGCCATTCAGGCTGAGATCGCCCCACCCCTGATCATCGGTCAGAATGACGATCACATTCGGCTGCTTCGCCTGAACCCAAGCATGGGTAAGCATCAAAAGAAGAAAAACAAGTCGTTGCACGCGCCAATTCTCGCGCAGCAGAACGGGACCGAAAAGGAATTTCTATTCGTTATCCCAGAGCGCCCGGGCATGCCCGGCCTCGTATTGGAACCCGATCGCCCCTACCGGCAATGTCTCAACATGCCCATCAGCAAAAACGGCACTACCACGTCCCAAGTGGCGATTTACCATCCGCAACGGCTTGGATTTCCAATTGGCACTGGCAGGCACTTCAAACACTCCGGCATCCTTGAGTGGGCGAACCGATTGTTTTTCAACCCATTCATTGGGGTCAGCTTGATCGGGATTCGCCACCAAGCCGGCATCTCCAAACACCACCGTCGACTTCGGCTGTTTGACCCGGCTCAGATCCCCCAGTTCGCCTAGGGCGTGGTTATACCCCACACCATGATGGTCCTGCCGACAATCCGGGCAATACCATCCGCGATCCTGCCCGGCATGCAAAAGCAACTTACGTTGCCAGGCGTTGCGCTGATTACCGGCCATCTTTTGCCGAACAATCGGACGCTGATGATCGGCGATATATTCCGCGTATGCCTGCCCGAGTTGTCGATGTTGATCCACACACTGGCTAGCGTTTGCCTTAATCCGGGCTTTGTTGAGAGAAGGAAGAATGATGCCGGCCAACAGGCTGATCACCACAATGATCACTAACAATTCCACCGATGTAAATGCGGACAACCGACAGCAGTGGCGTTGAGCACGTCGGTTGGGTGACATATATTCATGTTGTCTGTCTATTTCAGCGAGTCAACCCAAATTGAAGCTTGGGCATCACAAACTGCACCCATATTGCACCTTTATCCGGAAAACCACTCAAAACCTAAATTTAATGACCCAAGGCCGTTTCTATCTCGTGATATTTGTTTGGCTCAGGCGTAGCGATTTTGCTCACGGCCCCGCCCACCCATCGGATTTGCACCTCGTCAATTTTTGAAGTCTTACCGAGGCCAAAGTGGACCGTTAGCGGATGCTGTGCATCATAGGAATCGCCAGTTAATAGCGGCAAAATATGATTTCGGTTTTCTTGTTTTACAATTAATTGAGCACCATAAGCGGCACGGACTGATTTTTTGGTGAAATTAAACCCAATCCAATTGTTGCCGGTCTTCAGTTCATTGCGGAGCAGCTGAATGTATCCCTCCCTAAACTGATCCCCTTTTTTTTGCACCCCTTCCACCAAGAGAATATCCTGCCTTCCGTCCACATCAAAATCTGCCGCAACAATAGATCTACAATCGCTTTCATGGCTTAAGCCAAACAGGAATGAAGCATTAGCAAAACCATGCTCCCCTTCGTTTAGCAATAGCGCATTGTGTTCAAAACCATTCCACGAAATTGACTTCCCCACATCTCCCACACACGAATCAAACAACGAGCTAACAACCATGTTTTCTTTTTTGGCATTCATATAGATGTCTTGCCGCCAAAATGAAGTGCAATAGTCTTGAGAGGATTCGCCACTCAAATGCCCGTTGGCGACATATAAATCCCGATCGGAGTCATTATCAAAATCCCATGCCGTACTCCCCCACCCCCAACCTGTGCGCGCCACCTGATCATTGAATGATGCTTGCTTATATTTACCACGACCATCGCCCAACAACATCCGATTGCCGTATCCCATTTTCATCCGTGCATCTTGGATAGATTCAAAGCCTTTTCTCCCCAGCTTCATTCCCTCCAACCGGCGAGCTGTAGTAGATCCCATTCCCACCATATAGATATCAAGATTCCCATCTCCATTATAGTCTGCAACTGAATGTCCCATCCCAAAGCTAAACCGGGCGCTTCCTAATTGAGAAGTAACATCACTGAAGCGCCCCTCTCCGTCATTGGTGTACAAATCTAGACCTGCAAAATCACTAACCACCATGAGGTCCAAATCCTGATCACTATCCAGATCAACAAATGAAGCACTGTAAGTGCGACGATGTTGTTTCTTTAACAATCCGGCTTCTTTTGTCCCATTCACAAATGTACCGTTACCCTGGTTAATTAACAGCCAAGAGGGATGACCATCGTTTGAATCAAAGTAAGGAACGGGCATCGTCCCTTTTTCATAAGCCGGACGATACTGAGCCATGAACACATCATTATCCCCATCCCCATCCACGTCACCCACAGCCATACAGGACACATTTTCCAGTTTCAAATCCTCATCACGATTACTCATCAGATTGGACGGTTTAAATTCCTCGTTGCCGTTCCCCGGGATAACCTCCGGTTTTCCAGCAGGATTTACTGTCAGAATATCCAGATGCTGATCTCCCGTGAATTCTGCCACTACCAAGGAATGAGGGAAGCCGTTTGCTCCTTTAATGATTTCCTTGGATTCAAATTTAAAGTTACCACGATTCCAATAAATCAGATTTGCCCCAGCCGAAAGCACATCAGGCAATTGATCACCATTCAGATCCATCACCACTATAGAAGTCGGGCTTACTCTGGCCCATTTGTCTTCGCTGACGTTTTTAAGCAAAGGAAGATCAGGGTTATCTCGCAGAACATTCCATGATTGCACTTCACGAAATAACTGATCCGATGAACGCGACAGAATTTTACCCTCTGTCACAATAAGTTTATCCGGAGACCTTAAGCCGGAAGCCCCCTTCTCTCCCCACAACACATCCATCTTTACTTTTACGATAATCCGCCTACCAAACTCCGAATTAGCCAGATGCCCTACGACACTGTAGACACTCTTCGCTTGGTCTGACGGTTTTTTAGCTGGATGAAACTCTGACTGATGCCATTCCGTTTCGACTAACACCCAACCGCTCTGTTTCCAACGAGCTGTTTGCTTTTTCCAATCACCGAACGACAATTCCACCGTATTCGTTTCAAGCATTTCCCGAGTGATCCCATGACTTAAACTGGTTCTTGCACCTGCTACCGGAAACGAAATTGCCTTAAACACAAAATTCTCCAGCGTTTTCCAATTATGATCAGTTCGTCGCAGATCATCCCAAAGCCGAACAAAAGTCATCTCAACTTCCTGAGCCTTTAGCTCAGGTGCCCATACATTGCGATCTAATCGGCTTCTTTCCTCCACCAACTTCGCAATCTGAGACTCCATTTCCTTCGTATGATGAGTCTCTTCAGAAACCGTCTTCCCATTTTGGAAACGAGTCACCTTCATCACCAGCTGATCTTCAGACCATTGCTTGAAGATACCTTCCGGCCGGCCATCCACATTTTGCCCCTCCAGAGCCACTGCCCCGTTCTGATGCCATGCTTTTACCGGACCATGCCCGATTCCCTCCACCAAGGCAGTAGAACGCTTGATTTGTTTATTCGGCCAGTAAGACTTCAAAACGCCTGTGATCGGCAAATTATTGGCCGCGGCAACAACCGTTCCATCATCACGGACAACGATTTGATCTTCGGCGTATTCGTTGGCCTGCTCGTCCGTTTTCTTTTCGTTCGATTCAGTCTTGGAACCACTACAAGCCGCTAAAAAAAGGAGAAGGGACAACCCACAGATGTTAAGACACCACGCACGAAACATGTGGAATGATTCCCACTCCCTCTTCAATTTGCAATTGAAAAGAGTCAGGATTGAAGAGGAGCCATCGTTTTCGGCAATAGCCATTCGGTCACTTTTCGGACCATGACCGGGAGCGCTTCCGGGTCGGTTTCGGCGTCGAATACGTGGTCGCAGTTTTCTATTTCGACGAGATCTTTGGGATCCTGAGCTTGGGCAAAAATCTCACTGGACTCGGCGATCGGAACCACATCATCCACAGTGCCATGCACCAGAAGCCACGGCACCTTGATTTCCCCACCCAATTCCAGGACACTCCCGATTTGGTTCATGTCATCCACAAACGCCCGCGATAACGGGCAATCTTTCTTGCCCCACATGAACCCGCTGCCAGGAGTTTCCTCACCAAACTCCACCTTAGCAAACTTGGCCGTATGCACCATGCCAGCCAGTGAAACGAGTAATTCGATCCGATCATCGGCAGCGGCTCGCTTAACGCCCACGGCACCGCCCATGCTGTGCCCCACGTAAGCAATACGACGGCCCTGCACTTTGACAGAATCGATCACGGCACCCAAATCTTCCACTTCCTTTGAGACACAGGAATCTTCAAACCGCCCCTCTGAATCGCCATTACCGGAGAAAGAAAAGCGCAAGGCGGGGATCCCGGCGATTGCCAACCCTTTGGCCAGAGCCTCCACAAAGGGTCGGTTCATATTGGCGGTGACGCCGTGCCCAATAATCACTGTGAACGGGCAATCGCCCTGTGCTGAATGATAGGCGTAGTCGAGTTTCTCCCCCTGCGCGTTTCGAATCTCCGCGTCCATGAAGCCCTTTTATGGACTAAATCACTGGGATTTGCGAGTATTTTCCTAACGCCAAATGGACCATTCCAAAAGGCCTCCTCGCATTGTTCCCTCGTCCTGAACACGGCTGCCGGTTGCCTTCAGGAGCCGTTTCCAATTAGGTAAGCGGCGCGCTTCCAAATTGGCAAGGCTCCGAAAGAAGGCATACATGATCCCCAGCCAAAATCGACTTCGCCATCGGCGCCCCCCCGATTCACCTTCGCAAAACTCCGCCACGGCCCAGCAACCGCCCGGCCGCAATGCCGATCGCACGTGCGGCACCCAATCGGTCAGCGTGGTTTCCTGAAAACAATCGAGGAAGAAACAGGTCACCACCGCATCATATTCACCAGTCGGATAGTTCCATCCAATTGCATCGGCATGATGAAATGTCACCGCGGCTTGCTGGGGTATTCGAGCTCGAGCCCGTTCAATCATGGCCGGGCTTCCTTCCAGACAATCCACATTCATTCCCGGATAACGCCGAACCAGTTCTGCCACAAACCGACCGTCGCCTTCGCCAACGATGAGAACACGTCGACACCCAGCCAACGCTGGCAATAGGGCAAAGCGGCATTGCTCTAGAGAATTTTGGAACACAAGATATTCCAGCCAACGATACGGCCGAGCCAGCAAATCGAATTGATTCAGGGGTTCAGACAAGAGTCAGTAGTGGACACAATAAGACGGCATCGGCCCAAACCCGGCGTTGTTCGGTGGGCCAATGCATCCCGCGCCGTTCCAACTCGCCCAGCAAGGCTCCACTCAGCAATAGGGCCCCGCCTAGTTTCAGCCATGCCCCGTGCGACAACACGGCGATTCCCACCAGCGCAAATTGAACGAGCAGCCCGATCAATAACCAGCGATGAAGTCCTGATATTTCCCGTGCCAACGATGGCTGATCCATCGCCAGATCTTCATCCCGATCCCATCCAGCGACCACTAGGCAATTTTGCATGCAGGCCATCGCCCAAGCCATGCCCAGACAAACCAAGCCCACACTAAGCTCCGCACGGAAGGCCACAAAGAAAATCGAGCCTCCCGCAAACCCTGCCCCAACCATCAGTTCCTTCCAGCGCCCTGCCCGCTTGCGAGTTGTCCGATGATGCTGGAGGGAAAAATAGCCGACCACGATCGCCAGCAACACCAATCCCGCCTGCCGTTCTGGCAACGGCAATTGCCAAGCCAACAAGGCGGCTGCCAGCAACGCGAGAAACCAAAGTGAACTTAAAAGATTAAAATGGCGTTGAGCAAATCGATGTCGCGCCATCGCGGCTTTCACCTTGAGTCGGCGGCCATCCAGCAGCCGATCCCCACAATAAGCCAGCCACGCACAAAGCCCCAACAACAAGCGATCCGAGGCTCCCAATACCACTCCCGCTACCTGGGCAAACGCTTCCAGCCCCACCAGCCCCACCAGCACCGCATCCAGGCTCAGCACATGAAGCCATAACCACCATGGCCGGCCGACCTTTTCAGCTATTGAAATTGCAACAACGCTACCTTTCACCGGCCGAAGCCTGCCACACCGCCCACCAAATCAAAAGCCCCTCAAAAATGAACGGTGCCCCACGGAAGGGCACCGCCATTTAGCATAACCCATTAACACGGGGAACCACCACCGTGTAATGTAGGGATTCACAAGGTCTCCCGGTAATTATTCGCCTAAATTGGCGGTTTATATGTGTTTAAGCTGCGAACAAGCGATTAAAAGCTGACATTGGATTGGGAGGACATTCGGGATGAACCACAACATGGAACAGTTGACGCCGCCGATCCCGGCACTGCCGGTGAATGGTTCGCACTCTCCGAGTGCGTTTCCTTCTGACATTTCAGCTTTGAGGTGCTGCTTACGTAGGTTTACACCTAACGCGGGCCCGCCCAACGGATGCCGTTTGCCACCAGCGCATGCAGTTTAGCCGATGACTCCGGATGCGGGCTAATGGAAAGCACCCGCCCCTTGCCATACTCCCCGGCGATGATTGCCGGTGTGTTCACCATCGTCCCCTTTTGCGGGCCATAACGTACCACCTCGCTGCGAAAAATTGCCAATGTGCGAAACGCTCCCAGCCCTTTCACGCCCATCGGCGACATGATCGGGCCGTTCTGATAGCGCACCTGAAAAACGTCATTCCGGTCGCCAAGAATCTCCCGGCCCGCCTTGGTCAGTTCCATCTTAACCGTCGCGGATGGCCCGCGATACCACATGCTCTTGCGGCCGATGTCCGGCAGGTCTATGGTTTCACAAAACGTCTTGTGATTACTGATGCCGAGCGACCACGAATAATTCGCCGCCGCCAGATACGAGCCGGCACAGATGCCCACATACCCGCCACCCCGTTGCACAAAGGCCTGCACAGCCTTCCGCCCTGGGGCATCCAGTGCCGCCGCCTGTTTGCTACCACTACCGCCGGGGAAGATCGCCACATCAAACTGTGTCAGCACGCCATTTCGAATGTCCTCCGCCCCCACGCGCCGGGCCATCGTGGCGGGCATCCCGCGCAAAACGCGATCCAATTCCCGCGGGCCGTTGCTGCCCACACCGCCGGCATCATAAACTGCCACCCGCAGGGCATCGGTCTTGGCCGGCAACAACACCTGCGATGTGCCGTCGGCCATCTGCAGATGGGTGAACAGCGCATGCACCATCAACCGATGCTGCCGTGCGCGCTTGGAGAGCGGCTGTGATTTAAAGGTGGTCTCAAGGATCATGGATGCCGCCCCAAGCCGTTCATGCGCCGCGCGGGCCAAGCTGCCGTCCACAGGGTAACGCAGGCGCACGAGCTTCTTTTTCGGATCCGCAATGGTGGCATTCACCGCCGCTAGCATTTTGGGTACAGCAACATCGGCGGCCTTGCCCTTGGCATCAATGATCGAGGATCCCACGGATTTGGAGTTGATCTGGTGAAAATCGTGCCCCTCATGCAGGTCGATCATCCAATCGGGATTTTGGTCGCCAATAAACTTCCAAAGCGCCTTGCCCAGCACGCCATGAGCCTCGGCTGCCATCTTGTTCTTGGGGAATTGCCGGTTGAGATCACGGCGTGACGGCGGTTCACCCGGTAAAAAACGGGTCCCATCCCGTAGTCCCGGGATGTTGGCCTGCGGAATAACCACCAACCGTCCGCGGGTGATGGACCAGTGTCGGATTTGCTCCGCGGCCCGCGCTCCAGCCGGTTCATTACCGTGAATCCCACCAGTGATCACTACCGTTGGCCCGTCCTTACCGCTGACACGCACGTAAAACGGGGTCTCCCACTTCGTGCCCTCTGCCAACCAGCCTTCGGAGATGGTTTCCCCGGCCCAAACAACAACAGATAGACCGAACGAAATCAATATGCCGAGCACTCGCTGCATAGCGCGATCATTCCTGAAGCTCAGTTTAGAGTCAACCAGTAGACCGAAGTGATGCCTGGTTCTCCTCCGCTAAGGCAACTCGCGGATTCGTAAGCCCTTAAATTCGATCGGCGCGCCTTCGCTTTCCAGACACAGATAGCCGGTGGCCGGCTGACATTCGGTTCCTCCGCTGACTTCCACACCGTTAACCCACAGGCGCACTTCGCCGTTGATGGCGCGGATGTAATAATGATTCCACTCCCCGACCCCTTTGGTCAGGCGCTGAGTCGGAAAACTCCGGCTGCTGGTCGGTTTGCCGACGACGTATTCGGTGCCGTCCTTTTTCTTATACGTGATCTGCGGCGTGAACGCTTTCATGCGGGCATTGCCGGTGGGAAACACATCGCCGTGGCTGGTAAACCAATCCGAAGGCTTGCCGCGGCCCTTTTCCCAGTTGGTTTCATAACCCAGATCCAACACCTGCACCTCGATGCCCGCGGGCAACCGGCCTTTGCCTGCCTCGAGATTCTTGATGCTCTCGGGGGTGGCCCAGAGAAACACGCCGCTGTTGCCGGCATGCTTGAGGTGCCGCCACTGCACCACCAGCTCCAGATTGGTCACCATCTTCTTCGTGCGAATCACGCCCACCGGATTGCCGGTGCATTGGATGAGCCCATCCTTGCCCCAGCTCCACGTATCGGACTTGCAGTTGACGTTGGTAAAATCCACCTCGGTCATCGCCCGCCAGCCCGGGCCGGTTCCCTTGATCAAGGCCGCGGGTTCGGCACCAAACAGGGTAAAGGCAGACAAGGCTAACAGGAAACAGATCAATTTCATGGCGGCAGCCTACGCAGATGATCGGGCATTGACTAGTCCGAACCGAATGCCAGAATCAGGGATGGATCGACGCGCATTTCTAATGGGCGTCGACGACCTGATCACCACCGATGTCACCGGTTTCCCCTTCACCATCTTCGAAAAAGGCCGGCCCTTGACCGAGCTGTTTTAATGGAAGAGCTGAAACCCGTCCCTTAGCCCACATGAGCATCGAAGCCAAACTCACTGAACTCGACCTTACCCTGCCCGCGGCACCTGCCGCCGTGGCTGCCTATCAGCCCTGGATCCGAACCGGCAACCTCGTATTCACCTCCGGGCAACTCCCTTTCCACGACGGTGCCATTGCCTACGCCGGCAAGCTCGGCGACGAACTCACCGAGGAGGACGGTTATCAGGCCGCCCGCCAATGCGCCCTCAACGCCATCGCCCAGCTCAAGGCCGCCACCGGAGATTTGGAAAAAATTCAGAAGATTGTCCGCATTGAAGGTTACGTCCATTGCGCCGAGGGGTTCTGTGGGCATCCGCAAGTGCTCAATGGCGCGTCCGATCTGGTGGCCGAACTGTTCGGCGAACGCGGCCAACACACTCGGCTTGCCTTGGGAATCAATGAAATGCCGCTAAACGCCGCCGTGCAACTGGCCATGACCGCTGAAGTGGCGGACTAGAGAATTTCTTTCACCACGCGGGTGGGATAGGTGTGCGTGAGGCGTTCCTCGAGGCCGTTACGGTCAACTGTGAGCTTCTCGTGATCCATGCCCAGTTGATGCAGGATAGTGGCGTGCCAGTCCTGAATACTCACGCGATCGCGTACGGCGCCGTAGCCGATGTCATCGGTCTCGCCGTGCACCACGCCGCCTTTCACGCCGCCGCCGGCCATCCAACTGGTAAACCCGCTGGGACCGTGGTCGCGTCCAGCCTTGGCGTAATCGCCCTGAGCCATCGGCAGGC